>Ga0070730_10005669_pt1 | contig 10750 bp, 9 predicted proteins | sample Coa_R1_3_FD_66447 | JGI IMG/M metagenome (GOLD analysis project Ga0070730, IMG submission 66447) | Surface soil microbial communities from Centralia Pennsylvania, which are recovering from an underground coalmine fire - Coalmine... | ecosystem: Environmental > Terrestrial > Soil > Unclassified ... | reverse complement strand
ATGCGCAAGCCTTCAACGTCAACCTGTCCCTGCGCGCCGGACTTGATATTTTCGACTTCGTAGCCTGCGATCACGGCTGTTGCTGGATTCGTCCCGTGCGCGGAATCCGGAATCAGCACTTTCTTGCGCGGATTGCCTTGCTTTTGCAAGTACGCGCGAATCAGCAGCAGGCCGGTGAGCTCCCCCTGCGCGCCCGCCGCCGGCTGTAAAGTAAGGGCGTCCATCCCGGTAATTTCGAGCAGACATTTTTCCAGCAGTCGCAGAATTTTCAGGCAGCCTTGCGAAAGCTCTTGCGGCTGATACGGATGCTCGGTCGCGATGCCCTCGAGCCGCGCCACGAATTCATTCACGCGCGGGTTGTATTTCATGGTGCAGGAGCCCAGCGGGTACATGCCCAGGTCAATGGCGTGATTCCACGTCGAAAGCCGTGTGAAGTGCCGCAGCACCTCGATCTCGCTCACCTCCGGAAATCCTTCAACGCCTTCCCGACGATGATGAGAACCCAGCGACTTCGCGGGCTCCGCAGCTGGCACGTCCAGCGGGGGCAATTCAAACGCGCGCTTGCCCGGCGACGATTTCTCGAAGATCAATCCTTCGTTCTGACTGACGTGCCGCGACGCTTTTTTGATTTTATCTTTCATGTTTTCTTAAACCGGTTGTTCGAGCGCCCGCTTCAGCGCGCCTGCAAATCGCTCAATCTCCGGGCGCGGCGTCGTTTCCGTGACACACACAAGCGCATGCTTCGTCAACTCTGGATACGGCGTGCCCAGCGCCAGTGGCCCGACGATTTTTTCACGCAGCAAGTGGGAGTTCACGATTTTCACCGAGCGCGGCAACTCGACCGTAAATTCATTGAAGAAAGGCGAGTCAAATGTACGACGCACGCCGGGAATTTTTGCCAACTCGCTCAACGCAAACTGCGCTTTCGACAGATTCTGCTCCGCCATTTCCCGCAAACCTTCTTTGCCCAGAAGCGTCAAGTGCACCGTCGCCGCCAGCGCGCAGAGCGCCTGATTGGTGCAAATGTTCGAAGTGGCTTTCTCTCGCCGAATGTGCTGTTCGCGCGTTGCTAGCGTCAGCACAAATCCGCGATGCCCTTCGGAGTCCGTCGTTTGCCCCGCCAGTCTCCCCGGCATCTGCCGCACGTATCTCTCTCGCGCGGCAATTACGCCGGCAAACGGCCCGCCATAACTCGGAGGCAAGCCGAAGCTCTGCGCCTCCATCGCGACGATGTCCGCTTCCGCGGGCGGCCGCAGCAGCCCCAGCGAGACGCCTTCCGCAATTGCCACAACAAACATTGCGCCGGCGGCGTGGGCCGTTTCCGCCAATGGCGCGTATGTTTCGATTACGCCAAAAAAATTCGGCGATTGCGCAACAACCGCAGCCACATCGTCTTTCAGCGCGCTTTGTAGAGCCTTTACGTCTACTGTTCCGCTCTTTGTGAAGGGAATCTCCTCAATGTGCAAGCCGGAATTTTTGGCGTAGGTCTTCAGCACATCGCGATACTCCGGATGCACCGAGCGCGCCACCAGCACGCGCCGCCTCCCCGTCAATCGCTCCGCCATCAACACTGCTTCCGTTGTCGCCGTCGAGCCGTCATACATCGAAGCGTTCGCCACGTCTTGGCCCGTGAGCTGGCACATCAACGTCTGAAACTCAAAGATTGCTTGCAGCGTCCCCTGCGAAATCTCCGCCTGATAAGGCGTATACGAAGTGAGGAACTCCCCGCGCTGAATGATGGTGTCCGTCACAACGGAACGGAGATGGTTGTAAACGCCGGCGCCAAGAAAACTCGTGTATCCCGCCGCGTTTTCCGCCGCGCGCTCTTTGAAGTACTGGATGACTTCCGTTTCCGAATACGGACCGGGAATTTTCAGCGCTTCGCGCAGCCGGTACTTTTCCGGGATGCTCGAAAACAATTCATCAATGGATTTTTTGCCGATGGCGGCCAGCATGTCTTGCCGCTCAACGGGGCTCTTCGGAAGGTAGCGCATTAGGCGGAGGTTTCCTTGCCCTTCTCCGCGATGTACGCTTCATAGGCGGCCGCGTCCATCAAGTCGCTGATCCCTTTGGCATTCGTCAGGCGCACTTTGATCAGCCACGCGGCTCCATGCGGGTCGCTGTTGATGGTTTCCGGTTTATTCTGAAGTTCGCTGTTGACCTCAATCACTTCGCCGCTCGTGGGCGCGTAAATTTCGCTGACGGCCTTCACTGACTCCACGGTGCCGAAAGACTTCCCCGTTTCGATTTTGGCGCCGGGTTTCGGCAGTTCGACGAAGACCACGTCGCCCAACTCGTGTTGCGCGTGATCGGTGATGCCGATCGTGGCAAGGTCTCCCTTCACATCCAACCACTCGTGCTCTTTGGTGTAGCGAAACGATTTCGGGTACGCCATCGGTCACTCCTCGGACTCACAGCTTTCAATTTGATTCAACGTGGCACCGAACCTCTAATTTTTTTGTGCGCTCGCGTCCTGCAACGCCTTCTGCAATTCCGGATGTTCTCCAAGCACTTCCATCATGGCTTGGCGTCCTAGCTCTTGTCCCATATTCATCGCTGTCGTTTGGATCTCGACAGTTAGCTGAGGCAGGACGGAATTCAATTTTTTCCCGAGGGGAGTCTGATAAAACTGCGCGAGCCCGTCAATGTCATCTTTCGAGAGGTATTTGTCGTAAATCGGAACAATCAGGTCCAGCAGGTCGTCCGTCTTCATCTTGCTCTGAAATTTTTCAAAGAACAGAGGTATTAATTTGTCTTGATACCCTCCCGGCGGCAACATCTTCGCAAGAGTCGGTTTCATGTTCTCGCTCATCCCGGTAAACACTTGTTCCATGGACTTCCTTGTCCCTTGGATTTCAAACAATTTCCGGATCGCCGCTTCTTTCTCCGCGTTGACTTTTACTCCAGTTTTGGACGCCTGCTCCTGCGTTTTTGTGGGCGCCGCCGTTTGCGCGCTTGCTGGCGCGGCCATTGCCGGCGCTTGTTGAGATACCGTTGTGTCTTGAGACCACGCCAGGGGCGTCACCCAAAGCAAAACGAATGCTGCTGCAGTTTTCACAAAGTCTCCTTAAGCGGCCGCCTGCTTCTTGGGCCGTTTGTAGAACGGAGTCGCAACCACCTGGGACTTGTACTTCTGCCCGCGAATCTCCACGTAAAGCACGGTGCCGATCGCTGAAAGTGCCGGTGGCACGTATGCCAGCGCAATGTTTTTGCCCAGTGTCGGCGAAGGCGACCCGCTTGTCACCACGCCAATTCGCTCTCCGGTTTCATTGCAGCAACAGTACTCATCGCGGGCAATGCCGCGATCAATCATCTCGATGCCTACCAGCGTCCGCGTCACTCCCGCCGCTTTCGCGCGCTCCAGCGCGGCTCGCCCAATAAAGTCGCCCTTCTCCATTTTGCAATAGCGGTCAAGCCCTGCTTCCCACACGTTGATCTTCTCGCTGATCTCGTGCCCGTAAAGCGCCATCTTCGATTCCAGCCGCAGAGTATTGCGCGCGCCCAAGCCGCAGGGAACGATACCGAAGGTACGTCCTGCCTCCATCACCTGGTTCCACACGCGTTCGCTGGTTGCAATATCGGACGGCACATAGATTTCAAATCCGTCTTCGCCCGTATAGCCGGTGCGTGCAATCAGCGTATTCTTCAACCCGCACACGGCGCCGTGCGTGAACCAATAATTCTTGATCACGCTCAAATCCGCGTCCGTCAGTTTTTGTACGACCTCTGCGGCTCGCGGCCCTTGAATCGCCAACTGTGTGTACGCGTCGCTCAAATCTTCCACCACGCAATCGAAACCCTTGGTGTTCTCGCGCACCCAGTTGATATCTTTCTCCCGCGTGCCCGCGTTAATCACGAACAGATAATCGTCTTCTTCCAAACGGTGGACGATCACGTCGTCCACAAACGTGCCCTCAGGGTAGAGCATCGCCGAATACTGCGCCTGGCCGATGGCGAGTTTGGAAGCATCGTTCATGGTGATGTGTTGAACCGCTGCCAGCGCTCCACCAGGATTCTTGCCGCTGCGAATGCGAATGTCGCCCATGTGGCTGACGTCAAAAACTCCCACGCCACCCCGAACCGCTTTGTGTTCCGCGATCAGACCCCCGCTCGACGGATACTCGACAGGCATGTCCCAGCCGCCAAAGTTGACCATTTTCGCGCCAAGGCGGCGGTGCAATGCGTTCAACGGCGTTTTGCGAAGCTCGCTCACGGGTGAAGTTGTGGAGGAATCTATTCCCACCGTTCAGGCAGAAACCGATACTAACATGCGCCTCCCAAGCGGTCAAAGAACGGGAGCTATTCCGCGATTCACCAATCGCATGCACGATTCACCGCCGCATGCGCACGTTCGCCTTGCCGCGCGCTGGCAGCCTCAGGTACAGTTTTCTAGAGGGGCGCTTATGGACGGTCCTACCGTTTGTGTGCAGTGCGACATGCCGGAATCTCGCTGCACGTGCGAAAAGTACTGCACCATTTGCAAAGGGCAGAGCAATATCCGTCTTTGTGCTGACGGCCTCTATTACTGCCCGGATTGCCGGGAAGCCTGCGACGTTGCGCTGGCTACGAGCCGTGACCACTGAACCGAAAAACTTGCACATGTGCATTGACGCCGATTCGCGGCTGGCAGCCGCGGTGGGCGGCGTAGCCCGTTACCTGGCGGACGCCGCGGGGCTCGAAAGCGAGGCGGTCGCCCGGCTACAGTCCGCCGTCATCGAAGCTTGCCTGGAAGCCTTCAAGCATTTGGCCGGCAAGCATCCTCACTTGGAAATTGATTTTGCGCGTTTCTCCGATCGCCTCGAAGTTTCCCTCGTCCACGAAGACGCTGGTCCCTCAGTTGGTATGCACACCATTACCGGCTTTGCGGCAAAAAATCTGGAGCATTCAGGAGACTCAGGAACCCCAGCGGGCGTTGATCGCGTCCAGCACGAAACCCACGGCAAAGAAGTCGTGACCCGCCTGACCAAATACCTTGGCGAGGTTGCCCCCAGCCTCTAGACGAACTCAGAGACAAAAATGAGCCGGACAAATCTCTGTCCGGCCCATTCACTCTTTCAAGGATCCAGCGCCTACATCTTCAGCGCAAATGTATTCTTTCGAATCAGCGAGGTCATCTGATCGTCGCTGAGTGACATGCGCAACGTCACGCGGTCCCCAGCCGGCACGATCTTCGCTTGATCCAGCAGGTCCGCAAGCTCCGGATTTTCCTTTTGCGCCTGATAGCGCTTGTAGAGAAATCCTGCCTGAAGCAGCTGGCCCAGCGTGTTGGCGTCTTCCGTGGACCCGCAAACGGCCTGGAACTTTCCGTCAATCCCACTGCTCGCGTCCACATTGATGATCAGGTTCTGCATGCGCGCAACCAGCTTCGCCGCTTCGGGAAACTGCTCGACTTCCGGGGCAAGCTGTTGCATCGCCAGCCGCGTGTACGCGGGATTCAGCACCGCCCACACGATGCCGCTTCCATTCGCCTCGTTGATCAGGGGAAAGAGTTGGTCGTTTGTCAGCAATCCTTCTTCCGCGCCAAATCGTACTTCGACCATTTTTTCCAGCACTTCGCGGTGTCCAAATGCCGCAGTGTTGGAATCAATGAACAGGAAAAACAAGTCATTCGCGCCGGTGCCGCTGCCAAACGAATAGAGCGTGTAACCGCGCGCTTTGAAAGTGGGCAGTTTCTGCTGCTTGAAATAAGCTTCGGTCGAACTGGGGTTGAACGTGCCGAGCGCAACTCCCACAACTTCTTCGCCCGTGGGAACCGCCGACGAGCCGGCGCCCTCCGTCTTGGAAGTCAGCCCCTCGGCAACGAGCCCCCAGGCCAGTTCCTCCACCTGCGAATTCGGATCCACGCCCGCGGACGCGAGGAATTTCTCAAATTGCTTGAATTTCTCCGGAATCATCTGCTCTTGTAATTGCGGAAACCATTTCTGGGACCGCGCTTTTTTCAAATCCGCATATGCAAATTCACCGATGTTCTTGGGGAACAACGCAATTACGTCCGTGCCCAGGCGGCCTGCGCGCGCGGGCTTCGGCGCCGCAAGCAAAAACGCTGTCACAATGGCCGCGGCTCCGGCTTTGCCCATCGCCGTGATGACTCTCATGAAATGCTCCTTTCGGGAAGGGCCGAGGGAATCTTAATTCTACGCGCCTTCTATCCTATGCGCCCTCTATTCTAAGCGCTCGTGGCGCGGGGCGCATCGCCCAATCGCTGGCGCAGCGCCGCGGCTTTCGCTCGCATGGAGGCCACGTAAGCCGCATCCTTCAATCCATCGAGGTTGATCTCAACGTTAGCCAATGCTCCTCGGGCCCCGGCATCAGCCATCAAACGTGCCACATGTAAGTCTGAATGCATGGATGCGGCGACGATACCTTCCAGTTGTCCCAGCCGTTCGAAGAGGGCAACCGTCCGCTCGGCCACTTGCAGAGGAACTTCGGCGGCGCCCTTGGTCGCTTTTTGAACGGCGGCTTCACGCTGCGCGGTTTCATCCGCGTTGGATTGCGGCAATTTGAATGCCCCCATCACCGCGTCGTAGGACTGTGCGTCCCGGTCAATTGCCTGGGCAAGGTCGTCTGCGGCTTTCCGCATCTCATCCAGTGCCGCGGAAAGCTGGTCTACGTAAGCAGCCTGTGACTTCTTTTTTCGCGAGAGGCCCGCAACCATTTGCCCGAGCGATGCAGCCAGTGCTGCCGCAAATGCCGAAGCGCTTCCGCCGCCCGGCGTCGCGTTCGGCGCTGCCACTGCATCCAAAAACGGCCGCGCCAGTCCCGCCAGCTTTCCATCTTTTGCCGTCATCGGCGCGCCGCTCAGCGCATCAGCCAGCCTGTTTTCCAGCACCTGCGCCGGCGAGAAATCTTCCAGCTGGAGAAAAAAGTCCGCCGCCATCTCCAGCGCTTTTTTCGGCACCAATCCGACGATCTCACTCCCCACCGGTATCGCGCCGTGGCGTTCCGCTTCGCGCCTCACCATTTCATACACGCGATGCATCGGCGTTTGCTCAAAGTCCGTCAGGTTGATGGAAACCTGCGCCAGGTTGCGCGCCTTCAGTTCCACGCCCATGGACTTCACATAACGCAGCCCGCCTGAAGAAAACCGGATGGCCTTGGCAATCTTGTTGGCGATGCCCACATCCGATGTGTTCAGATTCACGTTGTAGGCGATTAAAAACTTCCTCGCGCCCACGACCGCGACACCGGCCGTTGGGTGAACTTTCGGCTCCCCGACATCCGGCTGCCGGTCGAGATTCTTCTTCATCTCTTCGCGCAACCCTTCGAACTGACCCCGCCGCACGTTTTCCAGGTTTACGCGCTCCGGCCGGCACGCCGCGGCTTCATAAAAAAAAATGGGGATGCGGTAGCGGTTCCAAATCTCATTGCCAACGCGCCGCGCCAGCGCTACGCAATCTTCAATCGTCACACCATCGATGGGAATAAACGGAACGACGTCTGTCGCCCCTACCCGCGGATGCGCCCCCGTATGTTTCGTCAGGTCGATCAGTTCTGTTGCCTTGCCGGTCCCAAGCAGCACCGCTTCGGCCACCGCGTCTGGCTCGCCGGCCAGGGTAATCACCGAGCGGTTGTGGTCCGCGTCCATTTCGCGGTCCAGAACATACACGCCCGCCACGCCGCTCATGGCCGCGACAATGGCATCCACCTTCGCCGCATCCCGCCCTTCAGAAAAATTCGGCACGCACTCAATCAGTCTTTTCATCGTTTTGGTTTTTTGTGGTCCCGCTTTTTGTCTTTTTGATTTTTGCCGTTCGCGTCAACCCAATTGTTTGGCAGTTTCGGCCTGCGGTCCGGCAGCGTGGGCCGCTCGTAAACGAACGCGCGCTTTTTGTCGTTCGAATCTGTCTCTGGTGTCTGAGTCGGCGTTGTTGCGGGCGGCGGAATCGTTTGGAGCTTTGCTGCCGCTGCTGGCTCCTCCTTTGGCGATTTGGGCCACGAAGGCCGCGCTCCAGCTTTCACCGGCCATTTCAGCCCAACCATCGGCTTCATGCCCAGCGGAAGCGGCAAAGGTCCTTTTGGTGCTTCGGTTCGCTCCTGGGGCTGCGGCGCCGGAGTTTTCCCGTTCTCTGCCTTCGATTTCTCGACAAAATAGTCCTTCAACTGATGCGCGCACCAAAGAATCGCGGTCACCCACGCGCCTATAACCACCGCATTGTAAACGCTGAACCCTCCCGCCTTCCCCAGAATGGTCACCGCTACAAAAACGACTGCCAGCAGGGCATAAACGTACTCTTCGAAGAAGTTGGTTGTCTTCGATGGCCCGGTCTTCGGAAGTTTCAATCTCCGGACGGGCTTGCCGGTATAGCTAGTTCCTGGAGTTCTTTGAGGCATGGATCACGCGACCGCGCTTGATCGTCATCCAGCAGTGGTTCACTCCAAAATAATAAGGAATTTCGCGGTAGTCAGCCACCTCGAATACGGCGATGTCCGCTTGTTTGCCAACCTCCAGCGAGCCAACCTGCTTCTCGCGGCGCAACGCGTACGCGGCGTTAATGGTCGCGGCGGTGATCGCCTCCGCCGGCGTCATGCGCAATTGCGTGCATGCCAGCGACAGAATCATCGGCATGCTCAATGTCGGGCTCGTCCCTGGATTGTAGTCCGTTGACAGCGCGACGATGGCGCCTGCATCAATCAGTTCGCGGGCAGGCGCGTACTTTTGCAATCCCAGGTGAAAGTCGCAGCCCGGGAGCAACGTGGCGACCGTCTCGGATTTTCCCAGCGCGCGAATGTCGCTCTTGTTCACATGCTCGAGATGATCGCAGCTCGCCGCGCGCAACAGGATCGCCAGCCGCGTTGCGCCGCTCCGCGAAAGCTGCTCCGCATGCATCCGCGGAGCCAGCCCCCACTGGCGGCCCGCCTGCAGCACGCGCTTGGACTCTTCCACCGTGAACGCCCCGCGGTCGCAAAACACGTCGCAAAACTCGGCAAGCTTGCGCTCGGCAATCTGTGGCAGAAGGTTCTCTTCCAGAAGCTGAATATATTTCTTTGCTCCGCCTGTCTTTTTGCGAAATTCCTCAGGCACCACGTGCGCCCCGAGAAAGGTAGACACAATCTCGAGCGGCTGCTCCGCCGCCAGTTCCTTGTGCAACTTCAGAATCTTCAATTCGCTCGCGACCTCCAGCCCGTACCCGCTCTTCGCCTCCATCGTTGTCGTTCCGTACGCCGCAAACTGATGCAGCGCCGCCAACGCGCGCTTTTTCAATTCTTCCGCGGTCGCTGCGCGCAGCTTCTTCACCGAATTGAGAATCCCGCCGCCTTTGCGCGCGATCTCCTCGTAACTAGCCCCCTGAATCTTCAATTCGTATTCTTCCGCGCGGCTCGCCGCATGAACCAGATGCGTGTGCGAATCCACAAATCCCGGCAACGCCACCCGCCCGCCCAAATCCAACTTTTCCGCCGCCCGCGCCTCCGGCAACGCCTCGACCTGCGCCCGCGTCCCGACGGTCGCAATCACACCGTTGCGCACCAGCAATGCACCGTCTTCAATGATTTCCAAGTTGGAAAGGGAACTGCCGCGTCGCGGACCACTTCCGCGCAGCGTCAATAATTGCGAAGCACCCGTAATAAGAAGGGAATTCGCCAAAGCCCTCGTATTATGCCGGAAAGCATTTCGGTAGCACAGGCTTCAGCCGGTACTCTTCGATTTCTCTGCGCACTCCGTGCCTCTGCGTTATCTTCTCTCTTTAGTTCTGCGTCCTACGCCATCGGCACTTTCACGCCCGTTCTCTTCGCAAACGCAACCGCTTCTGAATACCCCGCGTCCACATGCCGCGCCACGCCCAGCCCCGGATCGTTCGTCAGCACCCGCTCGATACGCTTGGCCATTTCTTTCGTCCCGTCCGCCACGGTCACTTGCCCCGCATGCTGCGAATACCCAATTCCCACGCCACCCCCATTGTGAATCGACACCCACGACGCGCCGCTCGCCGTATTAATCAGCGCGTTGAGCAGCGGCCAGTCCGCCACCGCGTCCGACCCATCCCGCATCGCTTCCGTCTCGCGATATGGCGACGCCACGGACCCACAATCCAAATGATCGCGCCCCATCACCACCGGCGCCTTAATCTCCCCGCGCGCCACCAAATCATTCAGTGCCAGCCCAAACTTGTCGCGCTCGCCATAACCCAGCCAGCAAATTCGTGACGGCAGCCCCTGAAACTTCACGCGCTTCTGCGCCAGCTTGATCCACCGGTTCAAATGCTCGTCGTGCGGAAACATTTCCAGCACCAACTGGTCCGTCCTCGCAATGTCCGAAGCCTCGCCCGAAAGCGCCGCCCACCGGAACGGCCCTTTCCCCTCGCAAAACAGCGGCCGGATGTACGCCGGCACAAATCCCGGAAAGTCGTATGCGTTCTTGACGCCTTGCTGAAACGCATACGTTCGAATATTGTTTCCGTAGTCGAACGTCACCGCGCCCAGCTTCTGCAAATCCAGCATGCCCTGCACGTGCGCGGCAATCGCCGCCTTCGCCCGCTTCTGGTACTCCTCCGGATTTTTCGCGCGCAAGTCCAGCGCCGCGGCAAGCGTCATCCCGTTCGGCACGTATCCGCCCAACGGGTCGTGCGCGCTCGTCTGGTCCGTCAACAAATCCGGCACCACGCCGCGCTTCGCCAACTCTGGAATCAAGTCAGCGCAATTTCCCACCAATCCCACCGAAGTCGCTTCGCCCTTGCGCACCGCGTTTTTCAAAATCCGCAGCGCTTCGTCCAGCGAAGTCACCATCACATCGCAATAACCCGTCTTCAGCCGC
>Ga0070730_10005666_pt1 | contig 10753 bp, 7 predicted proteins | sample Coa_R1_3_FD_66447 | JGI IMG/M metagenome (GOLD analysis project Ga0070730, IMG submission 66447) | Surface soil microbial communities from Centralia Pennsylvania, which are recovering from an underground coalmine fire - Coalmine... | ecosystem: Environmental > Terrestrial > Soil > Unclassified ... | reverse complement strand
GGTCTCAAACATCCACTTGCCCTGCGGCGAAATGGCCGTGACCACTGAGGGAGAAATCGCAACCATGCAATCCGCTGAAGACATCAACGCCAGACGGCCTCCCAGGCTGATGCCCAAGGCTGCGGTCGGGCCGAAGCGGCGCACGTATTTAATCGCAGACTCGACCTCGTCGCGCATCACCGGACCGATGGCGGTGCGATTTTCACCGTGCCCCGCGAGGTCGATTGCCAGCGTAGCGATCCCGCCCTCTCCCAGCGTGACGGCGATTCCCAGCATGTGCTCCTTGGTCGCGCCATAGGGAGGGATCAGAACAGCGCCGCCTTGGGCCGAGTCCGGCGCAAGAAGATATGCGGGGATGTTGTGGCCGTCGTTACCGGCCAAGGTGGTGACGCGCTCCACGTTCATGGGACACCTCAGTTCTCTTTTGGTTCGTGTAGTTCGTGCCTGCTCCGCGGAGATTCGTCTTACTGTGCAACTGTGCTTAGCCAGCCTAATACTTTTTCGATCAGCTGAGACTCGTGGTTGTCAAAATCGTGTTCGGCGCACTCAATGCTGACCAACACGGCGGTTGGACCAGCTGCAGTTTGCAGCCTTTTGCCGATATCCGGCGCAATGAGCTTGTCGGCTGTGCCTTGGACGATGAAAACCGGGTTCTTTACCTTGGCCAGGTTGGTGTAAGGATTCGAGCGCCGGTCGGGCCCGCGCATACTTAGAAGATATCGGGCGGTGTAGAGAGCCTTGCCGATGGGGCCGAGGTCCACCACCATCATTTCCTCTTCGTGCCCGGCCTGCTGCAGCTTCAGGGCATCGTCCACTGAGGCCTGCGCCTTATCCTTGCCGAATTGCCACACGTTCCACTCGAAGAGATCACCGGGGCCACTTACCAGGATGGTGGCCGCGATGTCAGGGTCGCCGCTCGCGGCCTGGTAGTAGAGCACGCGATTTGTGCCCATGCTTTGCCCGAGCAAAACCAGGCGCTTGTGGCCGAGCTGGCGCAAATAGGCAACGCCGGCCGCTATATCTGTCTGGTTGTCGGTAAAGGAGGATTTCTTGGGGCCGGCGTCATGGTCGCGCATGTTCAATGCCAGCGTGTCGTAGCCTGCCTGCGCTGCCGCTTCGCCGAGTTTCGCGAAGTAAGCGCTATAGAAGGCACCGCCGTAGCCATGGACCAGCAACAGGGCATTCGGACGCGGCTTCGAAGCGTGAAAGACGATTCCCTGCAGGCGTACACCGTCGCTGGTGCGCAAGACTACGAGTTCTGAGGAACAAGCCGCTTTTGTCGGGACGTGCGCTGGTGGTGCTTGTGCCAGTGCCGATGTGACAGGCCATACGAGACACATCGGAAGCAGGGCGTTCGATAACAAGGCGCGAAGTTTCGGCATCTAGCAACTCCCACGATGGCCTAGCAGCTTGTGGTGATACTCCAGTGTCCACAACCGGCGCCTAATGGCGCTCTCATGACACAGACTTGTGGTATCCCTGAAGGCATACCCTGATACGAATTTGTTTTAGGACGGCAGACCGGCTTGTTTCAGTTTGCCTTCCGCATCGGCAAGCCGCGCGTGCAAGGCCTTGTCCCGTTCCCAGCGCGCGGTCACATCCTGCATGGTTGCGGCGATGCCCAGGACCCGTCCGTCGGCATCCTTGAGCAGCACGACGTTGAACTCGACAGAGATGCGGCGGCCGTCCTTTGTCAGCGCCGGAACAGCAAGCACACTGGTGCCGTACTTGGTGACGCCGCTTGCCATGACCCTGTCGTAGCCTTCCCAGTGACGCGGGCGGTGCTTCTCAGGAATGATCATGTCCATGGATTTGCCCAGCACCTCCTCGGCACTCCAACCGAAGATCGCCTCCGCGCCGGCATTCCATAACCGCATGATGCCCTCGCGATCCCCGACAATGATCGCGGCCGGGCTTTGTTCCACAATTTTTTCGCAGAGCCACTGATGAGCGGGGAAGTCGTTCATGGAGAACTCCAGGGAAACGCGGATACAGTTTTACTCTATTTCCCCGGCGGAGAACCACAGAATCTTTGCCAAGACTAAAGACCGGAGACCGACGTAGCAGCCTGCGATGAAAGTCCCGTCCCTAAAGGGCGGGTGATTTTGAAGGCATGGCGGCATCGCTAAAGCGATGCCCTGATACGAATCAGGGTGACGTCCCTGATACAAACCCCACTTTCACCACGATGTTCTTAACCGGTGCCAGTCTTCAGCGGCACGCCCGGCTGCTGAATCCCTGTCTCTTTCTGCTTCAACACGCGGCGGAGTAACTTACCTGTGGCGGTACGCGGAAGCTCGCTTACCATCACGATTTCCCTCGGCAGCTTGTAGGTTGCAATCTTGCCTTTGCAGAAGTCGATCAGCTCCTCGGCGGTGAGGTTTTGCCCAGGCTTCAGTACCACGAATGCTTTGGCAATTTGGCCGCGTACTTCGTCGGGCACTCCGATCACACCGACGTCGGCAATGGCCGGGTGAGTGGCGAGGACAACCTCAATCTCGTCGGGTCCGATACGGTAGCCCGAACTCTTGATGATGTCGTCTTCGCGCGACACAAACCAGAAGTAGCCATCCGCATCGGCATAGACGAAATCGCCAGCTCGATTCCAGCCCTCAGGGGTGGTGGCATGTTGTTGTTTGTCGGCATCGCGCCAATAGATCGTGCCGGTTGGACCGCAGGCCACGAAGTGCCCGATCGTACCGGTGATCGCTTCCTCATTGTTCTCGGTGATCACCTTCAGTTCGTAGCCCGGCACAGCCTGACCGAAGGAACCGGGCTTGGCCTTGCGGCTGACCACGTTGGAGGCAAAAACATACATCATCTCGGTCGTTCCCAGCCCCTCGAAGATCTCCAGACCGAATTTGTCCTTCCATGCTTGATAGGTAGTAGCCGTCAGGCTCTCGCCGCCGCCGGTACAGATACGAAGGCTGCTGATGTCGAATTTCTTTTCCGCACCCGGCAGCAGCAACATCTTGCGGTAGGCAGTGGGGGCAAGAGTCAGGATTGAAATCTTATGCTTTTGAATCGTGTCAAACATCTTCTCCGGGTCGAACTTGGCGATCAGCGAAGCCGCCGCGCCGAAGCGGAAGGGGATGGTCGCATAGCTGGAGTAGCCCGCCCCGAAAGCCAGGGGAGCGGACCCGCCGATCACATCGTTCTCTGTGACCTTCCAGCCGTACTTCCCAAAACTGTCAGGCACAATCAGCAGTTCCTCCACGAAGTGGACGGTCCCTTTGGGTCGTCCCGTCGTGCCCGAAGTGTAGAGGAGCAGGCCCACGTCTTCGCGGTTGCGGAGGACGGGATCGAGGGTTGGACCACCGGACTGCAACAGTTCGCCGTAGGGAAGGAACCCTTTGGCCTTCATCTCGGCGGCATCGCCACCGACGACGATAATGTGCTTGAGAGTCTGAAAATTCTCGCGCGCAGCCTCGACTTCGCCGAGGAGCGCGGCGCTCACGATGATTGCCACCGCCTCCGAGTCGTTGGCGACGTGAGCGATCTCATGGCGGGAGAACAGGGGTGACGTGGGAGTACAGACCGCCCCTAACTTCAGGATCGCGAAGTTCGCGACCAGGGCGGGCGGTATGTTGGGCGTTCGCAGGATGATGCGGTCGCCCTCCTGCACTCCCAGTTCGCGCAGCGCGTTGCCGAACTTGTTGGCTTGGGCAAGGAGCTGACCATAGGTAATCCGCTGGTCGTCGAAGAGCACTGCGGTGCGATCACCCCGGCCAGCAGCGACGGCTTTGCCGAGCAGTTCTTCCGTCGGGTTGAACCTTGGAGCATAGGCCGCGAACTCCGGCAGGGTATAGACACGCTTCGGCCAGAGCTCGCGCGGGGGTAGATATTCAGCCATCTTGGAATTCTCCTTAGCCCACTTTGCCTACAGGGACTGCGGCAGTCTCAGCGACCAGATCCTCCAGAGCCTGCTCCACGCGGATGGTACCGCGCTGGGCATCGCTCCGCGGGAAAGCCAGGACCGGATAGCGGTCGCCCTGGAAGACCAGCAGTGCCGGGACGTTGGTGCCAAAGTCCTCGACCAGCGCGCCTTTGGCGCCGAAGACCGGGCGGACACTGGCATCCGGGCCGCTGACCGTCTTGTGATAGATGGGGAAGCGATCTTTGATCCCGGCGACGTCAACCGCTTTGGCATCCACACCGGCGGCTTTCAGTTGCTTCACCAGGTCGAGGGCCTTGTTAATATCGCACGGGAACAGCGAGCCAGACTTCTGGGCGGAGCTGTAGTAGAACTCCACGCGCTTGGCAGCGGCCGTCCCAGCGGCAGCCGCAGCCTTGGCGGCGACCGGCTCCGGCGGCACATACGTCTTGCCGCTGTCGGCGAAGACATCACATTCCGTCCAACCCTGGAGCGTGATCGAGAGTGTAAACGGCCACTCCCGCTTCACACACTTGCCGAGGTAGGCCTTCTGAATATTAGGGTCCAGCGCCGGACGCAGATGCGTGCAGCGGACGCACAGGCATGCAGTGTTGTAATTCGCCATTATTGCCTCCAGTTATCCTTCACCGAGATCCGGCAACGATGAATTTCGGCTTGCTGCCGATGAGATCTTCCTTTTTCAGCGGATGTCCGCTGATGATGTTGCCCCGCACGTTGCGTTCGATAGGAATGGGTTTACAGACTGCGTCCTTGCGGGCGCGCGGCGCCGAACGGGTCAGTCCCGGTCCGGAAAGGGGTGAATTGTCGGGCTTCTCGGCGAAGCCAGGCAACAGGTCCGCGGTGCCCTTGGCTTCCTCGGGACCAGAGACACAGCCTCCTCCCGTGGTTTGAATGCGCCAGATCGTACTGCATCCGGCGCACTGCGTCGTGCCCTTGAAGTTCCAGAAAGGATAGGGATCGAGGTAGTTCTTGGTCTTACATTTCGGGCATATGAGCAGCATGATTGGTCTCCATCAAATAGTTTCTTGGTCTTCAAGACGCCTGATATCCGCGGGCGACAACCCGCCCAACTCACCCAGGATACGCTCGTTGTCGGCCCCTACCGGCTTCAGCGCCCACTTCAGGCGCGGTGGTGTCGCCGACATCTTGTACGCCGGCCCCTGGTGCAGCAGTTCACCGTAGGTCGGGTCATCCAGCCAGCGAACCGCTCCGCGCTCGGTCCAGTGCGGGTGGTTGGCGACCTCTTTCGCGTTCCACACCGGCTGATTCAGGACGTTATTGGTGTCCATAATTGCCGCTACCTGTTCCTTCGTTTTATCCGCTGCCCACTTCTCTAGCGCCGGATAAATTTCCATCTGCGCGTCGGCCTTAACGCGAATATCAGCCTTGGCGTATTTGGTAGCCAAGGTGCTTTCCCCAACGGCCTTGCAGAGGCGGGCGAAGTCCTTGTCCTCATATGCGCTGATCAGGATGTAACCCTCTTCCGCTTCCTGAGGATTTTCGGACTTGGGGTAGGAGGACTTGCCGCACTTAATAACGCCGTGCACGCACAACTGGGTATCCCAGTTGCCCCACCGCTCACGGGTGATGCCGTGCTTTCCGTAGAGCGGCAAAGCATATTCCAGTTGCCGGGTTACACCGTGCACCTGCGAGTACTCGGTAAACGTGCCTTCGCCGGAGACGTGATCCCGCCAGTACAGAGCCGCCAGGACCTGCGTGGCGCCCATCATGCCGCCCCAATAGTCGGCGAGCCAGATGGTATGTTTGGACGGCGCGCCGCCCATGAACTCCTGCTTTCCGGTCATGCCGAAGTTGCCGCCCTGCGACTGTCCGAGGATGTCGTAGGACGCACGGACACGTCCTGGGCCCCAGCCGCCAAAACCACCAAGCCAGCAGTAGACGAGCCGGGAATTGATCTCCTTCAACTGACGGTACCCGATGCCCCAGCGGTCGAACGTGCCGGGGCGATAGTTCTCCACGAACACGTCGGACTTGGCGGCCAGTTTCTTGACCAGCGCCTGCCCTTCCGGCTTGTGGAAGTCGATGGAGATGAAATACTCGTTCGGGTTCGCGCCCAGGAAACCGAGCCCCGTGCCGCGTTCCGGTACCCACTTCGAGAGTGGATAGAGGAAGGGCTCGTTAAACGGAGTGGTATGGCGCATGGCCTCGCCCCGCCTGGGAGCCTCGATCTTGATGACTTCGGCCCCAAGTTCGGCGAGGTAGGAAGCGCAGCAGGGACCCAAAATGTACTGGGTACAAGACAACACCCGGTATCCCTTCAACACTTCGGGCTTGGAGAATTCCTTCTTGGGATTAAAGGCTTCCCGGCAGAACTCCTCGAATGACTGTCCCTTATGATTAACAGGTTGCGTTGCCATTAAATTCCTCCTGCGTCAAATGACGTGGGCTTTCTGCAGCCGGGCAAAATCTTCGCCCGTGAAACCGAGCAGCCGCCGAAATACATCCTGGTTGTCGTAGCCGGTTGGGCGGCCCAGCCATTTCAGCCTTCCCGGAGTCTTGTGCTGCTGATAAGGAGTGGTGCCGTAGAGAATCTTCCCGTAGTGCGGCGACTCATACTCGGCCACATGCTGGCGATACTTGAAGTGCGGATATTCTGCCACTTCGTTGACATAGAGCACGCCACCCGACGCCACCTGCTGCTTGGAGAGCTTGCGCTCGGCATCGGCGCGGGGATTGTCTTTGAGCCACTCGCCCAGCAGGGTGTACGTCTTGACCTGCTGGTTGTGGGCCAGGCGGTCTGCGACTTCCCGGAGGTGCATGTCGCCGAGGATCTCTTCCTCCACCGCGGGATACTCGTCGCCCACCGTGCGCCAGATGCGGTACCAGAGGCGGTCATGACCCCCGCCCACCATCATGTAGCCGTCCTTGCATGGGTTCACGGCATAAATGTTGATGGCCAAGTCCCAGTTGCCATACCGCGGACGAATGCTGCCGTCCATCGAATACCACGCCCAGCTGTAATCTAGGATGCGGATGATGGCTTCCGCGGCCGTCGCTTCGACGAATTGGCCTTCGCCGGAAACGCTCTCGCGATACATCACCGCCGCCAGAATGCCCATGGCGGCCGCGCTCCCACCCACATGATCCGCCATCCACAGCGCGGAGCGGGTCGGCTGTCCGCCGAATTCCTTGGGATCTCCGGTGCCGTGAACAAAGCCGCAGGCTGCTTGGGCCGTCGGGTCCAGATTTCCCGGTTTGTCTTTCAGGGGACCCCACTGTCCGCGCTGGCCGACCCAGCAATAGATCAGTCGCGGGTTCAGCTCGCGGAGCTGGCGATAGCCGATGCCCCACTCGTCCCACTGTCCCGGAGGCGCATTCTCGATGATCACGTCGGCGTGGACGGCGAGATCGCGGAGAATCTTGCGGCCTTCCTCAGTCTCCACATTCAACGTGACCGAGGCCTTGTTGCGCATCTCGTGGAGAAACTGGCCGCCGACTTTCTCGCCGGTTTCTTTGTCCTCGAACATGTATTCCTGCCGGCCGAAGGGGGTCAGCTTGCGCAGCGGATCGCCTCCCGGGGGCTCGACCTGGATGACCTCGGCTCCCAGTTCGGAGAGCTGCGAGGAGCACCAGTGCCCAATCATCATGCTGGTCGTGCAATCGAGCACGCGCAGGCGGGAAAGCGCTTCCGGTTTTTCAAAATTGTGTTCCGGACGCAGGATGGACTCCAGGAAGAGCGGATACGCCTTGGCCTGGTCGCTGAGTCCCGCATAGACTTCTTCAGGTTTGGCTGTCGGGATCGCGGGCCAAGCTGCAACTTTTGATTCAGCTGCCATGAGATGGGCCTCCTAATGCTGTCTTTCCTCTTGCAACCGCTTTGGGGACGGCGGATATCGTATCTGAAACCTTGGTGCAAAAGTAGAGGCGAATTTTGGTTTGGTTCTGCAATCCTGTCTGTGATCCTGGTCACACCTATTAGTGATAGTCCTCATGGACAAGACGATAGTTCGCCGAAAAGTTCGCACCGCTCCACCCGCTCGCAAGAATCCAGTTGGCGGACGGAGAAGATCGGGGCGAGCCAGAACCGAAGAAAATTGCGGGCCATTGTGATCTGCGTCACTGAAGGGCCCTCCATTCTCCGGGAGAATCCGCAGATTGCCTCACATGGATCGAGGCACAAACTCGAGGGGCCGCACGCAGCTTTTTGGACGGCCACTGGCGCTTCGACAACGCGCTGGGTTCCCAACCAGACTCCGCCGCAACTTCCGGCTTTGGTTCAGGATACCGAGCTAACTGGCTGAGCAACAGAGCGCAGCAGCGCTGTCGAATATCACTGCGGGTGGCCATCATGTTTTCTGCGTGCAAATTCGGCTGGTCGATCAGATTGGCAGCCCTTCTCCTAGTCGCTGCGATTGCGGCAGGTCCGCTCGAAGCCCAGTACACAGTCGGCCGTTTGCAGGGAACGATTTTCGACTCGACGGGCGCCGTCGTCTCCGGGACCAAGGTCACTTTGCAAAGCCTCGGCACCGGCGCGACGCGGACTTATACCACCGGCCAAGACGGTGTCTACGTCTTCTTCGCCATGCCTGCCGGGGACTACGATCTGACGGCAGAGGCCCTGCATTTCGCGACCCAACGCGAACGAATTCAGATCCTGACCAGCGAGACAACCAATCGCAACCTGACTTTGGGCGTCGGCCCCCTGTCCGCGACAGTCGAGGTACTGAGCGAGACGTCGGACCTGCTGGACACGGCCGATGCCTTGCGCAGCACCACCCGCAGCGTTCTGGAGTTATCCAGCCTGCCCAGTAGCGGCCGCAACATGATTTCCCTCATCCACCTGGCACCGGGCGTCGCACCCATGAACAATCCGCGCGGTGGCAGCACGTTCGGCGGCGGCGGGTCGCTCGTGCTGGTGCTGGGACCGCAAGCCGGACTTTTCTCGGCCAACGGCGGCCGCGCCCGTTCCGGGTCCGTACAGCTTGACTACACTGACGCCAATGACTGGGAGTACGGAGGCTTCGCCCTCGGCATGCAGTCCATCACTCCGGAAATGCTGCAGGAGTTCAAACTTCTCACCAGCAACTTTTCCGCCGAATATGGCGTGAAGTCGAACGCCGAAGTCATCATGGTGAGCAAGAGCGGCACCAACCAGGTGCACGGGAGCGCTTACGACTTCGTACAGAACACTCTGTTCAATGCGCGCGATTACCTGGACAGGAGCGGTCACGCGACGCCGGTGCAATCGAATATCTACGGCGTCAGCGCCGGCGGGCCGGTGATCCACAATCGCACTTTTTTGTTTGGCGCCTATGAAGGCCGCAACATACGCGGGAACGCATTCACGACCGTGGCGAACCTGCCCACCGCGACGGCGCGCGCGAACGCGTCGGACCCCGTCATCACTGATCTGATGAACCTCTATCTGCCGCTGCCTACGATCAATGCCTCCGCTGCGGACTGGGGACAACTCGTCACCAAGATTCCAGCGCCGATCGATACCTACCAACTGCTGCTTAAAGCCGACCAGCAACTGAGTACCCGCCATTCCGTGTCGGCGCGCTATTTACAGAGTTCGGGCTCGTTCGTGGCGCGCAGCTCTGGAGCGAATACGCTGCCCGGCTTCGATACCGACATCCATTTCGCGCTGAACAACGCTAATCTCATCGACAGCTATACGGTCAGCAGTCATACCGTCAACCAGATACGTCTGTCCTACGGCTACGCACGCGCTCTCAGCCTTCCCCAGAACGGACTTACCACCCCACGATTTCAGATCGTGGGCGCGGATCCATTGAACTTTGGCTCGCTTAACATCGACCCTCAGGAGCGGCGCTTCAACATCTACCAGGTCAACGACACGCTCAGCCACTCTCGCGGCGGACACATCCTGAGCTTCGGTTTTGATGTGCGCAGAATCCAGGACCATTCGCAGGCCGATACCAACACGCGTGGCATCTTCACTTTCACTTCACTGGCTGGCTTCCTCGCCGGCCAGCCCAGCAGTTGGACCGAATTGTTCGGCAGCACACAACGCGACCTGCGTACGGGAGTCTATAGCTTTTTCTTCCAGGACGACTGGAAGGTGCGGCCGACGCTGACCCTGAACCTTGGCGCCCGCTGGGAGGTGCAGGGAGCACTCAACGAAGCGAACGGTCGTCTGTCGGTTCTCGATCCTGCGCTGCGGGGCGCTGTAGGAGACGCCGGCACCGGCCCGCTGGGGAGCTTTCGCATGGGTGGTCCGGCGGTGGACCGCAACCCTTTCAACGTCGCTCCCCGCCTGGGGTTCGCGTGGAACCCGCATCGCGGGAACCTGGTGTTCCGCGGCGGCTACGGCATCTATTGGGATTCGTTCACGTTCGACATCCTCACCGCCGCGCGTTCGGCGCCACCTTTCAATTACCAGCCGACCCTCTCCTGCATTCCAGGAAACCCTTGCCCGATTTCGGGAACTAACAGTTTCGACAATCTTGCGAATGGCACCGCGGCAATCCAGTCATCGACCGAGGCACAACTTGGCAGCTTCGGAAGCCAGCTGAATTTCGGCAGCGTCAACACCGTGAATCCGCAATTGAGAAATCCCTACACACAGGAATACAGCCTCGGCATGGAATACCGATTTGCACGAAGTTATATGTTCGGCCTGAGCTATGTCGGCAGTAAAGGTACGCACCTTACACGGCTGGTTCCCATCAACTCAGTCATGAATGGTCCGGCTCCCGCCACTAGTTCAGCTGACGAAACTGCTCGGTTCTCCGAGTTTGTGCAAGCGGTCGAAGACGAAAATGGAAGGCCCAATGGGGGTAACAACATTCGCTTGGATCCGCGCTTCGATCAAGTGAACCGGCTGGACGACGGAGGAAGCTCCACTTACAACTCGCTTCAGGCCACCGGCAA
>Ga0070730_10005665_pt1 | contig 10753 bp, 6 predicted proteins | sample Coa_R1_3_FD_66447 | JGI IMG/M metagenome (GOLD analysis project Ga0070730, IMG submission 66447) | Surface soil microbial communities from Centralia Pennsylvania, which are recovering from an underground coalmine fire - Coalmine... | ecosystem: Environmental > Terrestrial > Soil > Unclassified ... | reverse complement strand
AGCAGTAATCGCTGCTCGTGGTGCCTCCAGAGACGCAGTGCGTGCCGGGGGGGCAGTACTGGGCCGAACAGTTGCCGTTACAGTCGCTGGCGGCGCACGACGGCGGGCTGAACGACAGCGAGCAGCAGTGGGACCAGCACAGGGAGCTGGCGCCGCAGCCGTTGCAGAACCAGTGACTGCCAACGCTCTTGCACGACTCGCCGTTGCTCGCGTTGCACGTGATTCCGCACGCTCCGCAGTCGCTGTCGGACGTGGTGTGGATGGGCTTGCCCCCGCAGCAGCGCGCGGTGTCGTCGCCGGCGGTCCACTCGAAGCCGTCGGCGCGCGTGCCGACCGCGCCGCACACGCCGGCCTTGCACGTCCCGTCGGTGTGGCACGCGTCGGGCGCGGCCGCGCACACGAAGCCGTCGGCCTTCGCGGCAGCGGTCGCGCACGCGCCGGCCTTGCAGACGGGCGCGTCGTGGCAGATGTCCGGCGCCGATCCGCAGAGCGTCCCGTCCGGCAAGCTCGCGCACGACTTGCCGCCGGTGGAGGACTCGGCGTCGTCCGATGCATCGTCCCCGGGCGCCGCGTCGTCGCCCGCCTCGTCGCTCCCGTCGTCGCCGAGGACCACCGCGTCGGGGGAGGGACCCACGCCGGCGTCCAGCGCGTCGCCGGCGCTCGCGTCCGCGTGCGGGGCGCCGTTGCCATCCCCCGTGCCCGACGTCGCGCACGCCCCGCACCAGGCCGTGACCAGAGACACGACCAGCGCGCTGCGGGAGCGCCTCGTCATCGTGAATCGAGCGTAGCACCCAGCCGGTACAATGCGGCGCGTGGCCGAGTTCGCCCGGCGGTTGACGCTCCTCGACTTCGTCCTCATCGGCGTCGGCGGCTCCATCGGGTCGGGGATCTTCCGCACGCCGTCGCAGGTCGCGGCGGCGCTGCCGTCGCCCGGCTGGATGCTGACCGCGTGGGCGCTCGGCGGCGCGATGACGCTGGCGGGCGCGCTGTCGTTCGCCGAGTTGGGCGCCGCGATGCCGCGCGCGGGCGGGCAGTACGTGTGGCTCAGCGAAGCGTACGGGGGGCTCGTCGGCTTCCTGCACGGGTGGGCGTACTTCGTCGTCGTCGTGTCGGGCGCGATCGCGGCGCTGGCCATCGTGTTCGCCGAGTACGTGGGCTACTTCGTCCCGCTCGGGCCTGTGGGGACGAAGGTCGTCGCGCTGGCGGCGCTGGCGGTGCTCGCGGCGGTCAACGTGGTCGGGGTGCGCGTCGCGGCGCTCGTGGGCGACTTGCTCACCGTCGCGAAGCTGGCGGCGCTCGCGCTCATCGTCGTGGTCGCGCTGTGGAAGGGCGGCGGCGCGCATGCCGCGAGCCCCGCGGCGGCGGCGCTCGCGGAGGGCGGCGCCAGCAGCGTGGCGGGTGGCGTGGCGGCCGGAGTCGGCGCGGGCGGCGTCGGCCTGATCGCGGGCCTCGGGGCGGCCATGGTGGGCGTGCTCTGGTCGTACGGCGGCTGGCAGCACGCGAGCTTCGCGGCGGGCGAGGCGAAGCGCCCGCAGCGCGACGTCCCGCGCGCGATGGTGGTCGCGACGGCCATCGTGACGGCCGCCTACCTGCTCGCCAACCTGGCCTACCTGCGCCTCTTGCCCGTCGGCGCGATCGTCGCCTCGTCGCACGTGGCGAGCGACGCGGTGGAGGTCGCGCTCGGGCGCGCGGGCGGCGCCGTCGTCGCCGCGGCCATCGCGACGAGCGCCCTGGGCACGGCGGGCATCTTCACGCTGACGGCGCCGCGCATCTACTGGGCGATGGCGGAGCGCGGCCTGTTCTTCCGCGGCGTCGTGGTCGTGCACGCGCGCTGGCGCACGCCGGTGCGCGCGATCCTCCTGCAGACGGCGTGGGCCGCGGTCCTCGTGCTCGCGTGGGGCACCTTCGAGGCGCTCATCGGCTACGTGCTCTTCGTCGACTGGATCTTCTTCGGGCTGACCGGGGCGGCGGTCTTCGTGCTGAGGCGGCGGCAGGGCGCGCCCGCGGCGTACCGCGTGCCGGGGTACCCGCTCGTCCCGGCGGGGTTCGTGCTCGCGAGCCTGTGGATCCTCGCGTCGACGCTGTGGGGGCACCCCGTGCAGGCGGTCGCGGGCGGGGTGCTCCTCGCCGCGGGCGTCCCCGTCTACGCTCTCTGGAAGCGCGGGTGACGGAAGCGCCGGCGTCTTCCGCGCGTACTGTTCGAGCCCCCATGCGCGATCGAGCCCGCTCCGCCCTCGTCCTCGCCGCCGTGACCTTCCTCGCGGCCGCCGCGCCCGGGTGCAAGGGGCGCGGCGACGCCAGCCCCGCGGCGGACGCGGGTGCACCCCCCGCCTCGGCCCAGAGCGCGTTCGCCGGCGCCTCCGCCGGATCCGCCGCGCCACCGGCCTCGTCCTCCTCCGCTACCGCCGACGTCACGACGCACGCGTCGCCCGCCGTCGATCCCTCGGGCTCCGCGGTGCCGGTGCTCGCCGGCGGCGAGGTCGACGGCGCGGCGCTCCGCAAGCGCAACCGCGCGCGCCTCGCCGCCGACAAGGCGCCCGTCGTCGTCCTCCAGAGCCACGACTCGCACCCGGCCCTCGACCTCGGGACGCGCCTCTGCGAGGCCGTCGTCCCCCGGCGCCCCGCGTCCACGCCCATCCTGCTCAAGCCGAACATGGGCGGCTTCGACTGGTTCAAGGACCCCGCGAAGAGCGGCGGCGACGATGGCGTGCGCGGCCGCACCACCGATCCCGAGTTCGTGCGCGGCGTGGTGCGCTGCCTCAAGGCGCGCGGCCACGACCACATCACGATCGCCGAGGGCTGGGGCGCCACGCACAAGGACTGGGAGAAGCTCGTCGAGGTGACGGGCTACGCCCGCATGGCGCGCGAGGAGCGCGTCCCGCTCGTGGCAATGGACGACGACGGCGTCTTCGACGTCGAGGGCGACCAGCCCGGCAAGCCCCTCGCCATCCGCGGCATGGGCGGCACCCACGTGCCCACGCTGCTGATGCCGAAGCTCCTCGCGGACACGCTCGCCCGGGGTCTTTTCATCTCGCTGCCCAAGATCAAGGCGCACCGCTACGCGGTCTTCTCGCTCTCCATCAAGGGGATGCAGGGCACCGTGATGATGAGCGACAAGGCGCCGGCGTTTCACAACAAGTGGCGCATGCACCGCGAGCTCAATCCCTGGCTCGAGGCGCAGCGCAAGGGCAAGGAGGACCGCGCGGCGTACGTCGCGTCGATCGAGACGTTCGCCGAGCGGATCGCCGACGTGCTCGAGGTCGAGGCGCCCGACGTCGTGCTCGCCGAGGGTGCGCCGGCCGAGGGCGGGGACGGCTTCGAGAAGCTCTGGCCGAGCGCCGAGCGGCTCGCCGTGGGCGGGACGAACCCCATCCTCGTCGACCGTGTGGGCGCGCAGGTGCTCGGCTTCTGGGACAACGCGGACCTCGCGCGCGAGCTCGGCGGTCACTCCACGTCGCCGCTGCTCGAGACGGCCGCGAAGCGCTTCGGCGTGGACATCGCCTCGCCCGCGGTGACCGGCGACGGCGCCGCGCTCCTCGGCGGGCCCCGCCCGGTCCACTTCGTCGCGATGGCCGCGTTCTCCCTCCACTCGACGCCCGCGCCCCCCGCCGTGCCCGGGCCCACCCTCGTACGCGCGTTCGCGCCCGCATCCGACCGCCCCGTCGCCCACGCCACGAACCTCGGCGCCGACTCCATCGTCCTCGACGGCCGCGCCGACGACGCGGCCTGGACGCGCGCCCCCGCGGTCACCTGGGAGACCGACTACGCGGGCACGCCCACCGGCATCGTCACGCGCGCGCGCTTCCTCCATGGCGCCGCCGGGCTGCACGCGCTCTTCGAGCTCGAGGGCGCGGGTCTGCATACCGATCGCGCCCGCCCCACCGACGTGCCGCGCGCCAAGCTCTACGAGGAGGACTGCGTCGAGATGTTCCTCGCGCCCGACCCGTCGCGCCCGCGCCACTACTTCGAGACGGAGATCGGCCCGTTCGGGCACCACCTCGACGTCGAGGTCGACCGGGATGCGCACACGTCGAGCACCGCGTGGGCGAGCGGCGTGCACGTCGCCACCACGCAGGACGCTGCCGCGCGGCGCGCCACCATCGAGGCGCTCTTCACCGCAGCGCCGTACCTGCCCGCGGCGCTCGCCCCGGGCGCGCGCCTGCCCTTCGCGCTGTACCGCATGGAGGGCGTGGCCCCGGCCGCGAGAAGCTACCTGGCCTGGAGCCCGCCGCGCACCCCGCACCCCGACTTTCACGTGCCGGAGGCGTTCGGCACGCTCGTCGTCGACCCATGAGGGCGTGAGCCGCCCTCTCGGCTCGCGGCCGCGGCCGCGGCCGCGGCCCAGGAGCAAGCGGCCGCGATAACGCTTTGCAGCGTGGGGGCCATGCCCTAGCATCGCGCCGGTTCCCGTGCGCGGTGAAGCTGCGCCGCGCGGGTCGCAGCAACCTCACGACACCGTGCAGGAGGGGTATTCACCGATGACTCATTGGCGCCCCGTCGGGGCAGCAGTTCTGGGACTCACCACGCTCACGCTGGTTGCGTGCGGCGGCTCGCCGCAGCAATTCCAGACGGCGCAGGCCTTCTCGATCGTGGGCGCGCTTCCGCCGCCCCCGCCGCCTCCGCCTCCGCCGCCCCCACCGCCTCCGCCTCCCCCGCCGCCGCCGCCCCCGCAGGCACGGCTCGCCGAGGTGCAGGTCGGGGCCAAGATCCAGTTCGAGAAGGGCAAGGCGGTGCTCGTGCACACGTCGGACATCATTCTCGACAAGGTCGTCCTCATCCTCAAAGAGTCGCCGCAGGTGAAGAAGATGGAGGTCCGCGGCTACACGAGCAGCGAGGGCCTCCCGGCCAAGAACAAGAAGCTCTCGCAGGACCGCGCCGACGCCGTGATGAAGTACCTCGTCGACCACGGCGTCCCGAAGGAGCGCCTGTCGGCCAAGGGCTTCGGGCCCGACAACCCCATCTCCCCGAACGACACCGAAGAGCACCGCGAGCTCAATCGCCGCGTCACGTTCGACGTGCTCGACCAGGACACCACGCCCCCGCCCCCGCCCGCCAAGGGCAAGGACTGAACGAGGAGCATGCCCATGAACAAGATCATCGCTGCTCTCGCAGTCCTCGCCCCGCTCGCCTCGGTCGCGTGCGGCGGCGCCATCCGCGTCGGCGACGCCTACCGCGACGACACCGTGAAGCTCGTGCAGGCGCAGGCCAACCCGCGCATCCAGCAGTGCTTCCAGGCGCTCGTGAAGGCGTCCCCCTCGCCCAAGACGCTCGAAGGGACGACGACGGTCAGCTTCGTCGTCGCGCCCGAGACCGGCCTCCTGGCCAACGCGGCCATCGTGCCCGGCGCCACGACGACGCAGGATCCGGTCAACCAGTGCGTGCTCGCGTCCCTCACGGGGCTCAAGCTCGATCCGCCCGACAACGTCGAGGGCGACGGCACGTTCGCCTGGCAGTTCGCCGTGCAGTGAGGAAAGCTTCTTGCCGAGTGTCGGCGTGCCATCGAGCACGCCGACTGAGGCAGCGCGTCACTTGGTGACGCCGGGGAGCGACTCGATGCACGCCAGGACGGTGTGCACCCCGGTGGTGGGCTGCGCGGGCGGCGAGAAGAGAATCCTGCCCGCGCAGCTCGTGTTCTGTGCCCCGCCGGCGACGTAGCACCACCCGGCGGTCTGCGACGCGACGCAGGAGCCGTTGACGAGCGCGTCGCTCGGCACCTGCGCGACCTGGCAGACGGTGTGCTGCGTCGTGTCGAGCAGCGCGGTGCCGGCGGCGTCGAGCGAGGCGGCGGCGTGCGCGACCGTCTGCGCGTCGACGTCGCTCATGCCCTTGCCGGGGTCGCACGTCTGGCCCGGCTGCGGCAGCGACGCGAGCACGAGGCACGGCACGCTCCCGTCGACCGGCACGAGGTTGTGCGGCGGGCAGCCGCCGACGAGCGACTGGGCGAGGCGCTGTACGATGGCCGCCATGGCCGGCCGGTAGCCGTAGAGGGGGTCGTTGGGGCCGCCCTGGGGCGTCTCGTGCCCCGGGATGGGGCAGAGCGACGAGATGACACCCTGCTGCCCGAGGAGCCTCGCGAGATCGAGCTCGCGGATCGTGGGGTACGCCTTCGCGCGCACCTGCTTGGTGGCGTCGTTCGGATCGCAGAGCTCCCAGCCCGTCACCGAGGGGGGCGGAGGGATGCTCGCGCAGTCGCACGCGTCCTGGTTGGCCGTGGCCGTGCAGTCGCGCGCGGTCGCGAGCGGGAAGGTGCACGCATAGGCGAGGTCCGGGTACGTGCCGAACTGGCCCGTGGCGGACGCCTGGTGGAAGGGGCGCGTCTTGTAGGTCTCGTACATGCGCGGGTCGATGCCCGAGTAGTCGTTCCCCTCGGGCGCGTTGCCGACGATCTTGGTCCAATCGGCCGCCGAGAGGGCGCTCTTGGTCGCGTCGGTCGGATCGAAGTGCAAGAGGTCCTGCGGCACGCCGCCGATGTGAGCGTAGTAGACGAGGTCGGGCTTGCGCGGGCCCGCCGTGAGGTTGCAGAGCGTGGCGTGGTCGGTCTGCGAGCCGTCCGGGAGGCCCTGCGAGAAGATGGGGTTCGAGCACGCGGCGTCGCCCGTGTACGCGTAGTTGTTGCCCGTGTGCTCGCCGTCGCGATCGGGCACCGTGGCCTTCGAGAGGCCGTCGACGTAGCGCTGCAGCGGGTACTGCAGGTCGATGCCGAACGCCTGCTTCATGCGCACGTGGCGCAGGTTGGGGTAGCCCTGCGGGTCGGCGACCGGGTCGTACGTCGGGGTCGCCTTGCAGACGGGATCGCTGGCGGCGTTCGAGTCGCGGCAGCTCGTGCACGCGGGGTCGTTGGGGTTGCTCGCGCACGCGGAGGAGCCGCGGAAGGGCGGCGTGCCGCTCTCGTTCATGTGGAAGCCGGCGACGGGCGTCCCGTTGAAGGCGCGCGGATCGACCGACGAGTCGTTCTCGTCCGAGAGATCGATGATCGCGAGCAGTGAGTCGGGGCGCAGGAAGTCGTGGCGTTGCTTGAGGATGGTCGCGTCGACGCCGTCGAACGTGGCCGTGTTGCTCGCGTGGTTCACGCTCGCGTACGGGTCGGGCTGGACGAGGAACCGGTACCAGCTCTCGAGCTGCGCCTCGATGCCGCAGCCGCTCTCGCCCACGCCGGTCACGAGCTTCTGGAAGTCGCCGACGAGGACGGTGTCGTCGGCGTTGGGGCCGCCGAGCGCCGGGGTGCCGGGGGTCGGCTGCACGCCCGCGTTGGCCGCCGTCGAGGGGAACCAGGCGAGGAAGCCGTCGGGCGCGTCGCTCACCGCGCCGCCGCGGTTGAGGAGCTGCGCGTCGTCGTTCTGGCCGTTGGGCGGCGGCGGGAGCGTCGTGTTCGGCGGGTCGCACACGTCGCCGCCCAGCGAGCCGAGCGCCGAGGTGACCACCGCGATGTGCATGTCGTGCACGGGCGGGAACTCGATGTGTCCCGCCGCGCACTGGCCGTTCTGCGAGACGCCGACCACCTTCGTCGGGTCGCCGTCGTCGAGGCAGTTCGGCGTCACGAGGCGCGTCAGCAAGTCGGGCACGGCCTGCGACAGGTAGAGCTGCTTGTCTCCCATCGATCGCGAGTTGTCGATCATGAAGAGGAGGTCGACGCGCTGCACCGCGCTCTCGTCGATCGTCTGCGAGAAGACGATCTTGTTGTCGGGCGTGGTGCTCACGACGGGGCGCGAGAGGCACGCCGCGGAGCTCGCCGCGGCGGGGACGACGAACAGCCCGAGGACAAAACCCTGCTTGATGCATCGGGTGGGATGCATGGTTGCCAACTCCTTTGGCGACCGGCGGGTCGAAGATGCTTGCGCGGCCGCTTCAGTCGCCCCATGGCCGTGGGGCCGTGGTTCCGTCGCCTTCGATCACGCCGTCGAGCTTCGGCCGTCGCGCTTGGGGCGCATCGACTCGCGCGTGCGCTTGGCGCTCTGCGACAGGACGCGCGTCACCTCCTCGAGGCCGCTCGCCGCGAGGAGCTCGTCGCGCGCGCGCGCGTCGAAGGTGGCGCGCGCGATCGACGCCAGGATGCGCACCTCCTCCTCGTACGCGTTCTGCGGGATGAGGAGCAGGAACACGATGCGCGCGAGCTTGCCGTCGTGCGCGTCGAAGTCGATGCCGCGCGGCGAGCGTCCCAGGCAGAGCAGCGGGCGCTCGAGCCCCTCGACCGCCGCGTGCGGGATCGCCACCTCGTCGCCCAGCCCCGTGGGCGCCACGAGCTCGCGCTCGAGCACCGCGTCGCGCGCACCGCGCTTCTTGCCGGTGAGCAACGAGCCGAGCGCTCGCGTCAGCTCGCTGATGGCGTCGCCCGGCGTGGCGGCGTGCAGCTCGCTCACGAAGGCGCCGCGCCGCAGCAGCGTCACGACGTCCTCCTCCGGCTCCTCGCGGTAGAGCAGCCACTTCATCGCGGGGCCGCTGAGGAGCGACGTCGCCAGCGCCATCACGACGAGGGCCACGAACGTCTCGTCCCGCAGGAGGCCCGCGTCGCGCGCGATCGCCGCGAGGATGATGCCCATCGCGCCGCGCGCGTTCATGCCGAAGCCCACGGCCGTGGCCTCGCGCCAGCGCAGCCCGCCGAGGCGCGCGCCGACCGCGCACCCCACGATCTTGGGCACCGACGCGAGCGCGAACACGAGCGCGCAGAGCCACGGGTCGAAGGCGCGCGCGAAGTCGACGTGCAGCCCGATGCTCGCGAAGAAGACCGGCGCGAAGACGTTCGTCACGAAGTCCTCGACCGCGATGCGTGTGCGCGCGTTGATGCGCGTCGCGCGCCCGAGCGTCAACCCCGCCACGAACCCGCCGAAGACCGCATGCAGGCCGATGGCGTGCGTGACCGTGGCGCCCCCGAGCGCGAGCAGCACGGCGATCGACAGCACGCGCCCCGGGGCCGTGGGACCGTTGCGCCCGAGGCGGTCGAGCATCTGGTCGAGCGCGCGCCCGCCGAGGAAGAGCATCGCCGCGGCGAACAGGCCGCCGAGGACCACGGTGCGCGCGAACGAGAGCGCGTCGACGGCGCCGCCGCGCATCGGGCCGAGCAACAGGGCGAGCGCGAGCCACCCGACCAGGTCGTCGATCATCGCCGCCGCCATCACGAGCAGGCCGACGTCCGACTTGAGCAGGCCGAGGTCGAGCAGCGTCTTGGCGATGACCGGCAGCGCCGAGATGCTGAGCGCGACCGCGAGCAGCAGCGCGACCAGCGTGCGGTGCGACGGGTCGACGAGCTGCGACGCGGGCAGGAGGAAGCCGAGCGTCACGCCCGCCGCCGCGGGCAGCACGATGCCGAGCAGCCCGGTGCCGAGCGCGGTCCGCCCCCGCCGCCGCACGATGGCGGGGTCGACCTCGAAGCCGACCACCACGAGCAGCAGCACGAGCGCCACCGTCGCGTAGCCGTTGACCATCACCTCGGCCGGCCCCGGGCCGAAGAGCCAGGCGTGCACGCCCGGCGCCACGCGGCCGAGCACCGTCGGCCCGAGCAGGACGCCCGCCGCGATCTCGCCCGCCACGAGCGGCAGGCCCATCGACCGCCCCAGCTCGCCCAGCAGGCGCGCGCCGCCCAGCAGCACCGCCAGGGCGAGCAGGAAGACGACCACGTCGTGATCGTTCATCGGGTGGGACCTCGGGCAGGCGCCACGACCCTCCAAGGCTACAGCGTTCAGGCGTGATACAGCTCGACTCCGGTGCTCGGGCTCCTCGTCGCCGCGCTGTGCGTCGCGCTCAACGGCTTCTTCGTGGCGGCCGAGTTCGCCCTGGTGAAGGTGCGGGCGACGAGCCTGCACTCGCGCGCGCGCAAGGGCGAGCGCAAGGCCAAGCTCGCCGAGTCGATCGTGGGGCGCCTCGATCGTTACCTCTCCGTCACACAGTTCGGGATCACGCTCGCGAGCCTCGGGCTCGGCTGGGTGGGCGAGCCGGCGATGGCGGGCGTGCTCGACGCGGCGGCCACGCGCGTGACGGGCGCGCCGCTCCACGCGGGGTTCCACGTCGCGCTCGACGTGCTCGCGTTCGCGATCCTCACCTTCGGCCACGTGCTCTTCGGCGAGCTCGTGCCCAAGCTCATCGCGATCCAGCGCTCCGAGGGGACGGCGCTCGCGGCGGCCCTGCCGCTGCGGTTCGTCTACGTGACGTTCTTCCCGCTGCTCTGGCTCCTCGAGGCCTCCTCGCGCGTCATCCTGCGCACGGTCGGCATGTCGCCCGACGTCGCGAGCGTCGAGGGGCGCTTCAGCGAGGACGAGATCCTCGCGATCCTCGCGGCGAGCGCGGCGCGGTCCCCGCGCGGCAAGACGCTGGGCGAGCTGCTCGAGCGCGTGATGCGCTTCTCGCAGCGCACCGCGCGCCACTCGATGGTGCCGCGCGTCGACGTCGTCTCGCTGCCGGTGGGGACGAACGGCACCGAGGCGCGGCGCTTCCTGCGCGCTCACCAGTTCTCGCGCGTCCTGCTCACGAACGGTCGCTCGCTCGACGACGTCGCCGGGTACCTCTACGGCAAGGACTTCCTCCTGCACCCCGAGCCGGAGGCGCTGCCGGACCTCGCCTCGCTGCGGCGCGACGTGCTCTTCGTGCCGGAGGTGCAGAGCGGCGCCGAGGTGATGCGCGAGATGCAGCGCAAGCAGACGCCGATCGCCGTCGTGGTCGACGAGTACGGCGGCACGAGCGGCATCGTGACGCTCGAGGACCTGGTCGAGGAGATCGTGGGCGAGATCCGCGACGAGTTCGACGAGGAGCCGCAGAAGGTCGT
>Ga0070730_10005664_pt1 | contig 10755 bp, 8 predicted proteins | sample Coa_R1_3_FD_66447 | JGI IMG/M metagenome (GOLD analysis project Ga0070730, IMG submission 66447) | Surface soil microbial communities from Centralia Pennsylvania, which are recovering from an underground coalmine fire - Coalmine... | ecosystem: Environmental > Terrestrial > Soil > Unclassified ... | reverse complement strand
CTCGAGCGCGCCCTCGTCCTCGTGCGGGGCGGCGACGGCGAGGAGGCGTCCTTCCCGCTGGGAAGCGCCGAGGGCTTCCGGTGGGCCTCGCGCGCGTGGCTGCGCGCCGGGTGGGACGCGAAGTACGTGTACGCGTTCTCGTGGCTCGGCCGCCCGATCATCCAGCTCCCGGACGACATGATCCGCATCCAGGAGCTCGTCGTGCGCGTACAGCCCGACGTCATCGTCGAGACGGGGGTCGCGCACGGCGGGTCGCTCGTGTTCTACGCGAGCCTGTGCAAGCTGCTCGGTCGCGGGCGCGTGGTGGGCGTCGACATCGAGATCCGCCCGCAAAACCGCGCGGCGATCGAGGCGCACCCGCTCGCGGGGTCGATCACGCTCGTCGAGGGCGACGGCATCGCGCCGGCGACGATCGAGAAGGTGCGCGCGTGCATCGCGCCCGGCGACCGGGTGCTCGTGCTGCTCGACTCGAACCACACCAAGGCGCACGTGCTCGCGGAGCTCGAGGCGTACGGTCCGCTCGTCACGCCGGGGTCGTACGTGGTCGCGATGGACGGGATCATGGGCGAGGTCGTGGGCGGCCCGCGGACGCAGCCCGACTGGACGTGGAACAACCCGACCGAGGCGGCGAAGGAGTTCGTCCAGCACCACCCCGAGTTCGCGATCGAGGAGCCGGCGCCCCCCTTCAACGAAGGGCTCGTCGACGCGAACGTCACGTACTGGCCGGGCGGGTATCTCAAGCGGCTCCGCTGAGCGCGGTTGGCGGCGCCCCTCGGCCCGCTACCCGGCACGCCGCGCGAGCCGGCGGCCCAAGGCCTCGCGCAGCGCGCGCGCCGAGTCGAGCCCGGGGAGCACGACGCGCAGCAGCGCGGACTCCGCCGTGGAGAACCCGGACTCGCGCGCGATGTCGAGCGCGCGGCCGCGCAGGATCGCGTCGACGCGCGCCCGCGGCGTCCGGCCGTCGTCCTCGCGCTCGGGGCGGTGGGTCGCGCGGATCTCGTCGGCGTCGCGCGCGCGGGCTCGGTAGTGGTAGAGCACGCGGTCCACGGCTGCGACGCGCTCGCGCGCGAGCACCTTCATCAGGAACACCGTGTCGAAGTGCATGCACTCCGGGAAGAGGTCTTCCATCGGGAGCGCGGCGCGCACGGTCGCGGTCTTGAAGAGCCCGACGATGAGGAACGGATTGCGCGTGAGGTAGTGCAGGCACATGTTCCGGAGGCGGCCGTTGGACGCCCCGAACGTGAGAGCGCGCGCGAACCGTGAGAGACCGGGGTGGACCCCGCCCGCGCGGATGGCGCGGCCCTTCTCGTCGACCCAGTCGTAGTCGGAGAACGCCAGGCCGATGCCGGGGTCGACGCGGAACTCGCCGAGGAGCGTCTCGACGTACGCGGGGTCCCACAGGTCGTCGTGCGCCGCCCACATGAAGTAGTCGCCGCGCGAGCGCTCCGCGACGGCGCGCAGGTTCTCGATCACGCCCATGTTCTTCGGCTGGCGTGCGTAACGAACCCGCCCGTCCCGCGCGGCGAACTCGCGCACGATGTCGGGCGTGGCGTCTTGCGACGCGTTGTCGGACACGACGATCTCGACGTTGCGGTGGGTCTGCCCCGCGAGCGACTGCAGCGCTTCGAGGACGAAATCCTCCCCGTTGTAGACGGGGAGGCCGATGGACACGAGCGGGTCGGACACCATGGTCTTTCTTCGCCTTCACGGGCTACGCGGCCGGGACGCGGGCGCGGAGAGCTCGGAGGGCGAGCGCGCGGACGTCGCGCGTCGCCAGCCCGCTCGCGAGGAGGGTCGCGGCGGCGGCCACGACCAGGACGACGCCGCTCGACGCGCGACCGAGCGCCGCGCCGCCGACCATGTACCGCAGCGCGAGGGCCGCCGCCGCTGCGCTCGCCACGGGAATCGCGACGCCCTGGAGGTACCAGCGCGGCGCCTCGCCCTTGAGCAACCTGCGGTGCAAGAGCGGAACGACCACCGCGACGTACGCCGCGTTCATCATCACCCATGCGCTGGCCACGCCGATCACGCCGAACCGGGCGCCGAGCAGGTACGTCGCGGGGACCATGAGCGCGACGCCGACGCAGTTGGTGACGAAGGTGAGCCGCGTCCAGCCGTACGCGAGCTGGAGCGCGTACGGCAGGTGCATCAGCCCGTTCAGCGCCGTCCCCGCGACCAGCAGCACGAGGACGCCGCTCGCGTTGCGCACGGTCTCGAGGCTGCCGGTCCACGCGAAGAGCGCTTCGCGCGGGAAGACGCACAGGACGACCGCGGCCGACCCGACGGCGATCGAGAGGATCTGGACGCCGAGATGGTAGACGCGCGAGATCTCCGGCCCCGCCTCGGGGCCCGAGCCGGCGAGCTGGCAGAGTCTGGGAAACACGGCCGTCATGACGGGCGCAATGAGGTAGTAGAGGGACGTCGCCGCAGTGCCCGCGAGGGTGTAGTACCCGAGCGCCTCGAGCGGTAGCAGCTTGCTGACGACGATCTTGTCGAGCTGCGCGAGCGCCACGCCGAGCAGCGAGATCCCCCACGTGCCGGCCGAGAAGCGCCAAGACCCCCGCAACAGCGCCGGGCGGAAGGCCGCCGGCCGCGGGCCCCGGCCGAGCGAGCGGCGCAGCCAGAGCGCGGTCACCAGCGTCTGCAGGGCCATCACGCACGCCTGGGCGACGAAGAAGCCGCCCGGCGACCTCCAGAGGAGCCACACGACCAGCGCGCCGCCGCCCGAGCGCAGTGTGTTCGCGACGAGCGCGATCGCGTTCGCCGAGATCTGCCGCTGCAGCGCGAACAGGCCGCCGTTGTAGGTGACCCCGGCCAGCTGGAGCGCGAGGCTGGGTCCCATCGCGCGGATCGCCAGCACGGCGTCGTCCGGCGCGAGCCCCTCGAGGTGGATCCAGTGGCGCACGATCCACGGCGCCGCGACGACCACCCCCACCCCCGCGGCCCCGCCGAGCGACCAGAAGACGACCTCGAACGTCCGGACGAGATCGCGACGCTTCTGCTGGGCCTCGGGGGAACCGTCGTCGAGCACGGCGACCTCGCGCTGCAGGGTCGTGCTGAGCCCCAGGTCCAGCACGACCAGCATCGCGGTCAGCGATCCGAAGATTCCGATCAGCCCGTACGACTCGATTCCGAGCAGGCGCACGAGGATGGGCGGAAACACGAGCCCGAGAGCGGCGCCCCAGCCCTTCGCCACGAAGTTCGCGATGACGTTGCGCCGGAGGCTCATCGCGGGCCGCCGCCGCCGCCTGCGCTAGCCATCGAAGTCCCCGTAGGTGGCGTCGCGCGCGGAGAGGACGCGCTCGCCGGACGGCCAGTCGATGCCGAACGCCGGATCGTTCCAGCGGACGCCGCGAGCGTGCGCCGGCGAGTAGCGCGCCGAGATCTGGTACTGGACGAGCGTATCGGGCGCGAGCGTCTGGAACCCGTGCGCGCAGCCGGCGGGGACGTAGAGCGCCCGCAGGTTCTCCTGCGTCAGCTCGGCGGCGAACCAGCGGCGATACGTCGGCGAAGAGGGGCGCAGATCGAGGACCACGTCGTAGATCGCGCCGCGCGGGCACGAGACGAGCTTCGTCTCCTCGTGCGGGGCGGCCTGATAGTGCATCCCGCGCAGCGTGCCGGCCCGCGCGTTGAGCGAGACGCTGCACTGCGAGAGCGCAGTGACCAGACCGCGCGCCTCGAGCTCGTCGCGGCACCACGTGCGGGCGAAGAAGCCGCGCTCGTCGCTTCGTCTCTCGATGTCGACGACGAAGACGCCCGCGAGGTGGGTCTCCGTGAAGATCATTCGCTCAGACCACCCTCGCCTCGGGGACGGGGACGATGAACCGCCCGCCACGCCTGCGGTACTCGGCCTGTTGCTCGAGGATCTCGTCGGCGAAGTTCCACGTGAGAAGCAGGACGTAGTCCGGCATGTCCTCGAGCAGCTTGGACGGCGGCAGGATGGGCAGGTGGGTCCCCGGGGTGTAGCGCCCCTGCTTGTGCGTGCTCCGGTCGACCACGTAGTCGAGGTGCCGAGCGCCGATGCCGAAGGTGTTGAGCAGCGTGCTGCCCTTGGCCGACGCGCCGTACGCCGCGATGCGCTTGCCCTCGCCCTTGATGCGCTCGATGAGCGCCGTGAGCGACGTGCGCAGCCGGGCGACGCCGGCGGCGAACGCCTCGTAGTACCGTGGCTGCGTCACGCCGTCGGTCGACTCGGCCTCGAGCATCGCGCGGACCGCGACGCCGCGCACGGCGCCGCTCGTCGCGGGCCGCGCGAAGATGCGAAGCGACCCGCCGTGGATGGCGTGATGCTCCACGTCGACCACGACGAGCCCGTGCCGTGCGAAGAGCGCGTCGAGCGCGGTCAGCGAGAAGTAGCAGAGGTGCTCGTGGTAGATGGTGTCGAACTCGACGTGCTCGATCATGTCGCGCACGTACGGGGCCTCGATGACCGCCAGGCCTCCCTCCTTCAGCACGGCGGCGATGCCGGCCACGAAGCCGTTGAGATCAGGGACGTGCGCGAGCACGTTGTTCCCGTGGAGGACGTCGGCGCGCTTGCCCTCGCGGACCAGCTGCGCGGCGAGATCGCGGCCGAAGAAGGCGCATCGCGTGGGGATGCCCCGCTCGGCCTCCGCGACGCGCGCCACGTTGGCCGCCGGCTCGATGCCGAGGACCGGGACGCCGGCGCGCGCGTAGTACTGCAGCAGGTAGCCGTCGTTGCTCGCGACCTCGACGACGAGCGACGAAGGGCCGAGCGACAGCTCGCCGCGCAGCCGCGCCGCGATCGCCTCCGCGTGCCGCAGCATCGTGTCCGAGAACGAGGAGAAGTACGCGTACTCCGCGAAGAGCTTCTCCGGAGGGACCTCGTCGGCGATCTGGACGAGGCTGCACCGCGCGCAGACCGCGAGCTCGAGCGGGAACGTCTCGTCCGCGCGCCCGAGCGCGTCCGCGTTCACGAGCGCGTTCGCGAGGGGCGTCCGTCCCAGGTCGAGGACCGAGAGGAGGCCCGGCTCGTCGCACGAGCGGCAGCGACGATCGAGCGCCTTCATCGCGCCGCCCCGAGGAACTCGCGGTACCACGCGATGGTGCGCTTCAACCCGTCGTCGAGCTCGTGGAGCGGCGCCCACCCGAGGCGCTCGCGCGCCTTCTTGGCGCTCAGGCACTGCTCGCGGATCTCGTGCGCGGCTTCGTTGCGGACGTCGAGCTCGAGCGAGGACCCCATCAGCGCGAGGATGCGGCGAGCCAGGTCGGCCACCGTGATGCGCAGCTCGTTCGAGAAGTTGAAGGCCTCGCCCTTGAGGTCGCGGTGCTCGGAGAGCTTCTCCGCGAGGAGCATGTACGCGGCCGCACCGTCCTCGACGTAGAAGTAGTCACGCACGAACAGGCCGTCGGAGCGAATGACGGGCCGCGCGCCGCGCAGGACGGACCGGATGGTGCCCGGAACGATGCGGTTCCAGTTGAGATCGCCGCCACCGTAGAAGTTGCCGCAGCGGGTGATGACCACGGGGAGGCCGTACGTCACGGCGTACGAGTGGGCGATGAGGTCCGCGCACGACTTGCTCGCGTCGTAGGGATGGCGCCCTTGCAAGGGGGTGCTCTCGTCGTAGGGCAGCACCGGCTGATCGCCGTACGCCTTGTCCGACGACGCGATCACGATCTCCTTCACCGACGGCGAGCGACGACACGCCTCGAGGAGCGCCCAGGTGCCGCGGACGTTCGTGTCGAACGTGGAGACCGGGTTGCGGTTCGCGATGGTGACGATGGTCTGCGCCGCGAGGTGCACGACGGTCGCCACCTCGTACTCGCCGAGCGCCCGCTCGAGCAGCTCCTGATCGCGGACGTCGCCCCGGACGACGCGCACGCGGTCGAACGTGCCGGCCCGCAGGAGCTCGGATTGCGGCACCCAGTCGCGAAGGAGGCACACCACCTCGGCCCCCGCGTCGAGGAGGCGCTTCACCAGCCACGACCCGACGAGCCCCGACGCTCCGGTGACGAAGACGGGGCGGTCGCGCCAGAAACGGGCGCTCAAGCCCATACCTTCCAGGGAGCCTTGCCCGACTGCCACAGGGCATCGAGGTAGCGCTTGTCACGCATCGTGTCCATGCACTGCCAGAACCCCTCGTGGCGGAAACCCATCAGCTGACCCTCGCCCGCGACTCGCTCGAGGGCGTCGGCCTCGAGGCTGCACGCGTCGCCCGTCAGGAAATCGAAGAGCGCCGGCTCGAACACCATGAACCCGCCGTTGATCCAGCCCTCGCCGGTCTGCGGCTTTTCCATGAAGCCCTGGATGCGATCGCCGTCGAACTCGATCGCGCCGAAGCGCGAGGGCGGTCGCACGGCGGTCATCGTCGCAATTTTTCCGTGCGAGCGGTGAAACGCGAGCAAGGCCTTCAGGTCGACGTCGCACACGCCGTCGCCGTACGTGAGCAGGAAGGTCTCGCGCGCGAGGTAAGGCTGCAGGCGCTTGACGCGGCCCCCGGTGTTGGTCTCGGCGCCGGTCTCCATGAGGTTCATGCGCCAGCGATCGGCGGAGACGTCGTAGGGGGCCACCCTGGACGCCGCGAGGTCGACGCGGATGCTGCCGCTGAGGCTCGCGTAGTCCGCGAAGTAGCGCTTGATCACGTCGCCGCGGTAGCCGAGCGCGACGTAGAAATCGAGGAAATCGTGGTGCGCGTAGTGCTTGAGGATGTGCCAGAGGAGCGGCCGGCCGCCGACCTCGACCATCGGCTTGGGGCGCACCTCGGTCTCTTCTGCGAGCCGGGTTCCCAGGCCGCCGGCGAGGATGACGACGTTCATCGGTTGCGAGGATCGTGGCATGCCAGCGCCGGCGCGTTCAATACGACGTCGCTAGGACGCCGGCTCGGCCGGGCTCGCGACGGTAGGCACGACCACCCCCCGCCCCACGAGCACCGGGACCCTGGGCGCCGCCTTCCGGGCGAAGACGAACCGGAAGATCGCGAGCTGCAGCAGGCCGTTCACGACGGCGCGAAACTCGTACGAGACGCCGTAGTTCACGCCGGCCAGGAGCACGGGCCCCACGTTGAGCAGCATGACGAGCCACACGTAGCTCGAGCGGAAGCGCGTATCGCAGAAGTAGCAGAGCGCGAGAAGGCCCCCGATGAAGACGACCACGCCGAGATAGCCACCGTTCCAGTACGCCTCCCCGAAGATCGAGATCCCTCCGAGGGACAGGAAGTACGACCCCATCTCCCAGGGGGCGCTCACCGGACGCTCTATCCCGAGGGGCCCCGTCAGGAACGCCGGCTCGAACGTGAAGATGATCGGGTCGCTCAGCGAGCGCCACTCCCGCGACTTGCCGCCGTCGTAGAGGGCGACGCAATCGAGCACGTGGGCGGCAAACTGCGGCGTGCTCGCGGCCTCGTCGAGCCCCTCGCCCGACCCGCCGGCCAGCATGTTGTCGGCGGCCGTCTGGACCGACGCGAAGCCGCGCTCGTGAACGTCGGTGCGGGTCATTCGGACCATCATCGCGAAGCCCGACACGGCCACGAGCAACGCGAGCACGCGCAGCGCCGTGCGGACGCGCGTGGCGCCGGGCTGCCACAGGAGAAACGCCGTGACGACGATGTACCCCGTGGCGATGCCGGTCGCGCCGCGCAGGTAGTCCGTGAACACGAACACGACGGCCACGGTGAGCAGCCCTCGGGCCGCGCTCCACTGTTCGACCCAGACCCGGCGGCAGATTTCGTAGAGGAGCATCGACGACATGAGCGTCTGCACGCCGCCGATGGGCGTCGACAAGATCTGCTGCTCGTCCGAGGCGTACCCCACGGAGAAGATCCAGCGCTGGGAGACGACGACCAGCAGGAAGTAGCCGGCGAGCGTCCAGAGCATCCACCGCGGCAGCGGCGGGAGGGTGCGCGGATCGAGCCGCCCCTCGCGGGAGGGCAACGCGGTGAACACCGCCAGCAGCAGGGTGGAGAGGGTGACGATGATCGCCGCCGTGCCCAGGATCTCGCGGGAGAACACCCAGCGCGGCGCGTACAGGAGCGAATCGGGCCGCCCCTGCTCGCTGAAGCGCGCGAGCGCGCGCACGAGCATCGTCTGGCTCGCGGCGAAGATGAAGGTCGCCGGCCGCTTGCGGACGAGCGCGAGCAGCGCGAGCCCGCCGCTGGCGATCACGACGAGCAAGAAGTGGGTCGGGAGCGGCATCGTCCGTCGTCGTTACGCTGACAGCGCTTGGGTGGCCCGGCACGCGATTCGGTTCATTTCGTGCTCGCCCCCGAGCCGCGACGAATGCCACAGGGCTCGTACGAGACGCAAGGAGCTGCAGCAAACGGCCTCCGCCGGTCGAGGGGCGTTTGAGTACGCCAGCAATGTCCAATGATTCCCTCATGTTGACGGGCTTGGCGCGCGATTTCGAACCGCCCGAGCCGGCTCCGCAACCAACCAGCTCACCAAGGGCCCCCCGAGTACCGCGCGAAGCCCTTCGGGCGGGAGCGTGGTAAACCCCCCCACTTCGCGCCGATGCGCTCCTATTTCGCAGCGTTCCTCGTAGCTTTCCTCGCCGCGGCGTGCCTGACGCCGCTGGTGCGGGCGCTCGCGTTTCGGCTGGGGGCGGTGTCGCACCCGGGCGGACGGCACGTGCACCACAAGGCGGTGCCCCGCCTCGGAGGGATCGCGATCTTCGCGGCGTTCCTGATGCCCATCGGCGCGCTCTTGTTCGTCGATTCGTCGGTCGCGCAGATCGTCCGCGATCAGGGGTGGAAGGCGGCGTCCCTCCTGGCAGGCGCCACCGCGCTCACCGCGCTCGGCGTCGCGGACGACACCCGGGGCGTGCGGGCGGTCCTGAAGCTGGCCGTGCAGGTCGCCGTGGCGGCGTTCACCTTCGCGTGCGGCTTCCGGATCAACGCCATCGCGCTGCCGCTCGTGGGCCCGATGTCGATGGGCGTGTTCGCGTTCCCGGTGACGGTCCTCTGGATCGTCGGGATCGTCAACGCGGTCAACCTCATCGACGGCCTCGACGGGCTGGCTGCGGGCGTCGTGCTCTTCGCCGCGCTGACGAACTTCGCGATCGCGAACATCGCGGGCTCCGTGTTCATCGCGGTGGTCATGGCCGCCACCGCCGGCGCGCTGCTCGGGTTCCTGCTCTTCAACTTCAACCCGGCGCGCATCTTCATGGGCGACTCGGGGAGCTACCTGCTCGGCTACGTGCTCGCCGCGAGCGTGCTGGCCGGGACCACGGCGCAGAAGGCCTCGACGGCCGTATCGCTGATCGTGCCGTGCCTGGCGCTCGGGGTGCCGATCTTCGACACCCTCTTCACGATGATCCGGCGGTTCCTCGAGCGGCGGCCGCTGTTCTCCCCCGACCGCGGCCACATCCATCACCGTCTGCTGGACATCGGGCTCACGCACCGGCGCGCCGTGCTGACGCTCTACGGCGTCAGCGCGGTCTTCTCGATCACCGCCATCGCGGCCTCGCTCGGGAAAGACTGGCAGATCGGCCTCGCGATGCTGGCCTCGAGCGTCGTGCTCTTCGCGCTGGTCCGTGCCGCCGGCTACTTCGAGTACGTGCGGCGGCACCTGCACAAGCGCGGCCGCATCCACAGCCCGCGCACCGATGCCCTGCGCAAGGCGCTCCCCGAGCTCGCGGAGGTGCTCGCGGCCGTGGCGAGCGAGGCCCAGCTTCGCCGGACCATCGACCAGCTGCCCGCGACGCTCGCGTGCCAGCGCGTGAGCCTCGTCGAGCGTGCCGCCGATGGCAAGCCGGCGCAACCTTCGGAGAGGCCGCGGGCACGCGAGACGGTGGACCTGCTGGAGGTGACCTTCCCCGTCGGCGCGGACGCCGTGGCCGTGGCCGACATGGTCTTCGCCTGGCCCGCGAGCGACGGCTCCGCCGGGCCGGAGACCGAGATCCTGCTCGAGCTCCTGGTCGACCTGGTCGAGCGTGCCCTGGTGCGCCTCGGCAGCAGCCTGGCGCCCACCGCGCCGGCTCCGGCACCCCCCGCCGGCTTGTCGACCTCCGCGCGCCCGTCTTCTTCGTCACACGTTGCAGCCCCCACGACCTCCGGAATCCGTTGACGTGACCTCCCTTCCCGCTACGCCGTCCAGCCTCGCGCCTTCCCCGCCCGCGCCCTTTCGCAGCTCTCGACGCGAGGGTTCGCCCGGGGCGTCCGCCTACGTCGCCATGCTGCGAAAGCATTGGCCGGTCATCGTCGCCGCCGCGTTGCTCGCGACGGGCGGCGCGCTGCTCGTGTCGAAATCGCTCCCCAAGGTCTACGAGGCCACCGCCCTGGTCGAGCTCAACGCGAGCGTGATTCGCCCCCTGGGCGACAAGGCCGTGGACATGGACACCGCGACGGCCGGGGCGTGGTGGGACAGCCAGGAGTACTACGAGACGCAGTACCGCATCGTCACGTCGCAGCGCGTGCTGACGGAGGTCGTGCGAAACCTCAACCTGGCGTCGGATCTCGATTTCCTCGCGCTGCGAAAGGCGCCCGAGAAGCCGTTCACGGTCGACGACGCCGCGAACGTGCTGCGGAGCCGCGTGCACGTCGACGCCATCAAGAACAGCCGCCTCTTCACGCTCCACGTCGAGGACACCGACCCGCGTCGCGCGCGCGCGATCTGCTCGGCCATCGCCAACACCTACATCGAGCAGAACCTGCAGACGGCCATCAACGGCTCGTCGGACGCCGCGGTGTGGCTCGCCGGCCAGCTCGACCACGTGAAGCAGGACCTCGAGGCGAACGAGAACTCGATGCAGGAGTTCAAGGAGCGCAACGAGCTGCCCAGCATGTCGATCAACGAGGCGTCCAA
>Ga0070730_10005663_pt1 | contig 10757 bp, 5 predicted proteins | sample Coa_R1_3_FD_66447 | JGI IMG/M metagenome (GOLD analysis project Ga0070730, IMG submission 66447) | Surface soil microbial communities from Centralia Pennsylvania, which are recovering from an underground coalmine fire - Coalmine... | ecosystem: Environmental > Terrestrial > Soil > Unclassified ... | reverse complement strand
GTCCCGGCGCTGGGGTGATCGGCTATCCACGCGACCGTGGCCAGAATCCTGTCCCAGTCGGCGGCCAGTGACAGCACCCGCATCGGGTGCGCCATGACCCAGTCGGTCAGCACGGGCGCCACGTCCTTCGCGCGGTCCATCGCCGCGCCGAAGGCCGCCACGTCCCGGTCGGCACCGAGCAGCTTCCAGAGCTGGGAGTAACCGTCGATCCAGGCCCGGCACGGGATCGAGTTGACGCCGATGAGCCGGCCACCGACCCGCTTGCGCTCGACCCTGGCCAGCTTGCCGTCCACCCGGTCCCATGCCTGCACCCAGGCCTGCGCATCGCCGAAGCAGGTGGCCAGGTCGGCGGCGCCCGGCCCTCGGATGCCGACGCTCAGCGGCTGCCAGGGCTGGCCGCTGGCGAACATGCTGAGAAAGATGCCACTCTCCCAGCGTTTACGCACAGTCCGCACCAGATCGGCCGGGGTGGTCCAGGCCGGGCGCCGGTCCGTGCCCATCTCAGTTCCGGGTCGCCAGAACGGCGAGGTTGTGGCTGAGCTGGCGCTGCCGGTACTCCTCGATGGTCAGGGTCTGCAGCCGGGAGTAGTTGCTGTCCGGGTTGTCGACGAACCCCACGGCGGCCACGTAAGGCTCGATGACGTGGATCTTCTGCAGCGGGGTGACGATGAGCAACTGCAGGCCGAGGCGGCGGAACAGCTCCAGCGCGAACCTGGTGGACTCGTCCGACCCCCGGCCGAACGCCTCGTCGATGACGACGAACCGGAACGTCTTGGACCGCGTCGCGCCCCACTCCAGCTTGAACTGGTAGGCCAGGGACGCGGCCAGGATCGTGTAGGCGAGCTTCTCCTTCTGGCCACCGGATTTCCCGCCGGAGTCGGTGTAGTTCTCGTATTCGGTGTTGTCCTCACGCCAGCGCTCGGACGCGGAGAAGATGAACCAGTTCCGCACGTCGGTGACCCGGCGGGTCCAGGCCCGGTCGGCCTCGGTCTGCCCCTCCCGGCCCTTGAACCGCTCGATGACCCTGGCCACCTGGCCGAATTTCTGCTCGGAATACTGGTCGGAGACCTCGCCACTGAGCGAGTCGTCGGTGCACTCGCGAAGCTCGGTGATGAAGTCGCGGATCTCGGTGTTCGGCGTCGGCTGCGTCTCCAGCCGGATGTAGCGGTTCGGGTTGTAGTCGACGCCGATCAGCGACTCGTTGATGGTGGCGACCCGCTCCCTGATCAGCTCCCGCTGCTTGCCGAGCTGGGAGTGGAAAGTGGCGATGTCGCGGATCGTGTTGGTGTTCAGGTAGGTCTTGAACTGGGCCTGGAACCGGGGCAGGTCGTCGCGGACCAGCCGGTTGTGCAGCTCGCGGTAGCCGGAGGCCGATTGCACCGAGTCGTCGAACTCGGCGGTCTCGACCGGGTAGGCCTTGCGGAAATCCCCCATCCTGGACACGATCCTGTTGCCCAGCGAGGTCAGCCTGGAGTTCAGCTTGTCGATCGCGGCGTTGAGGTGGTCCCTGGCCGCGGCCTCGCAGCGGTCACAGCGGCCCGGGGAGTCCTGCGGGAGCGCGGCGAGCGGAGGTTCGGCCAGCCGGGCGGCGATGGCGGCGAAGTGTGCCTTGGCCGGGTCGCAGCCGGGCTCGGCCAGCACCGACTCCGCCTCTTCCAGGATGCGGTAGGCGGTCTCGATCTCGTTGCCGAGGCTGCCGACCTTGGCGGTGAGCTTCTCCTGTTCGGCCTCGGCGGTTTCGGTTTCCCGCTGGACCCGCTCGATCTCCCGGGTGAGGCGTTCCAGCTCCTGGGAAGCCCGCTCCAGCGTCCGCTTCTCCGCGGTCAGGCTCTCGATCTTGTTGACCAGGCTCTGCCAGTCGATCTCGGTGAACTCGGTTGTCTCGGCGAGCCTGGCGAGCGCCTTCCCCCGGCTGATGGCCGCCGCCAGCCCGCCGGCGCATTTCTTCTGCTCGTCGTCGAGAAGATTCTGCCGGCGCTGGAGCCCGGCGGCCTCGGTCAGCAGGGCTTCGATCTTCCGTTCGTTGGTCCAGCCGAGTACGTAGTTGCTGCGGTCGTCGATGCGGGTGGTGTCGTTCTTCTCGTGCCTGCCGCCGCTTCCCTTGATCTGCCCGGCCTTGGTGATCGCCTGCGCCGCGCGGCGGAACTCGGCCATCGACCCGACGCATTCATAGCCCGCCCGGCGGCCCAGTTCGCGTTCCAGCCACGGGTAGAACGGGCTGTCCTTGATCTCCAGCTTGGCCGACAGGAGGTTGCCCTGGATCTGCGGGCCCGGGGTGACCGAGGTGCCGACCGGAACCCGGTAGTACACCAGCCTGGTGCCCAGATGGTGGTCGTTGATCCAGTCCGACACGGCAGGGTACTGCCCGTCGGGCACGAGGATGGACAGCGCGAAGCCGCGCAGCAGCCGTTCCGCGGCGCCCTCCCATTCGGCCGCCTCGGGGCGCACCTGGATCAGCTCACCGGCGAACGGCAGATCCGGCTCGTCCAGGCCGAGCTCCTGGCACAGCCAGCGCCGCAGGTCCAGGCTGCGTTTGGGGATGCTGGTCTTGCGGGATTGCAGGCTGCGCAGCTCGGCGTTGAGTTCGGCGGCCTTTTCCCGCAGTGACTTCGCCTCGCTGGCGGCCTCGGTGAGCCCGTTCTGGCAGTCCGCCTGTTCCCGGTTCACCTCGTCCGCTGCCGCGGCGATCTGGCCCTGCCGGGCGGTGAACTGCCCGGCCGTCCGCACGGGATCCATTCCGGCCTCGGTCAGCAGGGCACCGAACCGCGCCGCCTTCTCCTGCCGGGTATCGCGGGCCGCGGCGGTCTCGCCGAGCTGACGCTCGATCTCGCTGAGCCGGTTGCCGCCATGGCCGGCCCGTTCCAGGGTGAGCCTCTTCTCCGTCCCGCGCAGTTCGGCAACCGACGCCTTCAGCCGCTTCAGCTCGTGCTCGCGGCCTGCCTTGGCCTGCTCCAGATCACCGATCTGCCGTTCGAGCAGGGTGGCCTTGCGCTCGGCGAAGAAGTACCGCAGGGCGGACCGCTGGCCGGCCAGGGCACGGACGCTCGCGGTGGCCTTGTCGTGCGCGTCGCAGTCGGCGAGCAGCGGGGTGAGCAGTTCGAGCTGAGCCTGGGCCCGGCGAACCGCGTCGTGCGCCTTGGTCAGGTCCTCGAAGTGGTCCACCAGCTTCTTGGTCCAGGACTCGGCGTCGAAGGGTTCGAGCATGTGGTTGCGGACGAAGTCGTTGAGGTTGCCGACCGACTTCATCGACACCGTCTGGTGGAACAGGTCCATGGCCTGCTCCGACTCGATGCCCAGGCGGCGGCGGAAGTCCTTGCCGTAGTCGGGGAAGTGGTCGTGGATGCGGGCGCCGGCGGCACGCAGCTTCTTCTTGAGCGTCATGATGTCGGTGCCGAAGTCCGCGAAGTCGCCGGGGATGGACAGGGCCCGGTCGGCGACCACGTAGAACCGGTCCGGCTGGCCGGTATTGCCGTCCCGCAGCCAGAACACCTGGGCCAGGGTGACGGTCAGGTCGTAGCCACGGTTGGCGAAGACGCCGAGGATCACCGAATAGGTGCCCGGGCCGCGCAGCGCCACCGGACGGGATGAGCCGGTGACCTCGCTGCGCTCGGACTTGTAGTAGCCCAGCACGTAGGAACGCAGGCTGCGTTCCCTGGTCTCGGCCCCCGCCGCCTTGTTGTAGGAGATCCGGTTGGCCGGCAGCAGCAGCGTGGTGATGGCGTCCACGATGGTGGACTTGCCGGAGCCGATGTCGCCGGTCAGCAGGCCGTTGCGGCCGCCGGCCGCGAACGTCCACACCCGCCCGTCGAACGTGCCCCAGTTGTAGATCTCCAGCCGGTCGAGCCGGAACCCGTTGCGGTGAGCGGCAGCCGCATCGTGCAGCTCGGTCACCGGGAACATGGCCTCAGTCATGCTCGGCCCCCAGAGATTCCCCGGTGCCCGGATCGCTCCCCTGCAACTGGGCCGCGTACCCGGCCAGCCGCTGGTCGAAGTCGGCCAGCCATTGACCGTCCACGAACGCCTTCAGGATGCGCCGCACCTCGAACAGGGAATCCTGCCCCCGTACCTGGCGCAGGAACCCGAGCTCGACGGTCTTCGCTATGTAGGAGTCGATCTGATCGGCCAGCCGGGCCTCGTTGCTGCTGGCCGGCATGAACAGCCGGACCATCTCGGCGATCTGGTCCCTGGTGAGCATCAGCCGGGTGTCGGTGCCGCTGGCGTCGAACTCGGCCAGCTTCTTGCGCAGCAGGGCGAGCAGCAGGCTTACGTGGAAGGACAGCGAGCGGCGGGCGATGAGCCGTGGCGGCGCGGGCCGGTCGCCGTCCGCGTTGTCCTCATCGGGCCGCGAGCGCAGGAAGGCGTAGCCCTCGGCCTCGTCGATGATCACGGTCAGCCCGATGACCGCGACATAGTCCCGCACCTGGGCCTGGAGCTGAAGCAGGTCACGCCAGGCCCGCTCATGGGAATCCCGGTAGACGGCACCCTTCATCAGCTGCGTGACAGCCAGCGGCAGGTCAGGCTCGGCTGCGGCCGTCGCAGCGGACCAATCACTCACAACCTGCTCCGTATGGGAGTTTCGGCATCACTGACCCGGGCGAACGTAACCCCCGGCATGTCAACGGACCTCAGCCGGCCATCCTCGTCCTGCCAGCACACCTGCTGCCTGGCCGCCTCGTCGAAGACGACGTGGAAGGCGGGATCGGACAGCGACAGGTAGGTGACCAGCTCGGCCAGGCCCTGTTCGAGTGGCTGCTCGCCGATCAGCTCGGCCAGCCCGGCCTGCGGGCGGCCCTGCAGCGCGCGGCGGACGGCCAGGGACAGCCGGGCCCGGTCGACATACACCTGATCGAACAGCGCGGGCGCGTCGAAGCCGTCCTCGCCGGCCGTGACCGACGTGCTGTCGATCGCCGCCTTGGCCACCGGGGCGTACAGCGGCCGCTCCATCGGCAGCGCGATCGTGGGAGAGGTGCCGTCGATGGCCATGCCGAGGCGGCTGACGCCGGGATCCTCGCGCAGCCTGAGCGCGCTGGCCTCGATGCTGCGCAGGATGTCGGTGACCCGGCGGTTCTCCAGCCACACCTGGTCGTCGAGGAAACGCCGGAGCTGCTCGGACAGCAGCCGCACCGTCGCCTGGGTCCGCTCACAAGCCTCCAGCCAGTCATAGTGGACGTGGCGCATCCTTGGATCCGGCTCGCCGAGCGCCGCGATCTGCTGGACCTTGCCGATCAGCTCGGTAAGCTCCTCCTGCCTGGCATGCGACAGCAGGAAGTCGTAGAACGCGCGGAAACTCTTCCCCTGGTCGGAGTCGGCGATCATCTCCCGGCTGCCCAGAATGTCGTCGAGCAGCTCACCCTTGGACCCGGTCCAGCCGGCGATCCGCTCGCGCAGCTCACGGTCCAGATTGCGGAAGTTGGCCTCCACCTCGCGAAAATCCGACAGCAGCTCGCGCGCGGTGGCGGCAAACTGCTGGTACCTGTCCCGCTGCGCCGCCGCGTCGAGCAACTCGATCTGCCCGGCCTCGACCCGCGCGATCTCCGCGTCGATCTCATCACGGCGCCGGTGCAGCTCGGCCAGCCGGGCCTGCGGATCGGTCTCCGCCCCGAACACCATCTGCCTGAGCAAGCTGAAGATCGTGTACAACCGCGACTCGGTCCCCACGAACGACCGGGTCCGCAGGCTCTTCACCCAGGACAGCGCCTTCTCCACGGCAGGCGTGGCGTCAAAGTGCGGCTCGTCCGAACCCTGCGGATAATATTTACGAAGCCATCCGGCGTCCGGCGCAGCCCAATCGTCCAGGTAGGACTTGGCCTGCCGCGGAAACGTACCGTGCCCTAGCACCTCGTTCAGCGCGTACAGCTCGTCGTCGAGCCGGCTGACCAGGTCCGGACCGGAGATCGACCGGATGTTGCCGTCGACGAACACCTTCTCGAAAAAGCTCAGCATCAACGGCGCATTGTCCGCGCGCAGCAGCCGCCAGGCCGGGCTGTGCTTACGCAGCGAGCTGATCTCCTCGAAGTCCACCCGTCTCGCCTGCCACCCTCACCGATCGCCGGGAATCACTGACTCCTGCGCCATGCTAGGGGCGGGGTATGACAGTAATCGCGGACACGTGCAAACCCGGCCACGACCCGTACGGCGGCATGCGCCGCGGGCCGCCTGGCGTTCGGCCCGATCGGCCACGGTCAGCTTCCGGTCGCGTACTTGAGCAACCGCAGGCCCTCCAGCCGCAGCGCCTGTGGGTAGATCGCCTTGTAAATATTGCAGTTCGGTGACTTGATGTCATACCTGCCGGTCGCCCGGAAGGTAGCGACCGTGCATCCACCGGAACACCAGTACCGCCAAGAGCAGCCGCGGCAGCCGTCCTTCTCCTCGACCGCGAGGTTCAGGGCCGTTGTGCTGTCCTGCCGGACCAGCCGCAGCGGGTCGGCGGTGAAGACGTCGCCCAACGTGCGCTCAATCTCCATGTGACATTTCGAGACCCGGCCGCGCTGGTCGATGACCACGTAGTCCTGGCCCACGCCGCAGGACCGTTGCCGCGGCTCCAGGAGCTGCCCCCGGTCCAATATGGAGCCAAGGACGCTCCACCGCGGCATGAATTCCTCGATGACACCGAACGATTCGAGGATGGCCGAGATCATTGTCTGCTCTTCGTATCGCAGGTCGGGAAAGCGGTCGGCGCAGTCGTTGTCGCGGAAGAAGTTGAGGCTGAACGTCAGCTCCCGTTCCAGCGCGAACCGCACGACGTCCGCTATCCCCCCGGCATTACGGTTGGTGATGGTGATGGACAGATGCGGAGCATGACCCTGCTCGATGAGCCGGGCGATCGTGCGCTCGACCAGATGGAATGACGGCCTGCCATCGACGAACGGCCGCTGCACATCATGCTCGCCGCCTATCCCGTCCAGCGAGATCATCACCCGGATGCCCTCGGCCTTCAGGGTCTCGGTCAGCGACGGCGGCAAAGTCACGCCGTTGCTCAGCAATGTCGCGTGCAACCCCAGTCCGTGCTCGGCGGTAAGCGCCTTGGCGTAGGCGTGCAGACCAGCCAGCAGGCGGTGGTTGAGGGAGGCCTCCCCGCCTGCGTACTTCAGCTTGACAGCCCGGAAGCCGTGCTCGACCGCCGAGCGCACGACCGCTTCCACCGCGGCACGCCCGGTGTCCTCATCCATTTTCTCGGCTGTCTTGTTCACATAGCAGTAAGGGCATCGCAAGTTGCAGGCATTGGTCACGTGCAGCCACGCCGTCAGCACGTCGCTGCTGGAAAATCGCGGAGCGCCAGGCCGGCCGGGCGGATGAATCATCCCCAGTTGGGTGAGCCGCCCGAACAACTCCCCGAACTCGTCCTCACGCCCTGCCCAGGACGCCCGCACATCCGCGGCCGTGGCCGACCGCTGAAAACTGTGGAAGAACCGCCGGGCGGGCTCGTTGACAACGACCACACCGCCCTGCCCAACCGGATTGAAGAGCAGCCAATGCTCCGCATCGAGCGGCATTTCAACAATCTCCCGGCCGGAAACCCACGGACCTTCGCCGGGCGGTATCACAGATTCCGCCATATTAAGGGCAGGACGGCTCCGAGAGTCGCTGACCGGACACGCACAGTCTTCACAACTGCGGAGCAAAAGCTCTGGCCCGCCGGGCAGATCGAACGCCGAAAGTACGATAGCCCGGAGCGCTTGCCACGCTGCTGTCATGCCCACGCCTCTCAGGACTGCAGCGATGCTGCCGCCGGCTGGTTAGTACAGCTCTTCCAGACGGGCCAGAAGAAGAGTCGAGCCCGATTCTGGTCCGGTCCATGCGCTGCGAAGCTGATTCTGCCATTCTGTCTGGGTGGATGGTGGGAGTTGCGAAAAGAGTCCTTTAAATATTTCGAACTCCCGCCGAATAGCAGATGCGCCTGAGGACCCGACGTATCCCTGCGCGATCAGGGCAAACCCGCTCTTGTAGTTCTCCAGGGCGGCTGGCAAGAAGCTCGGATCCTGAGAGTTCAGGAAGTCCCGGACGCCCAGATGGCCGTGCAGAAGATTCCACCTGCCGATCAGGTCAGGGAACTCGTACTCACGCTTGGCCTGCTGGATGTCCACCTCATGCCGGTCGATCTCTTCGCGGTACCTGGGGTCGCGGGTGTCTGTGTCCACCCAGGCCTGATAGCTCAGTTCGGCATGCTCGATCAGGTTGGCGAACCAGAACCAGCCATCCGACAGACGCTGGGCCTCATGGATGCCGGTGGTCAGCAGGCGGAGACCGAACGCCGTGTCCTCCTGGCCGAAGATGCGGCCGGCCCGGTTGAGTGCGGAAGGATAAGCCCGGTGGTTCTGCTCCGCGCAGATGTCGAGCGCCAGAGTGATGCGGCGCTTGGCCCGGGCGACCGGATCGCGTTCAGGGTCCTTGACCGGATCCCGGGCCGGGTCCAGGGTGATCCCGTCCTCGGCCGCCTGGACCAGGCAGATCGCCTGTTCTTGGTAAATGATGCCCAGCCATGGCCAGTTCTGCTGCGCATGGAAGATCCGTTCGGCTTCCGCATAAGCGTTCCAGGCCAGCTCGAATCGCCGCTCGTAGCGATACACCTCGCCACAGACGCTCCACGAGATTCCTTCCGCCTGGTGCTTGTTCAGCCGGTGCCGGACGGTGATGGCGCTTTCCACAAGATTCGCGCCATCACGGTAGGAGCCGATGAGGCCCTTGACATAGGCCCAGTTGGTCTGAATCGACGCCATCTCCTCGCGGTCTTCGTCGGAAGCTTCCGCCGACAGCGTGACCAGGATCGCATCGCGCGCCTTCTGATAGGCCTCGTCAGCCTTGCGCCAAAGTCCCTTGTTCCGGTAATAAAAGCCTAGTTCCTTGTACGCCTCGGCGATAAATTTCTGGCGGTTGGCCGTGGTGAGCGTTTCCGCTTCGCCGAGTGCCTGCTGGAAGTGCTGCAGGCCGTTATGCACCTGCGTTGGGATTCGCATGTAGGCATTGCCGCGCAACAACGCCAGGCGGTAGCGCTGCGCATGATCGGCGCGCTCCGACGGAAGCCCTTCGAGTATCTCAGCCGCAGGCTGGGGCTGCTCATTGCTGACAAGATATTCGGCTATGTTCATGCCGATATCAAGGTGCAGGTCAGGTCTTGTATATTTTAGCCAATCTCGGAACTCATCGATGGCTCCGCCGATGACGTCGCCGAAGGCGTACGGGTCGGCCCCGCCTGGCAGGAACCGCTGTACCTCCATGGCCAGCAGCTCCTGGAAGAGCACGTTGTGCTCGTCCCTGGCTTTCTCAAAGAGCTGCAAGAATTCCTGGCAGCCGCCCTCACGGTCGGAAAGAAGGCGGTAGTACAGGTGGGTCACGACGAGCTGGTCGAGTTCTCGTTCGTCGGCGTCGAGCTGCTCAACGGCGTCGATGAAGGACTCCGCCTCCTCGGCGGAGGGATGCGGCTCACCCTCGATTCTCAGCCGCTCGTCCAGGCCCTGGAATCTGCTCGCCAGGGCGGCCGTCTTCGTCCGGTACAGGGTTTCGAACCGCTCGCTGAACTCACGATAGATGTCCGACGCCTGCTTCCATAGCTGGCGCCGCCACTGCCCGCCCTGGTCGTGCAAAGGAATGATGCGCTGGGCGAGTTCTTCTGCCACCCCGTCGTGCAAGGTCACCAGGCGGCCGTTGGCACGCATCCGGATCCAGGGCCTTCGCAGCAGTATCCGCCACGCTTCACCTAGATCAGCCGCTTCCGGGGGAAGCGGCACGTCCTCCATGATCCGCTCCCATATCGGCTGGCTCATCCCCTGTCGCACCACGGCCAGGCGTTTGACCGCCTCATGCCAGAAATCGGCCTCGCGATAGGGGGTGACCAGCCGGCGTTTGAACGCCTCGTGCCGCATGAGCCCCTCGCGGCCCATATCGCCCTCGTAGGGCATGTCCCGCTCGATATCTGTGAGCGGCGGCTCATCCGCCTCTTTGGGCATCCCCTTCTCATCGAGGTAGGCGATCGTGAATGCCAGCCATAGCGGATACCCCCGGGTCAGGCGCACCAGCTTTGCCTTCTCGTCTCCGCTGAGGCCACGGGAAACACTGCTGCCGCCGATGTAGTCGAACGCCGCGAACTGGGTGAACTTCCCGAGATAAATAGGCTGGACCGGCAGTGGCTGATAAGGATCGTCCAGCTCTCTCTTGATCGGGTCTTGCTGATTGCGGTCCAGCGGCGGCCGCCCGGAGAGAATGAACAAGGTGCCCTCGGGCAGCGCCTTCATCCATTGTGTGATCGTTAGGAGCAGGTACATGCCACGGATGACTTCGACCGTGTCGAATATGATGACGACCGTCTTACCGCTGCTACTGATAAAATTGTTATAGCATTCTATGAATACGCGCTTGATTTGTCCCAGATGACTTGTGACCGCATCATGGCCAACCCGGGAGCGAGTGTAGCGCGGCAACCGGGAGAGGTATTTTCGGTATTCATCGAAATAGCGGTTATCCGGATCCAGGCGGTCCGCGACCCGGCGCTCCAGATTAGACAGCAGCCAATATTCGGGGTCGTCGATGTCGATGGGGTCGAGCCAGGCGACCGACTCATCAGGGGCGCTCCCCCGCTCCAGCTCGCGCACCAGCGAGGTCTTCCCGACACCGCTCAGGCCATAGAGCAGCACCGCGCGGCTCTTGCCGTCCCGCTGTACTTCGATCAACTCCTGGCGAATCACCCGTTCCTCTTGCCGGGGGATATAGCCTGGAAACAGGACGTGCTGGGTCATGTCATGACTCCTGCGGTGCCCTCACCA
>Ga0070730_10005662_pt1 | contig 10759 bp, 11 predicted proteins | sample Coa_R1_3_FD_66447 | JGI IMG/M metagenome (GOLD analysis project Ga0070730, IMG submission 66447) | Surface soil microbial communities from Centralia Pennsylvania, which are recovering from an underground coalmine fire - Coalmine... | ecosystem: Environmental > Terrestrial > Soil > Unclassified ... | reverse complement strand
GGCGCCGCGCGCATGGCGACGTGCAGCGTGCCTCCATATTGCGGGCGCGTCTCCGCGCTCGCCGCCATCACAACGACCACCAGGCTACTGGCTACAAGCCAGCGCCAATTGAAACGCTTCATAGCTCCCTGTCTCTCGATTTCTCGCCACTGCAATCGCCGTGTCGCCCTTCGCTTCGGTCCACAAAGCGCTGACCACGCCTGAAAAATCAATCCCCGCGCTGACCGCAACCGCATCGCGGTCCGGAAACTCGTACGCCCGCACCGAATCCTCCGCCTGTTCTCCCGAAGTTGTCGCGAGTACCTGCCAGCCCGCGCCACACGACGTTTTCACGCTGGCCAGATCGCTCCCCCAACCAAATTTGGCAACCTGATCGCTCACTCCATCCACCATATGAACTTGCCCGTCGGTCGCGGCAAAGAGCCACAACGTGTACTTGTCTCGGGGCAGCACGGCGGCCGAATAAAATTTTGGCAGCGTCGTGAACTTGCCCACACCCGGAGCCAGTGCGCCGGAGAAGAAGTTTCGCGTGGGCGCAAAAAAGGCTCGCACCTGCGGAACAAGGGTCGACGCGCCGTTCCCTAATCCGGCGCTCGGGAAGACGGCATTCGCGCCTCCGTTCACCGTCCCCGACATCAGGGGCCACGGGTCGTCGCTCTCGTGACAATTCAGCGTCAGCGGTATACCAGCGCTGCTGTGGCAAAGAACTCCCGGAAGGTAAACATCCAGCAGATGATCCTTGGCCGGAGTCAACCGGCCTCGCAAGTCCCGAGGCCAGGGCCGCGCGTGCACGACAGCAATCGTCTGCTCCTGCTGCCACTTCCCGCCTTGCGTCCGGTAGAGCGAAACGCTCTCAGCGCCTAACACAGCGATCTGCGTTGGCGCCGCGCTTTCTTCCAGCACCGCCACATCGAGAATCGCATCCTGCTGCGACCATAGTGGGATCTTCCGCAGGCTGAGGGGAACTGAATCATGCACCGCGGTCGACCCCTCGGGCCGTGGTGTCGAGACCATCACAACGGAAACCTCGCCCGCGCCTTGTCGAATCTCCGCCACCCAAACGTACAGCGTGGCATTCTCCGACAGCGAAATCGTAACCGTCGCCGCAGCTTGCTCTGGCTTCACGAAGCGAAGTCCGAGCCCTTCGAGCGCGACTCGCAAGCCGTTTTGCACGATTTCGTTTTCGCGCTTCGTCAGTGACGAACGGTTGTCGACCGTCAGCGCAACAGCTCCCGGCCCCGTAACCGCCACGATCTTGTGTGCCAACTGTTGTTCGGGAGTGCTCCAATCCACTGCGTGGGCCGTCGCCAGCAGAAAAACGAAAAACGCAAAAAGCGAAGCAACGCGCATGCGGACTGCGGGGCGTAAGGCGCAATTCACCGTATTAAGAATGACGTCTGGGATGGCCGAATTATAAACCGCGACGCTCATCGCACATGCCCTCGACCCCTGTACTGTTTGGACACCACTCGCATCGTCCAGGGGCAGCCCGGGTAGCCCATCCTAACGTCGCGCCCTCTCCGACATTAGGATGGGAATCGCTGTCCTCGACCTTACCGCGGTTGTTCTTCTGCTTGCTCAGTTTGTGGGTTCGTGGCGGCCGCCATGTTCATGCTTTTCAGAACGTCATTCATGAAAAACTTTCCGTCGGCCGGAACCATCATGATCTGCAACTTGTCCGACAGTCGTTCGGCAACGATCTTATTAATCAGGAGCGGGTTCTGTTTCAGAATCGCCGCTTCGCTCGACAGCCGCTCGGCGTCAGCCGCCGCCGTCACGCGAATGCGATCCGCCTCAGCCTCGGCCAGCAGCTTCCGCCGCTCGGTCTCCGCTTTGCTGTCAATCACCTTGGCCTGCGCCGCGGCCTCTGCATTTTGAATCGTTGCTTCCTTGCGCGCCTCCGCTTCCAGTTTGCTTTGCTGAATCTGCTTTTCCTTCAGCGGAAGCGTGTACTGCATCGCATCAGCCTCGCCCTTGGCCTGCAGCACGTGCACCTGCGCCTCGCCCTCTGCCTGCTTGATCTGTTGTACCTTCGTCGCTTCCGCTTCAAGTTCCGCAATGCGCACCTGCTTCTGCTTCAATTCCGTTTCCACGCCCATGCGGTCGTTTTCCTGTTCTTTCAAAAGCAGCGTCTCCAGGCCTTTTGCGTACTCCTCCGGCAACTGTATGTCCCGCAGCATCACTTCTTTCACCACGATCCCGTCCGCCGCGAGCTTCGCCGTAATCATCCCTGCGGCGCGCTGCCGCACTTCCTCGCGCTTCGCCGAAAAAACGTCGCGCACCGTATAGTTCGGAACCAGCTCTCGCCACACGCTGGCCACAATCGGCGGAACAATCTCCTTCTCCACCGGACGCGGCAGGTTCCCTTCAATGTAGTCGAGCCTCTTTGGATCGAGCCGGTACCGCACGGTGATCGCCAGCCCCAGCGTGAGTCCTTCTTTCGCTTGCACGTCAAGCAATTGAGATTTGTGGGAGACGTTGCCGGCCGCGTTCTTTCCGTCTTCGATCAGTCCTGTGGTGAAGACCTGGTCGCGTGTGTCGAACAGTGCAACCTCTTCCACCAGCGGCATCACAAAATGCACGCCGGGATAGAGCGTGCCCGGCACGGTGCCGCTCATCTCGCTGACTCGAATTCCCGCCATTCCACTCGGCACCACCGCAATGCTCAGAGCAAGCAGAATCGGTCCCCAGGCCAACAGCGCGAGCGCCAGCGAAGTACGCCAGCGCCACTCGGGAAGCGGCGGCATCGCTCCACCTGGCGTGGTGAGCGCCCGCCGATATAGCAATTCGCGATACAGGTCATAGCCCAAAATGCTTACAGCCACGAGAATCATCCCGAGGCCACCCGCAATCAGCAGATACTTCAATGCCAGCATCGTCGTTCTCCTTCTAGCGCCTCAACGCTTCGGCCCTGGTTTCACCGCGACCGCCTGCCGGGCAAAGAACAGGCGGAACACTTGCCCGAAGATCAGTTCTTCCGCCAGCAGCGCGACCGCCAGCGAAAAAACCAGCCCTGCCACCACTGCCAGGAATGTGATTGCCATTTGCATAATGTCCTCCTAAGTAATCTGAACTCGTATTTCCTGTTTTTCTTAGCGCCCTTAGCGGAATTTCTTAGCGAACTTAGCGGTTAAGATCTTGGTTTTGCGCAAGCCGACTGACCTATCGTCCCGCGGTCGATTCGGTAACCGTGTCGGCCGCATCGTTATCCTCGCCATCAAAAATCTGCGCGATCGCGTCATCGCGCTCGCCGCGAATCTGCACCACGTCGCCCACCTGCAGCATGGTGAACAGTTGCTCGACATCCCGATTGCGCAGCCGGATGCACCCGTGCGACGCCGCATGTCCCACCGACTTCGGCGCATTCGTCCCGTGAATCCCGTACCCTTTCTGGCTCAGCCCCAGCCAGCGCGTGCCCACTGGATTGTCTTTGCCCGCCGGAATCACTGTGCCCGGCCTGTAGTACGTAGGATTGGCAACGCGGCTGACGATCTGAAATTCACCGGTGGGACTTGGGCTGGCCGCGGCGCCAACCGCGATCGGGAAGCTGGCAATGACGTCCCCATCCTCGAGCACGGCAAGCTTGCGGTCAGGAATGCTGACGACGACAGTTCGCCGGACGCGGTCGCTCCCGGCAGCCTTCACCGTCTGAGCGAAAGAAGGGATCACCACCGCCAGAATCAGCACTGCCAGCATGCATCCTTGCGCCCGCTTCGTCGCCGGCTTGCCGTTGAGCCGTCCCATCGCCCGCTCCTTGAATTTGCTGTTCGCCAATACAAAGGGCAGGGCAGAAGCCAAATCGTATCGAAATGACAATAAAGGAGTTAAGAGGCGAGAGAAGGGGTCGCCACAGTGTGTTTGCCGCCACGCTGTGTCGCTGCAGACACAGATCGTAGCGCCGCCGCCAGGCGGGCGTGGCGGGGCCGTCTTGGCCCCGCATTCAACAGGGTGAGCCAGAATTCATTTGATTGACGCTGAGGTTAGGGGGAGGGGGAGGGCCCTAATTCCTTTGAGCCTTCAAGCGCCCGGCTCCCGCCGTCTGGGGTAACGGCTTGTGGGGTTCTGTGGGTGGAGCCGGGCGATCCTATGACTAGAAGGCCTAGTTCAATTGTGCCTATTTAAGACCTGTTGACCTTCGATTTCTGTGACGCTGGTCACTCTTGCGCGTGATTACAATCCGCCCCCGGCCGCATCGCCGCAACTGACCCATTTCACCCAACGGGCGCACATCCGCCTGTGACCGGAATCACCGCCAGTTTCCTCCGCGCTTTTTACACTCGTTTCGAGAGCCGGAAGCGCTCATTTCACACTGGAGATTGATTCATCATGGCCTACGTCATCACCGACAGCTGCATTAAAGATTCCCTCTGCGTCGAGGTTTGTCCCACCGACTGCATCCACCCCAAGACGGACGAGCCCGGCTACGAAGCGGCCACTCAGATGTACGTGGACCCGGAGGGCTGCATCGACTGCGGCGCCTGCGTCCCAGCCTGCACCTCCGACTCGATTCACGCTCTCGAAGACGTCCCCGAGGAGAAGAAAGAGTTTATCGAGAAGAACGCCGCCTACTTCAAGAACTGATCTGAAGAATCGAACTGCAGTGCTGCCCGCAAACGCCGGGCGTTGGAGAAGGTGAACCAGCCCTCCAACGCTCGGCGATTGTTTTTTGAGCGTGTACTTCCAGCACCACGATACGTTGCGACTCTAGTGTCGGCGTCATGCGCAGACCAGAAGGAGTGAACCCTCGAGCGTCCGACACGCGTGTAAATGGGGAATGCAATCGGTATTGACCCGCCAAATTGGGTTACGGGTTGAAGTCCAGGTTAAGCTCGCGATAGCACCCTCTGGCCCACGCGTCCGCCCGCCGCGTCGTTGACTTGCGTTCCCCTCCTCGCTATCTTTCCCGCTATGAACGTCTGTAAGGCTACCCGCCACTTTGAAGACTGGCTCGGCCATCGCACCGACATCGTCAAGCGAGATCTGCACACGAAGCACAGCAACATGAAGGCTGCGGTCTTCCCGTTTTTGCGCGCCACCTACTACCGCTGGGCGCAACTCTGGCCCAAGGTCTGTCCCGAACTCGCCAAGGGTCCTCAACTGCTCGCGGTAGGCGACCTGCACGTCGAGAATTTCGGCACCTGGCGCGATGCGGAAGGCCGCCTCATCTGGGGCGTCAACGATTTCGACGAAGCCTATCCCATGGCCTACGCCAACGATCTGGTCCGCCTCGCCGTAAGCGCGCATCTGGCCGTCGAAGCGGGACACGTCATGCTGAAACAGAAAGGCATTTGCGATTCGATTCTCGAAGGCTATCGCGACGCCATGCGCTCCGAAGGACTGCCTTTCGTTCTCGGCGAGACCAACGACTGGCTTCGCCAGATCGCCGAGAGCGAGTTGCGCGACCCCGTCCACTTCTGGGCAAAAATGGATGCTCTTCCCACCGTGAGAGAACCCATCCCGGTCAGCGCAGTCGATGCGATTGAGCACCTCATGCCCACGCGTAATTTGGATTATCGTCTCGCCCGCCGCGTGGCAGGTCTGGGCAGCCTCGGACATGAGCGCTATGTCGCCATCGCGTCATGGTGTGGCGGCAGAATCGCCCGGGAAGCCAAGGCCCTGGTCTATTCCGCGTGCCACTGGGCGAAAGATCACACCGGGGCCGCTGAGATTTTCTACCAGACAATCATCACTCGCGCCGTTCGTTGTCCCGATCCGTTTGTTCAACTGCGCGGTCGCTGGATCGTCCGCCGTCTCAGCCCGCATTGCTCCCGCATTGAACTCGCTACCCTGAAAGCCCAGGGAGAAGAACTTCGCCTGCTGCACGCCATGGGATGGGAAACCGCCAACATTCATCTCGGTACCCGCACCGCCCGTAAAGCCATTCTTCGCCACTTGGACAAACAAACAAGCAGGTGGCTGCACGAAGCCACCGATGAAATGTTGAAAGCAGTCCGCGCGGATTGGAAGACCTGGAAGAAAGACGGCTACGCTTAACTCTACGGACCTCAATTCTGATTGTCACTACCAGAGTCCAGAGCAATCGGACCGGCGGTCAATTCCCCGCGCCCGCCGCAAACTTCTCCTTCCCGCTCGAGGGCACGAACTTATACCCCACGCCGTACATCGTTCGGAAATAGACGGGACATGAAGGATGGTCCTCAAGTTTCTGCCGCAGTTGACAGATGGCGTTGTCCACGGTGCGCGAGGTCATTCGCTTTCGGGTCCGCCAAACTCGGTGGATGAGTTCCTCACGGGAGAGAGTCCGTTCTGGATTCTCTATGAAGCATCTCAGAAGCCTGAACTCAAGAGATGTCGCGGCAATGAGCTGCCCGAACCGACGAAGCTCTTGCCGGTCGAAATCGAGGGTGATGTCGCCAAATGCAGCCCTGCCCTTGCGCTCCATGATGGCACCTCAGACTGAACCAGCTGTGAAACCTAAGCCAGTCGCCACCGTTTGGCTTGGTGATGCATGGATTGCGCCAAGTGCAGGGGGTGACGGGCATCGCCAGCCAGTTTTCGCTGGCCGGCTTGCCCGACCGTTCACGCAGGTCCACGCGTGAGAGCAATCTCACATCGAACATCAGGACGGCGTCTCAGTGAAAAAGATTCAACGTGTTCGTGGCGTCGTCCACATAATAGAGCCCCTGCCCACTGACAAAGGCCACTCCGAACAGCGCGCCAGCTCCCGGAGGATTCCCTGAGCTGTCCAACAGAACTTTTGAGATCTGGTGGCCAGACGGCGTTGTTTCGATTTCGAAGCCGTCGTCTCCATTGACTGTGATGATGTCTCCATTGGGAATTACGGTCAATCCGAGTGGATCATTCAGGGCTCCACCCTTTGTAACTGTCATGCCAGTGCTCGCCGAGGAATTGCGACTCAGGGGATTGGGAATGGCAGCAATGCGATTATTGACGCTGTCTGCAACGTACAAGACTTGTCCCTGATTGCCATCCTCATTGTTGCCGTCACCCGACGAGTTGCTGAGGTGAACGCCGGTTGGTCCGATTACGAGCGCGGCAGGATCGGTCTTCTCCGAGAATCCCGATCCGATGACCGTCATCGACTGCAGGCTCGGCATCGCGCCATGCGCGATCGTCAGGTTCAGCCGGACAACGGTGCCTTGGTTCACCACGTTGCCGCCTCCGGCGACCGTCCCATTCAACACGTTCGTCACGAACAGCGACGCATGACTACCGCCATCCGCCACTGTCATATCCCACGGTCCATTGATCAGTGATCCAAAGAACGTCTCGACCACGTTGCCGTTACTGTCCAACACCAACAAGCATCCCGCTTGCGCCGTTGCGGAGGTACCATCGGTGGTGGGCAAGCTGCCAACTACAACAAAGCCGCTCCTGAGGGCGACGAGCGCCGTCGTCAGGCCGATTCCTCCAGGACACGGTCCCGGTAAATTGTTGGCATTAATCTGTGCGAACTGACTCATCTTTCCACCTGGCGTAATCTGCACGATGGTGGTTCCGGTACCCTGGAAATTGTTGCTGTTGTTGAAATTGCTGATCAGAATATTTCCTTGTGTCAACGACCCCATCGTGACGGGCACGACGGCCATACCGTACGGATTCACGTCGCCGTTGCTCGGCACCGTCGACGCAACTACCTTGATCGTTCCGGCTTGCGCGGCAGCCATCAACAGGGTAACGGTGAAAAACAGAAATACCGTTCGCGGAATGAGCGTTGGTGAAGAAACGCTGAATCTCTTCATGTTTGTGCGACCTCCTTGGCTCAGCGACAATAGCGGGAGTGACTCCCAAGTCCGCCAGAGCGCCATCTATAGTTGCTCTGGATTCTGGAGGGATTGTCAGGACGGTGTCATTTTCTTGTATCTGTTTTAACGCGACAGAAGACTGACAATGACACTGCATTCACCGCATCTCAAGAGAACAACTCGGATCGAAACGAGGAAAGAGATTGCTTCAGGGGCATGGGATGGGAAACCGCCGCTTTCATCTTTGTACATGCACTGCCCGTAAACCCATCCTTTGTCACTTGGACAAACAAAAAGGAGAGCGGCTTGCACGAGTCTACCGATGAAATTTTGAAGGCAGTCCGACAAGATTGGAAAACCTGGAAGAAAGACGGCTACGACCACATTCGATGGCCGAAATTAGTGCCAAAATAGACTTGCAACAAGATGGCATATATGCCATTGGGTATATCGGGAAAGATTCGGAGCGTAGCGTCGGTGGACTGGCACTGGATCGAATCTCAAAATTGGGAGGCCTTATGGAAAAAGTTGTCCCGGATATCAGATCGCTACAGAAGCCCCTGAAGGAGCAGTACCGGCGCGATCCGCGAAGCTCGCGGATTACTCTCACTGCGAAAGGAGGCGAAACCGGAACTCCGCTATCCTGCTCGGTCGATATTGGTCGCGCCATTTACCAGGCCGAGGCCCACACCGGAGTGGGCGGCACCGGCACCGCGGCTTGTTCCGGTGATCTTCTCCTGGGAGCATTGGCCGCTTGCGCGCAACTGACCTGTCAACTGGTTGCCACTGCAATGGGCATTCAAACCCGTCATATCGAAGTTACCGTCAACGGCGACATGGATTTGAAGGGAACACTGGGCATTTCAAAAGAAGTGCCGGTGGGTTTTGATGCCATTCGCGTGAAATTCAACGTGGACGCGCCGCAGGCAACTCCCGAGCAACTACGTTCCCTGCAGGAGAAGACCGAGCAATATTGCGTGGTGTTGCAAACCTTGTTGCACCCGCCCAAGATTGCTGCAGACTGGGTATCGAACTAAAGTAATCCAACTAAAGCTCGCCAATGATTGGTCCGCTTGGGACCTTCGCTACGCCGCTCCGCCACGCGCCGCGATCGCCGTCGCACCAGTGCTCGCCACCGGCCGTCGCAGGGGAGCCAGCGCTACGCCGCGCTCCCCATCGTAGATCAGGGTCCACCGCGCAGCGCATTCGTCACACAGCCAGTAGTGTTCCACGCGCCGCCGCTGTTGCCGAGCACGAACGAACGGCGGCACCGCAGCTTCTCCCGATTTGTTTAGGCGATCGGTCTCGACCAGAAAAAGCTTTCCCTCTCTGAGTCTGAGGAACGGCTTCGAACAATTCGAATTGGCGCATTGGCTGAGCATTAGGTCTTACTCCGGCTCGCCCAAAAACACTTTCAGCGAGCGACTGCTTGCCGTGTTTCCTAGCACTTCGCATGCCAAGCCCCTCTCCTCCGTGCGCTTCTGTGCTCGACGGGCTCTTGGGCTACTCGCTGATCGTCATTCCTTCCACTTTGCCGACTAATCGTCAACACCTGCCGATACTTCGTCGCTCTCTCCTTGCTCGCGCTCTGCTATGCCAGCTAACATCACTCTTATGCCCAAGGTCTTACTGTGTCCACCGGATTATTTCGATGTCGTCGATCAGAAAAACCCCTACATGTCGCGAGAATCCTCAGTCGATCGTGTAAAAGCGCGCACTCAGTGGGAGTTTCTATGTAGCGTTTTGCAACAGTGCGGTTGCGATGTCGAAATTATTAAACCCGCGAACGGACTTGAAGACATGGTTTTCGCTGCGAATCAGGTTTTTGTTGGCGAGAAAAATGGTTATGGAAAATTCGTCGTGCCCAGCCGCATGGTCTATGAATCACGGCAGCGCGAAGTGCCATTTTTCGTCGACTGGTTCCGCAAACAAAATTATTCAGTCATCGAACTCGACTTCGGCGACGACTATCTCGAAGGTCACGGCGACTTGCTCTGGCATCCTGATGGCTCTCGCATTTACGCCGGGTACGGATACCGCAGCACCCATGGGGGCATTCAAAAATTCGCCGATGCAATGTCCAAAATGGGAATCGACGTCGCCCCGCTGCAACTTGTCGATCCTTATTGCTATCACCTCGACACCTGCCTTTGCCCGCTGAATGATGACGCGGCGCTGATCTTCCCCGGGGCCTACTCAAGTGAAGCTCTGGCGACGATCCATAAATTCTGGAAGCGAGTTCATCTCCTCACGGCCGACGAGGCCCATCGTTTCATGGGCAATGGCATCGTCTGCGGTGGCAGCTACATCACGCCCTACATCACGCCGCAGTTAGAGGCGATTCTCAAAGAGGAAAAATTGAAGCCCATCGTCGTCGATACTTCCGAATTCGAAAAAGCCGGCGGCAGTTGCTTCTGCATGAAGATGTTTTTGCCGTAACGTTGAGCGGCGAAGCCTGGGTGCCTCGGGGAATCTTGAGCGATCGAGTCCGGACATCTCCGTGCCTTGTCATTCTGAAGCGCGGTTTTATCGCGCGAGGAACCTGCTTTTTCCGTCCAGAAACTTACCATCATTGCCCGCCTCTCTCCATTCCAATAAGATGTCTGCGACCAAGTCGCCCATGATCGCGATCGTCTCTCTCTTCCTCCAATGAGCGCCCCACAGCAAGCTGGCCTGATTCGCGTCGCCCGCTTCCCAAAACTGCGCGTGCTCGCCTGGGACAAAGATTCTCTCTACGCCTCACGCGGTTACGATCTGCTCCGAGCCAGAATTCTGAATCCCTCCGACCGCCTCAACTGGAACCCCGTGGCCAAGTTCCGCCCCGGCCTGCGCCGCCGCCTCTCAGTCCGCAACGCCCTCACTGCGCGCCTGTTTCGCGATGGATTCCACGCCCTCGCCGTGCTGCCCAAAGGCGGACTCGTCGCCGCTGTTCCCGGAGCGATCATCAGCCTGCATCCACGCGAAACTGAGTTTCGCATCACGCACGCCATCACCCGCGGCACACGCCCGCTCCACATCACCGCCATTCCCTC
>Ga0070730_10005661_pt1 | contig 10760 bp, 8 predicted proteins | sample Coa_R1_3_FD_66447 | JGI IMG/M metagenome (GOLD analysis project Ga0070730, IMG submission 66447) | Surface soil microbial communities from Centralia Pennsylvania, which are recovering from an underground coalmine fire - Coalmine... | ecosystem: Environmental > Terrestrial > Soil > Unclassified ... | reverse complement strand
TGCTGGCGACCTCGAGCATCACCGCTGCCTGATTCGACAATGCGCGGGCGCGGCGGATGTCCTCCTGCGAAATTCCTGTTCCGTCGAGACGGTCCAGCACTCCGAACATGCCCAGCACATGACCGGTCGTTCCCAACAACGGAACAGCCAGGAATTGCTGAACCTTGTACTTTGTAACCGCGTCGAAGTTGACCCCCGGTGTACGGCTGGCTTCATCCGTCCAGAAAACTTCCTTATTGCGCAGCGCCTTGCTGGCAACGCCCTCGGGAAACAGCGTATCGATGCCTCTCGGTTCGCCACGTTCGACTCCATAACGAACCCGGAACTGTCCGTCCTGCAGCAAACCGATGAAGCATCGCCCAAAACCGAGAAAGTCGGCGGCATGACGCACGAAGGCTTGCAGAAAATGATCGAGATTGCTGCTCGAGCCCAGCTCGGAACATATCTCAAGTAACTGATGAAGCTCCTGAGCCTGGGCGTGGGAGGTAGCATGCAGTTCGGCATGCGCGACTGCGACCGCGCCGAAGCCGGCAATGGCCGCTACCAGGGAGCGCTCCTCGGACGTGAAGACCCCTTCCTGGCGCGGATAAATGAGAATTGCGCCCTGTGTGCGCGAAGTGCGGAACGGAGCCGCAATGAGCATGCCGGGAGACACCAGGCTTCCGAGAGAATGCACGTCCGCTCCGATGGAGAGGGAGATGGGCTCTCCCGCGGCCACGGCACGTTGCGCCAGATCGGTGGCGAAGCGGAGGGTCTGACGGTCGTGGCGGGCGCGTGCGGAAGTGGCCAGTTGCGGAGTTTCCGCGGAGACGGCTTTCAATTCGAACGGGCCCTCGCGCCGCAGGAGCACACAGACCAGTCGCGTGCGCAACAACAAGCGCACCCGGTCAGCGAGCGCCTCGATGATAGCGGCGACGTCGGGGGCTCCATGCAACGCGTGGGCGACCTCGGCCAGAATCTCAGCGCGGCGATGTTCTTCGCGCGCGGCTTCGGCGAGTCGCGCCGCTTCGAGCAGGCTCCCCAATTGTCCAGCCAGAATGGTCGCCTTGGCGGCGAGATCTTCGTTAAAGAAATCGTCGTTCCCATCGTGCAGGAAAGTAACCGCACCGATGACATCGTTCAGCACGGCGAGGGGAGCAGACAATATGGCGCGGGCTTGGAACTCGGCGGCCGCGGGATAAGTCGCGGCATTGAGACGATTGGCGAAAATCGTGCGCCGCTGGCGGACGGCCTCGGCAGTAACGGCACTTTCATCGGGCCGCAACCGCATTCCGATAAAGCGATCCGCCATCTTGCCGGCGGCCTGTTCGCCGACCAGCTCTTCGGCAGAGTGACATCGCCAGAAATAGACACCTGATACTTGAAAAAACTCCCGCGTGGCCTGACAAAACAATTGGATCAGGTGGTCAGAGGTCGTGCGCTCGCCCGCTTTGTCGGCAATGCGGAGCAGGAGTTTCTGAAAGCCCTCGTCGGACCCGGGGGCGGAACTGTTGTCCTGGGGAACGATCTGGCCGGCAGAAAAGCTGATGGCTGCGCCGATATTAGAAGAATAGTTTTCGCGATTCACAAGTGCTTGAATCTATTGGGAAAGTAACCGTCATCTCATTTTGAGTCAAGTGAAATGGGCCACGGGGTGCCTTTCTATGAAATCCGGGGACCAAGGTGAGATTTCGTCTCACGCTGAGAAAACAGTAGGGCCATTCGATCCGTGAGACAACTCTTAATTGATTCCTTTGATTTTTCGCTTGGGCAATGGGGCTGCAAAGTGTTCCCACTGAGGGAGATAGCTGTCATTACTTTGGTTTTTTCAAGACACCGGAGGTGGCCCAGACCGTGCACGGTTCAGGCTCGCAAGCTTTTTGTTCCGAAGGAGGAGTTGTGTCTCAAAAAACTGTGGCCACTTTGCTGGTAGGCCTGACCGCAGTCACTGCCGGTGCGCAGTATGCAGGAGCACAGGCAGCGCAAAACGAAGATGTGGTGCGGCGAGCCAAGACCAAGGTACAGCCGGTGTATCCGGAATTAGCGCACAAGATGAACATTACCGGCACCGTGAAGATTGAGGTAGTGGTTGCTCCCAACGGAACGGTAAAGGAAGCTCGTGTCGTGGGTGGACACCCGGTTCTAGCGAATGCGGCTCTCGATGCCGCCAGGAAGTGGCGCTTCGAACCGGCAGCAGGGGAAAGTTCGGGGATCATCGACTTCAAGTTTGAACCGCGGTAGAGGCCTGACTGCGGAGGAGACGGGCATGACAATCGGCAAGAAGCTGTATCTGAATTTCGGCATCGTTCTCACCATGGTGCTGGTCCTGTTCCTGGTGAACTGGAGAGCCGTGCAGCGCGAGCACGACGCCAAGAAGGCGGCGCAACAGTCGCTGGATCTGGCGGACGCGACCAATGCCGTGCGCTTCCAGATGATGCAAAACCGTCTCTATCTCAGCAATTACCTGCTGAGCGGCGACACGCGCGAAGTTGACCGCATGAACGAAGGCCTCCGCACCCTGAACGAGAAGCTCGAGCAGGGCAAGAACCTTGCGACCAGCGATCAGGTCAAGAGTTCGTTAAGCAAGGTACAGCAGCAGGAGCAATCCTGGGGCAAGGAGTTTGCGCAACCGCTGATCGACAAGCGGAAAGACGTCGACTCGGGCAACGCCACCGTGGCGGAGCTGCAGATCTATTACCTGCAGAAGGACGCTTCTTCATGGGTGAAGAACTCGACCGATGCGCTCGATGTTGCCGACACCGAGAACCGGAAGCTGGTCGAGGAACGGCGTAATTCCGATGACAGCGCAGCCGCGTGGACGGTGGCCGTATCGCTGTTGAGCACCATCATCGCGCTGGCCGTCGGAGCTGCCATCGCCTACCGGACGGCGAAGTCGATCACCATCCCGCTGACGAACCTGATGAACGTCGCCCGGGCCATCGGCAATACCGGAGACCTCGAACACAACATCGATCTGGGCCGCGACGACGAAATCGGCGAACTGGCCCGAACCTTCCACAAGATGGTCACTTACCTGAAGGAGATGGCAGGAGTATCCGAAGCCATCGCCGGGGGAGACCTGACTTTGGAAGTAAAACCGCGCTCCACGCACGACACGCTGGGCAACGCCTTCGCCAAGATGGTGGAAGGCCTGGCAGGCCTCGTGCGGAGCGTGCGCGACGCATCTTCGCAAGTCGCCAGCGCCTCGAACCAGGTGGCCGGCGCTTCGGACGACTCCGCCAAGATCGGCTTGCAGGCGTCTTCCGCCATCGATGAAGTGACCAGCACCATGCACGAGATGAGTGTGAACGTGCAAAACATGGTGAAAAGCACGCAGGTGCAGGCGTCGAGCGTGAGCGAGACGTCGGCTTCCATCGATCAGATGGTGGCTTCGATTCAACGCGTGGCCGACACGGCCAAGGTGCTGCTCGACATCTCGAACCGCAGCCGCGAGGAAGTTCACAACGGCATCGGAACGATGGAGAAGGCGACCGACGGCCTGAACCGTATCAATACGACGATTACCTCGTCGGGAGAAATCATCGGAGCCCTGGGACAACGGGCGGACGATATCGGCAAGATCATTGAAGTGATCGACGATCTCGCCGAGCAAACCAACCTGTTGGCTTTGAACGCCGCCATCGAAGCGGCGCGCGCCGGAGAGCACGGCCTGGGATTTGCCGTGGTCGCCGATGAAGTCCGCAAGCTGGCCGAGAAGTCGGCGCAGTCCACGAAGGAAATCTCGGAACTGATCCAGAGCATTCAGAAGGAAGCGCGCAAGGCGGTCGAGAACATGGACCGCTCAACCACGATTGTCAACGAGGGGTTGGAGCTCGGAACCGAGCTGAACTCGGCGTTGAAGAAGATTTCGAATGTGGTCACCGAAGTCTACAAGTTCGCGCAGGAGATCGGCGCGGCCACCAATGAACAGTCGCATGGCTCGTCGCAGATTGCGCGCGCGACCACGCGGTTGAACGAAATCACACACGAGATCAACTCGGCCGTAGAAGAACAGGCCTCCGGAGCCCAAGCCGTGGTCAAGGCCATGGAACGGATGCGGGAACTGGTGCAGCAATCGACGTCCAGTTCGACCGAGCTGGCGGCGTCATCGGAGCAGATGTCGAAGATGTCGCGCAGCTTGCTTGACTTCATCGACCGCTTCTCGCTGGGCGAAGGCAGCCGCCCCGCCGGCGCCGACTCCGCCAACCGCAATACGCGGCGGGCCGCAGCCGGAGCACAGGCGTAAGGGCGGGCGAAGGAGCCTTCAACCATGAGCCGCGAACTCCATATCGTGGGTTTTCAGGTAGGCCGCGAGACCTATGGCGTGCCCATCACTTCCCTGCACGAAATCGTGCGGGTTCCGGAAATTACGGCCGTGCCCGATGCGCCCGACTATCTGGAAGGCGTCATCAACCTGCGCGGCAAGATTGTTTCGGTGATGGACCTGCGCAAGCGCTTCGGAGAGAAGAGCGCAGAAGTGAGGAAACACAATCGCATTCTGGTGGTGGAGCACGCGGGCAGGCTTGCAGGACTGATTGTCGATTCCGCTTCGGAAGTCTTGAAGATTCCATCCGACGCGGTGGAAGCTCCGCCGGCCGTGTTTCAGGAAGGCGGATTGAATTGCGTTACAGGCCTCGGGAAAGTCGGAGGACGGCTGGTGGTCCTGCTCGATATGAGCAAGCTGCTCGCTCCGGCGAGTTTGCAGGCAAAGAGTGAGGCTGGAGAAAAGAAGGCTGCACCGAAGGCTGAAGCCAGAGGAGCAGGACGATAAATGCAGGGGGTAGGGATTAGGGATCAGGGGCTAGAAAGCCCTTGTCGAACTTGCTCGCCCCGAAGCCCCAGCCTCTTGTTTAGCGGCGGATTGTGAAACTAGTGAAAACGAGAACGAACGAATGAGCACATCCGGAGCGGCACCAGCTCCCATATTGACCGACGCGGAACTGAAGCTGTTGCAGGCGCTCGTCTACCAGGAGTGCGGCATGCACTTCGACGAACGCCGCACGCACTTTCTGCAGGACCGCCTGTTGCGCCGGCTGAAGGAGTGCCGCGCCGATTCCTTCTACGCCTATTACCGGCTGCTGATCAGCCCGGAAGGCAAAGACGAACTGGCCAAGCTTCTGGAGAATCTCACCGTCAACGAGACCAGTTTCTTCCGCCATAAAGCCCAGTTGGACCTGTTTCAGAAAACCGTTCTGGAAGAATTACTGAAGCATAAGGCCGCGCGGCGGGAGTACTCGATACGCATATGGAGCGCGGGCTGCTCGACCGGGCAGGAAGCGTACACGCTGGCCATGCTGGTGACCGACGCGCTGGCGTACTACTACCTGCGCAATCCGCTGCCGATGGAATTGCCCCTGCCGAAACCGCTGGTTCCGCCGCCGTGGAAAGTGGAAATTCTGGCGTCCGATATCAGCTACTCGGTGCTGCGCCACGGGCAGGAAGGCGCGTACAACGAGCACCAGATGTCGATGGTGGATTACGGCTACCGCCTGCGCTACTTCGACAAGATCGCCGACCGCTATGCGATCAAAAAGGCGCTGAAAGAGATGGTGCACTTCGACTTTCACAACCTGAAGACGGAGTACCTGCCGCAGCGCAACGACGTGATCTTCTGCCGCAACGTCATGATGTATTTCGACGAAGCCGAGCAGAAGCGGCTGGTGGAAAAGTTCTACCGCTGCTTGAACGCCCACGGATATCTGTTTGTCGGGCACGCGGAAAGCCTGCTGGGACTGACCAAGAAATTCCAGATGGTGCATAAGGATAGCGGGACCGCATACCAGCGGATCGAGGTAAGGGATTAAGTTATGACGCAGCACCACGACGAGCGCGGCGCGGAACTCCGGGATCTCTTTTATGAGACCTCGCAGGAACTGCTGCAGGCACTCAACGATGAGGCCTTGAAGCTGGAGAAGAATCCAGGCAACGAGGAGATCGTCCGCTCGATCCGGCGTACGGTCCACACGTTGAAGGGCGATTCGGCGGCCTGCGGGTTGCGGGAACTGAGCGAATTGGCCCACCAGTTCGAAGATGCCCTTTCCGTGGAAGGCGCCGTGGCCCACGCGGCCGTGGCTGAGATCGCGTTTGCGGCGGCGGACCTGTTCGCCGAAATGATTGCGGCGTATCACAAAGGCGGCAAAGTGCCGTCCTGCAAGAAATTGAGCAAGCGGATCGAGGAGCTGACCTCAGCCCCGGCGGCCAAGAAATCGCGCGGCAAGAAGACCGGGGCAAAATCCAAGGCGGCGGTGAAGTCGGCGGCCGATTGGACCGAGTACGAGAAGCTGGCCATGACGCAGGCGCAGACCAGCGGACAGGATGTGCTGCATGTCGTGGTGAAGATCGATCCGCACTGCGCCATGCCGATCGCCGGGCGGCAACTGATTCAGAACGCGATCTCGACGATGGGACCTGTCCTGGCGGTTCGGCCCGATGCGAAGGCAGCAGCGGCGGCCAAGCAAGTGGAATTCGTTCTGGCCACGGTGCAGACGGCGGAAGAGATCGTCGCCAAGTGCAAGATTCCGACGATTGCGGAAGAAGTTGCCGTGGATGTGCTGTATCCGGGAGCGGCACCGGGATCGCAGACGCCGGCCGTCCCGACCGCAGCCGCGATCGTGCAGGCTGCAACTCTGGAACCTGTGGCCGAAGAGCCCACTCCGCAAGCGGCGCCAACTCCTGAAGCCGGCGTGCATTCCGCGGTGGAGAACATTCTGCGGGTGGAAGCTGGCCGCATCGACAGCGTCTTGAACCTGGTCGGCGAGCTGATCATCGGCAAGTCGATGTTGCAGCAGGCGCTGAACGAGTTTTCCAAGCGTTATCCGAAAGAGCTGCTGCGGGGAAAGTTCGCGGACGCGATGGGGTTCCAGGCTCGGGTGTTGAACGATCTCCAGCGTTCGGTGATGAAGATCCGGATGGTGCCGGTCGATCAGCTCTTCCGGCGCTTCCCGCGCATGGTGCGCGACGTCGCACGTCAGTGCGGACGCGACGTGGAACTGCACGTCAGCGGCCAGGAAACCGATCTTGATAAGGGCATTCTGGACGCGATTGCCGAGCCCCTGACCCATCTGGTGCGCAACGCCATCAGCCACGGTATCGAGTCTGCGGAAGAGCGCAAGAAAGCGGGCAAGCCGCCGCAGGGCATGGTGCGGCTGAACGCCTATCACCAGGGCAACCAGGTCGTCGTCGAAGTCAGCGATGACGGGCGCGGCATTGACGTGCAGAAGATTCGGAGCAAGGCAATTGAACTCGGCCTGGCCACCGCGGAAGAAGCGGCCAAAATGACCGAGACAGAAACGCTCAATTTCATTTTCCGTCCGGGATTCAGCACGGCCGAGCAGGTCACCGAAGTTTCCGGCCGCGGCGTTGGCATGGACGTAGTGCAGAGCGTGCTGCATCGCCTGAAGGCTTCGGTCAGTCTGGAAACGAAGCTGGGGCAAGGCACGACGTTCCGGCTGAAGCTGCCGCTGACGCTGGCCATCATCAAGGCATTGCTGTTCTGGGTGGAGCAGCGGCTGTACGCGATCCCGCTGAATGCGGTGCTGGAAATCGCGCGCACCACCGAAGCGGAAGTCCACCAGGTCGACAACTACGAAGTTCTGCAGTTGCGAAACCAGGTGCTGCCGCTGCTTCGGCTGGGGCGTCCTGCGGCGGAAGGCGACCGCAACTCCAAATTGTTTGTGCTGGTCATTACGGTGGCAGAGAGGAAGTACGGATTGATTGTCGACGCGCTCGAAGGTGAAGAGGAACTGGTAATCAAGGCGTTGGACGACCAGACATTCTCGACCGATCTGGTATCGGGCGCATCCATCCTGGGAGACGGGCGCGTGGTGCTGATTCTCAACTTGCCCGCGGTGGTCGAGCACGTATCGCGCTCGCGGCCGCAAGAAATGGGGAAGGCGAGTTCCGGCCTGTTGCTGACGCACACCGACCGACTGCGGCTGGCCATGATGCCGGCGGTGGGAGGCCCGGCATGAAGCGATCAGTGAAGGTGCTGGTGGTTGACGATTCGGCCCTGATGCGCAAGTTGATCCCGCAGATGCTGGTCGGGGACGATTCCATTGAGGTGGTAGGCACGGCGATGGATGGTTCGTTCGCCCTGAAGAAGATCGAAGAACTCAAGCCGAATGTCGTCACGCTGGATCTGGAAATGCCGGGCATGAACGGCATCGATACGCTCAAAGAGATCATGCGCCGCGAGCCGGTACCCGTGATCGTTTTCAGTTCGCACAGCACCGAAGGTGCGACGGTCACGATGAAGGCGTTGGGGCTGGGTGCATTCGATTTCGTCCCCAAACCCAAAGATGCAACTGCGCACATGGCGGAGACGGCGCGCGAGCTGATCGCCAAAGTGAAGGCGGCGGCGGATTGCAAGCTGAAGCCGCGGATCATGCTGGGAGCGCCGGCAAAGCCGGAGAAGGCTCCGGCGGCTTCCGGATCGCCGAACAAGGTCGTGGCGATTGGCGTTTCTACCGGAGGCCCACAGGCGCTCGAGTATGTTCTTTCGCAGCTGCCAGGAGACTTTCCGGGAGTGATCGTGGTCGTACAACACATGCCGGATGGGTTCACCGACATGTTCGCGCGGCGGCTGGATGAGGTCTGCCCGCTCCGGGTGAAAGAAGCGCAGTCGGGCGATGTGTTGCAGCCCGGGCGCGTGCTGGTCTGCCCCGGCAATCGCCACATGAAAGTAAAGCGGCTGCCCTTGGGCGACATTGTCGTCCTCAGCGATGAGCCGCGAGTGAACGGGCATCGTCCCAGTGCCGATGTGCTGTTACGGAGTGTTGCCGAGGAATACAGGGCGAATGCGGTTGGCGTGCTGATGACGGGCATGGGCGATGACGGGGCGGAAGGATTAGGAGCGATTAAGAAAGAAGGCGGCATGACCGTCGCGCAGAACGAAGAGAGCTGCGTCGTCTACGGCATGCCCAAGGCGGCGATCGAGCGCGGATATGCGATTCGCGTCGTGGGCCTCGACATTATGGGAGCAACGCTGCAGGCGATTTGCGGCCGCAGCACCGGCGAGATGGGATCACGCGCAGTACGCGCCGGAAACTAAAGGGATTATCCCCGGGAAAAAACCTGTGACCAGCGTGATCTGGTTCGGGCCCGACCGGGATGATATGCAGTAGAAAGGGGAGGTCTGTATGGAGCAGTTTGCACCAGTAAAGCGCAGCAAAGACGGGCAGGCGGTTCGGTACCTGATCGTGGACGACTCCGTGTTTGCCCGTAAGAATCTGGCCCGCATGATCGAAACGTTCGGCGGGCAGGTGGCGGCGGAAGCCGGCGACGGCCTCACTGCCATCAGCGAGTTCGACCGTACACATCCTGACATCGTGCTCATGGACATCACCATGCCGCAGATGGAAGGCATCGAGGCGGCCGAACGGATCGTGCAACAGCATCCGGAAGCGCGCATCGTGATGGTTTCCTCGGTCGGATACCAGGAGAACATCGTGGCCGCGCTGCAGCGCGGGGCCCGGCACTTCGTGCAGAAGCCGGTGAAGCCGGAAGTGCTTTACGAAGTCATCAAGTACGTGCTGGGAGAAGATGGGGCTGTTACCAACGCCGCAGGAGCGGGAGCGTAAGTCCATGAAGATGGAATTGATCCAGCCTTTCATCAACGCGGCGGACGCCGTGTTGTCGCAGGGCTTGCAGGGCACGACCAAGGTGGGCAATCTCACCATGGAAGAGGACGCCTATCGCCGCAAGGGCGTGGCGGGCATGATCGCGCTGACGGGAGACATCGAAGGGCGGATCATTCTCGACATGGAACCGCAGACGGCGGTCAAGGTAGCCAGCCATTACGCGGGGGCTGAGCTGCCGGAATCCGATGAATTGATCAAAGAAACCATCTTCGAACTGGCGAACCAGGTTGTGGGCAACGCGGTTTCGGCGCTCAACGACCAGGGCTTTCATTTCCGCGTGCATCCTCCGCTCCTTCTCACGGCGCAGGAAGGCGACAAGACCAGTGAAGACACAGAAGCTCTGATGATCTGCTTCGAGACCTCCCTCGGTGATGTCTTCATGAACGTCGCTCTGCGCTACAACCGGAAGCGGTTGGCCGATCACGCGGCCGTGGGAGCGTAAGGGCAGGGGTTAGTGGTTAGTAATCGTAGTTGGTACGGATTTTGTTGCCCTGCACGCATTCGTCCAGGTGCATGGCTGATCTGGCTACGGCAACTCCAAATCGAGAGCGTAAATCTCGTCGGTGCTTAGGTCACGCACGAAGAGGAACGAGCCATCGGGAGCGATCGCGCTCCACCCGTACGCTGGAGGCACTGAATACAGGTGCAGACTCTTTAGATCGATGATCGATTCCGAGCGGTTCTCGCCGACTTTGACTCTTCTGAACGTGAAGTTCTCGTTAAGTCCCATGCTGTAGTAGACATACTTTCCATCCGCCGACCAGTTGGGGAAACCCAAGCCAGACTCGTTGATCCATTCCGACCATTTCTGAGTCTTGAAATCGAACAAAACCAAGCTTGATGAATCGGTAGTGATGGCGACCATGTAATTGCCATCTGGCGACCAGCGCGGGCTGAAGAAGTTGTCTGAACCGGGAAGTGGGGAAAACTGGCGCGTGCTCAAGTCTTCGATATAGATGCCGGCTCCGCTCGTACCTGTAACATGTCGTCCGAAGGCGAGTTTCTTGCCGTCCGGGGACCAGCTTGGGTCGGCCCCGCCTTCATCAGACGGCAATAATTCTTCCGGTGCTCCGCCTTGTGCGGAGACCAGGAAAATCTTCCAAGGTCGTCCTGGAAGAATACTCACATATGCGATTCGGGTGC
>Ga0070730_10005658_pt1 | contig 10761 bp, 5 predicted proteins | sample Coa_R1_3_FD_66447 | JGI IMG/M metagenome (GOLD analysis project Ga0070730, IMG submission 66447) | Surface soil microbial communities from Centralia Pennsylvania, which are recovering from an underground coalmine fire - Coalmine... | ecosystem: Environmental > Terrestrial > Soil > Unclassified ... | reverse complement strand
ATAGACGCCAGCTCGACGTAGTGCTCCGCCGGATCGCCAGCGAGACTGCTCAGCCGGTTCTTGCCCTTCATGCCGTCTGGCATGGCGGCGCCCGCTAGCGACGCAATGGAGCGCAGCGGGCCGAGGCGATTGGCCAGCCGCAGATCTTCCAGCGCGCGTGTGTAGCGCCGGTAACCGCCGTACAGCTCGTCGCCGCCATCACCGGAGAGCGCGACGGTCACGTGCTGGCGCGCCAGCTTCGAGACATAGTAGGTAGGTACCATCGAGGCGTCGGCGAATGGCTCGTCGAAGGTCCAGGCGAGCCGCGGCAGCACATCGAGCAAGTCAGGCCGTACGATAAACTCATGATGATCCGTCGCGTACCGCTGGGCCACCAGCCGGGCGTATTCCAGCTCGCTATGGCTCTCCTCCTCAAAGCCGATGGAGAAGGTTTTGACCCGCTCCGTGCCGGCCTGGCTCATCGCGGCGACGACAATGCTGGAGTCAATGCCGCCGCTCAAAAAGGCGCCAAGCGGCACCTCGCTGATGAGCCGCTTGCGCACAGCTTCCAGCACCAGCTCGCGGACACGGCGAGCGGCAGTTTCCCCGTCGTCATCGCCGCGCGGCGTAAAATCGAGCTTCCAGTAGCGTCGCACCGAAAGATCGTCATTCTCGAAGGCGAGCACGTGGCCCGCGCTGAGCTTGCGCACGTCTGCCAGGATACTGCGCGGCGCCGGCACGTAGCCGAATGTAAAATACTGGGCGACCGCAAGAGGGTCAAGCTCGCGCCGTGCGCCGGGCATCAATAAGAGCGCTTTCAGCTCGGAAGCGAAGGCGAGCCGGTGGCCGTCAAACGTATAATACAGCGGCTTCTTGCCAAAGCGGTCACGTGTCAGCACGAGACGCCGGCGCGTGCGGTCCCACAGGGCGATGGCAAACATGCCATCCAGCCGCCGCACGAAATCCAGACCGTCTTCCTCGTAGGCGTGGACAATCGTTTCCGTGTCGCTGTTAGTGGCGAAGTGGTGTCCGCTGCGCTCCAGCTCAGCCCGCAGCGCCTGATAGTTATAGATCTCGCCGTTGAAGACGACGATGATCGAGCCGTCTTCGTTCGTGATAGGCTGCTTGCCGCCACTCACATCTATGATGCTCAGCCGGCGCATTCCCAGGGCGGCGTCATCGCCGCACCAATGCCCGTCGTCGTCGGGGCCGCGATGCGCGAGGATGTCCGTCATGTGCCGTGCCAGCGCCAGCGCCTCCCCGTCCGCAAGGCCCGCGTTGACGAATCCCACGATCCCGCACATGGTCGTCCTCTCCCCTCGTAGCGAGCGCTCATTTCAACGCGACTGCCCCGTTTGCTGACCAATGGCGGTCGGTTCCATCGCTGCGGCATCGTCCGCAACAGGCGCACCATGCCGCGCGTCAGTATGTCGCTCCGAGCCGCCCGCACTCACCAGCCGCTCATAGATTGCTTCAAGCTCGCGCATGAGGTTCCGCCGATCATAATAACGGACGATCCGATCCCGCGCGGCGCGGCCTAGTACCCGTGCTTGCGCTGGCTGCGTAAGCACATGCGCCAGCGCATCGGCAAGCGCCACCGGATCGCCGGGTGGGACGAGCAAGCCGCTCTCACCATCTACGATAACATCCTCGTTGCCGCTCACGCGCGTGGCGACGCACGGCAATCCCGCCGCCATCGCTTCCAGCAGCGCGTTGGGCAAACCCTCATAGCGCGACGGGAGTACAAATACATCGGCATCGCCAAGCAGCGAGCGCACGTCGTTGCGCATTCCAGCCAGATCCACGCTGTCTTCCAGACCCAGGGCGGCGATCATGGCCGCGAGCTGAGCTTCGAGCTGCCCACCGCCCACCAGCATAAGCCGCGCCTGGATGCCCTGCTCCCGCACACGCTTCCAGGCGTGCAGCAAGATGTCCAGCCCCTTCTCGAAGCGATAGCGCGCGACGCACAGCACCAGACGCGGGCCGCCCGCTTCCGCGTGCGCCTCGTGTCGCTGGAACGCTGCTTCATACTGCTCCGGCTCGATGCCCGTCGGGAGTAGCACGATCTGCTCCGCCCGCAGTCCATCCTCGACGAGATACGTCGTGGTCCGCTCGCTTACCGAGAGGAACGTGACGCCGCGGCGACGTAACAGGCGCAGCGTAAGTTCCGCGAGCCATTGAGAGCGGCGCAGCGTATCAACATCGGCAGCGCCCCACGACCCAGCGGCAATGCGCAGATACGGCGCTGTCGGGTCGAGTGACCCCACATACAGTGTCGTCTGCGCTCCCGCTGGCACTGGCACATGCTTTCCTGGCCCGGCGCTCGCGATTTGTACCACCACCGGCTTGCGCAGGAGCAGCGCGGCCAGCACGACGGGACGCGCCAGGAAGCTCACCTGGCGCATGTGAATGATATCGTAGGTCGCCCGGCTTTGTATCAGCTCACGCATGAGCATGAGCTCGGCCAGCCATTGTGCGCCAAAGCGCAGACGTAGCTTGCCGCCAACGAACAACCCACCCGTTCGCCGCACGGCAATTCCATCCCGCTCTTCACTGGCCGGCCACGCGCGCTCTAACCGCAAAGTAACGATGCGCATCTGGTGGCCAAGCGAGCGTAGGGCCACCGCCTCACGCAGCGTGAGCACCTCCGCGCCGCCGACGCGCGGCAGAAATTGGCTCGTGAGAAAAAGCACAGCGGGCAGCTTCACAGCGTCCGGCTGTCTGGCATCTCTCTTCACGGAATCTCGCGTAGGCATCTACAACTCATTCCCTTAGCTCCGGGTATCGAATGTCCTGGTCGCTATGCTATCCGCGCTGGACTGGAGCACGGGCGCGTCGAGCGGCGCCTGTTGACTGGTGCGCACCGCCGGGTCTGAGTCGCCGCGCACGCTCAGATCCACGACAGGCGCCCGGCCATCGCTGCCACCGCGAGGCTGCTTGTCAAACGCACGCGCGAAGGGCAGTGCGGCGAGCAGCCAGAAGTACGTGCCCAGCCCATAGACCCAGAACGTGTTGTCCACGGAGACATATGCCGTCGCACCGATAAGCCCCCCCGCCACCAGCGCGGCGAGCACGCGCGCGTTTCCCTGGCTTCGTAACGCCCGCTGTACGATGCCGCCAATCAACAGCACGAGGCTCGCCACCAGGAACAACAAGCCAGCGATGCCGTGATCGAAAAGCACCTGGAGAAATACGCTGTGAGGAGCGCGCACATTGTCCAGGCCCACCCGGTTGAGCACCGCGATGGAGGCATAAAGCCCCTGCCCAAACGGTGCCGTCAGGTGCAGATGCGTGAGCAGCACCTGCCAGCCGAAGGTGCGGGCATTGAGCGTCGTCAGATTCTGGAGGAGACGCTTTTGCACGCCCAGCCCCGGAATGAGCAGGAGTATGCCGCCGAGAACGACCATGACGGCAAGCCCTCGCAACAGCAGCCTGCGCATGCGGCGGTCCAGGAGAAACGCCGCGACGAGAACCAGCAGGAAGACGGAGACGAACGCGGTGCGAACAAACGTGAGCAGCAGCGCGCTCGTCACCGCGCCAAGCACCAGTCCCCAGGGCAGGCGGCGGCCGCGCGGCACCGTCATGACGCGGTAGAGCGCAAGTGGTAGGACGAGAACGAGATAGAAACCATAGGAGTTGGACCACCCGTAGATGCCACTTACGCGATAGATGAGGCGCGCGCCTGGCTGCTGAAAGCCCCCAAAGCGCAGCACGTATTCGGCGATGCCTAGCAGCGCGAGCAGCATGGCGGAGCAGAGCAGCACTGTCACAAAGCGCTCGAACCGTCGCGGCGTTCGCAGCTCGGCGATTGCCAGGATGAACACCAATGCATAGTCGAGGTACCCCAGCCAGTCAATACCGAACTGCGAATGGCTCAGCGGAGAAAGCTTGACACCGAAAAGCACCCAGAGCAGGAACAGCGCATATGCCCAGATGCCAGGCGGCCACCGGCGGCGCTCTCGCAGCTCATGCCAGATCAATAGCGCAAAGGCTGGCAGCGATCCCAGCGCCAGCACGTAGCCAAGTGAATGGTCGAAGATGTAGACGCTGTAGAACGCGCCGAGGGCCGCCCAGGTGAGCAAGAGCCCAAACGGCGAGCGCACGAAGATCACCGCCAGGACAGCGCCCACACTCAAGCGCAGACCCTGCACAGCGTTGTAGGCGGTAACCGCACCGATGGCGGCAATCGCGGCAATCGCGAGCGCCAGATTGCGCAGGGCGCCACCCAACGTAGCGCCTATGGGCTCCAGGAACCGCCGCTTGTCCGCGGTCGGCGTCCGGCGCAGTCGCATGCTCACCGAGGCGAAGGGATGTATGTTACGTAGCTGCTCCGGCGGATGGAACAACCCGATACGTCCAATCAACCCGCGCAGCACCGCGAGCATGAGGATCGCCGTGAGGAGGTAATCAATCGAAGTCGCCAGCGCGATGCCGGGCAGGCCGAAAAAGTGGGCGAGCACGATGTCCAGGGCGATGTTGGTGACCATGGTGTAGATGGAGACCCGCATCAGGATGTCGTTACGCTGGAGCGCGTTGAATGTCCGCGTGAGCATGAACTCGATGGCCATCGGGACGAGTCCGACGGAGAAGCCAATCAGGGTCGCCGCGGTGACGGTGGCATCGCTCTCACTGAACGCGCCGTGGCGGAACAAAATGTGGACAATCGGCCCCGAGAAGATCGAGAAGACGAGCGCCATTCCCAGCGTCACGAAGCCAACGCCCCAGGCAAACAAGCTGAGCGTGGACTTCAGGCTCTTATAATCGCGAGCGGCGGCCTGGCTGGAGAAGTAGGGATAGATCGCTTGCGAATACGCGACGAAGATCACAGTGACGGGAATGCTGATGACTTTGAGAGCGTAATTCAACGCGGAGATGCTGCCCGCGCCCAGCAGCGAGGCGATCACCTGGTCAATGACGGGGTTCGCCTGCCCAATCGCCGCGCCTACCAGCATCGGCCAGAATTGCGTAAGCGCCGTTCGCACTTCAGGATGGCGGAAGCGCAGCAGTGGCCGGTAGTGAAGCTGGAGCCTACGCGTCAGGGTGAGCATCAAGAGGAATTGCAGAATAGTCCCGGCAAGAAGTCCCATCGCGAGCGCCGTCACCCCGAAGGCGTCGCCCAGCAGCACAGTGCCGAAGAAGATCCCGACGGGGACAAACATCGCGCCGAGCGCGGGAAAGCCGAATCGGCGCGTCGCGTTGGAAATGGCCGTCAGGAAGCCGACAACCGTATTGAGGAGCAGAATGGGAAAGATGTAGGGCGCCAGCCTGGCCCCAGCCGCTATCGTCACCTGGGAAGCGCCCGGCGCCATGAGACGCACCGCCGGCTCAGGAAAGACGATCATGAACGCCGTCAACAGGCCGACAAGCAGCAGCACAACGTTGAGCATCGTGCTCAAAACCTCGGACGCCTCCCGCTCACGGCCCTCTTTGGACATGCGGATGTAGACCGGCACGATGGAGGACGTCAGCGCATTGACGACGAGATTCGTCAGCAATACCGGCAACGCCAGCGTCGCGAAATAGGCGTCCATCGCCGTGCCGGCGCCGAAGTGCGCGGAGATAACCGTCTGGTTGAAGACGCCAAGCGCGCGCGCGGCGATCGTGCCGCTGGCAAGGGTGAGTATGGCGCCAAGAATGCGCACGTTGACGGCGGTCTCGCGCAGGCGGCGCCCGGTCGCCTTCAGCGACGCGGTGACGTTGCCCCGGTGCGCCGTCATTCCTCCCGAAGGCGCGATCACTGCCGCGGAAGCACCGCCGCGGCGAGCCACCACACCTAGCGGGCCTGTTCCCAACGGCCCTGTGCCAAGACGGATAGCTGGAAACGGCCCCGTCGCAATCCCGCTCGCCGCCCACTGAGGCTCGGTCAGCCCGTCATATGAGCCTGTCGCCCAGGGCGCCTCAAGATCGTCGTCGAGCTCATCCATCGGTGGCCCTTCGTACTCCGCCATGATCGCTTTGCGCCTCTCGTCCCCATGTACCGCTTCACCCGCACCAAGGATCAGGTCGCCTCTGTGTCACCTCTGTGGTCACTGTTCCGGTACTCCTGGCCGCCTATGCGGCCGTGAGCCAGCTTCAAGCGGGAGTTCTCCAGGCATAGAGAAAGAGGCAGCCGCCGGGACGGACTGCTCGCCCATTGATCCTGCCGCCACTAACGTATCACCACGGAGCGCCGGTGAGCCTGATGAGCGGCCCTGGCTATGACTGACGAGTACCGCGCCCGCAAGATAGGCGTTCGCACGGCGCAACGCCTGCGCGACATCCGCGAGCTCTCGACCGGTGGTCGCGCCAGCGCGTGCGACCACCACTGCCCCATCCATGCGCTCGGCCAGGTGCCGGCCCGCCGTGTCGCGCAGCTGCGTGGGGGCCAGGATCACAATCCGCTCAAACTCATCCCTTAATACAGCGCTCAGCTGATCCAACAGCGACGACTGCACCAGATCATCCAGGTTCGGGGGCAGCGGTCCCACAGGGAGCGCAAAAAGGTTATCAACCGGTGTAGGCGTGACCGCGTGAAATGTTCCGGCGGGGTTTTGGGCTATCGCGACCAAACAGGTAAACAGCCCCTGGTTCGATGGTGGCAATCCAAGCCATGTCTCCACACTGGGTGACTGCCAGTTGGCATCCACGAGCAGCGTGCGCATCCCTGCCAGGGCATGCGTAATCGCCAGATTGACCCCCACTTGCTCCATACCCGAGACACCATCCGACGGAGCGATGAGCAGCATTTGCAGGGAGCGTGTGGCGCCAAGAAACGCGAGGTTTCTCATAAGCTCTTCGTAGGCGCCGGAGACGGTTGCGTACTCCTCCCGGCGAATGAGCGCGGGCCCGTCTTCCTCGCTGAGCAGCGGACGTACCGATCCTATCGTGCTGAGTCCAGCGAAGCGCATCGTATCGCCGGGCTTGCGGACGGTCCCATCGAGTAAATCAAGCAGGAGCGCCACGCACATACCACCAAAGAGGCCGGCACCGGCGCCAAATAGGGCGTTCTTCTGGGGATCTGCGCCGACTCGTTGCGCCACGTCGCCCTGGCGCGCCACCCAAAAGTCCGCCTGGGGGGCAGACCGCTGTTTCGTTACGCTAGCAAGCTGGCCGCTGACCTGCGATTGCTGTCCCTGAAGCGCGGTAAGCTGTTGATTTAGCGCGGTCGTGTCACTGCCCTTTGCCTGAGCGGCGGCAATCGCGGCTTGTATCTGGGTGATCTTCCCATTGATCTGATCCAATTGCGTCTGGAGCGCCTTCTGCTGCTGCACGATTGCCGCTTGCGCCGCGAAGCTCTGTTGCGAGTAGTAGTTGACGAAGGCAATCGCGGCTCTGTTGGTCATGTCCAGCGCGACTGAGGGGCTGGCATCTTGTCCCGTGATGTTTATCAGCGACTGGCCCGCCACCGCGCTCACCTTCAGCTCACGCAAGATACTCGCGGGCGTTCGTTCCGGGATATACAAATGAATGGTTTCCCCGATGTTTTCAGGAAATCCCCGCGTCGCATAGTTTTGGGCCAGCCGCTCAGTAAGGCCGACCTGTTCAGGGGTAATGCTGAACCCGAGGTGAAGCATGACGACCACCTGGGCTGTCGCCTGGTATGTTGGGGGTCGCCGCGCTGACCAGACGTAGACGGCGGCCGCGACGAACACGGCGCCGAGAACGAGCAAATAGATACGGCGCAGGACCGCACTGCCGGTGCGTGTCAGCTCCATGCTGCTCGTTTTTCCTCCGATTTGGGTAGCCGGCGCACTATCCACACGCCGAGCAGAGTAAACGTGCCGGTATCGCGCGTGATGGGAATAAAGCTTGCGGAACGAAGCCGTGCGCGTCGTAGGCGCATGCGTCATTTACACACCACGTCGGCGCGCTCGATGCAAGCCTAGCAAGCCAAAAGTACTGGCATTCCAAAAGCCGCGACACATTGCCTGGTTGCCGAGTCGAGGCTACGCTGCCCCACTGGCAAACAAGACGGCGGGAATCGTGCGCAGAATCAAGCTCACATCCTGCCAGAACGAATTGTTGGCGACATACACCAGGTCCAGCTCAATCATCTGTTGAAACGACACGTGCCCACGTCCTCGCACTTGCCACAGACCGGTAACGCCGGGTTTTACTAGCAGGCGCCCGAAGTCTCGCGGAGCGTAGTGATCTACCTCATAAGGAATCGCCGGGCGCGGCCCGACGAGGCTCATCTCACCGCGCAATACATTGATGAATTGTGGCAGCTCGTCAATACTGGTCATGCGCAAGACGCGGCCTACGCGCGTAATGCGCGGATCGTTCTTCAGCTTATACGTGGTGGTTTTTCGCGATCCGGACCCCAAATTGGCCGCACCCGTCATGAGCATGGCGTCGCGGCTGCCGAATTGGCCTGGCTCGCGTCCACTGTGCGCACCATTTCCAGCAGTGGATGCGGCGCCGTGAAGACTCTCTGACAACGGGACACCTCTAAGCCAGCTCGTCGCGATCTGCTGGTAGAGTGGATCGGTCGCCTGCGAGGAATGGTGCATGGAGCGAAACTTATAGACAACGAACGGCATGCCGTTGCGACCAGCGCGCACCTGGCGGAAGAATGCGGGTCCAGCGGAGTCCAACCGGATGAGAAGCAGAATCAAGGGATAGAACGGCAACGTGACAAGCAGGACAAGCAGAGCGAAGACGATATCGAGCGCGCGCTTGGCAAAAGCATTGCGTTGCGCGGGAATGGTCAGCGCCTTGGCTACGCCCGCCGCCCAGCTAGGTGGCACGCCGATATGTGTCCACACTGCGCCCGTTGACGAGAAGGGCTTGCCATGCGGACCGTCCCGTATATCTTCCGCGTCATGCACCGAAACGGCCGCTTGTGCGATTGGATATTCTTGCACTACCCTTCCTCCACACCGCTAAATCGCACCACCCACTTACTATACACAATACCCACGCTTACATGAACGAACGTTAGCAGTAAACGGGAATTCGATGGTACTTGTCTGCGGAAAACTTCACATTCTGGAGAAACGAGGCTATACTGAACCGCTGGTGACACGCCCACACGGGCGGAGTCGAGAAGCGAGCATGATACGCGGCCAATCGAGGTTAGCGTGAGAATCGGGGCGAGAAGGGGTTGGCGGCGTGCGCATCGCAATGCTGGGGCTCAAGGGAATCCCCGCAACCTACGGCGGTGTAGAGCGGTATACTGAAGAGGTGGCAGTGCGGCTCGCCGAGCGCGGCCACGAGATACTGGTCTACTGTCGCGGCCATTATACGACGCGAGCAATCGCCCGCAAGCCGTATCGTGGTGTCCGTCTCGTGCGGCTGCCATCTCTGAATCGCCGCGTCACGGACACGCTCAGCCATTCGTTCGTCTCGACACTGGACGTGCTGCGCCGCCGCCCTGATGTAGCAATCTATCACAGCCTCGGCAACGCGCTGTTCGCCCCGGTACCGCGCATCCAGGGTACACCGACGGCGCTCGTGCTGCACGGTCAGGAATGGCGGGAAGACAAATGGGCCGGCTGGCCCCGCCGCTTCTTCCAGGCATCGGAGCGCCTCTCCCTTACCAGCGCCTCACGCGTCTGTGTCATCGCGCGCTGGCTCCAGGATGACTTGCGCACGCGGTACGGCTATGAATCCACCTTTGTCTCCACTGGCGTCACCCTGCCGGATTCCCAGCCCCTTGCGCGCTTGGACACATTCGGACTGGACCACCGCCGCTATCTCCTCTTTGTGGGCCGGCTCGTCCCCGAAAAGGAAGTACATACGCTGCTAGCGGCATATCGTGGCCTGGAGACCGACATGCCGCTGGTGATCGTGGGCGACACACAGCGCCAGGATCGCTACCTCGATGAGCTCCATGCCCTCGCCGGCCCGAACGTGCGCTTCCTGGGATTCCGCTACGGCGCGGAGCTGGCGGACCTCTACAGCAACGCCTACGCCTACATCCTCCCCAGCGCCGCCGAAGGCATCGCACTCACCCTGCTCGAAGCGATGGCCCACAACAATAGCGTCGTCATCAGCGACATTCCGCAGAATATGGAGGCCGCCAATCCGCTTGGCTTCGTATTCAAGACAGGCGACGCGGACGATTTGCGCCGCGTGTTGCGACTGCTGCTCGATCAGCCGGATCTCGTCGCCGAGCGGCGTGCACGCTCACGCGAGCACGTCGGTAAGCGGTATGATTGGGAAGCGGTCACAGACCACTACGAGCGGTTATGCGTCGAGCTGACGCGAGACAAAAAGGGATGAGGACCCACTTCATGCTGCTGTCCGGGAGCGTTACAGCGTCTCGTGCTTGTCGGCTGTTCCTCAAGCTGGTTATCCTCACAGCCGCGCTAGGGACCCTGCTCGCTGGGTGCTCTCTGTCGAATCCATTTTCCGGGCACAGCTCCCCATCTTCGACCACGACACCCGCAAACATCAACAATGCGGTCGCCAGTGAGAACCAACGGATCGGCACGACGAGCTGGGATATCCCGCAAGATGCAGCGGCGACGACGGAGATTCAAGCGTATGCCAGCGCAACCTCTGTCTCGCCTGGTGATGACCTGACATTCTATGTGAGCGTCCTCCAGGACGCCACGCCATATACCGCCAACATCTATCGCCTTGGATGGTATGGCGGCGCTGGCGGACGGCTCCTCTACAGCAGCAACCTTGTTGGTCAGTCCCAGGGGTACTTCGACCCCACCAGCGGCACGCTCGTGGGCTGTAGCTCATGCCACGTTGATCGGTCTACCGGTCTCGTGGAGGCCAATTGGCAGCCATCATTGACTTTGACCATCCCATCGTCTTGGGTGACGGGCGTCTACTTCGCCAAATTCA
>Ga0070730_10005657_pt1 | contig 10763 bp, 9 predicted proteins | sample Coa_R1_3_FD_66447 | JGI IMG/M metagenome (GOLD analysis project Ga0070730, IMG submission 66447) | Surface soil microbial communities from Centralia Pennsylvania, which are recovering from an underground coalmine fire - Coalmine... | ecosystem: Environmental > Terrestrial > Soil > Unclassified ... | reverse complement strand
TTGACGGTGAAGTTGCCCAGCGGATGCGCGGCCGCCACGAGCGGTTGGGCCAGCGCCGCGAGCAGCGCGATGAGGACCGGCAGCGGCAGCTTCCATTTACGCATGGGCGGAGGTTCCCTTGGAGCTGCGCCGTAAACCAGCCAGCCGCTGGCGCAATCCAGCCCACCAGTCGCGCAGCAGCGCCTCGGCTGCCAGGGTCTGCTTGGCCTCGTCGGGCAGGTGCTGCTGCCAGTAATGCGTGGTCTTGGCTACCACGGTGATGACGTTCTTGATCTCCCCATCGAGCCGAAAGTTGCCGTCCACCGGCAGCCACAAATGCTGGCCTTCGGCGCGCGCGGCGACATTTTCTGCCTCGATGGCGTCGGCCAGCCAGCGCGCCATGCCGGCCGAGCCACATTCCACCGCCAGCCAGCCGGGCCCGGCCGGCCGCACGCTCAGCCCGCTGACCGCGGTGATGCCGCGCGAGATTTCGGTGCTCGCCCAAACGTAGTTGGGGTCGGCAGCATCGGGCACGGCATTGGGCGCCAGCCGGGTCCCGCGGTGCGGCGGACCGCCGGCCTGGGCCAGCACGCAAAAGCTGTCCCACATGTTGCCCCAATCCACCTGCCCATCCGCGCTAAATTTCATCGGCGCCGAAGACATCGGCGCGCGTGGATCCACAACGGTTGCAGCCATGGTTTCGTCTCCTTCTTCACGCGCTTATTGGGCGCTCAGGCTACTGAGGGTCTGCTGGGCCACCGGCGCCCACAGTATGGAAAATTCCGGATTGATGCCCAGGGCCTGGCCCAGGTCGAGGCGGGCAGCGGCGGTGTCACTCAGGTGGAACGCAATCATGCCGGCATGAAAGTAGAGCAAGGCATCGCGTGTCTTAAGGCGCAAAGCCGTCTCGGAGTAGCTGCGCGCCTCGGCATAGTCGCCGGATTGATACTGCGCCCAGGCCAGGGCATCGGCGGCGTAGATCGTCGGGCGGCGCGCGTAAACCTGGCGCGCCTTGGCTACCGTGTCGGCCAGCGGTTCCAGCCGTCCCGGGTGATCCGCTTCAAAGAGGGCGATCTCCAGGTCAACATCCACGCCATTGGCTTGTTGAAGCTGCGACAACACCTTCACCAGCGCGTATTGCCGCGCGGCGGCCGCCGGCTGCCCGTCCAGGGCGTAGCAGTCGCCCAGGGCGATCACATACTCGCTGAGCGGCATGATGGCCACGATTTTGTTGTAGGCAGCAATCGCGCCCTGGAGGTCTCCACTCGCGGCCAGGTTGCGGGCCAGGCCGGCCCGGGCCGGGATGTTGCTGGGCATGGCCACGAGCGCGGACTGATATTCCGCCCGGGCCCCGGCCGGGTCGCCATGCTGCCACAGCAGGTTGCCAACCTGCGTCAGCGTCCAGGCCGTGTTCTCCGCCTCGCCGCTGCCGGCCTGCGCCGCCAGCCGCATGGCCTGCAGCGCGCCGGCCACGTCGCCGTGCAGCTCGCGCGCATAGGAGACGCGCGAGTACGAGCTCATATCGGGGCGGGTGTTCACCATCTTCTGGATCGTCTGGGCGGCGGCGGCATATTGGCCCAATTCGGTCTGGCCATCAAAGATCACGCCCAGGGCGCGTGGGCTGTAAGCATTGACCGCGTAAGCCTGCTGGCCGTACGACAGACCGTCGCTGAACTGGTGCCTGGCCAAAGCCAGCACGCCCAGGGTGGTGAGTGTGTCGGCATCCGCCGGCTGGCGTCGCAGCGCTTCGTGCAGCACGGCACCGGCCTTGGTGTAATAGGCGGGGTCGCCCGACTCGCGCACCTTTTGCAAATAGGCCGCCCCCAGTAAGGTATAGCTGCGCGCATCATCGGGATAGGTGCTGAGATGGGTTTGCAGTGAGGCGATGGTGGCATCGATTTGCGGCGCGGCGGGGGCAGCATCGCCATACACCAGCGCGGCGGTGTCGGTGGCGGCTGGCGGGCGGACGAAGCGCGCCATAAGCCAGGTGCCGGCCAGCAGGCCGCCCAACACGGCCGCGACCAGGCCCCAGCGCCGCACCGGCCGCCAGCTCTTAACGCGCCACACGCTTAGACTTGACATTGACCCTCCATGGGCGCCAGGCAGTTGTGGCCCCGCGCAGCTGCGCGGGGCCACAACTGCCTGGCCGGGAAACATCAGTAAACGAACAAGCTAAACCAACTGTTGTAGATATCCGCGAAGTGCGGGTCCTGGCCGGCGTGCGGTGCCGCGACGTAGGGGAACACCGCGTCGAAGGCCGCATCGTTACTGTTGACGCGATCGGTCAGGGCGTTGGCATAGGCCGGGTTGAAGGAGAAGGTGTTATCCACCAGCGCCTGCCAGGCCGCGCCGCCCACCGCCTGCAGCTCGATGTCAACTACGTCGTCCGCCAGGCGCCGTCCGTTAGGGAAGCCGCAGGCGTCGCCGCCCAGGATGCCCAGGCGATTCGGGGTTGGCGAGCAGGTGTTGCCCTTGATGCCGGTGTTGAGGCGCAGCATATCGGCCGGCACCACACCCGTTGGCTGGTTAATATCAAAGCCGGATGGCAGTTGGACCGGACCGGTCGCCGTGTTGATGGTGAACGGCGCGGCGGTCTTCATGCCGGTCAGGAAGATAGCGAAGATATCCGAGCGGCCCGTGTCTGGGGTCGTGTAGCCGGTGTTGCAGGTGCTGCCGACTTCACGCGGCAGGGGCACGCCATACAGGCTGCACAGCAGCCGCCCGAGCTCGGGGTTCTCCACGCTCTTCTTGAACAGGTCGCCCGCGCCCGGACCGCTGGTGTAGAGCGGCAGGTCACCTTCCGGCGCCAGGCCGTTGAAGGCATCCTTGAGCGCCAGCGGCATCACCAGCTCGTTGGTCAGGGGCATGCCCAGGCGCGACACCTGCACCATGGGGCCGCTGTTGGCCACACCGCCCAGGGCGCTGAGCACGCGCATCGACTGGCGGCTGGAGGTCATCCACACCCCGATAATCGGGTTAGGATTGTTGCCGGTCAGGCTGTTGCTGCCGGTCAGCCGGCTGATGGGGATCTGCAGGGCGATGCTGTGGACATTGAAGCCCTTGAGGCCATCCAGTGGGATGTTGTTGCCGCTGGAATAGCCGATGGGCGGCGCCTGCCCGCGCAGGGTGAGCAGGTCGAACACCTGCAGGTCCACGAAGAACGGGTCGTCGCGCTGGCCGGCAAAGACCTTGATGTTGTTGCTGCCGGCGCCCAGCATCGTGGCATGCTGGCCGCAGGCGCTGCCGGTGGGCCCGCCCGACACCCCGCTGATGCTGACGATGCACGTTGCGGCATCGCCCAGGGCATAGTAGTTCGGCGTCGACTTGCTGCCGATGTTCACCGGCGGGCTGAGCAAATCGCTGGCCAGCACGGTGGTCGTCATGGCCGCGGTGGTCGAGACGATTTCGGTCACCGTGTACGTCTGGTAAACGTTCCAGTTCGCGTCGGTCAGCGAGTGGATGGTGCCGGTGTTGTAGAGAAACGTATTCGGGTTGCGAGTATGCGTCGTAAACCGGAACTGGTAGGTCACGTGGCTCTTGGCGTCGCCGATGGTATCCAGGTGCATTTCATAGAGCACCTCGTCGGCAAACTTGAAGTAGTTTGGGCCGCCGTAGGGCGCCTCAAATGGGATCCAGTCGCCAATGAGCGTGACCGAGTCCTGGCGGTCCGGGCTCACGAAGGCATAGACATCGGTGTTATCCGCCTGCGGGTCCGAAGAGATCAGCGGCGCCTCGCGATGGCTGGAGGCGGCCACGCTGAGCGGGGCTGGCCCCACCGCAGCGGCGACCAGGAAAGCCAAGAGGAGCCCGGCTGACACCAGCCAGCTGGCAATGAACTTGGACATGCGCTATTCCTTTCTAATCAATGGGTCGGATGTTGGAAGCACCGCGGCAGCGCTTTCAAACTCTATTACGCAGCGAGTCCGCCCAATGCATTGCCGCTTAGAAGAAATAGTACTTTCGTACATCTTTACAAATTTCAAGATGCGTTGGCGGCCGCCGAGCGTATTTGACCCTTCCCCGGCTATGCCTGACAATGCAGCCGCACATGACAACGCCCGCTGACGAGGACGTGCCGCGCTGGCTGTGGCGCACGGCCCATTGGGGCCTGCTGTTGGCCGTGGCCGGGGTGTTGGCACTGGCCGGCGCGCTGGCGCTGGGCTGGGCCGACCCGCCGCGCGCCGGCCCGCTGATGTGGCAAGATGACTTCAAGCACGGCACTCAGCGCTGGACGCTGACGCCGCCGGCCGCGGGGACACTGGCCGCGGCCCAGGGCGCGCTGCTGGCGGACTTTGCCGACGCGGGTGGGCCCAATGCGCCCGAGGCCGTGGGGCTCGCCGCCGCGCCGTCCAGCAATTACACCCTGGAAGTGGCCGGCGCCGCGGTAACGGGCGAGTCGGCGGCGGCCTATGGGTTAGTGTACGACTGGCAGGACCAGGCGCACTACAGCGCGTTGTTTATCGATGGGAATGGGTACGCCGAGGCCTATCACCAGGTGGGCGCGGCCCGGCAGACGTTGTTTGAGTGGCAGCAATGGCCGCACATCCTGTTTGGCACGGATGCCAACCGGGTGCGCGTAGATGTGCGGGGTCAGGCGGTGACGCTGCGGATCAACGACGAATTGCTGGCCAGCGGGCCGCGGACCGCGGCGCGCGGCCAATTGGGCCTGGCGGCGCGCAGCAGCGCGGCGGCGCGGGTGGTGTTTAGCTGGGCGAGGGTATGGGCTAGCTCTTGAGGTACTTGGTGTCGAGGAAATAGTCGAGCCAGATCCAGGCAATACCGGCCGCGGCAATGAAGAGCAGGCCGACATTGCTATAAGCAAAATTGGCGACGTTCGTTCCGAAGCCGATGGTCACCGGCCCAAGTGGAATTTTGGCATAGATGATGACCCCGGTGACGACCACCCCGAAGACGATCGCAACGAGCCACACGATAATACGCCTGAGGTTCATAGACATGATTTCTTCTCCGATGGATGACGTGAAGCGCGTGAATTGTATTGAAAAGCGCCGTTGTCGTCAAACGCCGGGAACTTTTGCCGGGCGCCAATCGTCTAGCCCTCAGCCGGGCACACGCGCCGGCCAATCGCTCCACGCCTGAGTTCAGCCGAACGACGGACAATACATGCGTAACTTGACGATCAGTATCCTGATTGGGGGCGTGCTGGCGTTTTTCTTCCTGGGGGTCACCTTTGCCGCGCTCAGCGTCTTCCGGCCCGGCTGGCTACGCCAGGTGGGCGGCGCCAAAGCCACCCCAGTGTCGGTGGGAACCCTGGTGGCCATCGTGGAGGCTGGCGGCCAGGTGCCCAACGTCACCCCCATTCCCACGCGGGTGGGCAGCCAGGCGCCCACGCCGGCCCCCTTACCCACCCAAAATGGGCCGTGCAGCGGGCCACAGCAAATGACCATCGCCCTGCTGGGCATGGACACGCGCGGCGATCAGTCCAGCTTTCGCGCCCGCACGGACGCGATCACCTTGCTCAACGTCAATTTTGCCGCGCAAACAGCGGCCATGCTCTCCGTGCCGCGCGATCTGTATGTGCCGCTGCCCAACCTGGGCGCGGTGGGCATCGACCAGGACCGGATCAACACCGCCTTTCTGTTTGGCGACATTTACGGCGTGCCGGGCGGTGGACCGGCCGAGTTCAAACAGACGGTGGAGCTCAACCTGGGCGTGCGGGTGGACCGGTACGTGGTCATCAATTTTGGCGCGCTGCAAGCCACGGTGGACGCGCTGGGCGGGATCGACATCGATGTGCCCACGCCCATCTATGACCCCGACTTTCCGGCCGACCAGGGCGACGGCACGATCGTGCTCGACATCCCGGCCGGGCCGCAGCATATGGATGGCGCTATGGCGCTGCGCTATGCCCGCACCCGCCACCAGGACGACGACTACCATCGCGAGAAGCGGCAGCAGGCGGTGCTGCTGGCCATTCGCGACAAGCTGGTCAATCCGCAGGCCGTCGCGCGAATTCCAGCCCTGATCGTCGCGCTGCAGGGTCTGGGCCGCACCGACCTCACGCCCACCGAGATTGCCGCGCTGGCCTGCGTTGGCCCGCGCATCGACCGAAACGCCATCCAGGCGCTGTCGATCGACGGCACGATGATATTGCCGTGGACGACGCCTGGCGGGGCCAGCGTCAGCATCCCAAACCGTGACCTGATCGCGCCGGTGGTCCAACAATTCTTGGGTAATCCGTAAAGCCCCGCCATTGACGGCCGGATGGGTAAAGTGTTACCATACGGCCCGCACTTACCTGTGAGGAGATGAACGATGCCCCAAGTGGAACGTGATCGTGAGATCAAGCGCCGCCGCAACAAGCACAACAAGGTCAAGGAACTGCGCGAGCGGCTGAATGAAGAGCGCGACACCAAGGTGCGCGCGCGGCTGATCGCCAAGCTCAAGAAGATCAGCCCGAAATCGCCCGCTCCCGAAAAGTAATTCGCCGCGGCCCGGCGCCCAATATCCGCGAAGCCTGCCGCCGCACGGGTGGCGGGCTTTTCATTTAATTGACCCGTGAACTTTAGACCAGGCAGCGCGGTAGTGTGACTATGAGCGCAAAATTGCGCCTCCGCCTGGCGGCGATGGCCGCCCTGCTGCTGCTGGCCGCCTGCGGGCCAAAGCTAACGGCCACAGCTTTCACAGCCGCACCGGCGGCCGCGACATCGTTACCGGCAACTCTGCCCGCCACGCCCCTTTCGGCCACACCCCTGCTGGCCGCGACCACGCCCAACCTGGCCGGCTTTGCCTGGGACGATCGGTCGCCATTTCGCGTGGGCTTGGTGGCCGCACAGCAGGCGGTGCTGGCCGGGCTGCCGGGCGCGCCGGTGTATCACATCGCCATCGCCATTGCCCCAAGCCTGGACGCGGTCCAGGGTCACGAAGAGCTGCAGTACACCAACCAGACTTCTGGCACGCTGAGCGAGGTGGTATTTCACTTGTTTCCCAATTTGCTGGCTGGGTCGCTGGCCGTGAGCCATGTGGTAGTGGATGGGGCCAGCGTAAACCCCACCTTCGACCAGCGCGGCACCATCCTGCGGGTGCCGCTGCCTCAGCCGCTAGCGCCGAACGCGCACACCACCGTGGGCATGGATTTTGCTGTGTCGGTGCCGCATGACCTGGAGCGCAACTACGGGGTCTTTGCCTACAACCAGAACATCCTGGCGCTGTCGCACTTCTTTCCCTTGGTGGCGGCGTTCGATCAGCGGGGTTGGAACGTCGAGATACCCGCCCCTATTGGCGACCTGACCTATGCCGACGCGGCGTTCTACCTGGTGCAGGTGCGCGCGCCCGCCGCGCCAGTGATCGCGGGCTCGGGCAATGTCATCAGCCGGCAAACCGACGGCGGGGATCAGGTGCTCACGTTTGAAGCTGGGCCGGCGCGTGACTTCTATTTGTCGCTGAGCTCGGATTACGCCGTCGTCAGCGACAAGACCGGCGAGATTACAGTCAACAGCTACGCCCCGGCCGGCCACGAGGCCGAGGCGCGCGCGGCGCTGCAGGTGGCCGAGACCGCGCTGGCGGACTACAGCGCCCGCTATGGGCCTTACCCGTATACCGAGCTGGACGTGGTGGCGACCTCGACCCTGGCGCTGGGCATCGAGTACCCCGGCATCATCGCCATCACATTGCGGGTCTACGACCCCAACGCCAATTTTGGGGGCACGCCGGTGAGCGTGGAGCGCGAGACCGTCGTCGCGCACGAAGTAGGGCACCAATGGTTCTACAACATGGTCGGCAACGATCAGCTGGATGAGCCGTGGCTGGACGAGTCGCTGACGCAATACATCAGTTGGCAATACTACGCCCATCAGCATGGTCCGGCCGCCGGCGCTGGCTTTCGCGATTCACTGGTGGCGCGCGCGCAAAGGGGCGACAAGCCCGACATGCCGCTCGGGCTGCCGGTGAGCGCCTACACCGGCGCCGAGTACAGCGCCATCATCTACGGGCGCGGCCCGCTGTTCTTTGACGCCCTGGATCAGAAACTGGGCCAGGCCAACATGGACGCGTTCCTGGCCGACTACGCGCGCACCTTCCAATGGAAGTTCGCCACCACGGCCGGGCTAGAGCCGGTGGCCGAGCAGCATTGCGGCTGCGATTTGAGCCCGCTGTTCAAGCAGTGGGTGTTGCCGGACAGCTCGGCCAAATGATTGATTGACTATCCCGCCCCAAAAGAGCACGGGGCTGCCAGCGCGCTTCGCGCGCTGGCAGCCCCGTGCTCTTTTGGGAAAAGTTCGATGCGGGCGCGATGTTGCCCCGCGCCCCGTGTGGCGCCCATGTCTGTGCCGGGAACGAAAACGAGCCTGGTTGCGTCTATACGGCAGCAAAGGAATAAGCGATCATGAAACGCATCCTGTTCGCCGTATCGTTTATCAGCTTGTTTCTCGCGGCCTGCGGCACCCCGGCGGCGCCCGTGGTGGTGGAAGTGACTCCCACGCCCGTTCTGCCAACTGCCACCCATATCCCGGTCCCGGTGGGTATGCCGCCGGCGCAGCGCGCGGTGATGGCCGCGCTGGCCGCGCAACTGGGCCTCTCCGTGGACCAGATTACCCTGGTGAGCAGCGAGGCCGTCACCTGGAATGATGGCTGCCTGGGCGTGGTGCACAGGGGCGTGATGTGCATCCAGGGCCAGGTGCCGGGTTTCCGGATCATCTTGCAAGCCAACGGCGCCACGTACGAATTTCACACCAACCAGGACGGCAGCGTCCTGGTGGACGCGACCGGCAGGCCGACCCAGGCGCCGGCGGGCACGCCGGCGACTGAGTCGACCGGTAGCCCAACCGTCGAGCCGACCCATGTCCCGGTGGACATCCCCCCGGTGCAGCGCGCCGCCATTAACGCCGCCATCAAGACTCTGGGCCTACCGGCCGAGCAGGTGACGCTGGTGAGCATCGAAGAGGTGGATTGGCCGAATGGCTGCCTGGGCGTCACACACCTCGGCGTGATGTGCACCCAGATGGTGGTGCCCGGTTTCCGTATCGTGCTGGCGGCCAACGGCAAGCAATACGAGTTCCACACCAACCTGGACGCCAGCGAGGTGGCACCCGCCAATGGCCCCGCCGTGGAAGTTCCGGAGGCCATCGTGGCGATCGTGAAGCCGCTGCTGGCCAGCGCGCTGGGCGTGGCCGACAGCAGCATCCAGGTGGTGAGCACCCAGATCATCGAGTGGCCGGATAGCTGCCTGGGTGTTTCAACGCCGGGGTTGGCCTGCTCGCAAATCGTGACGCCCGGTTACCTGCTGCTACTCCAGGCCAACGGGCAGCAGTACGAGTATCACACCAATAGCAACGGCTCAGAGGTGGTGCCGGCCAGCCTGGCATTGAGTTGGCAGCGCACGGGCGGCATCGCCGGGTTTAACGATAACCTGGTGGTGTACGCCTCGGGCGAGATTCATGCCAACTGGAACGGCGGCAGCAAGGACAGCAAGCTGTCGGCGTTGACCGCCGACCAGCAAGCGCAACTGCAAAGCTGGCTGGCGAAGTTCGGCTCGGTCAGCGTCCAGCACTCCGATCCGGCGAACGCGTCGGACCAGATGTCGACCAGCTTCACCCTGCTGGGCCGTGGCAGCAGCCAACCCGGCGCCGCGGAGCAGCAAGCCATGCTGGATTGGGCACAGGCTGTTCTGGCCGGCCTGCAAAAGTAAGCGCCGCCATTCATGGGCGGCCAGATCGGTTGGTGGATGAATTGGCCGGTCAATCAGCCGGCCACGGGCGTCGCGGTCTATTCGACCGCGACGCCTTTTGTTTGCGAGGCTTTTGCCCGCGATATAACGTATCATTGGAGCATGTCCCCAACACTTCGACGCTGGCTGCCAGCGGCCAGCCTTATTGGGCTACCCAGCCTCATCACACTCGTGCTGTATTGGCCTGTGTTGACCCTGCCCTACTTTTGGGACGACTTTCCACATTACAACTTTGCGACGACCAAGTCCTGGTGGGGCCTGTGGACCAACGCCACTGGGTTGCCCTACTACCGGCCACTGACGTCCACTATTAATAAGTTGTTCTTTGATAATTTGCCGTTCGGCGCCACGCTGCTGCCGCACCTGTTCGCGGTGCTCGGCCATGTGCTGGCGAGCATATTGGCCGGTTACGTGGCTGGGGTGATGTTCGAGGGACCGAGCCGCCCTGCAGCTGAGCGCCAACCGTGGACGCGCGCCGTGGTGGCGGCGACGGCTGCGGTGTTGTTCGCCGCCTTCTCGTTCGCCCCGCTGACAGTAGCCTGCTACTCGTGCGCCACCCATGTGTGGCTGGTGGACCTCAACCTGGCCGGGCTGGCGGCCCTTCTGCATTCAGCGCGGGGTGGCGGGCGCGTCTTCGCGCTGATGGCCATCGTCGCCGCGCTGCTCACGCCCACGGCGCACGAAGCGGGCGTGATGGCAGGGCCGCTCATGGCGGTGAGCTTATGGATCTATGACCGGACCTTTGCCCGCCGGCACCTGTGGTTGTTGGTCACGCTGGTCGCAGCCAGCGCCCTTTTCTTGCCGGTCTGGCTGCTGGTTCCCAAGAGCCGGGACGCCAGTACGGCCGCCCTGGCCCTAGGTGATGCCAGTGAGGTCCTGGCCAAGTTATCATTCTTCTTGCAGGCGCCCAGCTATCCGTTCCAGCCGCTGGCGGCGCTGTTGATCAGCCGACTGAAGGCCTGGGACTTGGGCGCGACCTGGCTGAGCGGGTTGCCACCCCTGGCGGCGGCGGGCGCCTGGCTCTGGCAGCGCGGGCGCGCCCGAGTGCTGGCCTTTGCCGCCACCTGGACGGCCCTGGCAATGCTGCCGACCGTGGCAG
>Ga0070730_10005656_pt1 | contig 10763 bp, 8 predicted proteins | sample Coa_R1_3_FD_66447 | JGI IMG/M metagenome (GOLD analysis project Ga0070730, IMG submission 66447) | Surface soil microbial communities from Centralia Pennsylvania, which are recovering from an underground coalmine fire - Coalmine... | ecosystem: Environmental > Terrestrial > Soil > Unclassified ... | reverse complement strand
GACGCCCGGCGCTTCGACCATCGTGTTCCTACAGTGGCCATCCGCATCGATGGATACTCACCGCTGCAATTGGCTCAACACCTCGCAGAGCAAGGAATCTTCACCTGGGACGGCAATTACTACGCCATCAATCTGACCGAACGGCTGGGCGTAGAAAAGCAGGGCGGGCTCTTGCGGATTGGACTCGTTCACTACAACACGTTGGAAGAAGTGGTCGTGCTGCTCCAAGCCTTGAACAAGTTGCGCGGCTAGACTATTGCCGCTGATTTCGCAGATGTGCGCAGATATGGCTCCTCAACCTTGATCTGCGGTTATCAGCGTTCATCTGCGGCTATAGGGTTTGGTTATCTCGAATTGATTGATTTTTGGGAGTCGTATTGTGCCGATCCATCTGCTGTTGTGCATGCTGGCCTTGATTTCTTTTTCCTGTGCGGACTCATTCGACAAGCCGCTCACTAAGAAGACAGTTGATCTGGGCGTGTCTCGCTCCAGTCCTGCGACGCGCGCCAAAGTTTCCTGCTATTTCTTCAACAGCTTCATGGTCAAGGAAGTTGATCTCGGAGAAAAGGGAGCAGCCCGGCTCTCGATTGTGCCAATCACCAAGGGAGCAGCGCCTGTGTGTACGCGGGCCCAGGGCAAGGCTGAAAAAGTAATCAGCCAGAAAGATTGGAGCGGATATTTCAAAGGCGTAAAAAAGGATTTTGTGTTCTTTGACGCCGATGACGGAGTAAATGGCGGAATCGGATTCGTCATCTATGACGCAAAGACCGGAACAAAGATCTTCGAAGATTTAGCTGTGGGCTCTCTGGAATTCTCGACCTCACAGGACCAACAGTTGTCTTTGCGCTATACGCGGGTGCTCGACGGTGAGTGTGCGGTTCCCAAAGAAAAAGCTGCGTGCTGGGACCGCATTCAAGAGAAGATTGGATCCGGGAACATCCCTATGCCGGATTGTGAGAAGGGATACGAGGAGAGCGCCCAAAACATGGCCAAGGAGCGTTGCGACGCTCAAAGCACCAAGGAGTTTGATTGTCTCGGAAAGGAGATCAAACTCGCTCGGGAGCAATGGAGTGATGCCAGTTCCATCATCTCCTATCCGGTGACGGTGGTGCTCGGCCCTCATCCGGTAATCCAACCTCTGCCGGGGGCGATGAAGTGCTGGCCAGCCGACTAAGAATTTGCGCTATCAACTAGAAATCTTTCAGCGGAGTCTACCGAATAACATGGATTTGGACACCCAATTTCAGGTTCTTCCATGATTTATCGGTTGTGTAGACTGGGGCTCTCAACGTAATGCCTAAAGCCAAGCAGGCGCGGTCTCCTAAAGACAAACCCAAAGAACGCGTTTGAGCGATCAGTGTGCCGGCAAGCCGGGCGTGGTCCGCAGTAAAATCCACTACCTCGCGAACAGGAGTCAGAGTGGCCTCCCATGCGTCATCCGGGTCGAGGCCGCGCTCCACTAATTTGGCTTGCACTTCCGCGAGGTTGACCGTGCTGCTGGCAGCGGCACTCAACAATTGTGGTGTCAGCTTTTCAGCCCCAGGTTCCCTATTCAGCAACGCCAACAGTGCAGACGCATCCAGCACAATCCTATTCATTTGCGCTCGGCCTCACGTCGTTCCGCGATCAGTTCGCCAGCCAAGGAAGTCCCCGGCTTTACGTGCTTGCGGACAAGGCGCTGTGCCCGCTCAAGACGGCGCTTTAAAGTCGTAATGCGCAATTCGTCGTCCTCAATGCGCAGGATGACCTCATCTCCGACGTTGATGCCAAGTGCCTTGCGAAACGAAGCGGGAATAACCACTCGTCCGTTTTCGTTGACATTCATCCTGATTTCCGTTTCCATGTCATACTCCGCTGAATATGACACTATATTATCATGTGTCACTACTCTTTCGGATCGAGGCCCTTCTGACTCAACAGGTTTCCGAAACATATTCCGAACCAAAAACTCAACCAATAGCAGTTTTCGCCAAGCAACAGGCAAATCGGCACATGGATCTGGGCATATATTTGGTCTCACTTGCACGGCAGTGGTGTGTGTTCCAGAGTCCGTGCAGAAATCGATCATGAGCACAAATCTGGTCTTTTCCGGTTGCCGTCCTGAGACAGCAGTTTCCCGCCAAATGGCAGTGGAGCGGCTTATTCTTGAAATGAAGGAGCGCGTGGACGAGCCCATGTCACTGCAGTCTATGGCCCGGAAGGCAAGGGTCAGCTCTTCTCATCTGGACCATATATTTCGCCAGGCAACAGGGATTTCACCGCGCCGGTTTATGGGTGCTCTCCGCCTCACCAGCGCCAAGCGAATGTTGCTCAGCACCCAATTGAAAGTTATTGATGTATGCCTGGCGACCGGTTACAACAGCCTGGGAACGTTTACGCGTAGATTTACCGAGTTGGTTGGAGTGCCGCCTTTACACTTGCGGCGGCTTCCGCAAGATGGCATGTTGGCCCACATGCGCTCTCTGCAGCGCGAAACGGGCACGCTGACTGTGACCAGGCAGAATGATGTCCGTGGACGGGTTACCGCTCCATCTGGTTTTTCTGGACTCATTTTTGTCGGACTTTTTGACAGTCCCATCCCGGAAGGCCGTCCGGTCAAATGCGCCGTGCTGACTGAGGCGGGACCATTTGCCATCCATGGCGTACCGGATCGTCCTTATTATGTGTTCGCTATGGGCTTCCGCTGGTCGGAAGATCCACTGGTTTATTTGCGGAATGACTCAGCCCTGCGGGCCTCAGCCTACCCGATGGTCTTGAATAAGGACACTGGCAGCGAAATTCTGCTTCATCTGCGGCCGCCCGAGCTTAGTGATCCTCCAATTCTGGTTGCGATACCTGCGCTGGTTGCTTCTCGCCTCAGCCAACCCCATCGGGCTGAGACTTTGGTAATTGCGTGATGACGAACTTTGGCAATTAAATAATCTTCGAATAAGTGAACCCATCTTCTTTGCTTTTCTTCACTCTTTCTATCATGCGATAGATATAGAACGCCAATCATCCGCCATGCTTTGCACGGCGGATGATCAGTTTTTTAAGAAAATCTAGTGTGCTAAGACATCAGATCTAACAAGGGATGATTAGCGCAGTGTTCATACGGAGAGCGCATTTCCCAAGCTGCCTGCCTCAACAGGAGCAGAAAAGCTATGACGCACCGACTTGCATCGCAGACATAGAGCTATTTCAAATTGGCTACGCGCGGCAACTGGCGGTGTTCAATGTGGCTGGTGGCTGCAACAGGGCGCGCCGTGACGTGCAAAGCTGGCCGTCTGGAAGCCGACAGGCCACTCCGATAGTCTGTTGGAGTAAGGCCATAAGCGTTTTTGAAGCTCCTGACAAAGTGACTGCCGTCGTTGATTCCGACGGCGACCATGATTTGTTTGACGCTCAGGAAAGAGGTTTCCAGCAATTGTCTGGCTCTCTCCATGCGCGCGCGTTTGAGGTATTTGGCTGGCGAAACTCCGGTTTCGGTTTTGAATAAATGACTCAAGCGCGAACCGGACAAGTTCACGCTGGCGGCAACCTCGGATAGACACGTTTTTTGCTGCAGATTGCCTTTCATTAGCTGCAGTGCTGTTTCAACACGACGATCCATATCTGCACTAATGCTCCGTTTCGATGAGATGGCCGAGTGGCAACAACTAGAGACGCCCAAACTGGGAATCCTTCGGCTTATTGAGGAGTGAGCTTATACCATACGCCCGCATCGAAGTACGAGTCATTTCTTCAGCAGCAACTTCAGCCAAGAGATAGCCAAAACGGCATAGAACGATTGCCGTATGCGGCAGAGGCAGTCAATAAACAGCCGGATTGTCCAAGTCTTCCCGATTGCCAGTCGCAACGTTCCTTCTTTATTGTGTTCTTTGTTCCATTGACCACCAACAAATCTGCTTTATAAACGTTCACCCGCAACGTCATGACGGCAACAGCAAAAAAACTTTTCAGCATTTCATTGGAAGAGTGCGGGTTCAATCGCCGGGGATTCTGGAATGGGAATGCATCGGCCAGAAGGCACCTTGAATCGGTTGGCGAAGCCTTTCTTAAGGGCTACAACATGGCGCTGGAAAGCGAAGACCAGGCATCGCTGGCGGAAAAGCTGAACGGGCTCGGCATTGAGTTTTGCGGATTTGGGTTTGAAGGCGCGGCCATGGCCTTGACGATTCTCGATTCAGTGATGCCCTGGCGGCGTAGCCGTGTCCTTGGCTTTCTACAAGGGGAAGGCCGGAGACATCGCTATATGGTACACGTGGGAATGGGATGGGCTGTAGCACGGCTGCCAAAGTGGATGTGGGTTAGAACCGGCAAGGACGACTTACTCCGCTGGCTGGTACTGGATGGCTATGGTTTTCACGAAGGCTATTTCAAGCCACGCCAATTTTGCGGCACGCGAACTCCAAGAACGCCCCGGCTTTCCGGTTACGCCGCCCGCGCTTTCGATCAGGGAGTTGGGCGAAGCTTGTGGTTCATCCACGCGACCAGCGTCGAGCGTATTCACAGCTCAATTGGACATTTTCATCCGTCACGGCGGCCCGATCTTTGGAGCGGTGTGGGGCTGGCCTGCACCTATGCCGGTGGATGCGACGAAGAAACCATTCGGCAGTTGAAGGCTGCAGCGGTTGATTTTTGGCCCGAACTGGCGCAGGGGGCCGCATTCGCAGCCAAGACAAGGCTGGAGGCCGGCTTGGTTGTCCCGCACACAGCTTTGGCCTGTTCAATCTTGTGCGACTGCTCCCCTGAGCGCGCTGCGCAAGAAACCGATACGGCGCTCCGCCGCCTGGCATCACGATCGGAAGTTGGGCCTCGCTACGAAGCCTGGAGAAAAAACATACAGTCGGCTTTTTCAGACAAGAGGGAGAATGCCAATGCGGTTTTCCAGTTGGATCAAGCCTCGGCTTAGACGGATTTTCGCTGTGTTGGTTGTGGGGTGCCTCTATTGGGCGACGCTGCTGCCGGATATTTCGGCACGAGAGAAAATCTCATTGGCGGGCCATTTTCAATTCCAAAGAACAGCGCTGCCGCAGGTGCCCGGGTACGCCTCCAAAACAATCCGTTCTGTAAATCCGCGGCTGTCGCAGATCGCCGCCTGGGTCTCGTCGGTAGGGGCCTCAGTCGCATTGAGCGACCTGGATGGCGATGGACTGCCGAATGACGTTTGTTATGTGGATACCAGAACAGACCAGGTCATCGTGGCCAGTGTCCCCGGCACAGCGCAACGATATCAGCCTTTCGTGTTGAATCCAGCCCCATTGTCATATGACCAAAACAAGATGGCCCCTATGGGCTGCCTGCCCCTGGACCTGAACGAAGATGGGCTGACAGACATCGTGGTTTACTACTGGGGCCGTTCGCCGGTTGTGTTTCTTCGAACGCAATCTTCCCCGCAAAAAAATTTGGACCGCAACAGCTTTGTTGCCCGCGAGCTCTTGCCGTCGGTTGAAGACTGGTATACCAACGCCGCTACTGCCGCAGACCTGGATGGCGACGGCCACGTGGATCTGATCTTCGGTAACTACTTTGCCGACGGCTCCCGCATCCTGGACGCTCATTCTTCGGCGCCTGCTGAAATGCACAACTCCATGTCCCGTGGCTTCAACGGCGGCAGCAAGCACTTCCTTCTGTGGAAGGGCGCGACCAGTGGCGATTCTCCCACAGTGAACTTCAGCGATCAAAAGAACGTGCTGGAAGGCACAGCAAAGTCTGGATGGACATTAGCGATGGCAGCCTGCGATCTGGATGGCGACATGCTTCCTGAGGTCTACATCGCCAATGATTTCGGTCCAGACGTGCTGCTGCGCAATATTTCTACTCCTGGACATCTGCATTTTCAACGTTTGATGGGGAAGCGCACCTTTGCAACGCCAGCTTCCAAGGTCCTGGGAAAAGATTCTTTCAAAGGGATGGGGGTTGATTGCGGCGATCTAAACCAGGATGGGATTCCCGATCTGGCGGTCAGCAACATTACGTCAGAGTTTGCTCTGCAGGAAAGTAATCTGATTTTTCTGAGCACCGGTGATCTTAAGTCGATGCAGAATGGCTTCGCGCCCTACAAGGAATCAAGCGAGCCGCTAGGTCTGGCACGCAACGGCTGGTCGTGGGACATTCGTTTTGGCGACTTTGACAACGAAGGTTCGTTGCAGATTATCCAGGCCGCCGGCTTCGTGAAGGGCGGCACCGATCGCTGGCCGGAATTGCATGAACTTGCTATGGGCAACGACAATCTGCTGCGCCATCCTGGGAACTGGCCGAACTTTGGCCCTGGGGACGATCTCAGCGGCAGCGATCACACTCATTTCTATGTCCGCTCCGCTTCCGGACGTTTTGTTGATCTCTCCTCTGATCTGGGGCTGGCTGAACCGCAGGTGACTCGTGGCATCGCCACCGCCGACGTGGATGGAGATGGACTTTTAGACTTTGCCGTTGCGAACCAATGGGAAGAATCGGCTTTCTATCGCAATCAGACCAAGGCGGCAGGTAATTTCCTGCAGCTCTATCTCTTGCTGCCGATCGGGCAGCAATCCATCGCGCAAACCCAGGTTCTTTCCGGCCATCCCTACGCTGGCCTGCCAGGCCGCTACGCGATCGGCGCTAGTGCGACGCTTCATCTGCCCAATGGAAAGCTGTTGGCAGCGCAGGTTGACGCAGGCAACGGACACTCCGGAAAGCGCAGCCCTGAATTGCACTTCGGACTGGGAAAATTCCCGGCGTCGCAAACTGTTTCGGTTGACCTCCGTTGGCGCGACGCTGGCGGAACCATCCACAAAGAGACGTTAAATCTGTCACCGGGCTTGCATACCATCCTGCTCGGAACTTCAGAAAAGAAAACCTCGGAGAAGAAAAGCTCATGACGCTGAAAGAGACTTGGCAGGCGCCCAATCGCTTGGGAGGGCTTCGCCGCTTTGCTGTCGCCATCACTGTTTTCAACATTCTCGGCCATACGGTCTTTGGTTTTGAACAGGCATGGATTCAACCTTTTGTCGCCGTGGGCACAGCCTATTTTTTGGAAATCGCCTTTGAGCTGCTGGACTGTTACATTCAGGGCCACAAGCCACGCTTTTTCGGCGGATGGCGGAACATGGTCGATTTTCTGCTGTCGGCCCACATCACGGGTGTGGCCGTGGCCATGCTCCTCTACTCAGGTACGCGGCTGATGCCGACCGTATTCGCCACGGCGGTCGCAATCGCATCCAAGGCGCTGTTCAGAGTTTCGGTCCAGGCGAAGAGCCGGCATTTCCTGAACCCTTCCAACTTCGGCATCGCCGTCACGCTCTTGCTGTTTCCGTCGGTTGGGATAGCAGCGCCCTACCACTTCACGGAAAACTTAAGCAACTGGGGAAGTTGGGTCCTTCCGGCCATCATCGCTTGCAGCGGAAGCTTTCTGAACATCAGATTCACCAAACGAATCTGCGTAGCACTGGGCTGGGCAACCGGATTTTTTACTCAGGCCGTTTTTCGTCATTACGCCTTCGGCAGTTCACTCACCGCGTCTTTGCTGCCGCTGACCGGGGTGGCACTTGTGCTGTTTACCTTCTATATGGTGACTGACCCCGCCACGACCCCATGCATGCCACGGGGACAATTCCTGTTCGGCGCATCGGTTGCTGCCGTCTATGGCTTGCTTATGACCTTGCATGTAGTCTTTGGCTTTTTCTTCGCGCTCACCCTCGTATCTCTGGCCCGCGGGGTTATGCTGTACGCCCAAAGCTTCGTAAAGAACCCGGCCGAACAAGGGATAGCGGCCCAGGCAGCCATGGTGCTGGCAAGAGAGATGGTATGAGCGAGGGCATAGCAGTTGTCGGTCTGGCTTGCTGCTATCCGGGGGCGAACACGCCTGATGAGCTTTGGGAGAATGTACTTGCCCAACGCCGGGCGTTTCGGAGAATTCCGGCTGCGCGTCTGCGCATCGAGGACCACTTCTCCGAAGATCGCGGCGCGCCTGATACCACCTATTCCCAACAGGCGGCCTTGATTGAAGGATATGTTTTTGATCGCGTCCGCTTCCGCGTGTCAGGCGAGAGTTTTCGGGCCACTGACCTGGCCCATTGGCTGGCCCTGGATGTAGCTTCCCGGGCATTGGCGGATGCAGGCTGGGCGGACGCCCAAAGCATTCCGAAGGAATCTACCCGGGTGATTGTAGGCAATACCCTGACAGGAGAATTTTCGCGGGCGGCCACGTTAAGGCTTCGCTGGCCGTATGTTCGCCGCGTGCTCGAATCCACGCTCACCAATGGCAAATGGCAAACTTGTGACGCTCAAGAGCTGCAAGAATTACTCGGTGTGCTCGAGACCCGGTACAAAGAACCCTTTGCACCTGTGGGCGAGGAGACGCTGGCCGGAGGCCTGTCGAACACTATTGCCGGACGCATCTGCAATTTTTTCGACTTTGGCGGCGGCGGTTATACGCTCGATGGCGCGTGCGCCTCTTCTCTGTTGGCCGTCGCCGAAGCCTGCTCCGCGCTCACCGCAGGAGATGTTGATATTGCGCTCGCCGGAGGAGTGGATCTCAGCATCGATCCATTTGAACTGGTCGGCTTTGCCAAAGTGGGAGCGCTGGCCTCGGGCGAAATGCGGGTTTTCGATCAGCATCCAACCGGCTTTCTGCCAGGCGAGGGTTGCGGCTTTGTCGTGCTCATGCGTCACCCGGATGCCATTCAACGCAAAGCAAGAATCCAAGCTGTGATTCGTGGATGGGGCATCTCTTCCGACGGCAAAGGCGGCATCACCCGTCCCGACACAGAAGGTCAACTGCTTGCTCTGCGGCGTGCCTATCAGCGAGCTGGCTTTGGGGCAGAAACGGTTTCGCTCTTTGAAGGTCATGGCACCGGAACCGCCGTTGGAGACGCAACTGAACTCGAAGTTCTGGCCCAGGCCCGGCGTGCTTCCACCACAGAGAGTACTCCGGCGGCCATAAGCTCAATCAAAACCGTCGTCGGGCACACCAAGGCCGCCGCGGGAGTCGGCGGGTTCATCAAAAGCGTGAAAGCCCTGCAAGCGCGTATCTTGCCGCCCGCTACCGGATGTTCAAATCCACATCCATTGCTTAAGCAAGCGAACATTTCGCTGCGCCCTTTGCCTGTAGCCGAACCATGGCCCACTGACCGACCCTTACGTGCAGCAGTAAGCGCGATGGGCTTTGGTGGAATCAACTGTCATGTGGTTTTAGAGAGCCCGGAGCAACCTCAGTCTCGAAGATTGACAGCACATGAGTCCAGGCTGGCCCATTCCAATCAGGGCGCGGAGTTGTTTTGCTTCTCCGCAACCAGCGCCTTGGGTTTGACCACGCAAATCCGGCAAATCAGCGCCTATGCCGCCCGGCTTTCTATAAGTGAACTCACCGATCTTGCGGCAAGGCTCGCGGAAAACTGTGGAGGTGGCCAATGGCGGGCAGCAGTCGTGGCTGCGTCTGCTGAAGAGTTGCAAAGACGATTGCTCAAGCTTGATGCTGCCTTGGGGTTCGGATCTCAGATATTCGATGCCAATGATGGGATATTTGCGGCACCCGTTTCCAAGTCTCCGCGCATCACGTTCTTGTTTCCAGGCCAAGGCTCGCCGGTATATCTGGATGGCGGAATTCTGCCCCTCCGGTATCCTTCTCTGAAATATCTGTTCGGATCTGGGAACAACAGTAACGGCAGACCTGCCACTACCGACATTGCTCAACCTGCCATTGTCCGCACTGAGATTGCCGGATTAACACTGCTGCAACAGATCGGCATTGAGGCTTCAGCCGCCGTAGGACATAGCCTGGGTGAGTTGGTCGCCCTCCACTGGGCTGGCGTTTTCGATGAGGCTGCACTGCTGCGGATCGCAGAGACTCGGGGCAAGAGCATGGCGGATGGTCCCGAAGAAACAAAAGGCGCAATGGCGATGATCTCCGCAGATGAGAAAGATGTCAGCGGACTGTTGCAATCCGAACCGGTGGTGGTCGCCGGCATAAACTCTCCTGTACAGACCGTAATTTCAGGCGAGGCTGACGCTGTGATGCGAGTCATCAAGCGCGCCCAGGAAAACGGCTTCAGGACAGTGATGCTGCCTGTCCAACACGCTTTTCACTCGCCACTGATGGCCGCTGCTGAAGGTCCTCTTCTCCACCAATTGCGTAGAGAGCATTTATGCCCTACAAAGAAGAAGCTGTATTCCACGGTGAGCGGAGCCCAGATCTCCGAAGATGACAATCTCGAAAAATTGTTGCTGACTCAGTTGACCGCCCCTGTGCTGTTTTTCTCTGCAATACAAAAGGCCAGCCAGAAAACTGACCTGTTTATCGAAGTCGGACCAGGCAACGTGCTGGCGGAGATCACCCGATCTTTTCTGAAGACCCCGGTCGTCGCGACAGATTGCGGCAGTAGCTCCCTCAGAGGATTCTTGACGGCCACGGCCGCAGCTTTTGTCATGGGGGCTCCCGTAGAAATACAGAAACTCTTCGCCGACCGATTCACGCGAAAGTTTTCTCTCGACTGGGATCCGAGCTTTTTTGCCAATCCATGCGAGTCGGTTCCTGTGTCAGAGCGAACTGCTGGCGAGGCCCCGAAGAAACTGTCCATGCCTGCTCCCGTGGCGGAATATGACAGCCGCGCGGATGTTCTCACCGAGATAATTCAGCTTGTTGCGAGCCGCTGCGAGCTTCCGGTCCAGGCAATCAGCGCGGAGAGCCGGTTGAGAGATGACCTTCATCTGAATTCGATTACCGTAAGCCAGATCATCGTGGAGGTCGCACGGAAGCTGGGCATTCCTACTCCGCATCACCCTACAGACTATTCCAATGTGAC
>Ga0070730_10005655_pt1 | contig 10763 bp, 9 predicted proteins | sample Coa_R1_3_FD_66447 | JGI IMG/M metagenome (GOLD analysis project Ga0070730, IMG submission 66447) | Surface soil microbial communities from Centralia Pennsylvania, which are recovering from an underground coalmine fire - Coalmine... | ecosystem: Environmental > Terrestrial > Soil > Unclassified ... | reverse complement strand
GGATGCTGGCCGCCATGTCGACGGAGCCGCGCTCGACGCCGCCGGTCACCAGCGACGGCAGGACCTGCAGCACCACGGGCGTTTTATTCGCGTGTTCCAAAGCCATGATCGAAATAAGGAAACAATCTCTATGACACAATCGGGCGGGATATTAGCACGCGATACCGGCGCCACAATCGCCTACCGCCGCAGCTTGGGAAAAAACCCCGGCATCGTGTTCATCCACGGCCTGCGGTCGGACATGAACGGCAACAAGGCGCTGGCCCTCGAAACCCATTGCAAGGAGACCGGCCGCGCCTTCCTGTGCTTCGACCTGACCGGCCATGGCAAAAGCTCCGGCGCTTTCGAGGAGGGCACCATCGGCGCCTGGGCTTCGGATGTGGTCGCCGTGCTCGACGAATTGACCGAAGGCCCGCAGATCCTGGTCGGCTCGTCGCTGGGCGGCTGGCTGATGCTGCTCGCGGCGCTGGCCCGGCCCGGGCGGATCGCCGGACTGATGGGCCTGGCCGCCGCCCCCGATTTTACCGAGGATTTGATCTATGCCGCCTTTTCCGACGCACAGAAAGCGGAACTGGTCGAGCAGGGGCGGGTTCTGATCGACGATTGCTATGGCGACCAGCCCTACGCCATCGCCCGCGGCCTGATCGAGGAAGGACGGAATCATCTGCTGCTGGGCGGCCCGATCGGCATTTCAGCACCCACCCTCCTGATACAGGGACAGCGCGACGAGGACGTGCCATGGCAGACTGCGCTGACACTGGCCGAGAAGCTGGTTTCCGACAAGGTGCGGGTCGTGCTGCATAAAAGCGGAAATCACCGCCTGAGCGAGCCGGAAGATTTGCAGCTTATCCGTACGAACCTGGAGTATCTCATTTACATATTGGCTCTCGATTGAGGCCCCGCCAACGCTTACAATTCTAGCGTAAATACACCCTGATCGCCGGATGGACCGCGCATATATGTCCGACATAGCCACCAGATCGCCGGATACAGAGCCCGCTCCGCGCACCCATGTCGAACTGGATCATTGGTTCTTCAAGAAGGTCGAGGGCATCCGCTTCCAGAACCACCAGACCACCGGTCAGGCCGGCGTCACCATCACCATGGCCAAGAACGAAGCCTTCCTGACCTTGGCCTCGCTGAGGAAGGAATTCCAGATCGAGCCCGGCACCCTTGACGGGCAGATGCTGAACCTGGTGTCGGACGGGTTGAAATATGTGAAGGGCCTGCTGATCGGCGACGAGTTGCCCAAGGAGATCCTGACCGGCGAGGCATCGTGGAAGCTGACGCCGACCCATCTGGCGATCGCCCATCAGCGCGTCGCCATGCGGCTGATCACCCTGGTTTCGACCGACGAACCGACCACCACCGATCCGGCCGAATTGCTGGCCCTGGCCGACGATCCCTCCATCAAGAAGAAGATCAACGAATCCTTCGAGGTCGCCGCCATCGAACTCGGCATGCGGCGCGAGCAGAAGGAAGAGGTGATCGAGTTCGTCAACACCCTGGCCGCCGAACTCGGCTATATCGAATTCCTGCGCGAAAAGTTCCAGCGCATCGACGCCATGCGCGAGCGCATCCAGAAGGTGCGCGTGCTGCATAGCCGCACCGCGTCGATCCGCGAGAGCTCGGACCAGGTGGCGCGCCTGATCGAGCGCGCGGTGAAGGAATATCAGGCGATGTTCGACGAGATCGACGAGCACACCAGCGCCGTGGTGCCGTTGCTGCGCGAAATCGACGATTCGATCGAGTATATCCGCAAGATGCGCGACGATTTGCATGTCCGCTTCCTGGCCTGGGACGATCTGCTGGCCGAGTGGGAACCGCGGCTGGTCGAATATTCCTTCAAGGTCAACGATCTGCTGCGCACGACGCACCAGTTCCTGGCGCCGCGCTTCATGAGCTTCACCGACTGGACCGCCATCGCCCGCGAGGAACAGAAGAAGCGAGCGCGGCTCAGGGTCCAGCCGATGGCGTGGTAAGAGACGCCAGGCCTTCGCGATAGGTCGGATAGCGTAAGCCGATCCTCAATTCCCGCTTCATCAAGCTGTTATCGACCCGCTTATTGTCCTGCCAGAATGTCAGGGCCATCGGGCTCAGCTCGGCTTTCTCGTAGGGGATTTCGGGCGGCGGCTCGACACCCAGCAAGCCACAGCCATAGGCCACCACCTCGGCCGGCGCCGCCGGCTCGTCGTCGCAGACATTGAAGATCGGCGCGGCACTTTCGCCCGCCATCGCCGCCAACAGCACCTGGGCGATATCCTCGACATGGATGCGGCTGAACAATTGCCCCGGCTTGACGATGCGGCGCGCGGTGCCGGCACGGATGTCGTCCAGCACGCTGCGGCCCGGCCCATAGATGCCGGCCAGGCGGAAGATCTGCACCGCGACCCCTTTCTCGGCACCGAAATCCAGCCATTCCCGCTCCGCTCGCGCCCGCCGGCGCGCCCGGTCCGAAGTGGGAGCCAAGGGCGTGCTTTCATCGACCAGCCCGCCCGCATGATCGCCATAGACCCCGGTGGTCGAGAGATAGCCGATCCAGCGCAGCGCCGGTGCCGCCCTCAGCGCGGCGTGATAGCGCGGCAGGGCCGGATCGCCGGCCTCTTCGGGCGGGATCGACAGCAGGAGATGGGTGATCGTGGTGAAGTCGATGGCCTCGCCGAAGATGTGGGTGTTTTCCCTGCCATCTTCGTGCCGCACTGTGCCGGCAACCTGCCATCCGGCCGGCAGCGCCCGAACCAGATGGCCAGCCGTGTACCCGAAGCCGAAGCAGAACAGGTTGTTCATTGTTGCATCCCCACTATTTCTGGTTATTTGTACCGCCATGCGCCGATTTTCACTCATGACGATCATGCTTTTCGCCTCTTGCGCCGCAGCCGCCGATCAGAAGCCGGCGAGCAAGGATCCCGAGGAGTATCGACAATATCAACATTGCATCGCGGTGGCCCGCGCCAATCCCGACGAGGGTTGGCATGAAGGGCTGGCCTGGGCCTCGATGGGCGGCGGCGAAGCGGCGCATCACTGCCAGGCGGTGGCGCTGATCGGCAAGCGCCAATTCGACGAGGCCGCCGTCAAGCTGGAGGGCCTGGCCCATGACAGCCATGCCGAGGCGCGCATCCGCGCCGGCATGCTGGCCCAGGCCGGGCAGGCCTGGCTGCTGGCGCACCAGCCCGAGCGCGCCTTCACCGATCAGAGCGCCGCGCTCGCCCTGGTGCCGGGCGCCCCCGATCTTCTCGTCGACCGCGCCCAATCGCAGGCCGAGCAAAAGGATTACGACGGCGCGCGGCGCGACCTCGACGAAGCCCTGTCCACCGCGCCCGACCGCGTCGACGCCCTGACCTTCCGCGCCACCGCCAAGCGCTATCTCGGCGACATGACCGGCGCCAAGGCCGACATAGTGCACGCCCTGACCCTGGACGACCATTACCAGGACGCCTGGCTTGAGGACGGCATCGAGAAGCGGAGCGAGGAAGACAATGAAGGGGCGCGCCGCTCCTGGACCAATGTCCTGTCCCTGGCGCCGCAATCGGACGCCGCGGTCACCGCCCGGCGCGACCTGGAAATACTGGACTCCGAAAAGGATGGGGTGTTAGAAGAACCCAAATGAACGCTTCGATCCGCCCTTTCGCGCTTCTGCGACTTCTTGGCCCGGCCTCCGTGGAGGTCCGGGACATTGCTGTTGCGCGCTCGATTTAAGGGCCAGGTCTTAGTCGCGGTTTGAGCACCGCGTTTCCTTCGAGACCTCGCCGATAGAGGTTTTCTGGAGAGAGTTCATGAACAAGGTGCCTTTCGGCAAATATCGCCCCTACGCTCCCATCGATCTGCCCGACCGCCAATGGCCGAGCCGCGTGCTGACCAAGGCTCCGGCCTGGTGCAGCGTGGATTTGCGCGACGGCAACCAGGCCCTGGTCGAGCCGATGTCGCCGGCCGCCAAGCAGCGCATGTTCGATCTCTTGATCGATATGGGCTTCAAGGAGATCGAGGTCGGCTTCCCCGCCGCCTCGCAGACCGATTTCGACTTCCTGCGCCAGCTGATCGATGACGGCGCCATCCCCGACGACGTCACCATCCAGGTGCTGACCCAAGCGCGCGAGCCCTTGATCCGCCGCACCTTCGAGGCGATCCAAGGGTCGAAGCAGGCGGTCGTCCACCTCTACAATTCGACGTCGGAGCTGCAGCGCCGCGTGGTGTTCAACGCGGACCGCAAGGCCATCATCGACATCGCCACCGCCGGCACCAGGCTGGTCAAGGAAATCGGCCGCCAGGAGTATGACGGCCATCTGAAATTCGAATATTCGCCCGAAAGCTTCACCGGCACCGAGCTCGACTTCGCCAAGGAGATCACCGAGGCCGTCGCCGAGGCGTGGGCTCCGACCAGCGACGACCGCATGATCATCAATCTGCCGGCCACCGTCGAAATGGCGACGCCCAATATCTATGCCGACCAGATCGAATGGTTCTGCCGCAATGTCGAGGGCCGCGACAAGCTGACCGTGTCCTTGCATCCGCATAACGACCGCGGCACCGGCGTCGCCGCCGCCGAGCTGGCCCTGATGGCCGGCGCCGACCGCGTCGAGGGCACGCTGTTCGGCAATGGCGAGCGCACCGGCAATGTCGACATCATCACCTTGGCGATGAATATGGCGACCCAGGGCATCGACCCCGAGCTCAACACCGCCAACATCTCACGCATCATCGAGGTCTCGGAGGAGTGCACCCAGATCGACGTGCATCCGCGCCATCCTTACGCCGGCACGCTGGTCTTCACCGCCTTCTCCGGCTCGCACCAGGACGCCATCAAGAAGGGCCTCGCCGCCCTCAAGGCCTCGGGCGCCAATTACTGGGAGGTGCCCTATCTGCCGATCGACCCGGCCGATCTTGGGCGCAATTACGAGGCGGTGATCCGCATCAACAGCCAATCCGGCAAGGGCGGCATCGCCTTTATTCTCGAGCGCGATTTCGGCCTGTCCCTGCCGCGCCCGATGCAGATCGAATTCTCGAAGGTGGTGCAGAAGATCACCGACGCCACCGGCAAGGAATTGGCTCCGGCCCTGATCAAGCAGGCTTTCGACGAGGAATATCTGGTCGAGGCCGGCCCCTACAAGCTGGTCTCCTACCAGTTCGACCATGCCGACGGCGCGGGCCGCACCCAGGCGACCATCCGCGTCGGCGACAAGGATGTGAAGATCGAAGGGCGCGGCAACGGCCCGATCGACGGCTTCATCACCGGCCTCAAGGCGGCCGGCATCGCCGTGCAACTGCTCGATTTCCACGAGCACGCCATCGGCCGCGGCGCCGGGGCCAAGGCCGCCGCCTATGTCGAGATAAAAGGCGAGACAGGGCACGACCCCTGCGGCGCCGGCATCGACGAGGATATCGTGACGGCGTCGCTCCGCGCCGTGCTGTCGGCGTTGAACCGCAAAAGCAAGATGTAGCGGTGACACTTTTATAACAACGCAATAACCAGTGGCATGTGCGGTGCAAAAAGGATAATTTAGCTCCTGTAGCAACCTCGACCAGGAGGTCCGTCGCAACGTGGGTATTTATTCCGTAAACCCGCCTGTCCGATGCCTGAAGGCGCGCCTTGTGCCACTGCCGCGCGCCGATCGTCCAGTTGCTGCAATTGCCGCAAGCCATTTGAGGAAGCCTCCCTTTGCCGGGAGGCTTTTTCTTTTGGCGTTCCCCTGATGGAGAACTTCATGGCCAAGCGTACCCGTCAAGTCGCCCAGTCGAAAGCCGAGAACAACGTTCACCCGCTGTATGGCAACGCCGCCCATGGGCATTGGGATCCCCTGGGCGGGGAAGAACAGCGCGATCAGAGCTATGTCAAAAAAGTCAGGCCGATGAGCCCGAACCAGCAGGCGCTGCTGGATGCGATGCAGAGCCAGAACCTGGTGATGGCTTTGGGCCCGGCCGGCACCGGCAAGACCTATCTCGCCATTTCGGCTGCCGTCGAGGCGCTCGAAGCCGGCGAAGTGGGGCGCATCGTATTGTCCCGTCCGGCGGTGGAAGCCGGCGAGTCCTTGGGCTTCCTGCCCGGCGATCTCCAGGAAAAACTGGCCCCTTATCTGCGTCCGCTCTATGACGCGCTGTCCGACCGCATGGGCGGCAAGCGTCTTCGCGCCTGCCTGTCCGACGGCTCGATCGAGATCGCGCCCGTCGCCTTCATGCGCGGCCGCACCCTCAACAATGCCTTCGTCGTAATCGACGAAGTGCAGAACTGCACCTACACCCAGATCAAGATGCTGCTGACGCGTCTCGGCTGGCACTCGACCATGGTGCTGACCGGCGACCCCGACCAGACCGACCTGCTGCCCGGCATGTCGGGGCTGGCAGACATCGCCAACCGTCTCTCCACCGTTCCCGACGTGTCGGTGGTGCGGCTGCAGGACCGCGATATCGTCCGCCATCCCCTGGTGGCTTCGATGTTGACCGTTCTTTGAGACATTCCGTCTACCGGATCGCGGCTGCCCTGGCAGCCGCGATCTTCTTTTCCGCCGCTTATGCCGCCGAGCCCGCCAAACCGGGCTTGCCGTCCCTCCAGCATCCCATCGAAGACTTGAAGCCGGCCGCGATGCTGAAGCTGGGCAAGACCGCCGACTGGGTCGACGTGACGCCGTCGGCCATCTGGGTCGGCGCCAGCGGCGGCAATGCCGTCCACGCCATCGATCCAGCCACGCGCCAGGAGATCGCGGCGGTTCCCTTGCCCGGCGAAGCCTGCGCCGGGCTGTCTGCCAGGGATGGCGCCTTGTGGGTTCCCCTCTGCGGCGCCGGAGACGCGCGCGGTCTGGCCCGGATCGATCTGCCAAGCCGTTCGCTGACGCGTGTCCTGCCCTTCGGACCGGAGGAGGAAGGCGGCGTCGCGGCGGGGAGCGGCTTCGTCTGGATCGTCACCGGCGAACGCCAGCTGCTCCAGATCGAGGCGGCCAGCGGCAAGATCCGCCGGAGGATCGTTTTACCGCCTAAAAGCTTCAATCCGCTGCTGGCCGAGAATAGCCTGTGGATCACCAATTTCGGCGGCAACCGGTTGATCCGCCTCGATCCGCGCAGCGGCAAGATCCTCGGCTCGACGCCGACCGGCCCGTCTCCACGGTTCCTCACCGCCGGCGCCGGCTCGATCTGGACTCTCAATCAGGGCGACGGATCGGTCACCCGCATCGATGCAAAGACCGGCAGCCCCCTGGCCACCATTGCGCTGGGCGTGCCGGGCCATGGCGGCGACATCGCCTTCGGCGACGGCAAAGTCTGGGTGACGATGGCCGGAGTACCCCTAACGGCGATCGATCCCGCCACCAATCAACCGGTAAGCCAATGGGTCGGGTCGGGCGGAGATTCTCTAAAAGTGGATGCGGGCGTCATTTGGCTGACCGACTATCACGGCGGCACTGTTGCCGCGATTCCCGACCCGCTCCGCTGACCCTAAGCGTCGCACTTCTTGTAGGGACCATTATCCAGGTGCAGATGGTCGCGGTGCAGCTTGTTGCTCTTGGGCGTCAGCACCACGGCGAACATCTTGCAGGCGCCGGCGGCGACCTTGTGCAGGAACTCCGCCTTCTCGTCCTTGCCCCACCAGTTCTTCAGCACGGTGATGCGCGTGCCGTCTTCCAGCGTAAAGCCGGTAATGTCGACGGCTTTGCCCTTGCCATGCTCGGACAGGCGCTCGGGGTGATCGCTGCGCTGGCCGCGGCAATCGTAGGAGCCGGCGCTGGTCAGCAAGGTGACATGCTGGCCCAGCGACGCGGCGGCGGGGGCCACCACCTTGGTCTCGAAATCGGCCAGGCTGATCGCGGTCGAACAGGCCAGCAGCAGCGGACGGTTAAGCGGCACGCCGGCGGCCTTGAACTTGACCGCGCCATCGATGCCGCAACCTTCCGGCGTATGGAAATCGGCGCTGCGCTCGAAATCGACATGGCGCTGGTCGAGACCAGCCATACAGGCGGCAATCGGATCGACAAGGACCAGGGGCGAAGCCGGCGGGGCGGCCGGGAGCGGCGGCGGCTTGGACGAGGCACAAGCGCCGAGCAGGCAGAGCAGCATCAGGCCGGCCCATCTCCGCGAATTCATGGCCCACTTATAGGCCGCGAAAGCTAAGGACTCGTTAGCGATAGGGCCATTCGGCAGCGTGTTTCGGCCCGGTTCGTCGCCGGGAGCGACACCCGAATGTCCTTGACAACTCGGCTAAACGCCCGCTCAAATGTACGAAATAAAAACATTTTGTGCGCTTATCGCACACGCGATTGGCTTCACGACGCGATCAGGGCGAGGATTCTACGGGATGACAGGCCTTTTGCCGGACGCGTTCGGCGTGATGATCCATGCGCTGCATCTGCTGCTCGAGCCGATGCGCCTTCTGATCCTGGTCGCTGGCGTCCTGACGGGGCTGGCCATCGGCTGCGTGCCCGGGCTGGGCGGCGTGGTCGGGCTGGCCGTTCTGATCCCCTTCACCTACGGCATGGACGCCTATAGCGCCTTCGCCCTGCTGCTCGGCATGGCGGCGGTCACCACCAGTTCCGATTTGATTCCCGCCGTGCTGCTCGGGGTGCCCGGCACGGTAGGCGCCGCCGCGACGGTGATGGACGGGCATGCCATGGCGCGCAAGGGGGAAGCCGGGCGGGCTTTCGGCGCCGGTTTCGCCGCCTCCCTGGCAGGCGGAATCGTCGGCGCCGTGATCCTCGCCGCGGCGATTCCGGTGCTGAAGCCGCTGATGATGGCGATCGGCGCGCCCGAGTTGCTGGCCTTCAGCCTCTTCGGCCTGTCGATGGTGGCCACCCTGAGCGGCAAGGCGCCCCTCAAGGGCGTGGTCGCCGCGGCGCTGGGGCTCATGCTGTCGATGATCGGCGCCGGCATGCAGACCGGCGTGCCGCGCTGGACCTTCGACTCGCTCTATCTGTTCGACGGATTGCCGCTGGTGCCGGTCACGCTGGGGCTGTTCGCCCTGCCCGAATTGGCGGACCTGGCCATCGAACGGCGCAGCATCGCAGCCGCGCAGCCCGACCGGGCGAAGCTGGGCCTGGCGCATCAGTGGCAGGGACTGCGCGACGTGGTGGAGAATTGGTGGCTGGTGCTGCGCTGCTCGGTTCTGGGGGTGGCCCTGGGGGTGGTGCCGGGCATCGGGTCGGCGGTGATCGACTGGATCGTCTACGGCTATGCCCAGCGCAGCGAGCGGGACTCCACAGGGTTCGGCAGCGGCGACGTGCGCGGTGTGATCGCCCCCGAAAGCTCGAACAATGCCAAGGAAGGCGGCCATTTGGTTCCGACCATCGTCTTCGGCGTGCCGGCCGGCACCTCGATGACCCTGCTGCTCGGGGCCTTCCTGATGCACGGGCTGGTGCCGGGTCCCGATATGTTGACCAAGCATCTCGACGTCACCTACTCCATCATCTGGAGCCTGACCCTGGCCCATGTTCTGGGTGCGATAATCTGCGTGTTCGGCAGTTCCAGCCTGGCGCGGCTGGCCGCCCTGCCGCACCGGGTGATGCTGCCGGTGATCATACCGGTCATCCTGGTCGCCGCCTTCGAAGGCTCGCGGGATTTCGGCGATCTCTATTCCCTGCTGATCTTCGGCGTCGCGGGCTGGGTGATGAAGCGGCTGGGCTGGCCGCGCCCGCCAATGGTGCTGGGCTTGGTGGTCGGCAAGATCTTCGAGCGCTATCTCTACATCTCGACCGAGATCTATGGCGGTTTCGGATGGATGCTGCGCCCGGTGGTGGTGGTGGTCCTGATGGTGATCGCCTGGGTGCTTTACCGCCCGATGCGTCAGATCGCAGCCCAACTGGTCGCGGAATTCCGCCAGTTGAGCTGGGGACGGCTGCGGTTCGGGCCCGCTACGCTGGTCGCCGTGATGGCGGTGGCGGTCGCCGGGGCGGCGCTGGCCACTTCGGCCGGGTGGCCGGCGGCCGAACGGGTGGTGCCACGGGCCGCTTGCGCGGTGGCGCTGACGGCGGCGCTGCTCAACCTGGTCACCGAGCTGTTCGGCACGGCGGGCCAAGAGCGGCCCAGCGGCGCGGAGTCCAGCCGGATCGTCGGCATACGGGCGTTGGGCGTGCTGGCCTGGCTGGCCGGCCTGATCGCCGGCGTCGCGCTGATCGGCTTCATCCCGGCGGCGATGCTGTTCGTTCTGATCTGCATGACCCTGGGCTTCGGTGAATCCATGCGCAAGGCCCTGCTCTGCGCGGGCGGCATCGGCATGTTCTTCTGGGCGGTATTCGACCGCACTCTGGCGGTGCCGTGGCCGCCATCCCTGCTGGGTGATTATTTTCCCGCGCTGCGCGCGGCGACCGGGCTGATGTGAGGAGCCAGTGATGCGTAACGGGGTGCGACAGGGACTGTTCCTTCTACTGCTGGGGATCGCGACGGCGGCGACGGCGGCCGATCCCGTGCGCGACTTCTATGCCGGCCGAACCATTCAATTGGTGATCGGCTACAGCGTCGGCGGCGGCTACGATCTTTATGCCCGCACCCTGGCCCGCCACATGAGCCGCCACATTCCGGGCAATCCCATCATCGTGCCGCAGAACATGCCCGGCGCGGGAAGTGTGCGGGCCCTCAATTACCTGGCCAAGGCCGCCCCCAAGGACGGCAGCGTGTTCGGCACCTTCGCGCGCGGCGCCGCGATGGAGCCGTTGCTCGACCCGCAATCGGCCGCCTTCGATCCGCGGAGCCTGAACTGGATCGGCAGCATCACCAACGAGGTCAGCACGTGCGCCTTCTGGCACAGTTCCGGGATCAAGACATGGCAGGACATGCAAAAGAAGAGCTACACC
>Ga0070730_10005654_pt1 | contig 10764 bp, 8 predicted proteins | sample Coa_R1_3_FD_66447 | JGI IMG/M metagenome (GOLD analysis project Ga0070730, IMG submission 66447) | Surface soil microbial communities from Centralia Pennsylvania, which are recovering from an underground coalmine fire - Coalmine... | ecosystem: Environmental > Terrestrial > Soil > Unclassified ... | reverse complement strand
CACGTACTTGGCCTCGCCCAGAGTCGGGAGCGGGCGGGCATTCTCCCCGATCGGCATGTCCCCGACCACGTGGGGGCGCCGCGCGTGCGACTCGAGCAAGCTCTCAAGTCCGGTCGGGTTCCAGCTCAGTACGATCCGCCGTGCTTCCTTCATCTCGGCCAGCAATGCGGGGACGGCGGAGAACTCGGGGGTTCCCTGAAGCGTTTCGGGCCACGCCAGGACCACGGTGCGGATCTCATCACCCTTCAGGGCTGACCGGGCGAGCAGGGCGGCGCAGTCGGTCGGGGACCCGGCAAGGACGTCCACCTCGCCCGAAGCCAGCAGGCGAGCCGTTCGGTCCAGTCCGGTAACGGCGTGGAATCGAAGAGGTTGGGGCACCGCGAGTAGCCAGGCCTGAGCGGCACTCGGGCTTTCCGTGATAATCAGCACGGGAGCGTGCCCCTGGACCAGCGGCCACAGGGCGCCGGCGCATTCGGGGGCCGGGGGAGACACGATCAGTACGGGGCGCCCGCGCTCCAGTACGGCCGTCGCGGGCGTCGCTTCCACAGGTGCTGTCACACGGTCCTCAGTTGTCAAAGGGCGTTCAAATCTCTATCACGCATCCTAGTTACGGGGCTCGAAGGTGGCAAGGAGCGAGGCTAGATTCCAATTCGAACTTCACCTGCCTGGAGACTCGGTGGCTGACGGCCTGTCGCAAAACCTGCAACATCTCGAAACATCGGCGACCATCGCCATTTCGCAGGAAGCGAAGCGCCGGCGCGCCGCGGGTGAAGACGTCATCGACCTGGGGGCGGGCGAACCCGATTTCGCGACGCCCTCAATTCCGGCCGAAGCCGGCATCAAGGCCATCAAGGACGGCTACACGCACTATCCGGCCAACGAGGGCATCCTCGAGCTGCGCGCAGCCGCGGCGAAGCATCTCTCCCTCCTGTCGGGCGGCCGGCCCGTCAACGCCGATCATATCGTCGTCTCCTCGGGCTCCAAACAGTCGCTCTTCAACGCCTGCTTCTCGCTCTTCGGTCCCGGCGACTCGGTCGCCATTCCCGCCCCGGCCTGGGTGTCGTACCCGCAGATCATCCATCTCGCGCGAGCCCGCCCCGTCATGGTGGCCGGAGACGCCGAGTGGGGGTTGAAGGTGGGCGTGAAGGATCTGGAGCGGATGGTGCCGACTCCGAAGGGTCTGATTCTCTGCTCCCCCTGCAACCCCACGGGCGCCGTGTACTCCCTGACCGAGCTTCGCGCGATCGCCGAGTGGGCGGAGCGGAAGAACGCGTGGATCATCGCGGACGAGATCTACCGCCGGATCCACTACGGGCCTGGTCCGGCGCCCTCGTTCCTCGATTTGAACGACGAGTTGCTGAAGCGGGTCGTCCTGATCACCGGTCCCAGCAAGGCCTATGCGATGACCGGATGGCGGATCGGACTGGCCCTCGCACCTCAGCCCATCGCGAAGGCGATGTCGGCCCTGCAATCGCACACGACGAGCGGCGCGAATCATCAGGCTCAGTTCGCGGCCGCGGCGGCGTATGCGGACGAGCGCGTGGAGCAGGATGTCCAGCGGATGGTGGCCGAGTTCCGGAAGCGCCGTGACCTGGTCGTCGGCCGCTTCCGGCAGGATTTGCCGGGCGTCGAGTTCGTCGAGCCGCTCGGGGCCTTCTACTTCTTCTTCCGCGTCGACTCGTTCGGCGGAATGAATGGCACGGACTTCTGTACCCAGCTGATCACGGAGACCGGGGTGGCGCTCGTGCCCGGCGCGGCGTTCGGCGACGACCGCTGGGTGCGGCTGTCGTACGCGGCGGCGACGACCGAGCTCGAGAGAGCCCTGGATCGTATCCTGGAGTTCGTCACCGTGCGGGAAAAGGGAAGCGGGAAACGTGATGGTGTTTGAAGCCAGGATCGTCCCACTCGACGGCAAGCTGCCGAAAGTCACCTACCGCTGGGATGCGGAGACCGACATCCTGACCGTTTCCTGCAAGGGCACGGCCAGGAACGGCAAGGGACTCTCCGGCACCGTGGATCTCGAAGGAGCCGACGGCTCGTTCGTGGTGCTCGACGTCGCCGATGGGGCGCTGCGCGGCCTCGACGTCGTGACCTGGCCCGACGACATCAAGACGGTGAACACCCTCACGCCGCCGGCCGACCCGAAGGAAGGCGCGGTCATTTTTCCGTCGCGCAATTCCCAGCCGGGTGTGGCGGCCGTCGAAGTGGACACGGCGCTGATGATGGAGAAGAACGACGCGGAATCAATTCTCCACCTGAGGGTGGGGCGGGCGCGCACCGCGACCCCCGTTCGCGTCGGTGACCACCTGCTCGTCGAGATCGACAAGCAAAACCGATTGGCGGGCGTCTGGCTCCTCGACGTCCCGCCCTTTCCCAACGTCGAGGTCACCGCTTAGCCGTGGAAGAACGGCTCGAGCGATACCTGCGCGAGCTGTTCGCCGTCGAAGACGCCGCGCTGGTCGCCATCCGGAAGCACCAGGCCGCGTCGAATCTCCCCGAGATCAACGTCTCTGCCGAGGAAGGGCGCCTCCTGGCGGTGCTGCTGGCCGCCGTTCAGGCTACGCGCGTTCTCGAGATCGGCTCGCTGGGCGGGTACTCGGGCGCCTGGATGGCCCGGGCACTCCCGCCGGGCGGCAAACTGACGACGATTGAATTCGATCCGCACCACGCCAAGGTCGCGCGCGAGGCCTACCGCACGGCCGGCGTGGCGGCCCGCGTCGAGCTGATCGAGGGCTCGGCGCTCGACGTACTGCCAACGCTGAAGCCGGGCTTCGATGCGGTGTTCGTCGACGCGGACAAGGCCCCCATGGCGCAGTATTTCGAATGGGGTGTGCGACTCCTGCGGGTGGGTGGCCTGCTCCTCGGGGACAACGCCTTCCATGACGGCAAGGTCGCCGATCCGTCGGTGACGGCGCCGGACACCGAGGGCGTCCGGGCGTTCAACAAGCTGTCGGCGACCGATCCCCGCATCAACGCGACGGTGATTCCCATCCGCGACGGACTGGTAGTGGGTGTGAAGGTGCGGGACTAGTGGCGCGCCTCGCGTGGCTCGACGCCGCGCTCGCCGCGGGTGCCGTACCCGCTTCGTACGTGCCTGACGCCTCGGGCGGGCGCAGCGAGGCCGAAGAGCTGACGGGCGCCGACCTGGTCGAGGGTTCCGAGCTCGCCGTCCGTCCGCTCGGAACCGAGCCGCTCGTCCCGTCAGCCGTGACGTTCATCGACGGCATTCAGCGCTGGGCGGTTGTCGGATACGACGGCGTCGTCCCGATCATCAGTGCCTATGTGGCCGCCGCGGCCCGGCGTCGAAAGGGTGGTCGCCTCCAGACGGTGGCGGAGCGATCCCGGCGGGTCGTGATCACGGCCGTGGACGGCTTGAGCGACAACGTCCGCGACGCGCTACAGCGCTCCGGGGAGGAGCTGATCACCCTCAAGGATGAGGTTCTGGGTCAGCCGGGGCGCGCACTCACGGCCGCGGGGATTCAAGTTGAACGGCTCCGCGATGCCGTGGAGCGAGCCGTTGCGGAGCCCCTGGCGGAGCGGTTGCCGGCGGATGAATGGCTGGTGATCGACGGGATCCTTTCGAACTCCGCGGTCCTGGCGCGCCACGCCCGCACCCTCGGCGTGATCAAGAGTCATGGAGCGCAGTACTTCAGCGGTGACGACTTGAAGCGCGCACTTACGCTGCCTCAGGGGCACCGCACCTCGGTTTTCCAGCCCCATCGGCACGGGTCGCAAGCGGTCTACTCGTGGTACGTGCGAATTTGGCCCTGGGAGGGCCATGACCTCCTGTATGGTCTGCTCCGCCTCGAAGCCCGCGCGCACCGCGATTCCATCGGCCTCGCCGACGCGCTCGGCTCCTGGCTCCTGAACGAGCGCAAACCGCTATCCACCCCGGACGCGAGATTCGATCGATTGCTGTATCCTATCCATGACGTGGAGACCTATCTCCGCAGCCGGGCCCCCCAGTATCTGGTGGCTGACCCCGGCTCGCGACTGCCCAGGACCGGCACATGAGCGTCGGACGAGTCGTCGCGACCGAGCTCAAACCGGCCACGCCGCACCAATTCCACTTCTGGACGGCGCGGGACACGAGCATCGGCATCGGCTCAATCGTCCGGGTCGAAGACCCGGCCGATGCCGCGCGCGTGGTCTTCGGGGTGGTGACCGACGCCTTCGCGTACTCCGATCTGGCCACGCCGCTCCATGACGTCGTCAGTGCCGATGGCGATCCCGACCGCGCCTCAACGGCGCCGACAATACGCCAAGAAATCCGGCTGTGGACCGCCGCCGTCCTGCGCCAATTCCCGGAAGATCCGCTCCAGCCTGTCCCGTTGGGCCGGGTGCTGGTCGCGAGTGATGCGGACGTCGCCTCGGCACTCCGCATGGACGCGTACCTCACGGGGGCGGAGCCGACCGGAATCCCCGTCGGGCTCTACACGTCGGGGGGACTCGAAGCCCCGGTCTACCTGGACTCCGACTTCCTGCTGGGCCCCGAAGCCGCGCACCTCAACATCTCCGGGATTTCGGGGTTGGCGACCAAGACGTCGGCGGTCGAGTTCCTGATCTCCTCCATCTTCCAGCACTTTCCGACGCACCGCGGCCGCGTCGCCGCCGTCTGCTTCAACGTGAAAGGTCCGGATCTCTGCTTCCTGGACCGCCCCGGCGAGCTCCAGGAAGAGGACCGCCGCCGGTACGAACGCCTCGGCGTCCGCCCGGAACCCTTCAAGCGGGTGCGCTACTACGCACCGTTCAAGCCCGACGGCGTCAACCTCAACACGCTGCGCACGCACCCCGATCTGGTGGGGGACGTCGAGCCGCTGGTGTGGGGTTTGCGCGAAGCCCTCGATTTCGCCGAGGTCCTCCTCAACAAGGACGACATCGACGCGAAGGCCGACGCGTTCATCGACTTCCTGAAAGACCGGGTCGTCGGGCAGCCCTTCGACGACGGCTTCGGGAACCAGCATCAGGTCGAGACCTTCGCGGACCTGGACGCGCTGTTCCGGGCCATCCTGCGTGGGGTGGAGGACTCGGGGCGCGGGGACATGTGGCGGACCCATCACGTCGCCACCATCCGGAAGGTGCGGAACCGGCTCTCGAACATCTCGACGCGCTGCAAAGGCCTCGTGACCGATGACGGGGCGGTGGGCGATCTCCCCTGGGGCGCGTTCGAAGATCGCGGCGTCTACGTCATCGACGTCGCCAACGTCGACCCACTCGGCCAGGATCTGGTCTTCGCGCGGGTGGTCTCCAAGCTCCGCGAGCGCCTGGAGCACCGGAACCTCGGCGTGGACGTGGTCGTGGTGTTCGTGGACGAGCTGAACAAGTACGCGTCGGGGGATGGACCGGAGACCCACGTGAAACGGATGCTCCTCGACATCTCCGAACGCGGCCGGTACCTGGGGCTCGCGTTGTTCGGGGCGGAGCAGTTCCGGTCACAGGTACACCGGCGGGTGGTGGGGAATGCGGGAACCCAGGTGTTCGGGCGGATGGATGCCGACGAGCTGGCGACCCCCGGCTACCAGGTCCTGTCGCCGGCGACCAAGATCAAGCTCGCGACCTTGCCGATCGGCGAGCTGATGATCAGGCACCCGCACTTCACGCAACCGATCTTCGTCCGGTTCCCGAGACCGGCCGTGATGCGGGGCCGGGACGGTGTGGAGCAATTCCCGCCCGGTGAAGACCTGCCGTTCGAGGACGCCATCGTGCGGCAGCTCATGAAAATCGACCGGCGGCTGAAGCCGAACGTGCTCAAGGACCTGGTTGCCTCACGCGAGCAGGAGGATGTCCGCCGGGCCCTGGCGGCCGTGCGACGCACCCGGCCGGACGACGTGCTCGCGTTCTTCCGGAGCGCGTTGGGGAGCAAGGTCGCCGCCGATGTGCCGCGGGAACGGCGGGCGGTGCCGCCGCTGTCGCCCATTTCCGAGGAGCCGTACTGAGCGGGAGGTTTCGCATGCGACCCGTCATCGCCTTGCTTGCCGTCGTATCGCTCGGAGTGGCCTGTGGAGGTGGATCGGCGCCCGGTGGTCCACCGGCCCCGCAGGGGCTGCGCGTGCGCCTGAAGTTTGCCAAGACTCCCGGACCCATACGGTACGAAGTGCATCAGACGTCCGACCGCGTGGTCGGCATCATGAAATACAAGGTCGCCCGCATCTTGTACGTCACCCAGGTTTTTCAGGACTCGCTTGAGGCGCACTTGGTCCGCGTCCGGATCGACTCAGGACGAGGTGCGCCAAACCTGCCGGTGAGATTGGGTCCCTATCCGGGGTTCATGGGTTGGTTCAACGATCGCAGGGATCGCCTCGATACGCTGGCGACCGACCGCACCATCGAGATGTATCGCGCCGACGTATTCGACGGGACCATTCCCCTGCCATTGGACTCGGTAGGAGTTGGAGATGTTTGGGACGCTGGTCCGACTCGGCACGTCGTCATTCACGTCGAAGACACCCCCATACATGCCGCCGCTCGCGGGGTCGTGAAAAAGCTCACCGTGGTGAACGGTGACACGATCGCGGACCTTGGTCTGAACTTCTCGGTGAAAGGGAAGTTCATTCTCAAGAATGGACGGGAGATCGACGTCCACGGTGAAGAGAAGGGCGACGAGGTGTTCTCCGTGAACCAGGGTATCGCCTTGCGGGTCCACGTCGAAGGCAAAATCGAGTGGGACACCGACGTCATGACTCCAGGGGGACTCTCGCAGGTGTATACGATCCTGCACAGCACCTCTGACCGGAGCCTCATTCCTTAGATGAAGCTCGCCCACCTCTCCGACCTTCACCTGGGGTTCCGCCAGTACGAGCGGCTGACGCCGCGCGGCGCGAACCAGCGCGAGGCCGACGTAGCGACCGCGCTGAAGCGGGCGGTGGATGACCTGCTCGAGCAGGAGCCCGACTGCGTGGTGATCGCGGGAGACGTGTTCAACGCCGTGCGCCCGACCAATGCCGCGATCTTGACGCTCTTCCGCGAGCTCGACCGTCTCCGCAATGCGCTGCCCGCGACCAAGGTGATCATGGTGGCGGGAAACCATGACACGCCGCGGTCGGCCGAAACGGGAAGCATCCTCAGGCTCTACGAGGCGCTCGGGGTCGAGATCGTGATCGACGTCCCCCGGCGGATCATGCTGCCCGATCTGGACGCCGCGGTGCTGGCGGTCCCGCACTCGGCGGTCGCGCAGGCGGAGCGTCCCGCCCTCCGCCCGCAACCGGGGGTGACGCACAACATCCTGGTCATTCACGCTGAGGTCGACGGGATTTTTGCCTTCGACAAGGGCGCGGTCGAGTACGGCAGCGGCGTCGTGACTCGCGCCGAGCTCGGCGCCTCGCACTGGGACTACGTTGCCCTCGGCGCCTACCACGTGGCGCGTGAGCTCGAGCCGAACATGTGGTACTCGGGGAGCCTGGACTACGTCAGCCACAACCCCTGGGGCGAGTTGGTGGACGAGAAACGCCACAAGCGCCCGGGGAAGGGCTACCTGCTGGTCGATCTCCCCGGTGCCAAAGTGACCTTCCGGGCCATCGAGGCGCCCCGGCGTTTCCTGGACCTGCCGCCGATCGACGCCACCGACCAGACCGCCGCGGAGCTGGATGCGGCGATCGCCGCGGCGGCGAAGAAAGTGAAACCGTCCGTCGACGACATGGTGATCCGGCTGATCGTCAACAACGTGTCCCGCGGAATCGCGAAAGATCTGGACCACGAGGCGATCCGCGCATTGAAGACCAGGGCGCTCAACTTCCATCTCGACCTGCGGCGCCCCCCGCCACCCGAACGCGAAGTGGGGGTCGCCACGCCGGGCGGAAAGAGCCTCACGCTTCCCGAAACGGTGAAGGATTTTCTGTCCCGCCGCCCCCTCGACGCGGACCTGGACCGCGAGGAATTCATTCGGGTCGGTGTGGAGTACGTCGAGAAGGCGGGCGCCGGCACGCGCGAGGAGGGGCCCCGCTAGTGGAGCTGCGCCGCCTCCGGCTCGTGAACTTCCGCCAGCATGCCGATACCGAAATCGAGTTCGGGAAGGGCATCACGGGCATCGTCGGCCCCAATGGGGCGGGCAAGACCACGCTCCTCGAGGCCATCTCCTGGGCGATTTATGGCTCGCAGGCCGCCCGGGGCGACAAGGATTCCGTGCGGAATCTGCGCGCGAAGGCACGCTCCTCCGTCAAAGTCGAGCTCGAGCTGGCCCTCGGCCGCCACGAGCTGCGGATCGTGCGGGGGCTGCACTCCGCGGAGCTGTATCAGGATGGCGTGCTGCTCGCCAACTCGTTGAAGGAAGTGACGGAGAAGGCGCAGAAGGCGTTGGGCATGACGCACGATGAGTTCTTCAATACGTACTTCACCGGCCAGAAGGACCTGGCGGTGATGGGGACGCTCAAGCGCGAGGAGCGGCACGCGTTTCTCTCCCGCGTCCTCGGCTACGAGCGCCTGGATCTGGCGCGGGTCGACGTCCGCGAGACGCGCAACGGCTTGAATGGAGAGCTCAAGGGCCTGGAGGCCGGGCTGGTGGACCGGGCAACCCTCGAAAAGGCCCGCCAGGAGGCCGAGGCCCGGCTGAAAGAAGCCCGCGGCGCGGTGAAGAGCGCCGAACGCACGCGGTCCGACGCCGAAAAGCGGCTCAGCGAAGAGGAGCCCAGGTGGAAGGAATGGCAGGCCCGGCGTGACCGGACGCTTTCGCTCGATGGGGACCGCCGGATAGCCGACAAGGAGGTCGAGACCGCGCGCCAGGAGTTCCAGCGTCTCGACCGCGAGCTGACCGCGGCCCGGGATGCCCGCCGGCAGCTGGATCAACTCGAGCCTACCCTGGCGCCCATCCTCGCGCTGGAGCGGGAGCGGGAACAGCTCGAGGGGTTGCAGAAAGAGGAAGTCGCACGGAAGGGTGAGGAAGCCCAGCTCAAGGAGCTCAAACGGACGACGGAACGCCTGGAGAAGCGCATCGGCGAGCTCCTGCCTGCCGAAGAATCTCTCGCGGCCGTCGAGCGGGAGGTCAAGCTGGTGGCGGAAGAGCTGGCCACCGCCGAGCGACTGGCCGAGGAAGCCCGCACGGCCTGGGTTCGCGAGCGCCAGTACGCCGAGACCAAGCGGAACGAGCTCCGCGAGCAGTGGAAGGAAGTGAAGCAGGAGCGCGACGAGATCGTGTCCCTCGGCCCCGAGGGGATCTGCCCGACCTGCAAGCGACCGTTGGGGCCGGAGTACGCGCAGGTGCTCACCGTCCTCGACGCGCAGCTGACCGGCATCAAGGACAACGGTGAGTTCTTCGCCAAACGCGTGGAGCAGCTGGAGGCCGAGCCCGCCAGCGTCACGGAAGCCGACAAGACCCGGGATGAGATCGCCGGCCGGAGCCGGGCGGTGAGTGAACACGCGGGCAACCTGCGTGCCCAGGAGCAGGAGCGACGCCGGGCGGTGGCGGAGCGGGAGACGGCGGTCAAACGGTCGCGGGATCTCGAGCAGCGGTTGGCCACGCGAGCCACCGGTTACGATCGGGAGCGTCATGAAGCGGTGCGCGCGCAGCTGGCGGCGCTCAAGCCGGTGCTGCTCGAGGCGACGACGCTGAAGGACCGCGCCGGCCGGGGCGAGATCCTGGTCAAGGAGGCGGAGCTCGCGGAGAAGGTGCTCTCCGCCCGCGAGGCTCGCGCGAAGGAGCTGACGGATGCCGTGAAGGCACTGGGATTCTCGGACGCGGAGTTCGACAGTGCCCGCCAGCGCCACGAAAAGGCCCTGGTCCAGGTACGCGCTGCCGAAGTCAGCCTGGCGCAGATGCGGGGAGAGCTGACCGGTGCCGAGGCGGCGCTGGTCGAGGCACGGAAGCGGGAAGCGGAGCGCGGCGAGAAGGAGAAAGAAGTCGCGGATCTCCGCATCCGCTTGCGGCTCCATAACGAGCTCGACCGCGCCCTTGGCGACCTCCGCACGGGCCTGAACGCCGCGATGCGGCCCGAGATCGCGACCCTCGCGTCCAGCTTCCTGTCCGACCTGACCGACGGCCGGTACTCGGATGTCGACCTCTCCGAGGATTACCGGGTGATCGTGCTGGACGAGGAGCTGCCGAAGCCCGTGTTGTCGGGCGGTGAGGAGGACCTTGCCAATCTGGTGCTCCGTCTCGCCATTTCCCAAATGATCGCGGAGCGCGCCGGCCAGCCGCTCTCGCTTCTGGTGCTGGACGAAATCTTCGGCTCCCTGGATGAAGGGCGGCGGCACCACGTACTCACGCTGCTGCGGCGTTTGGGGGACCGGTTTCCGCAGGTCATTCTCATCACGCACGTGGAGCAGATCAGGGATGGCCTGGACCGGGTGATCCGGGTGGACTACGACTCCGGCAAGGGCACCAGCGTGGTGCGGGACGACACGGCGACGCTCGGAGGGGCCGATGCGGGCGTGGCTGCCTGAGCGCGAGGTGCACGGCCCCGAACGGGCCGGCGAGCGGGACATCGAGGGCCTGAACCGGCTCTTCGCGGAGGCGTTCACCGACCGGTACCGCCGCGACGGCCTGGTGGGCGTGCGCGTGCCTCGCCTCAATCCCGCGATCTGGCGCTACGCCCTGATCGACGCGGGTGAAGGCGCCATGCTCTGGCGCGACGAACATGGGGACATCGCTGCCTTCAACCTGGCGCATCTGTGCGGCCGCGAAGGATGGATGGGGCCCTTGGCAGTCCGGACCGACCGGCAGGGCGGGGGTGTGGGGAAGAGCGTAGTCGGGGCCGCCGCTGATTGGCTGATCGACCGCGGGGCGCACACGGTGGGACTCGAGACCATGCCCCGGACCGTCGACAACATCGGGTT
>Ga0070730_10005653_pt1 | contig 10764 bp, 6 predicted proteins | sample Coa_R1_3_FD_66447 | JGI IMG/M metagenome (GOLD analysis project Ga0070730, IMG submission 66447) | Surface soil microbial communities from Centralia Pennsylvania, which are recovering from an underground coalmine fire - Coalmine... | ecosystem: Environmental > Terrestrial > Soil > Unclassified ... | reverse complement strand
TCGCGCATGAGGTGCCGATGGTCGTAACGGCGAAAGTCCGGGCGCTGCGACTCGGCGCTGCCCGGAAAGTACTCGAAGTTGAAATCCGTGATCATGGCGCCGAGCGCGTAGCGCGGAATCATTGGAATCGGGCCACACAGCTGCGCGTATTCGCCGAGCGCGCGGGCGTAGTCGCGGCCGTAGGCGAAGAGGTACCAGTCGTCACCGCCCCTCTCCCGACGCGGCTCGATCCACGAGCGCTGCGCATTCCACAGCGGCGTAGCGCTGTCGTCGATGAAGGCGTAGCCGCTGCGGCTCAGGAGCCCGGGCAGCGCCTTCGGCAAAACCAGGTCGATTCCAGGAATCGAGTCGTTGACCGGGCTCGAGAGATCCATGCCATCGGTCGGCAGATTCGCAGCGCTGATATTGTCGAGCGAGTAATTGAGGCCGCCGAGGTTCTGCGCATCCACGTCCCCGGGATGCCAGCGGTGCTGCGCACCGCCGCGATCCTTCCAGCTCACCTCGAGATTGGCCGCGGCAAAAGCACCGGACCCGAGACGGTAGCGCACCGTCATCGCGCCGGTCGTGGCTACCAGCCAGCCGTGCTCTTCGTGCGACTGCACCGTCACCTGCGGCCAGTCGCGCTTCACCACTACCGCGCTCGGCGCATCGGCGAAGGTGGCGGAGGGGGAGTACTCCATCCGCAGCAAAGTCGCAGTCAGGAACTGGAAGCGCGCCTTGCCCGCAGGGACCGTGGTCGCACCGCTCGCGGCGGGCGCCGAAGCGGCGGCCGCGAGTGCCAACACGAGCCAGACGATGCGCATGACTTAAGTTACTCAGGTCACCGCCGCGCATGCGCAACTCCGCCGACCAGCGCCTGTCCCATTGGACGGCGCGGAGCGTCCGGCGTTCCGCGCGTCAGTCCGCGACCAGCACCTCCGCCTTGAGCCGCGTGCCAGCCACGACCGGCGAATGCACGGAGCAGGCCGCGCTGTAGCTGACATTGCGAACCGCAAAGAGCGGCAGCACATCCCGATGGATCTGCGCTACCAGCTCACAGTCGCGCGCCGCGTCGAGAAGGTCGCGATCAGCCAGCAGATCGACTGACTTCCAGTGCGCGTGGGTCTCCCCGGCGCTTGCAGTCGCGGGCTGCAGCACGTGCATGACGATTCTCGTACCGGGAGTGGTCTCCGGCGAGTTGACTCCAACGCAGCCGTAGCCCGTCAGGGTGAGGTCGTCGCGAGCGCCCAGCCGCACCAGGATGCCTCGCATCCTGTCCTGCAACCCGTCGCAGCTGTACTTGGTCGTAAATCCGACGTAGCGGAAGTTGAGCTCCTTCTGCACCCACACAGCCCCCTCCTGCCCCGGATTCGAGGCAGCAAGTGCCAGGCTTGCCGAAGCGCAAAGGAGTGCCAGCGCCAGTGCCGCTGTAACGCGGGCGCTGCGCGCAAGAGCCGCGACCGTTCCCCGATTTCCGTGAAGCATGCGTATCTCCGCGCCTACCGGCGGTTCAAAGACTTTTTGACGTCCCCGCAACTGCAGATGTTCCGCAAGCTCCTCCCGCGGGACAATACTTCGGTCCGGAAACGCGATCATGCACCAGCCCTCTGCCGCAATGCTCGTTGGCCTCATTTCGATGCTCGCTGCGACCGCGTATGGCACAGCGGCCAACACGCTTGCGTTGTCGACGTCCGACACGATGCTTAGCGTCGAGGCGGACTCTCAGGTGCCGCGGGTCGCGGCACTCAACGGGCCCAGCGGCTGGCGGTTGACGAGCCGGTCGGCGGAAGCTTTGCCCGACCATGTGGAAGTGGCCGGCACGCTGCAAGCTCTCAAATGGCGGCTGGATCGTGCGGCAAGCCACAGCGACTCGAAAGAAATCTCGCTCGTTTATCTCTGCGAGACGCCGGCACTCCGCCTCGTGTGGCGCTGGCGCGCACGTGCGCCGTTCGGTCCCCTGGAGCACACGATCGAAGTCCACAATCACGGCACGCAAACGCTTTGGCTGCCACTACAGCCGAGCCTGAGCTTTGACTGGGCTGTCGATCCGGCCTTGACGCTGGAACGGTTGTGGATTGAGAAAGGCGCCGACATACCCTCGGCCTCTGGCACGCACCTCGATGCGCTGCCCGTCGGCGACCGCTGGGCAGGTAGCTCGAGCACTTACGCGCGTCCCGTTCCGGGTCAGCCCCGCGAGATGATCCCGTGGATCCTGGTCGATGAGCCGCAGGGGGCGCGGCGCGGCTGGTACCTCGGCATCGAGTTCAGCGGACGCACGCGCATCATGCTCGAGCGCGACCGCTCGGCCGTGCGCGGAGCTGCCGGACTCAACCCCCTCCCCGGCCCGTACCGCACACGGCTCGAGCCGGGCACCACCTTCGTGACTCCGACGGTCTTCGTCGGTGCCTTCAGCGGCGGGCCGGAAGGCGCCGGCAACACACTGCGCCGCTGGATACGCGAGGTGCTCGGCCACGCGGAAACGCTCCGTGACCCCTCCTACCCGCTCCTGGTGAGCAACAGCTGGGGCAGCGGCATGGCGGTGGACGAGGGCCTCGCACAACGCATGATTGAGGATGGCGCAGCGCTCGGGCTCGAGATGTTCCATCTCGATGCGGGCTGGTTTCGAGGCGTCGGCGACTGGCAGCCCGACCCCGGCCGTTTCCCGCACGGTCTCGCGAGCCTCGCCGACTTCGCCCATCGCCACCGGATGCGCTTCGGCCTCTGGGTCAGCTGGGCACAGGCGGGCACCTCCGCTCAATCCGGTGCGCTCGATGTCAATGATCCCGACATGCGGGACTGGCTGATCGCCGATCCCCCCGCCGGATGGAAGCACTCGGAGCCGTTCAAGGGCATCACTGTAGATCTGGGTGTGCCCGCGGCCGCAGCCTGGGCTGAACGCGAGCTCGAGCGAATCGTCACCGGGTACCACCTCGACATGCTCGAGCATGATGGTTACCTCGTCGCGCAGGGCAGCGCTCGCTCCGACCATCCGGCTGCCCCGCCCGAGGCCGGAACGCTGCGGGTGTACGAGGACTCGGGTTATCTGTGGGTCGAGGGCTCGAACTCGACCGATGTCAGCGATCACGCGACGCGGGGCTATTACGCAATCTACGAGCGCCTGCGTGCGCGACATCCGCACCTGCTGCTCGAGCTCTGCAACGACGGTGGCCGCATGGTGGACTTCGGCAGCGCCGCGCATGGCGACTATTTCTCCACTACGGACACCTACGATCCCCTTTCCAATCGTCGCGCCTTCTTCGATGCGAGCCACGTGCTGCCGGCTGCGATGCTGGAAAGCTATGTCGCGGCGTGGCCCGTGCCGCGCCCGGAGAACTTTCGCTACATGCTGCGCAGCGGGATGCTCGGTTGGTTCTCTCTCATGCTCGACACCCGCACCTGGACGTCGCAGCAGCGGGCTGACGCGCGCGCCGAGTTCGCTCTGTACCGCTCGGCGCTGCGTCCTCTCATCCGCGACGCCGATCTCTACCACATCGCCGACCGTCCCGACGGCGTGCATTGGGATGGCATCGAATACTTCTCCCCGCGCCGCCAGCGCGGGGTGCTCTACGCCTTTCGCGGCTCCGCCTCCGGTGAGCCCGCGCATCGCTTTTCTCTCGCGGGCCTCGACCCGGCGCGCCGCTATACCCTCCATTTCCATGATCGGAACGTGAGTCGTGTGCTCACGGGACGTGCGCTGATGGAGCGAGGCGTGAAAGTGCCCCTGCCCGTGCCGCTCTCCTCCGAGCTGATCTTCTTCGCGCAAACGGAGTGACGCCCGAACCGCGTGCCGGGCGCATCGCGGGGCTGTTGCACCGCCGCCTCATCGTACGGCCGGAAGCTCCCCGACGCCTGCGAAGTCCGGAGGGCGCCTTCCGACAGAAGCGGATCCCAGATGTTGTAAATACGCGACACTCACTTGTCATCGCGAATTGTTCGCATTACATTCGGGACCGCAGTGCCCGGAGGCTCAACTGCCGGGCCGATAAGTATCTTCTGAAGAACGACGCTCGCGAGGTTCTGTCCGGGATTAACTGGCCTGCTTCACGCATCGGGAGGGGATTGTCCATGAGAGTTAAAAGCAACAAAGCACTCCGCCGGAGTGCTCGGTTGATTCGAGAAGCTTCCACTTCGTCATCGGGTGCTGCATCTTTTCCGCGACGGCCCCTGATCGGTGCCGCAGTCGCTGCAATTCTCTATGGCGGTGCTGGGAGCGTCGCCTATGCGGCGGACCAGGCACCGGCGGCGGCGGACACTGCGACGGGGCCTACCGCGCTGCAGGAGATCGTGGTCACCGCCACGGCTCAGGGCGTGAAGAAACTCGACGCGAGCTACAACATCGTCTCGGCGAGCCTGCAGGACATCGCGATGACGAATCCTCAGGCGGCCTCCGATGTCTACAAGCTCTCGCCCGGCGTCTGGCCGGAGAACTCCGGCGGACAGACCGGCGTCAATATCGACGTGGCCGGCTTTCCCAACGGCGGCGGCGATTCCCCCTACTTCACGACCATGATTCAGGGTTCGCCCGTCTACGGCTCTCCGTTCCTGTCCTTCATGGACAACAGCTCCTTCATACGCCTGGACGATACGGTCGAGCGTGTCGAGATCGTTCAGGGTGGAACCAGCGCCATTTTCGGCCCCGGTCAGGAAGGGGCGACCGCCAACTTCATCCTGCGGACGGGCAAGGACAAGAGCGAAGGTTCTTTCGCAGCCACCTACGGATTCGAGGGACTGTACCGCGCGGATCTGTTCCAGAGCGGCAAGATCGCAGACGGATGGTACGGCAGCATCGGCGGCTTTTACCGAACCTCGAATGGGGTGCGAGATCCGCAATATCCGTCTGATCAAGGCGGACAGCTGACGGCCACGTTGAAGCATGATCTTGACAACGGGTCGGTCATGTTCTGGGCCAGAACCATGCACGATCACAACCAGTGGGTTGCCGATTTTCCCTACACTGTGCAGAACGGCAACGTCAGCACTTACCCGGGGTTCAATCAGCTCCACTCCACCTGGAACAGCTACCAGCTGCAGAACTTCCTGATACCGAATCCAGGCTGCGGCCAGACGCCCCACTGTTTCCAGAACGACAATATCAGCGATGGCCGTGGCGGTGACCTGAGCTTTGTCGGCTCAGAACTCAAGATGTCACTGGGGAACGGCTGGTCCATCAGCAATAACTTCCTGTTCGACGGCGGGTACGTAAATACCCACGCAATGATCAACAACGGCAACCCGTCGACCCTCAGCGCTTTCATTGCAGGTCTCGGAACTCTGGGCGGTACGCCCGTCACTCCCGCGGACGTCCAGGCCATGTACCCGAGCGGTACGCCGGTCGATCCCAATCAGAGCGTTGAGGCGCTGCAGACGTGGACGGTGCTGAAGAAGCTCACCAGCATCACCGACGAATTTCGCGCGATCAAGGAGCTCTTTGACGGCAACAACCTGACGGCCGGTGTGTATGTAAACCACTACACGATGAACGATCAATGGTCGCTGGGCGCAAACGCACTGGTCACTAATGTGCCGAACGCCGCGCCGATCATACTGACCGCCAACGTGGGTGGCGTCCCCTACCAGGTGAGCAGTCCGCAGGGCATTTACAATGCCAACGGGGGCTATCAGATCCTCCAGGACGGCAACGCCACTCAGGTCGCAGCCTACCTGTCCGACTCATGGAAGATCGACCGCTGGCTGCTGGATGCCTCGGTTCGTCTCGCTCACATCAGCCTGAGCCAGGAGACGAGCAACCTGGCCGCGACGAACTTGAATGGAGGGGCACCGAAAACCGGAACGATTCTCTGGGACAACAACGTGGCAATGCCCGACGGGACGTACTCGCACGGCAGCGCCAACAACACGATGCCCACGTTCTCGGGCGGCGCCAACTACGAGTTCAATGACAACATGAGCGCCTACGGGCGCATCAACAACGGCCATTCCTTCGACGTCTTCGACGATGTCCGTTGCCAGAACTACGAGGGTGGCAACAGCTGCCCGAGTCACGTGCCGCAATCGAGCATCCAGAACTACGAGGTCGGCTTCAAGATCCAGAACAAATGGATGTACATCGACCTGTCGGGTTACGACAAGGAGTTCAGCGGACTGGCATACACGCCGACGGATATCAACGGTGTGCCGATCGGTCCGGCCACCACTTACGGATCGACCGCTCTGGGTGTGCGGCTCAACGGCAGCGTGAGTCCCTTCGCAGCAAGCGATAACCAGATGCTGAGTTCCTTCCGGATCGGGATCAATGCCATTGCCGAACATGCGTACTACAAGGACTTCAAGGGCTGCGCCATTTACACCGACATCAACAATGTGGTGCAGTGCGGAACCATCAATGGGCAGCAGCTCGCGCGTCTGCCGAAGTCGAGGGTCTACCTGACGCCGCAGGACACGCAGGTGTTCAGCTGGGGCACGCTGACTGAATTGGTGACTTACGAGCACATCGGCCAGCACTACCAGGACAACACGGGACTTCTGCCGCTGCACAGCTATTACGACATGGGCTTCGGCATCGACGCCATGATCGGAGAGAGCTGGGAGCTGCGGTTGCTCGGCTCGAACATCACGAACCAGATCGGTCTGACCGAGGGTAACGCCCGATTCGGCGGCAACACGGTGCAGAACAACGTAGGCATGGGCCGGTCGATCGAGGGACGCGAAGTCAACATGACCGTCAAGTATCGCTGGTAGTGCGATGCAAACCTCTCCCCCTCACGGCAACGTGAGGGGGATTTTTTTGCGCGCCCGATATGCGCGCGGCGTCAGGGCCGGACGGCGCCGGTATCCGGGACGGCGTCGAAGGCCACCGTCAGTCGCGGCTGGTCGCTGTGGAAAGGCAGCGTGCCATGCCAGAAATAGGACGGGAAAAGCACCAGCAGCCCGACCTCGGGGCGCACCGATAGCTCTGCAGGCAAAGAGGGCGTGGTGAGCATGCCCGGCGCGCCGAAGCTCAGGATCCCCTGCCCCGTGTGCCCCGCGGTCATGACGTCGGGGAGCTGAATGTAGCAGGCCGAGGAGATCCAGCCTCTGGGGTGCACGTGGCTCGTGTGGTAGCCGTCGCGGTGCAGGCGGACCGACCAGGCGCCGTTGAAGCGCGCCGGCCCATGATTGCGGCGGCGCAGGGCGTCCTCCCCCTGGCCGATGTGCTCGCGGTAACGCGCGATCGGTGCGGCAAAGGCCGCGAAGAGCGCCTGGATGACCGGGTCGCTGCTGCGCGAAAGATCCTGGGTGGTCTCGGTACCCCGGCGCAGCGACTGGTAGAGAAGACGATGGCCGTGCGGATTGTGCAGCGCCGTCAGCCGTGAGGCGAGCTCTGCCAGGAAGCTGCCGAGATCGGGCCACCCCGCAGGCGTTTCGAGAAGCGCCGACAGAACCATCCTGTCGTAGTCGCAGAACAGCTCGTAGCGGGAGTCGTTCAACAGCCGCAGCGCCGTCGTCTGCATGGCAATGAGATATTGGTCGTCGGGCGTCGCCTGAAGGAGCTTGGCGCACTCCGCGAGCGCGCCCGCACCCTCCCCCAGCCCGAGATACGCCGCGCAAAGGAGCTTGCGGGCCGTATGATTGTCGGGGAGCGCCCGCAGGGCGCGCTCAGCGAGGGTCAGCGTAGCCGCGGGGTCGAAATCCATCGCCGCGAGCCCGGCGCGAATGAGCATGCTGGGGTGGGCTTCGGGTCGCGCGGCGCGCTCGGCGAGGCACGCAAAAGCGCCGCGTGCATCGCCGGCTCCCTGCAGCAGCGCCGCCTTGGTGCCGCGCAGGGCATCGTCGTGCGGGAGCTTCTCGAGCGCCTGGTCCAGAGAGCGTGTCGCCTCGGCGATATCGCCCGTGCGCATCCAGATGAGCTCCGCCAGCCGGTCGTGAGCCTCGGCGCGGCGCGGGTCGAGTCGCACGCATTCGCGCAAGGCGAGCTCGGCTTCGTCGAATCGCTCGAGGCTGAGGAGTGCCCGGGCACGCGTGTAGTGCAGCGCCGCGGTCGGCCGGGTGCGCGCGAGCGTCTGACTCGCGACGCGCTCGGCTTCCTGCGGCTGTCGGGCCGCATTCAGGGCATCCGCCAATGCCTGCGCCGCGATGGCGTTGTCCGCAGCTTCGGCCAGCATGCGCCGATAGTGCGCAACCGCCTCGCCCTGACGGCCGAGCGCCGCATACGCCGCAACGTGCAGCGCTGCGAGGTCCGCGTCCGCCAGCGTCCTGTTGCACCAGGGTGTCGCCACCTCGAGGGCCGGTCCCGGCTGACCGGTGTTGAGGTAATGGCGCGCCAACAGGAATGCCGCTCTTGGGTGAGCCGGGGAGCTTTCTATCGCACGGCGTAACAAGGGCACCGCCTCGCCGCTGCGGCCGGAAAGAAGCAGGAGCTCGGCGAGCGTGGTCAGCGTGGGAGCGGACCGGGGCTCGATCTCGAGGGCGCGCCGCAGCAGGGACTCCGCTTGCACGGTGTCGCCGAGTGCCTGCTTGGTGCCGGCGAGGAGCCGCAGCCCTTCCACGTAGCAGGGGTTGGCGGCTACCAGCGCTTCGAGCTGCTCGTGCGCCGCACGGTACTGACCGGCCTGAATGAGGCCGCTGATGCGGCGCATGGACTCGGCCAGCACGCTGATCCCGTCAGCGCAGCTCGCGGATCCGGAGGTTGCGGATCGCGAGCGCACCCGGGTGATCGCCCTGGATGCCGATGAGCCCGCTCGTCGCAAGCCCGTATTTCGGGTACCTGGCGAACTTGCTCGCGGCGATGCGCTTCTTCCAGTCCTCGCTCCCGAAGTCGTACTCGACGACTTTGACTCCGTTCAACCAGTGCTCGACGTGATTGCCGCGCACGAGGAGCCGCGTCCTGTTCCACTGATCGTACGGCTTCGCAACTCCCGGCGGGACACCGTAGAGCGCGTAGTCGGACCCGGCTGCCGTGAGCGGGTTCCTGCCATCCTCGGTGTTGGCGTCGTCGAGCAATTGGTACTCGGGCGCACTCCAGTAGATGTGGTCGTACTCGCGCGTGCCGCGGTAAAAGATACCGCTGTTGCCGCCCTTGCCGATCTTCCACTCGAGCTCGAGCTCGAAGTTGCCGAAGCTCCTGTTCGTTACCAGGTCGTCGACCGGGCCGTCCTTCGACAGCACTCCAGCCGCGACGTGCCAGCCCGCCGGCAGCCCCGGCTCCTTCCAGCCGCGCCAGTCGGGAGCGCTGTGATCCTGAAGCATCGCCCGCCACCGGCCCGTGCCTGCGGCAGGATCGGCCGCCCATGTCGGGACTGCGCCGCCTGCGAGCGCCGCAAGCGCCGCCCACACCCAGATCCTGTTCATGACTGATCCCTCGACAGTTGGTCTCACAGCAGGTTCAGTTTCCTCAGCAGCTCGGGCGGCGCGCCCTCGAAGCTGGTCAGCGGCACGTTGCCGATGTAGCCGAGGTCGCTCCGGCCGGCAGGGCTCGAGTAGAAGGCCGCGGCCGTCAGATCCCGGTAAAGCGCGAAGAATTTCGCCGCATCGCGCCGTTCGGGCCTCGCACGCTCCGCACTGCAGATCTCGTCGCAGATGCTGGTCTGGCCCGCCGTCCCGAGATCCGCAAAGGCCTTGCCGGCGCGGCGCGCTCCTTCGGCGTCGAGCCACGCAAAGCCCTCGAGCACGATCGGCCGATCGCGCTGCTGGTCGGGATACGGCGCACTCACCCATTCGTCGATGAAGTCGACGACGCCGACCGCCGAGGCGCTCGGGGAGCGACCGTCCGCCGGAATGATGAGGTCCGAGAGGACACCCGCGAGTCGCCGTTGCGGCGCGCTTAAGCTGAGCGGCCAGAAATCTCCGCGCTTGTAAGGGGCGACCAGGTCGGGATCGGTCCCGTACCCGTGCGCAAAATCCTCTGCCTGCACCGGCGCAGGAGCGGCCGGCGCCGCAAAGCCCGGACGCGAGGCCGGCCAGGCCGCGCTCGCGGCCAGCATCCATTTGATCGTCATCCGGCGGTCCATCACAGCTCCTTGCGCCGCATGAGTGCGAGGATGTGATCCGCCGCGCGCCAGGCGACCGCCATGATCGTGAGCGTCGGATTCTTGTCGGCGTTGGAGGGGAACACCGCGCCATCGGTAATGAAGAGATTGGGCACGTCCCAGGTCTGACACCACTGATTCGTGACCGAGACTTTCGGATCGGCTCCCATGATCGCCCCACCCACCTCGTGGATGATGAGTCCTCCGGGTGCGATCGCCTTGGCTCCGTCGGTCTCGATCTTGCTCGGCCTGCCACCCATCGCCTCGATGATGTCGCCGAAGGTGCGCTGCATGTGCGCCGCCTGGCGCGTCTCGTGATCGGACCACTTCCAGTGAAAGCGCAGCACCGGGATCCCGAACTTGTCCTTGACCCCGCCCGGATCGATCTCGCAGTACGAGTTCTCGTTCGGGATCATCTCGCCGCGTCCGCTGAAGTACACGAAGGAGCCGTAATAGCGGCGCACGTCCTGCTTGAACTTCAGGCCATAGTTGCCGCCGGTCAGCCATTCGAGCCGCGCGCCCGTGTCGGGTCCGGGCATGCGCCTGCCGCCGCCGAACTCGATGTGGTAGCCGCGCGCGAAACCGAGCTTGCCGGCGAGCTGCTCGCGATAGAGCCACCAGGGCGTATAGAGCTGATGCCCGTCGGCCGCGTCCTCGTTCACGGGCGGCAGGCTCTCGAGCAGCGGCACCTGGCCCCACACATCGCTTCCGACCGTGTCCATGATGTAGCGCCCGACCTTGCCGCTCGAGTTCGCGAGACCCTCGGGAAATCCCGCGCTCTTCGAATTGAGAAGGACGCGCGCCGACTCGCAGGCGCTCG
>Ga0070730_10005652_pt1 | contig 10766 bp, 9 predicted proteins | sample Coa_R1_3_FD_66447 | JGI IMG/M metagenome (GOLD analysis project Ga0070730, IMG submission 66447) | Surface soil microbial communities from Centralia Pennsylvania, which are recovering from an underground coalmine fire - Coalmine... | ecosystem: Environmental > Terrestrial > Soil > Unclassified ... | reverse complement strand
GTCGTCCTGGTGGCGTTCCTGGTCGCCACGCCCCTGACTGGCTACCGGGCGCTCGGCACGCTGGTGGCCGCGGCGCTGGCCGAGGGTGGCCTGATCCTCGCCGGGGCGGAGCCGGCCCTGCTCCTCTTCGGCGCGGCGGCCCTCGTGCTACTCCTCATTACCCATCGGGAGAACCTACAGCGGATTGCACGGGGCGAGGAGGCGCGTGGCTTCTTCCCGCGCCGCTAAGCGACCCCCCGCGGCCCCGCTTGCGGCGAATTTTGCGGATATGGTATCATACCGCGTATGAAAATCCGATCGATTACCTTTGGCGCCGGGCTGCACGAGCGCCAGCCGCTCGCCACCATCCTGGGCACCCTGGGTCGGGCGGCCCGGGCGGCCAAAGCGGCGTATGCCGATGCCGGCTACGAGGTGCAAACTGTGCGGCTGGCTACCTCGCCGCTACCCCAGCTCCTGGCCACGCCGGGCGGGCACCCCGATCCTCTCCGCCGGGCGCAAGAGCTGGAATCCGCCTGCCAGGAAGCCGGGATCGGCTTCTGTGCCCTCGGGGCCATCCCGGCCGCCCGCCCGGAGGCCTCGCTTAGCCTGATCGATCGCCTGCCGGAGGTGATTGCCGGCACTACGGGGATTTTCGCCAGTGTGCAGGTGGCGATGGCGGATCGGGCCGAGGGTGGATTAAGAGGATTTGTCAATCTACGCGCGGCCCGGCGCACGGCCGCCGCCATCCGCGCGATCGCCACGAGCACCCCGGCCGGCCAGGGCAACCTGCGCTTTGCCGCCCTGGCCAATTGCCCGCCGCATATCCCGTTCTTTCCGGCCGGTTACTACCTCCCCGACGCCGATAGCCGCCCCACCCTGGCTATCGCGCTCGAAGCTGCCGACCTGGCCCTGGGCGCGTTCCAAGGGGCGCGCAGCCCCGCCGAGGCCCAGCTCCGGTTGGTGCGCGCCCTGGAGCGCGCCAGCGAAGTCATCAGCCCGATCGCCGCCCATGTGGCGGGCGAATACCGCATGCGCTTCGCCGGGATCGATCTCTCGCTGGCCCCGACCCCCGGCCCCGCGCAAAGCATTGGCCGGGCTTTTGAGCTGTTGACCGGGGGCCCCTTCGGCGGCCCGGCGACGCTGAGCGCGGCCGCCTTTATCACCGACTGCCTCCGCCGCGCCCGTGTCCCCCGTACCGGCTACTCAGGCCTCATGCTCCCCGTGCTGGAAGACGACGTGCTGGCCGCCCAGGCCGGGCCCGGCTACGACGTCGACAGCCTGTTGCTCTATGCCGCGGTCTGTGGCCTCGGCCTTGATACCGTCCCCCTGCCCGGCGACTGCACGGAAGCGCAGTTGGCCGGCGTCATCGCCGATATGGCCACGCTGGCCGTCCGCCTCGACAAGCCGCTCACCGCCCGCCTGCTGCCGATCCCAGGTAAAGGCCCCGGCGACGAGGTCGACTGGGATTTCTTCTCCATCCGTAAAGGCACCGTTCTGGCGATCAAGCCCCGCCAGCCCGGGGGGCTCTTCGCTGAGGCCGACGGCGTGGAGTTCGGCGCGTAATGCCACAGCGCGCGCCTGCTATGCGGCTACCAGTGGATCCAGGCGTCGAAGGCCGGCAGGACGAGGAGGGCGGCTAGCGCACCGAGCAGGAGGGCGGCGAGGTTGACGGCGACCCGTTGCGTGCGTCCCGGTGCTTGCTGCTCACGATCGTGCCGCCAATCGCTGGCGATCAGCCCCGGCACCCGCCGGATGTAGGCGAGCCCATGGATGATCACCAGCACCGTGAAGACCAGGAAGCCGGCATGATGCACGGCGAGGAGCGCGCCCACGCTGCCGGGGCGGGTGCTGACTAGCGCGATGCCGCTGCCGATCTCGACGAGGGTCGCAATGAGCAGTAGCGGGGCCAGCACCCGCAGGAACGGGCTGGGCGGGCCTTTGTGCCGATAGGCCGGGTTCCTGGTATAGTAGCGGATGAACCGCCATCCCGTGCTGGCCGTCTTGACCGCCAGCGGCCCCGCGAGCATGACTCCGACGAAGATATGCAGGGATATCAGGCCGCGGATTCTGGGGACGGTGGCGACCTCGGCCACGATCAGTACCAGGAGCACCGCGCCAGCCAGCGCGGTCAGCCGCTCGTTGCCGGCCACCCCAGGGTCGCCTGCGCTCGGCGGTCGCTCCCGACCCTCCGGTGCGGATGGGGGGGCTGGGCTTGAGTCGGCGGGCCGGGTCATGAGGGGCTTCCGGCGGCGGGCGCGGCGGGGGGATCGGTCCCCTGGCTGGCGGTGAGGCCCGGCGGTGCGGCGGGCGGTGCGCCAACCGGGGGCCGCGACAGCGCGGAGGGCCACCAGTTCCAGCGGCCGAGCAGCAGGGCGATCGACGGAATGAGCAGGGTGCGCACGAAGAACGTATCCAGGATCACGCCGAAGGCGATGCTGAAGCCGAGTTGCTGGGCATCGCTGCGCCCGCCCGCCACGCCGAGCACCGCAAACGTGCCGGCGAGGATGATCCCGGCGGCGGTGATGGTGCCGCCGGTGATACCGATGGCGCGCGTCAGCGCCACGGCCAGGGTGGGCGCGTGGTGGGCTTCCTCCCGGATGCGGCTCATGATCAGGATGTTATAGTCCTCGCCCAGGGCCATGGCGAACACGAACATCAGCAGCGGCAACGCGAAGATCAGCCCATCGCTGCCGCCCAGGTGGACGAAGACGATCATCGCGAAGCCGAGCGCGGCCAGGTAGGACAGCCCGACCGTCAGCGCCAGATACCAGGGGGCTACCAGGCTGCGCAGCAGCAGGGCGAGCAGGATCAAGATGAGGACGAGCACGGCCGGCACCACGAGAGCCAGCGAGGTATTCGACGCGGTGGTGATGTCGTAGGCGGCGGCATCCGGCCCGGCGATGCCCGAGGCGGCGGCCCCCGTCGTCCGGGCGATGGCGGCCAGATCGGCGGTGGCCCCTGGGATCGCGGCGGCGGCGGCCGTGCTGCCGGCGGGACCGGCGCTCAGGGCTGTGTAGTACTGGACGGTGCGCCCGTCAGGGCTGATGAAGCGGGAGGTGGCCCGGTAGGCCGCATAGAGTTGCGGCGGCACCGGGCTGCCCGCCGGCGGGGTCGGAGGCAGGGCCGCCGCCGGCCCCAGGGTCTGGTACAGCCCCGCGAGCGGGGCGGCGGATACCACGCCCCGCCCGGCGCCGAGCGGGCCGGTGATCGCGCGGAACACCGGGTCGCCGGCGAGCTGCGTTTGCGCCTGCGTGAGCACGGCGGGGTTATCCCAAACGGGAGTGGCGAACCGCAACAGCACCTGATCCGCTCCGCCGGTGGCCTGCGGGAAGTGGGCGGCCAGCACGGCCGCGCCCGCCGCCGAGTCGCTGGTCGATGGCGCGCTGCTGGTTAGGCCGCCGGTCCGGTAGCCGATCAGGCCGGCCGCGAGGGCCCCGAACAGCACCACGCCCGCCGCGAGCATCAGCACGGGGTGCCCCACGACCCGCGCGGCCACACGGCCCCACAGCCCGGCCGTCGGCGGCCCCGGTTTGGGCGGCACAGGCCAGAACGCCGCCCGGCCAAAGATGGCGAGCAGCGCCGGGGTCAGGGTGAGGGACGCGGCCAGCAGGACGGCGATCCCGATCGCCAGGGCCGGGCCGAGGCCCTGGTAGAGACCGAAGGGGGCGAGCAGCAGGGTGAGCAGCGCGGCGGCGACGGTCAGCGCGGAGTAGGTGATCGCTTCGCCGACCCGCGCCACCGCCGTGACGAGCGCCTCCGGCGGGGTGCTGCCGCGCGCCAGTTCCTCGCGGACGCGGAAGCACAGGAACAGCCCGTAGTCGGCGCCGGCGCCGAGGAGCAGCACGATGAGCAACTGCTGGGCAATCTCGGCGACGGCCAGCCCGGCCTGGGCCGCCGCCGCGATGAGCGGGCCGGCGAGGGCGACGGCGAGCGCGGCGGGCAGGAGGGTGATCAGGGGGGCGAGCACGGCCCGGTAGACGAGGAATAGCAGCACGATGACGAAGAGGAGGGTGAAGCGCGTGATGTTCCCGCCGGTCGTGCTCCCGGTGGTGGCGGCATCCACGCTTGCGGCCAGCGGGCCGGCCAGGTGCCAGCTCAACCCCGGCGGCGCGCCGGCCCCGGCGAAGCTGGCCCGGATGGCCGTGACCACGGCCTGGGCGGCGACGGCGTTGCTCGCCGTCGCCGCCGGCACGGTCACCAGGGCCTCGCTGACCTGGCCGTCGGGGGCCGTCCCCGCCTCCGTGACCAGGGCGACCCCCGGCACGCTCCGCACGGCCTGCTCGACCGCGCGGAGCGCGGCGGTGTCGGCGGCGGTGAGCGGCCCGTCCGCCCGGTAGGCGAGGATGAGTGCCGTCCCGGATGGGTCCAGGCCCCGGAAGGGCGCGGCCAGCGCGCCAGCCTGGATACTCGGGCTGGACGGCGCCAGAAACTGGGCGGTGTTGGTCTGGGTGACACTCGCCAGGCTCGGCAGCAGGGTCACGGCGGTGAGCACCGCCGCGATCCAGGCGGCGACGATCAGCCAGCGGAACCGGATATCAAACCGGGCAATGGTGGTAAACATCAGAGTCCTCCCTGGGGAGCGCCTTGCGGCCCCTCGCGCACTGGGTGCGGCCGGCGCGGGGTGCCCGCGCGCTGACCGCGCGCGGGACGCCGCATTTCTTTTCCCATCCTGCGCCGCGCCGCCGCCTCGCCTGGGGTGAGCCGCGGCGCGGGCGTATAGAACTGTGCGACGATCCGCTCGACCGCCGCGTCATCGGGGCCGGTCCCGTGTTCCAGCCGCCAGTTCTGGAGCAGGGTCAACGGCAGCACGGCCAGGAGCTCCACATCGCTGGCGACCGGCAGCTCCCCGCGGGCGATGGCCTGTTCCACGATGTGGCGCACACAGGCCGTGAGCGTGCCCGTCACGCTCTGGCGCCAGGCCTGGCGCAGCTCCGGATTGCTGGCGATTTCCCCGGACACGGCGGCCAGCGCTCGTTCCCCCGCCGCCCGTCCGCGCAACAGGGCGAGCAGGAACGCCTGCATGTCCGCAGGTAGGCTCCCGGTATCGGGAACGGCCGGGATGACGGCTGAGCGATGTTGGATCGCCTCCGCGACCAGGGCCACCTTGTTCGGCCAGCGTAGGTAGAGGCTGGCCTTGCCCACCCTGGCGCGCGCCGCGACCTGCTCCATCGTCAGCCGTGCATAGCCGACCTCGGCCAGCAGGTCCACGGCCGCCGTCAGGATGGCCGCGTCCACGGCGGGATCGCGCGGGCGGCCGCGATGCGGACGGCCCAGTTCCCCAGTGCGGCGTCCCCCGTTATCTTCCATGTCCCGCCTCCGCTCCATCAACGACGCATGCTCACACCTGAACGATAGTGTTCAGGAATAGATGACCGCATTATAACTGATCGGCGGCGTTCAGTAAAGGGTTAAGATCAAGGGAACCAGCCGATTTTCTCTTGTCTGCCGCTTACCTCCTCCGCACAGAACGTATAGATCTTATTTTTTCCATCCTTCTATTTCATTTCATTCTGAAACTATTGACAATTTTATATTTTAGGTTATATAATGGTAGCAGAGAGCGAACAGCGTTTTCTGGGATAGCGAAAGCAGGGTGCTTCCTTGAGTTTCGGCCATACGAGCGCAGTGCAGCACGTTAGCGCCAGCGGCCCAGGGCCCTGGTGCGAGAACGCCTGGTGGGCGGATCAGATCGACCGGGCCATCACGACCGCCGATCCGGTGCTGGCCAACCTGCGCATTACGGTGGCCCATTACCAACTGTCCCGCGCCCTGCGGGCGACCCTCGCCCCCGCCCCGGGGGCCAATTTCCATACCTGGGCCACCTGGGGGTCCAAGAAGGCGGGTACAACCATCCGCCAGGCCGATGTGCCCCATATTCATACCCTGGCCCTGCTGACTGGTGGCATGCTGGGCCTGCTCGGCTCGGCCGCTACGGCCACGCGGCGGCCGGACGTGCTGCTCCGCGCCGCCACGGTGGGTACCCTGCTCGCCAGTTGGGGCTGCCAGGCTCTGACCCAACACCTCCTGGACCACGCCAGCCGGCTGATCCTGGGCGGGAACATCACCGTGCTTGACGAGATCGGCCGCCAGACCGCCCGCTTCGTCAGTACCTTCCGCGGGCACCCCCTGCCGGAGCCGCAGCGCTTGGCGGATTTCCTCGGTCCGTTGCGCTCCGGTCCCACGGCGGTGGGCGGCCAGGGGCTGCTCAAGCACGCTTTCACTCACTACTACCAGGCCCGGCACGCCCCAGACCGCCGCACCCAGTGTGAGCAGATGCTGCTGGCGAATCTGTACGCCATCCTGCATGAGCATATCCGCTTGCAGCCTTATATCGCGGGTGCGATGCCGCGCGTGGCGCGGCGGCTGATCACCCAACACCTGCTCACCTTCTGCGTCGGTCGGCACCAGATGAGCGCCGGCCAGGATGTGGTCCCCTGGGTCGGCGGGTATGGTCCAGAACTCCATCCGGAGGTGGCGAGTGCCGAACTGCGGCGTTTCTTGGTGGGGCTGGGCGGGAGAGACGGTAGGCGTGACAGTGTGCAGGGTAGCCGGGCCGCCAACTGGGCGGACATCCGTGAGCGCATGAAGTTCATCTGCGCCCTGTTTCGCACGGGCCACGGCGACCCGGGCCTGTTCAGCGCCCCCTACACCGCCGCGCAGCGTCTGGACATCGCGGCCGGCCGCATCCCCAGCGGAGCACTCTGACAGGACTCTGGCTGGCATGCTTATTGCAGCCGTGTACCGGTCGCTAATTCCCCTTGCCACCGATTCCTCATACTGGTCACCGGTCACCGGTCACTGGTCACTCGTACCGGTCCCCGGTCACTTGCCAAGGAGAGTTATGGTTGATCTGAACGGTATCTACGCGGCGCGCGATGTGATCCGCGGCAAGCTGGTGCGCACACCCCTGCTATTCAGCGAGGCGCTGAGTGAGCGGGTCGGGCGGCCGCTTTATTTTAAGCTGGAAAACCTCCAGCAGACCGGCTCCTTTAAGCCGCGGGGCGTGCTGACCAAGATCGCCCGGCTGAGTGCGGCGGAAAAGGCGCGGGGGCTGGTCACGATCTCGGCGGGCAACCACGCTCAGGCACTGGCGTACGCGGCACGGGCGGCGGGGGTGCGCTGCACCGTGGTCATGCCCGTAGGCGCCCCGGCCACCAAGATCGCCAACACCCAGGCCTATGGCGCGACTGTCATCCTCCACCCGGACCGGGTGACTCTGCTTGACCGCTGCCGGCAGGAGCAGGAAGCACACGGCTATGTCTACATCTCGCCGTTCGACGACCCGGACATCATAGCCGGCCAGGGTACGGTCGGGCTGGAGATCCTGGAGGATCTGCCGGAAGCTGCCGCGATCGTCGTGCCGATCGGGGGCGGCGGCTTGATCGCCGGGATCGCCGTGGCTGCCCGCGGCATCCTCCCGGATCTCTATATCCTCGGCGTCGAGCCGGAGGGCGCCCCGGCCATGGTCCGCAGCCTGCAAGCCGGCCACGCGGTGCACCTGGACCAGATCCAGACGATCGCCGACGGCCTGGCCGCCCCTTTCGCCGGTGAATTGAATTACGCGATCGTCCGCGACCTGGTGGATGCGGTCGTGCTGGTCACCGACGAAGAGATTGCCGCCGCCATCCCCCCCTTGATCGAGTGGCTCAAGGTCGTCCCGGAGCCGGCCGGGGCTGCGGCGCTGGCCGCCCTCCTGACCGGCAAAGGGACCTTGCCGCCCGGTGGCCCCGTGGTCGTCATCGTCAGCGGCGGCAATCTGGACCTGGCACGCCTGGCGGGGTTCCTCGGCCCCGCCCCGGCGTGAAGCCCCTCGGGTGCGCCCGTCGGGTTCCCTGGGCACAACCTTTGCTTATGCGGAGGGGGAGGTCAGGTCATCGATAGCCTGGGGTCCCCGCAGCATTAGGGCGGATCGCTACGACAGAGAGACGGGCACCACCATGAGACAGACAGCGCAAGTCGATCAGAGCTGGGCCGGCCGCACTCTCGGCGGCCGGTATATCCTGGAGCAGCCGCAGGCTCAGGGCCTGATCGCGACTGTGTACACAGCCCAGGATACACAACTCCAGCGCCGGGTGGCGGTCAAGGTCCTGCAGCCAGCCGCAGCAGGTGATCCCCAGGCCGCCGCCGGTTTCGCGCGCGAGGCCCAGGTCGCGGCCCGGCTACATCACCCGCACCTGGCCCAGGTCTATGACGCAGGGACGGCCGAGGGGCGGCCGTACATCGTCATGGAATATGTGGACGGCCGGCCGCTCGACGTCGGCCGGCGCTACGACGTGGGCCCGGCAGTAGATCTGGCAGTGCAGGTGACGAGCGCGGTCGCGTTTATCCAGGACAATGGCCTGCTCCATTGCGACGTCCAGCCGGCGAATGTCCTCGTCGACAATCAAGGGCAGGTCAAGCTCGTCGATTTCGGGGGGGCAGTTGCCCCTGAAGAGCCGGGCACCGCGCCGGCGGTGCCGGCGGCGACCCTACAGCTACCGGTGATCCCCACCAGCCCGGACTCTCTACCATACCTGGCGCCTGAGCGGCTGCGTGGCGCGCCCCCGGCACCGCCGGCCGATGTCTATAGCCTGGGCGCCCTGCTCTATAGCCTGCTGGCCGGGCAGCCGCCCTACCCGGGCGCGACGGCCGCTGCCATGATCAGTGCCCAACAAGCAGGACCGCCGGTCCCGGTAGGCCAGCACAATCCAGCGGTGCCGCCGGCCGTGGAAGCGCTGGTGGCGCGTGCCCTGGCGCCCGATCCGGCGGCCCGGTTTGCGTCGGCGGGCGACCTGGAACGTGCGCTAGAAGAGCTCCGGGCGGGGAGCCGCCAGGCCACGGCGGCCTTCCCGGGCGCTGGCCCCTCGGTGTCCGGGCCCATCCAGCCCTATGTGGCGAGCCAACCGGCCGTCGCGCCCTTGCCGGCGCACGCACCGGCCGGCTCGGCGATCATGCCCCGTTGGGCGATCCCGGTGATCGCCGGGATTGTGCTGCTTAGCCTCCTGGCACTCCTGGCGGCCACGCTGGGCCATGGTCAGGGCCCCGCCCAGGCTAGTAGTGCCGGCGGGTCGCCCACGGCGGGCGCCGCCAGCCCGACGGCGGCTGCCGGGCCGCCCGCGCCCCAGCTCCTGGGGCTCTCGCTCGACGCGGCGCGCGCCCTGGCCCAACAGGGCGGCTGGAAGCTGGTAGCCGCGCCGGGAGTCTATACCGATTCGGTGGCGCCCGGCCTGGTGCTAGCCCAGGAGCCGGCCGCCGGCATCAGCCTGGCTCCCGGCTCCCCGCTGACGGTCACGACCAGCCTGGGGCCGGCCGCGGCGGTGCCCACGGTGGCCCCGACGCCTCCGGCTGGCGGAGTCGTGGCGCCGCCCCCTCCTCCGGCTGGCGGGGGCGAGCCGGGGAAAGGGCACGGCAAAGGAAAGGGCGGACATTAGCCCCCCTGGTTACCCTCGGATCGCAGGGGCTGGCGGGGGTGGCTTGAGTAGCGGCGCCGTCAACGCACTGAGGCGGACATGTTGGTGGCCGCTGGCGTCGAAATTGGCCGGATCGAGCCATTGCTGGAAGGCGGCCTCCAGGGCGGGCCATTCCTGGTCAATCGCGGCATACCAGGCGGTGTCGCGGTTGCGCCCTTTGTAGACGGTCGCTTGCCGGAACACCCCTTCGTACGACAACCCGAGGCGTTGGGCTGCCGCGCGCGAAGGAGCGTTCAGGGCATCACACTTCCACTCATAGCGCCGGTACCCCAGTTCAAACGCCCGCTTCATCAGCAGGTACATGGCTTCGGTCGCCCCGGCGGTGCGTTGCAGGGCGGGTGTGTAGTGGATATGGCCCACCTCAATCGACCCGCTGGCGGGCGCAATCCGCAGGTAACTCGCGACCCCGACCGCCTGGCCGGTGTCCCGGTCCACGATGGCGTGGAACAGGGGATCGTCGCCGCGGCAGTTCTGCTCCATCCATAGGCGGTAGCTGTCCAGAGTCGCGAAGGGCCCATAGGACAGATATGTCCAATTCCGGCCTTCCGTATCCTGGGCCTGGGCGGCATACAAGGCGGCGGCATGGCGCTCGGGATCCAGCGGCTCCAGGTGGCAGAAACGCCCGCTCATGGGCGTGCGGGGGGGCGGCGGCGGGGGACTCCAGCCGCTCAAGGCGAAGCTAATCGGCTGGCCTAGATTGTTCAGTGGGTGCTCCATAGACATGCGGTTCGGCCCTCCAGTGGGGCTGGAAGGGATTATAGCACCGGGGGTGGCCGGCGTCAATGCTCAGAAACCCGGTTCAGAAACTTGGTTAGCTCACTTTAACCACAGCGTTAATCCGTTGCTCAGGCGCACGGCCCGATAGTGATGCGTTTGGGCATAGCGCGTCAGCTCGGATTCCAGGGCGGCCTCGCCGCCGGTGAGGATGGCCGCCGGCGTATCGCGGCCAACCAGCAGCGCCAGGTCGCCGGCGCCCACAACCCCCAGGCGGGCGCGCTGGTCATCACTCAGCAACGGCGCTACCCGCCAGGTAAAGGGCCCACTGGCCAGTGCGGGGTAAATGGACAGCCCCCCTTCCAGGGGGAAGAGGGGCATCAGGGTCAGCACCTTATCCGCTGGCCCAGCGCTCCCTTGTGCGGCGAGGAGGTTCCGTATCTCGATTCCACCCTGGTGGATCTGCAACGGCACCCACATAGTGGGGTTCAGGAGCGCTCCCCCCTGCAGATAGCTCGTATACACCGCGGTGCCGCTGCTCAGCGCTACCCCGGCGCCGATCCACATGGCGAGGAGACCAGCCCGACCCGACCATCGGTGCCGGGCCGTAGCGACCCCCCCGGC
>Ga0070730_10005651_pt1 | contig 10767 bp, 11 predicted proteins | sample Coa_R1_3_FD_66447 | JGI IMG/M metagenome (GOLD analysis project Ga0070730, IMG submission 66447) | Surface soil microbial communities from Centralia Pennsylvania, which are recovering from an underground coalmine fire - Coalmine... | ecosystem: Environmental > Terrestrial > Soil > Unclassified ... | reverse complement strand
GCCTGTCGGGCGACTGTCAGCATGGTGACGACGGTTGCAGGCGCACCGCAGCTAAGATTGCGGAGCCCATTTGCAGTTCAGATCCTGCCAACCCGAATACCTGAGCAGCAGTCGACACGTCGCGATATTGCCATCGTCGTAAGTCACCCGGATATCCACCTGTGATTCGCCGAAGCCAAGTCGAGAAAAGTCATCGAACCGGTGCAGCCCGGCGATGGATGCCAGCCAGGAAGCATTGTGGTTACGGCTCGAAAACGCGACGTCGAGGCGATGTTCGGATTTCGGTTCGATATCGATCTGGGAAGCCACACCTACCGTTTCAAAGAAGACCGCGGTGTCTGCCCAGTGCAGACCGATGTCTTTGGCTGTCCCGATCAATTGGGCTCTTGCGGTGCAGCGCAACGCAGACCGCCGCCCGTCATTCCTGACTCGCAGAGTGACGTAGCGACGCTCGTCCGTATTATCCGGCATCGGAAATTGCAGCAGGTCGACTTGCTCGGCAGGGATGATCCGCAGGCGTGGCCTGCGAAAATAGCCCCAGAGCGCATTGAACACCTGCCAGAGCAGCGAGAGGGCGCCGGCAATTCCACCAAGGTTGAAGAAAGTCTGCCAGGAATCCGGCGGCACTGACTGCGACATCTGCTCGCTCCCCGATTGCAGGATCTAAGCGCGTTCGCTGTTCGCAGCCTACCGGCGAAGAATCGGTGGCGCAATATTTGCGCAGGTCGATCATTTGCCATCATCGAGGCACGAGTTCAGTCCGCGTCGACGAACCTGCGGATACGGATCAGTTCGCCGAGCGACCAGGCCTGAAACGGGCAGCCGCCGGGAAGGTGGGGAGGATCACCGTCGGCGACCTCGGAGACGTGACCGAGGCCGGCCACCTGCAAGTGCCTGGTGAGCGGCGCGAGAAATCGTTGGCGCGCTTCCGCTTTCGCGGCGCCGGTCCGCCCGCGTACGCGGAGCCAGGCATCGACGAACGGACCGGCAAGCCAAGGCCAGGCGGTACCCTGATGATAGGCATGGTCACGGTGATACGCGTCGCCGTGGAATATGCCGATATAGGCGGGATCGTCCGGCGAGAGTGTCCGCAGGCCAAGCGGCGTGACGAGCGTTGCCTCGACCAGGTCGACAACGGAACGAGCGGATGCGCCCTGCAGCACGGGAAAGGGCAGGCCGCCTACCGCGAGAATCTGATTCGGTCGGACAGATGGGTCGATCGCGCCAGCGACGTGATCGGCATCGATGACGTCATAGAGGCCACCGGTGGCAGGGTTCGGGAACCTGCGCATGAAGGCAGCATGGGCGCGAGCGGCAAGATCGGTGTAGCGATCCGACCACGCAGCGACGATTTGCAGTGCGTTCAGCCAAAGGGCCTGGATCTCGACAGGCTTGCCGATGCGCGGCGTGATGACATCGTCGCCGAGCTTTGCATCCATCCACGTCAGTTGCACGCCAGGGACGCCGGCGGCGATCAGTCCATCCGTGTCGGCCTGAATGCCATATCGCGTGCCGCGGGCGTAACCCTCGACAACGGCATCCACCGCCTCGCGCAGCCTGGATTGCGTGGCGGGCGAGGCATCGCGCGCGGCGAGGAATTCGTGGACGGCCACGATGAACCACAGCGACGCGTCGACAGAGTTGTACTCGGGAGAAGCGGTTGTGTCCGGGAAGCGGTTTGGCAGCATGCCCTCGCTGACCGTGTCGGCCCAGGCGAGCAGGATTGCCTCGGCTGCTTCCAGGCGACCTGTTGCGAGAATAAGGCCGCGCATGGCGATGAACGTGTCGCGGCCCCAGTCCGTGAACCATGGATAACCGGCGATCAGGGTCCGCCCGGTGGAACGGGCTACCAGGTACTGATCTGCGGCTCGCTCGAGCCGTGAGGGAAAGCGTCCACGTTCCAGGCGTTCTGCCGCCATGAGGCTGGCAGCGTGCTCGGCGACTTCATCCGAAATGTCGTCGCCTGCACGCAGCAGGAGCACGGCGTCGTTGGCGTCGAGGTCCCACGTGAACTCGCCGGGTGAAGCGAGATCTTCGACGTGGTCAAGCCCGCGGCTTCGCTCTTCGGTGTAGAGGAAATTGCGATACCACTCCGGCGCATGCCGATAGGTGCCATTGGTCAGCGCGGCAACCGGTGGCAGAGATGGGTACGGCTGCCACGTGGCATTGCCGTGGCAGACGGTCGCTCGCAAGTCGGCTTCGCTGTTTTCACGCGTGATCGAGTGATAGTCGCGGACAGACAGCAGCAGACGCACGATCAGTCTGCATGCGACGTCTGCGTGCCAACGCACTATGGTTGTTTGCGTGGCACGATGGACCAGGATTTCCTGTGTCACGGCGATCCCGTCGGGCAGACGGTAGATCCAGGAGGGCCACGGTTCGGTGGCGAAACGCTCGATCAGGCGATAGCCTTCGGGGAACACGACATCGGGCGTGTATCGCTGGGTGCTCAGAGGATGGCGCTGATCCGTCTCCACCCAGGCTTCGATGCCGTTCACCAGCGTCACGCGACCAGTGGGCGGCATCGTTGCTGTGAGCAGCAGGGCATGGTAGCGGCGCGTACGTTCGCCGCTGACTGTGCCGGATGCGAAGCCACCCTGTCCGTCTGCTTCCAACCACTCGGCGGTAAGGCACTCGATTGGCATCGCACTGCCCATCTGGTTGGCGGAGCCAGTTTTTGCGTCAGCTTTGCGAGACGAGCTGCCGCTCGTAGAAGATGCTGGCCGCGATGGCCTGTGGCGGCTTCCCCAGATAGTCGCCGAACGCCGGACAACGCCGGAAGCCGGCTCGCTCATAAAGCCGCATGGCAGCGTGCTGCCGATCACCGGTTTCCAGGCGCAGCGCGGAGAGGCCGGCAGCGCGTGCCGCGGTTTCGAACTGGTGCAGCAGTGCCTGCGCCACGCCACGTCCGCGCACTGCCTCGCGCACGTACATGCGCTTCACTTCGGCGAAGTCGTCGAACAGCGCCACTCCGCCGCATCCGACGGCCTCGCCGTTCAGCCGCGCGACGAAGAAGCGGATATGAGGCTGGAAGATCGCATCCAGCGCCAGGCCGTGGCGCTGCTCCGGCGGATATTCTGCCGACAGTGTCTCATTCAGCTCGGCAATGAGCTGCCGGATATCATCCGTCGGGGCGGGCACAAGCTCTATCTCGGGGCGTTGGGTCATTGGCGTGGCGTCACAATGACGTGGAATGCATTGCCGTCATTGACCGGTGCGTTGTTCCTGTCGCCGAAGCGCAGCATGCGGGGGCGCTGCTTCCGCAGGTTGATGCCTTTGAACTGGTCGACCACGACCAGACCGGCGTCTGTCGCACTTAGATAAATAGCGGCGTGGTTGCCGGTTGGATGGTTGAGATACAGCCCGTCCGCATCCCACCCTGCCGCGATAGCAGTGCCTGCCGGCACAGCCTCGTTGTCCTTCACCAATGGCCCCTTGCGCCACTGGGTGTGGTTCGGCGCCGCGGTCTTCGCCTCCACCAGCGGCACGCACTGGCCAGTGCCGACCACAGGTGTCGCCTTCAGCACTTCCTCGGTTTCCATCGTGACGTACCAATCGAAGTCGTCTGCATCCAGGATGCAGTTAGGATCGCCGGTGATCATCGCCCGCAATGTGTCGGTCGTACCGATGCTCATCGCAACCCCCCCGGTCACCGTTACAGCAGCGAATCCTAGCAGCACGTTCCGTCCGGCTGCTACCGTTCCGGCCAGGCGCCACCCGTGTCACACTTTGCCCATGACCATCCCCATCCGAGTCCGACGTCTCCCCCACAACGCCGACATGCCGCTGCCCGAGTATGCGACCGCGGGTGCGGCCGGCATGGACCTGCTCGCCGCCGTGAGCGCTCCCATCACCATCGATCCGGGCAAGCGCGCGCTGGTCCCGACCGGCCTCGCTATCGCGCTGCCGCCCGGTTACGAGCTGCAGATCCGTCCCCGCTCCGGCCTCGCGCTGCGCCACGGCATCGTGCTGCCCAATTCGCCCGGGACCATTGACGAGGACTACCGGGGTGAGATCCAGGTGATCGTGCTGAATGCCGGCGACGCGCCCTTCACGGTGGAACGAGGCACCCGCATCGCCCAGGCGGTCCTTGCTCCCGTCACACGGGCCCGGTGGCTAGAGGCCGACAGCCTGGACGCCACGAGCCGTAACGAGGGGGGCTTCGGCAGTACCGGGCACTGACTGCGGCTGTCACACGATTGCCACGTCGGCGGGGGGTGACTTTCCGTGGGTGCCCGGGCTAACAGGGCGCGCCGCAACCGCCCCAGAAGCCGATGTCAAGTACGATCCACCCCGCTCTGACCGAGCGACGGCGCCTGCCGAACGTGTGGGATGCCGCCGCGATCCTGTGCGTCATCGCTGTCCTCATCGGCGTGGCGCATGAGGCGCAGGGCACCTTCGTCAGGATCACGGCTCCCGAGGCACTGACGGTCACGCTCGATCCGGCGAACCTGCCGGCGTATGCGGTCCGCACCACGATGCGGATGTTCGCGGCACTGCTCGCGTCGCTGCTGTTCACCTTCACCTATGCCACCGCTGCCGCGAAATCCCGTCGTGCCGCGCTGATCCTGATCCCGATCCTCGACATACTTCAGTCGGTGCCGATACTCGGGTTCCTGACCTTCACGGTCGTGTTCTTCATGAGCCTGTTCCCTGGCCGTGTCCTTGGCCTGGAACTCGCGGCGATATTCGCGATCTTCACCAGCCAGGCCTGGAACATGGCGTTCAGCCTGTACCAGTCACTGAAGACGGTGCCGGCCGATCTGAAGGAGGCGTCGGACAGCTTCCACCTTACGGGGTGGCAACGTTACTGGAAGCTCGAAGTACCGTTCGCCGTGCCGGGCCTTGTCTGGAACACCATGATGTCGATGTCAGGCGGCTGGTTCTTTGTGGTTGCGTCGGAGGCAGTGTCGGTTGGCGACAATACGTGGAAGCTGCCCGGTATCGGCTCATACGTCGCGCTGGCGCTGGAGCGGAGCGATATCCGCGCGGTGTTCTACGCTATCGCCACAATGCTTCTGGTGATCATTGCCTACGACCAGTTCCTGTTCCGCCCGCTGGTTGCCTGGTCGCAGAAGTTTCGTTTTGAAACAACCGCTGGCGCGACGGCGTCCGATCCCTGGCTGCTGCGCCTGATGCGCCGTACCCGTCTGCTGAGCCTGGTCGGCGATACCATAGGCGATGCGGCCTCCTGGCTCGGGGCGCTGCGCTTCAGCGTGTTCCAGCGGAGTGGTGCTGCTGCCGACGCGCGGCCATCCCGCCTCATCGATGTGGCGTGGCTCTTGTTCCTTCTCGTCGTCGCCATCTGGGCGCTCGGCAGGATTGTCGCCTTTGTCTCTGTTGAGCTGCAATGGAGCGATGTCATCCAGGCAGTCTCACTTGGCCTGATCACCCTGCTTCGCGTCATTGTGCTGATCGCGCTTGCCACTCTTGTCTGGGTGCCCATCGGGGTCTGGCTCGGGCTGCGCCCGGTCTGGGCACGCCGCGCCCAGCCGCTCGCACAGTTTCTCGCCGCCTTTCCGGCCAATCTGCTGTTCCCGCCCGTCGTGCTGTTCATCGTCTATTTCCACCTCAGCCCCGACATCTGGCTAACGCCGCTGATGATCCTTGGCACGCAATGGTACATTCTGTTCAACGTGGTCGCGGGAGCCGCTGCCTTTCCGGGTGACCTGCGCGAAGCTGCCAGCAACTTTCGCGTCGACGGCTGGCTGTGGTGGCGGAAGGTGATGATTCCCGGCATTTTGCCTTACTTTGTCACCGGCGCGATCACCGCGTCGGGCGGCTCGTGGAATGCGGCCATCGTCGCCGAGGTCGCCTCGTGGGGCGATACCAAGCTGACAGCGCATGGCCTGGGGGCTTATATCGCCGCCGCTACCGACAAGGGCGACATGGCGCGCGTTGTGCTGGGCGTGGTGGTCATGTCGGGCTTCGTGCTTCTGTTCAACCGCCTGCTGTGGCGGCCGCTCTACACATATTCCGAACGACACCTGAAGCTGGGTTGAAGGAGGCGCCGGTGGACAGCAACGTGACCCAGACTTCGCTGCTCGAGGTCCGGAACTGCAAGCAGGCCTATCACAAAGATTCGAACGCCGACCTGGTGGTGCTCGACGACGTCAATCTCATTCTGCGGGAAGGTGAGCTTGTCGGTCTTCTGGGCCGCTCGGGTTCCGGCAAGTCCACGTTGCTGCGTATTGTGGCCGGGCTGCTCACGCCAACGTCAGGCGAGATCCTCTGGCGCGAACATCCAGTGCAGGGGCCTACCGAGGGCGTTGCGATGGTGTTCCAGAGTTTTGCCCTGTTCCCCTGGCTCACGGTGCAGGAGAATGTCGAGATCGGGCTAGAAGCCCGAGGTGTCCATCGCGCCGAGCGTGAAAGCCGCGCCGAACAGGCGATCGACCTCATTGGTCTCGGTGGTTTCGAGAGTGCCTATCCAAAGGAGCTTTCGGGGGGCATGCGTCAGCGTGTCGGGCTTGCCCGTGCCCTGGTCGTACACCCTGACCTGCTGCTGATGGACGAACCGTTCAGTGCGCTCGACGTGCTCACCGCCGAGACGCTGCGTACCGATCTTATCGATCTATGGTCCGACGGGCGTCTGCCGGTGAAGTCGGTGTTGATGGTCACCCACAACATCGAGGAAGCGGTGCTGATGTGCGACCGCATCCTGGTGTTTTCTTCCAACCCGGGCCGTGTCGCGAGCGAACTGCGCGTGCCGTTCCCGCATCCACGGAACCGGCTCGATCCAGCGTTCCGCCAGATGGTGGACGACATCTATGCATTGATGACCCGCCGCCCGGTACCAAGCCGCACCATTGCCGCGACGGCGGCCACCATGAACATCGCGATGCCGCTCAATCGCGTTGGCACCAACCAGATGGCCGGCTTGCTGGAGACACTGGTTGCTCCGCCATATAACGGCCGCGCCGACCTCCCCGCGCTCGCTGCGGTGCTGCAATACGAGGCGGACGAACTGCTGCCGCTGGGCGAAACGCTGCAGCTGCTGCATTTCTCGGTGTTGGAGGAAGGCGATATCCACCTGACCGAAGAGGGCCGGCGCTTTGCCATCGGCGATACGGACGAGCGCAAGAAGCTCTTCGCCGACGCGCTGGTCGCCTATGTGCCGCTGGCGAAGATGATCCGCCAGGTGATCGACGAACGCTGGAACCACCGCGCCTCTGCCGTGCGCTTCCGCGATGAACTGGAGGACCACATGTCCCCGGATTACGCGGAAGATACCTTGCGTACCATCATCGCCTGGGGCCGTTATGCCGAGTTGTTCAGCTACGACGAGGAAGCCGAGCAGTTCAACCTTGACGACATCGAGTAGCGGCGTTGTTCACAGCGCCGCGCGAGTGGTGCAGACTGAGCCATGATGTCGACGGCCATGCAAACCTCGCCGGGCGCCGAACGCGAAGCCAACCGGTCGTCCGTTAACGCGTGCGAGCTGACCATCCTGATGCCCTGCCTCAATGAGGCAGAGACGCTTGCCACGTGCATCACAAAGGCTCGTGCGTTCCTGATCCGCGCCGGGATCGTGGGTGAAGTCGTGATTGCCGACAATGGCAGCACCGACGGCTCGCGGAATATCGCCCAGGAGCACGGCGCGCGTGTTGTCGCTGTGGCTGCGCGCGGCTATGGCAGCGCGCTGCTGGCGGGAATCGCCGCGGCGCGCGGGCGTTACGTCATCATGGGTGACTCCGACGACAGCTACGACTTCTCTGATCTGGGCGGCTTCGTCGAGAAGCTCCGGCAAGGCTACGAACTTGTGATGGGCAACCGGTTCCTCGGCGGCATCAAGCCGGGCGCGATGCCACCACTGCATCGTTACATCGGCAACCCAGTGCTCACCACGATAGGCCGCGTGTTCTTCCGCAGTCCGTGCGGCGACTTCCATTGCGGCCTGCGCGGCTTTTCACGTGACGCGATCCTGGACCTTGGCCTGCAGGCGCCGGGCATGGAGTTCGCGAGCGAAATGGTGGTGAAGGCCACCATCCACAAGCTGCGTGTCACTGAAGTTCCCACGACGCTGTCACCTGACGGGCGCTCACGTCCGCCACATCTGCGCAGCTGGCGCGATGGATGGCGTCACCTGCGGTTCCTGCTGCTGTTCAGCCCCCGCTGGCTATTCCTGTTCCCTGGTGCGGCGTTGTTCGTTATCGGGCTTGCGATGATGGCCTGGCTGCTGCCTGAGCCACGCAAGATCGGCAGCGTGACGCTTGATATCCACACCTTGTTCTATGCCGCGCTTGCTGTGGTGGTGGGCTTCCATTCGATGTTGTTCTGGGTGTTCGCCAACGTGTACGGGATGCGTGAGGGGATCGTGCCGCCGGCGCCCAGGTTCACCACGATGATGCGCGTGATAAGCCTGGAGTTCGGACTGATCACCGGCGGCATCCTGCTGCTGATTGGACTCGGTCTCGGCATTTATGCGCTCGGCGCGTGGCAGAGCACTGCATTCGGCGTGCTGTCGCCCGAGCATGCGATGCGCCTGGTGATTCCGTCTGGCACAGCGATCCTGTTGGCGTTCCAGATCGCCTATGGCGCGTTCTTCCTTAGCGTACTGGAGATCCGCGGCAGTTCGGGTTGATGGAGTTCCGTCGCGGCTCGCGTCAGGTGACGGCTCCCGTGACAAACGCTTCGGCCCAGTTTGCGAAGCCGTTGTCTCGTGCGCGAACCGCAGCCTGGTCCCAGTCGTAGTCGAGGGCAATGAATTCCGCTGACCACCGTTGGCTATGCCGCGTCAGGATCGCATAGCGCGCGTGCGGCGACCGCGGTTCGATGCAGTTGGCGCGAGGAATGTCGGCGAATACCGGGCAACCGACCGATCCCGGATTTACAATCAGCGGTCCACCGGGGACCTGTGTCAGGCTTTGACGGTGACTGTGCCCGCATAGCACGATTGTACGTGATATCGCAGCTCCGAGGCGTTCGCAGACCTGATGACGCGCCGCCGGGATCAGTCGGTCTTCGTGGATTTCCTCGGTCAGGAACGCGCTGTCGTCCGATGGCGTGCCGTGCACTGCCAGGATTCCTTCAGGGAGTTCGATGGTCGCTGGCATTGCGTGCTGCGCACAGCGCTGCTCAGGCGTGAGCGCTGCGTATGCAAACCGGTCCGCGGGGAACAGGCTCGCCTCGTCGCGATCCAGCAACCAGCGGTCGTGATTGCCGCGCACCGTTGGCAGTGCCAGCGTGGCAAGCAGTTCGGCGGTCTCGCGCGGCCAGAGCGGACCTGCGACGTTGTCGCCGAGGTTGACGGTTGCATCAACGCCGCGGGTATGAATATCCGCGATTACGGCTTCGAGCGCGAGCAGATTGGCGTGGATATCGGCAATGACAGCTAGGCGGATGGGACGCTCCTGTGGTCTCCGGCGGACGAAATGCCTGCCGACTAAGATTCTGTGCGGGGTCCGAATCCAGGCACCCATTTGTCATGTTGTGGCAGACCGTCAGCGATCTCCCACCATGGTGCCTTGGAGCCGACGAACACGTGCAACCTGGGGCGAACCACAGGATCATCGTCGAGCAAGCCGGCGGGGATGCTCACTGTCGTCAGGTATGGTGCCTGGCCCGGCGCGGTTGAGCCACAAACGCTACAAAAGCATCGGAAGCTCCCGGGCGCGGATTCGAAGCGCTGTATCAGTTCGCCTCCGGCCAGCAACTTGAATTTGCTGACCTCCACGTGGACGTAGCTGGCGAACGTCGCGCCTGTCAGCTTACGGCAATTGGCGCAATGGCAATGCGTCAACGATCGCGCCGCCTCAATTTCGAAGCGAATGCCCCCGCAGAGACAGGACCCCCTGATCATGCCAAACGCCCCAACACCGGCCAAACCGGGCGATTGTGTTCGCTTGAGGGAGCTGTGGCTGTGAAGTATTTCACACCATTGCGGCGATTGCGCCGATGTGCCTGCCGGGAGTGATGGCCGGGTCGAGCCTGGCCATGACGTTCCGGGTCGAGCCCAGCCATAACGTTCCGGGTCCCGATGCGCGGCCATTACGTTGCGGGTCGATGCGCGGGCTCAATGTGAATTAGTTTCGATCGGCATGCAGTTGGTGCGGCCTGATGCCAGGCAGTCCTGTAACGCCGAAGCCTGGTGCAGCCGGTACATTACGAAGACCACAGCCGTGACCAAGGCTACGACGGCCAGCAATCCGATCAGCGCGCGATGGGGCTGGGAAGGTGGTTCATCATCGGACATGCCGCACGCCCCATCGTTGTTCATCGTCGCGCTCAATGGTCGCTGCCCATCGCGCCGCTGGTATCGGTCTCTGCCCACTCGTTCACCAGCGTATAGGCAATTCCGAGCAGCACCGGTCCGAGGAAAATGCCCAGCAGGCCGAATGACAGCGCGCCGCCCAGCACACCCAGCACTGTCAGCAGGAACGGCAACTGGGCGCCTCGCGCGATGAACCACGGCCGGATCACGGAATCAGCTCCGGATACCGCCACCACGCCATACACGCTGAGGAAGATCCCCCATCCGAGGTGTCCGCTGCTCATTAGCCACAGTGCCGCCGGTATCCACACCAACGGCGCCCCGATTGGCAGCACTGCCAGGAACCCGGCCACCGCCCCCAGCAGCACCGGGCGAGGCACGCCCGACAGCCACAGCCCGAGCGCGGTCAGAATGCCCTGTACGACGGCGGTCAGGAGGATCCCGGACACCACTCCGCGCACCGTTGCGCCAGTGATGGCGATCAACCGCTCCGCGCGGGCGCCGGCGATGCGCCCCAGGATCACGTGCATCCGCTCGGCGATCGGCTCCCCGTA
>Ga0070730_10005649_pt1 | contig 10767 bp, 8 predicted proteins | sample Coa_R1_3_FD_66447 | JGI IMG/M metagenome (GOLD analysis project Ga0070730, IMG submission 66447) | Surface soil microbial communities from Centralia Pennsylvania, which are recovering from an underground coalmine fire - Coalmine... | ecosystem: Environmental > Terrestrial > Soil > Unclassified ... | reverse complement strand
ATGCAAGTGACGACAGGCAGCATCGACGTTTTGATCCGCGGGGCGAAGGTTGTGGATGGTACTGGAAACCCGTGGTATTATGGAGATCTTGTGCTGGAAGGCGATCATATTGTGGAGGTCGCTCCAGCAGGACGCATTCCGACAGAGATGGCCCGCGAGGTGGTAGATGCTACAGGGATGGTCGTCTGTCCTGGCTTCATTGATATACTCAGTCATTCGCATATTTCGCTGATGCACGATCCACGCGACCTCTCCAAGATAACGCAGGGAGTCACAACAGAAATTCTGGGTGAAGGATGGAGCGCGGCGCCAGTGGGTGGGCATATCAAAGATCCCTTCTTCAAGTTCTCACAGCAAGAGAGGGCCATGGTTGGTGACTGGGTAGAGCAGGCAAAGGACTGGACACGCTTCCACCACTGGCTCGATGCGCTGGTAGAGCGAGGCGTTTCACCGAATGTCGGATCATTTCTGGGTGGTGGAACGCTGCGGGAGTACGCCATGGGGCGCAGAATGGGTCCGCCCACACCCGACGGGTTGGAGACGATGCGACGCGTGATGGCCGAGGCGATGGAGGATGGGGCACTCGGCGTCTCCTACGCCCTTATCTACCCCCCTGATACGTACACTTCCACCGAGGAGTTGATCGAGGTAGCGAAGGTGGTTGGACGATACGGAGGCATCTATATCACCCATATGCGATCTGAAGGAAACCGCCTGCTAGAAGCACTGGATGAGGCGGTAGAGGTCGGGCGGCAGGCCCAACTGCCTGTCGAGATCTACCATCTGAAGGCGAGTGGCAATTATAACTGGCATAAGATGGCGGAGGCGATTAAACGCATTGAGGCGGCACGCGATGCCGGGCTGGATGTCACCGCTGATATGTATCCCTATACCGGTTCTGGAACCGGGCTAACCTCGGTCTTGCCGCCATGGTTGGCCGAGGGCGGAACCTTCTATGAGAGATTATCCGATCCTGCTGTCCAGAAGAGAGTGCGGACGGAGGTGCTTGGACCAGCAGGCGATTGGGAGGCATTAGCGCACGGTATTGGACCAGATGGCGTCATGCCCGTCGGTTTCGAGCGAGCCGAGAACCTGCAATATGCGGGCAAGCGCTTCTCAGAGATCGCGGCCATGCGCAAACAACACTGGCTCGATGCCGTAATTGAATTGCTCCTCTCCGAGCAGCAGCGCATCTTTACCATCTACTTTGGGATGGACGAGGCCAATGTCGCGCTGGGATTGCGGCAACCGTGGGTCAAGATCTCGACGGACGCGGGCGGGGTCGATCCAGCCTGGGCCAAGCGGCGTGGGCCGACGCACCCGCGCGCCTATGGCACCTATCCTCGTGTGCTGGCAAAGTACGTTCGAGAGGAAAAGTTGCTCACACTGGAGGACGCCATCCGCAAGATGAGCGGATCCGTCGCTGCACGGCTCGGACTGCACAAACGCGGTTTGCTCCTGCCAGGCTACTACGCTGATGTGGTGATCTTCGATGCCGCGACAGTCATGGACCAGGCCACCTTCGAGGACGCGCACCAACTCTCAACGGGCATTCGCGATGTCTGGGTAAATGGGACACGAGTAATCAGCAATGGAGCACATCTCGGCACAACTCCTGGTCGCGTGGTAACGGGGAGAGCGGGCCGGATATAACGGCTGCCGCACTGGCGAAGCTGGCACAAGAGCACGTATATGCTTCCAGCCAGATTTGGCAATCGATTTCTTGACAGGCAGTCCATGAATATGATACAAAGTAGATAGAGGGAACCACAGGTGGTTTCCTCGCCTACCATAACATCGATAACGACATCTATCATCGCCTCCCGTTTTGCGTTGGAGCAAGACTGTTAATAGCGCTTGCGAACGCTCCTTCACGGTAAAGACGCGTCCCACACTTTTGCTTGCACAGTAGCAAGATAACACACGATAACAAGAGCCTTCTTCTGCACCTTTTAAGAGGCAATATGTGCCATACCACATTTTTGTACAAGGCAACATGCTTCTTGCTATGGATTATGTGTCCTGTTGTGCGGGTGGAAGAGGCATATGAATACAGAAAGGGAGAATATCCTTGGAACAGACAAAACGAATTGCTATTATAGCACACAACAATAAAAAAAGTGACATTCTGGAATGGGCCAGATTTAACAAGTTTTTTCTAGTCCAGCATGAGCTATATGCGACAGGAACAACCGGCAAATTGCTGGAAGAGGAACTTGGAAGCGTAGTTCATAAACTGCAAAGTGGACCGCTCGGCGGGGATCAGCAGATTGGCGCGAAGATCTCAATGCAGGAGATTGATATGCTGATCTTCTTCTGGGATCCGCTTGAACAACAGCCGCATGACCCAGATGTGAAAGCGCTCTTGCGGATCGCGGTTGTGTGGAATATCCCAATTGCCTGCAATCGGGCCTCCGCCGATTTCCTGATCTCATCACCGTTGATGCACGATAGGTACCAGCCCGACCTGCCCAACTACCAGGAATACCTGGAGAGAAACTATAAGGAGCAGGCAGCACAGGTAAATAAAGAGCAGCTCAGCCGGCTAGAAACTGTCTCATAAGCTGTAATAGAATGAGTGAGCATTTTCAGCAGAAGATTTCATGCTGGAGATGCTCGCTCGTTTTTCCAACGTGACTGTTTACTGCGGAACAGTGATGGATTTTTGCCTGGCCAGTTCACGTTCCCAACCGTGGGCGAATGTGCGATCCTCAATCGTCTCACCGCTGGCTAACGTGTCAGTATGAAAGTCCTCCGGGCGAAGGTCGGTGCCAATCTTGCAGTTGCGGCCAACCTTGAGGTTATCTGGCAGATGCACCCGTTTGCCGATGAGCGTAATGCCAGTGTTGAGCCGGGTGGGCTCCAGCTTGTTTGGTGTCATGTCATCGCCATAGCCAATCTGGCAGTTTTTGCCGACAACGACCTCTTTATCCAGGATCGCACGGTCAACTACACTGCCCGCACCTATGACTGTATCAAAGAGCACGATAGAGTCACGGACGACAGCATTCTCCTCAACAACGACACCTGGCGAGAGAACGCTGCGCTCAACATGGCCTTTGATGATACAGCCATGCGAGATCAAGCTACTGACAACCTGCGCTCCACTGCGAATATGAGCTGGGGGGCGTTCTTCGCTACGCGTGTGAATCACCCACGAGGGATCATAGAGATCGAAGGCAGGATGGTCGCCAAGCAGTTCCATATGAGCATCCCAGTAGGACTGGATGGTGCCTACATCCTGCCAGTAGCCGGTAAAGGGATAGGCGTAGACGCGCTCGCCTCGCGCCAGCATGGCGGGAATAATATTGCGACCAAAGTCGTGCTGGGTTGGAGGAACGCCGGTTTCAGCAGCGCGAGCGTCCTCGATGAGGACATGGGTAAGGGTTTCACGGCTGAAGACATAAATGCCCATAGAGCCCAGTGTTCCACGCGGCTCAGCAGGTTTCTCTTCAAACGAGTTTACGCGCCCTTCAGCGTCTGTTTCCAGGATGCCAAAGCGGGAACCTTCCTCAAGCGGTATAACAACTGCACCCAGAGTAGCAGCGGCGCGGCGCTGCTGATGGAACGCGATCATCGGCCCGTAGTCCATACGATAGATATGGTCGCCAGCAAGGACGAGCACATAGTCATAGTTCGCTTCCATAATGAAGTCCAGATTCTGGTAGACAGCGTCGGCCGTACCCTGATACCATTCCGCATCCTGACCCCCTCTATAGGGCTGAAGCAGGCGCACGCCGCCTTGTTGTCGATCCAGGTCCCAGGGTTTGCCAATCCCAATATGATCGTGCAGCGAATGGGGGCGATACTGAGTCAGAACAGCGACATCAGAAATACCAGAGTTGACGCAGTTGCTCAGGGCAAAATCAATGATACGGTATTTGCCGGCGAAGGGGACTGCGGGTTTGGCGCGCTTTTGCGAGAGCAGACTCAAGCGCTCGCCCTGGCCACCGGCTAGAATGACTGCCAGCACTCTACTCATAAATACAGCTAGACCTTTCTGCTTAGTGTCTTGATCTCCGCTTTGAGAGTACGGCTTCATTATATGTTATAAGCCTGGCTCCCTGCTTGAGAACTTTCCTGGCTTCGAGCCATTCGTGGTTTAGCTAAACCATTGAACTCAACAATTCGTGGTTTAGCTAAACCACGAATTGTTGGCACCCTGTTTCTCTTTATGAGAGAGGGGCAAGTGATATGATGATAGAGAAAATATTCTATGGGGATATGCTGATGAGTATAGCTTGCTCGCTGATAGAGGAGGAAGTATGATAGGCGCCAGGAGCTTCAAGATTTTGATGGTTGCGACAGAGGCCGTACCTTTTGCCAAGGAGGGGGGAGTGGCCGATGTGATGGGAAGCCTGCCCAAGGCATTGGCTGCCCTGGGGCATGAGGTATGCGTCTTTCTGCCCCGCTATGGGATGATTGATCCGGGACGTTGGGGACTCAAAGCTACAGGGATTGTACGGGCAGTTTCTATGGGTGGATTTGAGCGAAGCGCGTCGATCTGGCAAACGACGCTTCCCGACTCACTGGTTAAAGTCTATTTGCTGGAGAATGAGGAGTTCTTTGGCCGACATCAACAGATCTATCTAGGCTCAGATCAGCGCGATGAGCAGAGGCGCTTCCTGCTGTTTTGCCGGGGTTTACTTGAGGCGCTGCCACAGCTTGACTTTGCACCTGATATTATTCACCTCAATGATTGGCAGACAGCTCCCTGCGCGGCATATCTGCGCACAACCTATCGCCATCTCCTGCGTCAGGGATCTGCTCGCATTGTGTATACAATACATAATCTGCAATACCAGGGGCGCTGGGATCCCTCCATTCTGGATGAGGCGGGACTGGATCCTTCGCGTGTCTTTATCTCGGCTGGCCTGGAGTTCTGGGGAGATGTGAACTGGATGAAAGCAGGCATCATGTATGCCGATGTGGTGACGACGGTTTCGCACCGCTACGCGGAAGAGATTCAAACGCTGGATTATGGCTGGGGACTTGATGAGGCGCTCTTTCAGCGCCATTCACGCATCTTTGGCATTCCCAATGGCCTGGATTGGGAGGTCTGGAATCCCGCGACTGATGGGACCCTGACAGCTCAATATAGCGAGACAGAGGCCACAAAGGCCAAAGCGCGCAATCGAACAGCACTACGACAGGAGTTCGGGCTACCAGACGCTCCAGAGCTGCCAGTAGTGGGCATCGTCAGCCGACTTGTGGATCAGAAAGGCTTCGATCTCATTGCTGAAATAGCCACCGAGTTGGGCAATTTACCACTCCAACTGGTGGTGCTGGGCAGTGGACATCCACCCTATGAGCGGTTGTTTCGCGATCTGGCCACAAACACCAGCAATGTGCGGGCGCGGATTGGCTTTGATACTGCCCTCTCGCGACGCATTTACGCGGGCACAGATTTCTTTCTGATGCCGAGCGCCTTCGAGCCAGGAGGACTGGGGCAGTTGATCGCGCTGCGCTATGGCACACTGCCAATCGTCCATGCAACCGGCGGCCTGGCAGATACAGTGACCGATCTGGATGATGATCCAGGCAATGGCAATGGGTTCAGCTTCAAGTCGTACACAGCCTCAGCCCTGGCGGATGCGCTGCGGCGCGCCCTGCGGCTCTATGCTGAGCGAGAGAGATGGCCAGATCTGGTCGCGCGGGCCATGGCATATGATTCGCGTTGGGCAAAAAGCGCCAATGCCTATAGTGATCTGTATGCGAGAGTGTTGGAGGTGCCGACCTGACCTCCAAGCTCTCAAAAAGCAAGAACATTGTAGTAAAGAGGCTAAATGGAAAAAGAACACTATGTCTACATCGTCCGCTGTGTGGATGGCACACTTTATACGGGATACACAACGGATATTGAGAGACGCATAGCGGCTCACAACGCCGGGAAAGGAGCACGCTATACACGCGCTCATCGACCTGTTGTGCTGGCTGCTCGCTGGACGTTTGCTACGAAGCAGGAGGCCATGCGAGCAGAGTATGCGCTCAAAGGTTTGTCACGAGCTGAGAAGATGCGATTGATGGAGAATCTCCCAGATCAACTGACGATGAGCTGATAGATATCTGGTTGTTGCTCATAGGTGACCCTGGTCGAGCAGGCCGGGAACATCCTCAAGACGATAAAAGACCTGGCGCCCATGTGCCTGCGCGAGCGAGACCATTTCATCCGCGCCCTGAGAGGGGCCGCCGATACGCAAGCACGCATCACAACGGGCAACGATGGCTCGGCCAAAGGGGTGCATAATCTCGTTAAAAATAGCATCACCAATCTGCTGAGAGCCTGCAAGTTCAACGAGAGGCAAGGCCAGTGCTTCACCAGTAAGCGGGATATGTCCGGCCCGGAACAGGCGCAGCGAGACTTCGTTCATCGCACGCATATTCGCGGCAATCAAGGCGGGATCGTCGTTGGTGCCTGAGCGATAGGGGCCAGCGACCAGGATGAGTAGTGATTGGGTGGTCAATATATTACTCCTCTCTCAGAAGAAAAACTAATGCCGGAACTGAGAGTGCTCTTCTTTCGGTTTATATCCTGGTTGCATAGCAAAAAAATGGAGATGGCGTCGGAGATCATTGAGCAGGAGATCAGCCAGATCACGACTGAAACCCTCTTTCACGACGATCCGCAAGGCAGCCAGGTCTTCCCGATTCTTCGGAAAGCTGTAGGCAGGAACCAGCCAGCCCCGGTCTCGCAGGCGATCAGAGAGATCAAACACCGTAAAATTGGTGACCTCCTTGAGCGCAAAAGCAAAAACGGGAATATCGCTTCCGTCACTCAGAAGCTGAAAGGGTCCCATCTTCTCAATCTCGCTGGACAGGTAGAGCGCGACATCCTGACAGGCTTTGTGGATCCGCGTATAGCCTGCTCTGCCAAGGCGCAAGAAATTGTAGTACTGCGCCACGACCTGATTGCCTGGACGAGAGAAATTGATGGCAAAGGTCGGCATTTCGCCCCCCAAATAATTCACGGAGAAGATCAGATCATCTGGCAGATCCTCTTCTTCACGCCAGATAATCCATCCCACACCAGGATAGACCAGGCCAAATTTATGCCCCGAGGTATTAATGGATCGCACACGCGGCACACGAAAGTCCCAGGCCAGATCTGGTTGTAAAAACGGCGCCACAAAGCCGCCGCTGGCCCCATCCACATGAATAGGGATATTCCAGTCCTTTTCCTGCTGGAGCGCATCGAGGGCATCACTGACTTGCTGGACAGGTTCATAGCTTCCATCAAAGGTCGAGCCCATTACGACAATCACACCAATGGTGTTTTCGTCACAGAGCTTCACCGCTTCTTCCGCGCTCAAATGATACCGTTGACCTTCCAGGGGGACATAGCGAGGCTCGATATCCCAATACCGGCAAAATTTCTCCCAACAGACCTGTACATTGATCCCCATCACCAGATTCGGTTTGTCGGTGGATTTGCCCAGGGCCTTCATACGTTCACGCCAGCGCCATTTGAGCGCCATGCCTCCTAACATAGCCGCTTCGCTTGATCCAATGGTCGAACACCCGATAGCCTGCTCATGGGGGGGAGAGTTCCATAAACGCGAGAGCATGTTGACACAGCGCAGTTCCAGTTCAGCCGTCTGGGGATACTCATCCTTGTCAATCATGTTCTTATCAAAGGTTTCAGCCATCAACTGGCGCGCCTCTGGTTCCATCCAGGTGGTCACAAACGTCGCCAAATTTAAGCGGGCATTGCCGTCGAGCATCAATTCATCATGAATGACGTTGTACACAGTCTGGGGTAACATCTCGCCCTCGGGGAGATCAAAGCGAGGTAATGGTTTGTCGAGACAGCGCTGACCATAGGTGGGAGCCAACCATAACTCATCATCACGCAGGTCATGCAAAGGGACTTTTTTTCTCAGCATACGATTTGTCCTTCTCTTGCTCATTTTTTCGCATCTCAGGGAAAGAGCACGGTTTCTCGTTGACCGCCTTCTGATAAAGAAGACGATTGAACCTATCCATTCTAGCAGAATGTATCATACTTCTCGACAGTTTGAATAGCCATTTCTTTATAATGGAAACAACAGATAGTTAGCACTACTTTTGATTGTTCACTTTTCTCTCAATTGGCCTAAGAAGCAGGTTTTATGAAAATTTTACATAATCTAGACGATTTCTTGAGATTCTGCCTGTACACTAGAAGCAATGGAGACGCGGGGTGTGTCACAGGCTCTGCCGCTCTTTAGTATGAGGCTTGTTATATTTAACAACAAGCCTCTTCTTTTTGTCTCAATCCCTTCCCTCCACAAGACCTCCATTTTCCCAGTTTACCCTCACCCATCCAGCATCCATTTCGCGACATTTACCAAATGGCTCTTCCGCGAATCTGATGAGCCAGTGCCACTTTCCCGCTGGTCTTCAGCGGATCACTGGTCTGCCACCGACTCGTCCCCTGACTTTGGCCGCCGCCAACCCGGCGTTGGTCTGTTCGCAGATTAGATCCCGTTCAAACTCAGCCAGCGAGCCCATCAACAAGTGAAAGATCAGCTTGTCGCGCATCAAGAGGTCAAGAGATTTTGCTTGATGCGAAGAGTAGACTAAAAGAGGAGATTCCTGCTCCTGCACAATCGATCCCTATGGAAACAGGGTTTGGCCCAACAGAAACAACCAATGAAGAGAAGGAAAAAGCATGTACTACAGCCGTGGAAACTACGAGGCGTTTGCCCGCCCGCGCAAGCCCGCCGGTGTTGACGAGAAAACCGCCTGGTTTGTCGGAGCAGGACTCGCCTCCCTCTCCTGTGCCGCGTTCCTCATCCGCGACGGTCAGATGGAAGGCTCCAAGATCACCATTCTCGAACGGCTCAAGTTGCCCGGCGGCGCGCTCGACGGCATCAAGGAGCCGAAGAAAGGCTTCGTGATTCGCGGTGGGCGCGAGATGGAAGACCACTTCGAGTGCCTCTGGGATTTGTTCCGCTCTGTGCCCTCGCTCGAAATCGACGGCGCGAGCGTGCTCGACGAGTTCTACTGGCTCAATAAGGACGACCCGAACTTTTCCCTCCAGCGCGCGACCGTGAAACAAGGCCAGGATGCGCATACCGATGGGTTATTCGCGCTCGGCGAGAAGGCCCAGAGGGACATCCTCAAGGTGTTTCTGGCTACCCGCCAGGAGATGGAGAACAAGCGCATCAACGAGGTCTTCGGCCAGGAGTTCCTTCAGAGCCATTTCTGGCTCTACTGGCGCACGATGTTCGCCTTCGAGGAATGGCACAGCGCCCTTGAGATGAAGCTCTACCTGCACCGCTTCATCCACCACATCGGCGGATTGCCGGACTTCTCCGCGCTGAAATTCACCAAATACAACCAGTATGAGTCTCTCGTCTTGCCGCTGTCCAAGTGGCTCCTGGAACAGGGAGTGCATTTCCGCTTCGACACCTGTGTGACTGATATCGACTTCGACATCACGCCTCTTCACAAGCAGGCCACACACATCCACTGGATTTCCGAGGGAGCCAGGGGCGGTGTCGACCTCGGCCCCAACGACCTCGTCCTCGCGACGATTGGCTCGCTCACCGAGAACTCCAACAATGGCGATCACCACACCCCCGCGCGGCTCAACGAAGGGCCCGCCCCAGCCTGGGACCTGTGGCGTCGCATCGCGGCGAAAGACCCGTCGTTCGGCCACCCCGATGTCTTTGGCGCGCACATCCCCGAAACCAAGTGGGAGTCGGCGACCATCACCACGCTCGACCCGCGCATCCCGGCATATATCGAGCGCATCTGCAAGCGCGACCCGTTCAGCGGCAAGGTCGTGACGGGCGGCATCGTCTCAGTAAAGGATTCGAGTTGGCTCCTGAGCTGGACAGTGAACCGCCAGCCACACTTCAAGCAGCAGCCAAAGGACCAGATCGTCGTCTGGGTGTACGCCCTCTTCGTCGAGACGTCGGGTGACTACGTCAAGAAGTCGATGCAGGACTGCACAGGCGAGGAGATCACCCAGGAGTGGCTCTACCACATGGGCGTCCCCGCCGAGCAGATTCCGGAGCTTGCGGCCACAGGCGCGAAGGGGGTGCCCGTTATGATGCCGTACGTCACCTCGTTCTTCATGCCGCGTCAGGCCGGCGACCGCCCCAATGTCGTACCCGAGGGCGCGGTGAATTTCGCCTTCATCGGCCAGTTCGCCGAAACGACCCGCGACTGCATCTTCACGACGGAGTACTCGGTGCGCACTGGGATGGAGGCCGCCTATCAGTTGCTTGGCATCGAGCGTGGGGTTCCAGAGGTGTTCAACTCCACGTATGACGTGCGGACGCTGCTGGCCGCATCCAGCCGACTGCGCGACGGCAAGGAACTGCACCTGCCACTGCCAGCGTTCATGAGCAAGCTCCTGCTGAGCAGGATCGACAACACCGAGGTCAGCGAACTGCTAAAGGAGTACCACTTGGTCTCCGAAGAGCGGAGATAGCCCAAGCTGGAAATGAGATCGCTCTGTGTCGCAGTTTGGGGTAGACCTGGCTCATTTCTCTGGGTCAAGACCAACGTTCAACTGGTCGTTTTTTCCAACACTGTACCCGGTTTGCCAAAGGTGAGAGAGCACGAATTGAGGAGTCTCGAAGAGGCGTGGACCCGCAGAAGAGCGTGATCTTCGCATCTGAGAGCGTTTGCCTGTCCATCCGGCCCCAGGTCTCTGGCCTTCTGCCTGCTCTCTTCTGACAGAGAAATCTCCTTGGGCATCAGGCGTCATCGAGGGTTTGATCGGACTACCGATAAGCCATCTCCCCGGCGCGAAGAGCCATGGGAAGATGGTTC
>Ga0070730_10005648_pt1 | contig 10767 bp, 9 predicted proteins | sample Coa_R1_3_FD_66447 | JGI IMG/M metagenome (GOLD analysis project Ga0070730, IMG submission 66447) | Surface soil microbial communities from Centralia Pennsylvania, which are recovering from an underground coalmine fire - Coalmine... | ecosystem: Environmental > Terrestrial > Soil > Unclassified ... | reverse complement strand
GGGGTGAACGAGGGCGGGGGCGGCGTGAAGGTCGCGCTGGGCGGCGGGTTGGTCGGCGTGGCCGAGGGCGGCACCAGGGTGCTGGTCGGCGGGGAGGTGCTGGTCGGCGGGGGGGCAGTGGCAGTCGGCGTGCTGGTGGCCCCGGGGACGGGGGTATTGGTCGGCATGTTGGTCGGCGTGTTGGTCGGCGTCCAGGTGGGTGTGTTGGTCGGGGTCCTGGTCGGCGTGTTGGTCGGTGTCCAGGTGGGTGTGTTGGTCGGCGTGTTGGTCGCTGTTGGCGTGGCGGTGGGTGGCGGACAGGTGTAGTGCTCGGTCAGCGTCTGATAGACGCTGCTGGCATTTTTGTATTCGCCGACCGCCCAGACGTCATTTGGCGCCGATACCGCCACGCCAAAGAGGGCGTTGGTATCCGCGCCGACGTTGGGGCTCGGCACCACCGTCCAGCTCACGCCGTCCCAATGTAAGGCCAGGGTCTGCGCGATCCCGCCGCCAATACCGTACGCGCCGGCGGCCCAGACATCGGCGCTGGCAACCACCGCGATGCTATAGAGGGTTTGGCCGGCGGCGCCGGGGTTGGGGCTGGGCACCACCGTCCAGGCGCTGCCGTCCCAGTGCTCGGTCAGCGTCTGGTTGTTGGCGCCATTAGCGTACGCGCCGGCGGCCCAGACGTCGTTGCTGGCGACCACAGCCACGCCAAGGAGGGAGTTGGCGCCGGCGCCGACATTGGGGCTCGACACCAGTGCCCAGCTCGTGCCGTCCCAATGTAAGATCAGCGTCTGATTGCTGGTGCCATTAGTAGCCGCGCCGACCGTCCAGACGTCGTTGCTGGCGACTACGGCCACGCCATGGAGGGAGTTGGCGCCGATGTCGAGGTTGGGGCTGGATATCACTGCCCAACTGCTGCCGTTCCAGTGCTCAGTCAGGGTCTGATTGTTGGCGCCATTCAGGTAATCGCCGACGGCCCAGACATCGTTACCGGCGGCCACGGCCACGCTATTGAGGCCATTGTTCGCCGCGCCGCCGTTGGGGCTGGGCACGATGGCCCAACTGCTGCCGTTCCAGTGCTCGGTCAGCGTCTGGTTGTTGGCGCCGTTCAGGTAGTAGCCGACGGCCCAGACGTCGTTGCTGGCGACCACGGCCACGCCATTGAGGACATTATTCGCCGCGCCGAGGTTGGGGCTGGGCACCACCGCCCAACTGCTGCCGTTCCAGTGCTCGGTCAGCGTCTGGTTGTTGGCGCCATTCAGATAGTAGCCGACGGCCCAGACGTCGCCGCTGGCGACCACGGCCACGCTATTGAGGACATTGTTCGCCGCGCCGAGGTTGGGGCTGGGCACGATGGTCCAGAGCGCGCCGCAGCCGGGGAGCGGCACGGCGGCGGCCGCCGGGGCGCGCCCCGCCGCCGCAGGGCCCGCGCCCCACCCACTGGCTACGACGAACAGGGCGAGCAGCGCCCCGAGACTAGCCGGGAAATAACGACTGCGCATAACGATCTCCCTCCTTATAGCGGCACGGAGCAACACGCTACAGGTCGATTCGCCCACAGCAGCGATCGGATTCACAGGCTCCCTGGATATGACCCCCTGCCCATCCTTTATTAAGTATACATCTTTCATCACCGTCCGAATTGTGGATCGCAGCAGGCTGCGGCGCAGGTGATAGGGCAGTTGGTGATAACTTGGCGCCCGGCGGCCGGCTGCGTATACTGGAACGAGGAGGCGAACAGGATGCGCAGCTTTCAATTGATCCTGGGCCGGGATGATCCGGACGCCGCCCTGGGGGCGCTGGCCGCGGCGGCGCTCGACCGGCCGGGCGGCGGGCACGCGCTACGGAAAGGCCAGCGGCTGGGCGCGGACGACGTCGCGGCGCTGGGCACGCTCGCCGTGGCAATGCCGGGGGCGACGGTGTCGCTGATCCGGCTGGACCCGGACGATATCGACGAGCTGACGGCCGCCCGGCTGCTGGGGCCGGCCCTGGTTGGGCGCGGCGTGACGATGCGGGAGCCGAGCCAGGGCCGCGTCCGGCTCCTGGCCGCGCAGGCGGGACTCCTCTGGGTCGACAGCGCGCGCCTGGCCGCGGCGAACGCGGTCCCCGATATCGCGATCTACACCTTGTTCGGTGGCACCCCCGTCGCGGCGGGCACCCTGCTGGCCGAAGCCAAAATAACGCCGTTGGCGACGGCCCGCGCGCATGTGGCGGCCGCCGTGCGCATCCTCGCCCCGGCGGCCGCCGCGGAGGCGACCCTCGCCGTCCAGCCCTTCGGCCCGCGCCGGGCCGCGCTGCTCGTCCGCGAGCGGCTGGCGCCCGACGCCGCGGCCCGCATGATCGCCGGGTTGCAGCACAAGCTCGCCTGGTTTGGATCGCACCTGGCCGCCGCGGATGTGGTGCGCACGACCGGCGACCGGGCGGAGACGGCGCACCTGCTGGCCAGCCTGCTCGCCCGCGGCGCGGACCTGGTGCTCACGGCCGGGGGCTCGACCAGCGACCCGGCCGATCCGATCCTCGGCGCGCTCGACACGATCGGGGCCCGGATGCTGCGGCGCGGCGTGCCGATCCACCCGGGCAGCCTGCTCTGGGTCGCCGCCGCGGGGCCGGCCCTGCTGATCGGCGTCCCCACGTGCGGCGCCTTCTCCGAGCAGACCTCGCTCGACCTGCTGCTGCCCCGCCTGCTCGCCCTGGGCGCCGCCGGCCTGGACGGCATCGCGCACCTGGCGGAAGGCGGGCTCCTGACGCGGGGCATGGAGCATCGCTTCCCTCCCTACCAGGAACGGGACGAGGAACGGGCCTTGCCTGGTTAGCCGATGCGCTGGCCTGGCCCGGCCGCCAGGCGGCGCACCAGGGGCACCAGCAAGCTCAGCGCGGCCTCCATGGTTGTCAGGTCGACGGCGTCCCAGGTATCGCTGGGCCAATGCCAGTTCGGGAGCCGGCCCTGTTCGTCGAGTGCCATGAGGCTGAGGGCGCGGTAGCCGCGGGCCAGCGGCACCAGGGCGTCGGTGGGCATTGTCCGGAAGGCGTGCGTCTGATAATGGAGCCCGCGCCGGATGGCCAGGTGGGTCGCCGCGTCGAGGAGCTCACCGTCGGCCAGCAAGGGCCAGAGCATGCCTTCCTGGGTCACGAGGGTCAGCGTCCCGCCGCCGACGGTGTCGACGTTGAGGAAGAGCGTCGTGGCCGGGTCTAATTCGTCGCGGTAGGCCTCCAGGAAGCGCTGCATGCCGCCGAGCCCCGACTCTTCGCAGCCGGTGAAGACGACCCAGACCTCAGCGGTGCGGTCGCGCCGGCCGCGCAGGCGGGCGGCCAGGCGCTCGGCGGCCACCAGCAGGACGGCCGCCCCACTGGCGTTATCGTTGGCCCCCGGCACGACGGGCATGGCGGCCTCGCGGTGCAGCAGCGTGCCGAGCGGGATCAGCAAAGTGGCAGCGGCGGCTTTGAGCACCCCGTCGAGGCGCACGGGCCGCCGGCGGACAGGCCGCAGCCAGCCGAAGAGACTGCCCAGCGCCACGATCGCCATCGCCAGGGTCCAGGTCAGGAAGGAGCGGCGGAAGTTGCCGACCAGCCGGGGGTGAAAGGCGAGCGCGGCGCGAGAGCTGTCCAGGTGCGCCACCAGCACAACCCGGCAAGCCGGCTCGGCGGCGTCTTCCGGCAGGGGCAGGTGGGCGACGACGTTCTGGCTGCGGCCCCGCGGCAACAGCGGCAGGCGGGAAACGACCTCGAAGCCGAGGGTTTCGGCCAGGAAGGCCGCGAAGGTGCCCAGGCTCACGAGCGTGGCGAGCCCCGGCAAGCGCCGGCTGAGGAACCCGGCCAGGGCCAGCAGCCCATAGAGCGGCGCATAGGTCCAGCTGAAGGTCTTCAGCCCGTCGAACGGCTCCAGTGCAACCTCATAGCCGGCCCGGCGCAGCCGGTCGATCATGAAAGCGGCGGCCGTGCGCTCGCCGTCGCCGGCCGAGGGGCGCGGGCCAATCTGCTCGGCCAGCAGGCGGAGCACGGCCAGGAGCTCGGCCTGGGTCTCGTTGGCCGGTACGGGGCCAGCCGGGCTCTCCGGCGGTCCCGCGGGGGCCGCCGCTACCGGGTTCGTCATGGTCATCACGTGCTCCTCCTGCCGCAAAGTCTTGCCTACCTTGCATTATACGACAACGAGCCGGGCGGCGCCGCCCGGCCCAGCTAGCGGAGCGGCGCCGCCAGACCGTCGATACTCCGGCGGTTTTTCGCTGCGCGATAGGCGACGAGCCCGTCTTCGCCCTGCGCGGCTGCCCAGACCGCCAGGTTCTCCCGTTGGCCCACATAGTCCAGCAGCGGCACGGCCATGCCGCAGGAGGTCTGCACCCGGTGGATGTCGGCCAGAATGACCTGGCGGGCGCCGGGCACGGCCGGAAAGCTCGACCGCACCGCCGCCCATTCGTCCGTTGCAGGGAGCACCACCCGCCCCGCCCCATAGAGGCGCAGGATGCGCGGGGCGCCCTGGAACGCGCAAAACATGAAGGTGATGCGGCCGTTTTCCGCCAGATGGGCGGCGGTTTCATTGCCACTGCCGGTCAGGTCCAAATATCCCACGCGGTGCGGGGTGAACACGCGGAAGCAGGCCTGGCCCTTGGGCGAGAGATTCACGTGCCCGGCGCCGGCCAGGGGCGCGGTGGCGACGAAAAAGAGCGGCTGCGCTGCCAGGAAGCGTTGTAATTCCGGGGTGATAGACTCGTAGACTTTCGCCATACTAACCTCCTTTGGCTCCAACTCCCTGTCCTTGCCCTTTGCGCTGCTCGGCGATCGCGTCCAACTGTTATGCTACCGCATCCATATTGGAGGATAAATATTAGCGAAGATGTTTAAGAATTTGTCATTCTAAGCGCAGCGAAGAATCCGTTGCCGCGCGGACCGGATCGGGGCCGGCGGGCGTCTGGCCCGTCGACCCCCGCCTCTCGGCCACTCTGCTCGGGCGTGGCCGCCCCGATCGCTCTGTTGGGGCCGCGGGTGCGCGCTCCAGCGGATTCTTCGCTGCGCTCAGAATGACAAATCTTATATTTTCCGCTAATAAAATACAGCATCTTGGCATTAATTGGACTCCATGAGCAAGCATCGCCCCGCTAATGCAAGTGCCAGCCACCCCTTGGGCGATCGTTGAGCGAGGAGTGAGCACCCCCAGGTGCGAACGCGGGTGGGGCCACGTTCGCACGTCGGCGTGCTCACTCCTCATAACCCAAGGGGTCACTTGAGGCTGTACTAGCCACTGCCCCAAAGTGCAGGGATGGTGTTAGCTATATGGTAAACCAAATGCTCCGTTTTGAGCAAGTAGCCGCGGGCGTTTGGTTCCTGCGGGCACACAATATGCGGATGGATCCCCGTTAGATCAATTATGGGATGGGCAAGGCAAGGAGGGAACGACGATGGCAACCGAGAGTCCGCAGGTGGCGCCGGTAATCGTGTACAGCACCGACACCTGACCCTGGTGTGTGAAGGCGAAAGAGTTTCTTTCGCAGCGCGGTGTTCCGTATGTCGTGAAAAACGTGGGCCACGATCGCCAGGCGGCGATGGAGATGATCCGGCTGTCGGGGCAGCAGGGGGTCCCCGTGATCGCGATTGACGACCAGGTGGTTGTCGGGTTTAATCGTCCGAAGCTGGAAGAATTGCTGGCCCGCCGGCCCGCCGGCGGCTCCGGCCGCCGGCCGCTGGGCGCCCGCGTCGGCGACGCGGCCAGCCAGGCGCGCCGCAGCCCCGGCCTGCCGGCGGTCGGGGCCTATGTCGGGGGCGTGCGGCCCGGCAGCCCCGCGGAGCAAGCCGGGCTGCGCGCCGGCGATGTGATCGTCGCCGTCAACCACACGCCCGTGCCGGACGCCGCCGGCCTGGAAGCCGCCCTGAGCCACCCGCCGGCGGACGGCCCCATCACCATCCAGTATCAGCGCGACGGCACCCTGCGCGAGGTGCCCGTGCTGCTCTAGATCGGGGGCGCTAGATCAGCAGTGCCAGCAGAGCCTTCTGGGCATGCAGGCGGTTTTCGGCCTCGTCGAAGACGACGGAGTGTGGACCGTCCATGACCTCGTCGGTGATCTCGTCGCCGCGGTGGGCGGGCAGGCAGTGCATGACCAGGCAGTTGGGAGCGGCGGTGCGCACCAGATCGGCGTTCACCTGGTAGGGCCGGAAGATCGGGCGCCGCTTCTCGGTTTCGGCCTCCTGGCCCATGCTGGTCCAGGTGTCGGTGGTCAGGATGTCGGCGCCGGCGGCCGCGGCGGGGTCACGCGCGAATTCGAGCCGGGCGCCGCTCTGGCGGGCCGCCTGCTCGGCCAGGGCGCGGTACTTGGGCTGCACGTCGAAGCCCTCCGGCGAGATGACCACCATATCCATGCCGACGCGGGCCGCCCCGATCAGCAGCGAGTGGGTCACGTTGTTGCCGTCGCCGAGCCAGGCGAGGCGCAGCCCTTGCAGACGGCCGCGCTTTTCCCAGATGGTGAGCAGGTCGGCCAGGATCTGACAGGGATGCTCCTCGTCGCTGAGCCCGTTGATCACCGGGACGCCGGCATATTTCGCCAGCTCGTCGACTTTCGCCTGCTCGAAGGTGCGGGCCATGATGCCGTCGACCATGCGGCCCAGCACGCGGCCCACATCGGCCACGCTCTCGCGCTTGCCCAGCCCGATATCGTTCGGGCCCAGGTAGAGCGCGTGCCCCCCCAGCTGGGTCATGCCCACTTCAAACGAGACGCGGGTGCGCGCCGACGGCTTCTCGAAAATCATGGCCAGGCTCTTCCCGGCCAGCAACGGGTGAGGCTGCCCGCTTTTCACCTTCAGCTTCAAATCGCGCGCCAGTTCCAGAATCCGCCAGATCTCTTCGGCCGCCAGGTCGCCCATCGCCGTCAGGCTACGCCCTTTCATACTTACCGCCATCAAGATGACTCCTTTTTGCGTATTCTTCGTGCTCTTCGTGTTCTTCGTGGATAAATACGCCCGCCCGATTCCTTTACTGGCCCGCTACTGGCCCGCGACCCAGTCTTTTAGAAAATCCTGGTGCTTGACGGGAACAAACTCGACAATGCGATACTCGGCGACCGCGGCCTGGCGATAGGGGTCGTCGGCCAGAAAGGCTTCGAGGGCGGCCTGCGACTCGGCGCGGGCCAACATGATCCCGCCGGTGCGCGGCACCTGACCGCCCGAATAGAGCAGCAGCCCTTGGTCATAGCCGGCCTGCAAAAAGGCGCGATGGGCGCCGACTACCTCATCCACCCGCTCCAGCGGGACCGTATACGTTAGCTCGACCATGAAATGTTTCATAATTGGGTCCTCCCCGTATGTTTCTGTTTAGGCCGTTTTGCCCGTATCGTGTTTATACCGCTATTACGTGTTGCTAATGGCAACCGGTAATCGGCAATCAAGGACTCGTCACTACACAAGACCAAGCACCGCTTGCGACATCGAATTGGTAGCTTGTGTTGTCCGCAGAGGTTAAACTGAGGCAAGTACCACGCGCAGCAGTAATATGGAGCGTGCCCGAGCGAGTCGATGTGAGGAATTCTTTTTGGTAGGGGACCAGAGTAGAGTCGGCTGGGATGACCATCTCGACGAGTTCGCCTTGTAGAGGAGTTACATCATAGACATCCGAGAGCGGTGAGTCGTGCTTGAAACCAGCATAGACGACATACCCGTTTCCGTTAATCACACCCTGCCATCGATTCTTAATAGCGTAGTATTGAGGCCAACCGGGATCTAGAGATACGACGTCATCGTTAAAGATTCCTGTTGGAAACGCTGGCTCAGCTTCCGTGGCAGGGGACGGGGCACCAGAGTTGGTTTTTGTCCGATCCCCAGCGAGCCAATCTGCAGTGGTGATCGACTGCTTCTCCTCCAGTTGCTTCATGGTTGCAATCTTTGTCGCCATCGCTGACACTTCTTGCGTCGGGTCAACAATCGGTGTATCCATGAAAGCGGAATCCGGGGGATCTACGTCGGCGACGGCGGTATGAGTCCCAGTGAGTACCCCAGACAAAACCACAGCTAGCAGTAGGCATACAAAAACCCCGAAGCTGCCCCAGAGCAGGAAGCGTTTGTATCGCTTGATGATGCTCATTTGCTATTTCCCTAGCTCCTTGACATCCGCAATCAGCACCTCAATGCCCCAGCGCGCGGCGATGTGCCCGACCAAGACTACCGCCTATTGCCGTCTCCCTGACCCCCGACCCCTGACCCCCGACCCCTCGTCCCCGCCTACTCGTCACTGACCACGGTCCCCGTCGTGCCCGCGAGCGCGTCGAGGGCGGCGAACAGCTGGGTGATGATCGCCTGGCGCCCGCCGCCGGCGACGAAGTTCACGGCGGCCTGGACTTTGGGCCCCATGCTGCCTTTGGCGAAGTAGCCCTCGGCCAGATAGTGGCGCGCCTCGGCCGTCGTCAGGTGGGCCAGGTTGTGCTGGTCCGGTTGCTTGTAATTGAGGGCCACCTGCGCCACATCGGTCAGGATCAGGAGGCGCGTGGCGCCCACCTGCTGGGCGAGCAGTGCCCCGGCGAGGTCCTTGTCGATCACGGCCTCGACGCCGACAAGCGTGCCATCGGCTTCTTCGACCACCGGCACGCCCCCGCCCCCCGCGGCGATCACGAGCATCCCATCCCGCAACATGGCGCAAATCGCGTCGATCTCGGCAATGGCCCGCGGCTGCGGGGAGGCGACGATGCGCCGCCAGCCCCGGCCACTGTCCTCGATCAGGCGCATCCCGGCGTAGCGCAGGCGCTGGGCCTCGTCGCCGGTGTAGAAAGGGCCGACCGGCTTAGTCGGATTCTCAAAGGCCGGGTCGTCCCGGGCCACGATCACCTGCGTGACGACGGTGGCGACGCGCCGGGCCGCCGGGTGCTGGCGCCGGAGCAGGGCGTTGCGCAACGACTGCTGGATCATGTAGCCGATCCAGCCCTGGGTCATGGCCCCGGCCACGTCCATGGGCATCGCCGGCACCTGCGCGGCGCCGGCCGCCTGCTGGATCAACAGACTGCCGACCTGCGGGCCGTTGCCGTGCGTGACGACCACCCGGTAGCCGCGCACCACCAGCTCGGCCACCGCCTCCGCGGCGCGCTGGACATTGCGGAACTGTTCCGTGCTGGTGCCCTGCTCCCCCGCCACCTTGATCGCATTGCCGCCCAGGGCAATGACCAGGGTTTCGTCTGCCGGCTGCTCGGTCATAACCTCCTCCACCCGGGCGGGGGCGTTACATTTCATACGGCGCCCGCTCCAGGGGCATCGTCATACAGCGCGGGCCGCCGCGGGCCCGGGACAGCTCCAGGCCACTGATTTTAATGGCGTACTTGCGCTCGGGGTGGGCGCGGATCTCAGCGATGCGGGCCGTGTTCTCAAACCAGTGCCCGCCCGCCGGCTCGGCGGGGTCCGGCAGCCAATCGATCAGATCTTCCTGCACCAGGAGCTGGTAGCCGGCCGCCCACAGGGCCTGGAACGTCTGCTCGTTGCGCTCATAGCCCAGGATCAGGCCGGGGCGCAAGGCGAAGGCATTCGCGCCGTCGGTCCACTGCTCGCGGTCCTGGTACAGGCGGCTCGTGCCCCCACAGGGGATGGCGTGGATCGGGCGGCCGAGCTCGGCCTGCAGGCAGGCGACCAGCGAGCGGTGCTCGGGCTCGGCGCGCAAGGCGCCGCGGGCATCCCGGCTGAGGCGGACGATCCCGACCTGCTCGCCGCCCCCCGGCAGGATCAGGGGGGGATAGACCAGGCACTCGTCGTGACTGAGGAAGGTGAAAATCGTATCGAGGTGCATGGTGCTGCGCTGCTTGGGCATGATCACGGCGTAGATGGTGCGCACCGGGCTGCCGCGGCGGCGGAGCTCCCGGGCGAGCATATCGATCCCTTCGTTGGAGGTGCGTTCGCTGGCGCCGACCAGGAGCAAATCGGGCCGCACCACCAGGATATCGCCGCCTTCGACCGTGAAAGGATCGCGGCCGCCGGTGGAGCGCAAGCTGCGGATCTGCTCACTCTGCAAGCGGTCGAACCAGAGCGGCGGCTCCGCCCCCCCGGCCGCAAAGAGCGGGTGCTGAGTGAAGATATAGCGCATCAGCAGGGGCTCGCGCCGGCGGGCGGGGCGGGCCATCTGGGCCAGGACGATCCCTTCGCCGATCACGACCGCCGGGTCGCGCATGAACATCATGTTCGGGATCGGCGGCAAGGTGTAGGGATAGGTGTCAAGCGCCCCGGCCAGGCTGCCGCTGGCCACGGGCTTTTCCCAGCCGGCCAGCAGCCGCAAGGCCAGATCCGCCGGCGCCTGGTCCAGCAGCAGGTAGCGCACGTCCTCGCTAGACCCTTCCAGCACACAGACGTCGTCGATAAGCCGCCGCCGCACGAGCTCGTCGGCCAGGATATCGACCAGCAAGTCGGCCACTTCCAGCACGCCGTCCGGCGGCGCGACGATGGTCATTAGGCGGCTGAACGCCTCATGCTCACGCCGGGCGAGATCGAGGTAGAGGATATCGTCGAACAGCAGCTGCTGGCGCATGCCCGGCGTCATACGGCGGATCTCTTCGCCCGGCCGATGCAGCAGGATCTTGCGCAACGGCCCGATCTCGGAGGTAATACTGAGTGAGCTCATTCAGGTCCTATCCATTGCGCACCAGCGGCAAGACCAGGCTATGTGGGCCGCCATGGCCCCGGGAGAGCTCAGAGCCGCGCACGCGGAGCACCCACTTGCCGGGCGCCGTCAGGCTGATCGTCCGGCCGGCATAGAGCACATCGTTACTGTCGATCACCTCGTAGCCCGCCCCGGCCAGCGCGGCGACAGTCTGGTCGGTGCTGCGATAGGTCAGC
>Ga0070730_10005645_pt1 | contig 10769 bp, 6 predicted proteins | sample Coa_R1_3_FD_66447 | JGI IMG/M metagenome (GOLD analysis project Ga0070730, IMG submission 66447) | Surface soil microbial communities from Centralia Pennsylvania, which are recovering from an underground coalmine fire - Coalmine... | ecosystem: Environmental > Terrestrial > Soil > Unclassified ... | reverse complement strand
CAAAAATACGGCCTATTTTGTCCATTTTGTTCGTTGCAGTGTTGGTGTTGTCTGCGGCGGGCAGCGCTGCCGCGGCCCCATCTGCCGACGGGCCAAACCTACTGCAAAACCCTGGCTTTGAAGCTCCGTATGCGAAGCAGTGCTGCCAGACCGACCTAAGCAAGTACTATCCGAACACCCCCATCGCTGAGGTGCAAGTGGCCTGGGGTTGGAGCGGTTGGTGGCTGCAGCCCGACCAGGACCCGCAGCATCCCAGCGCCGGCGGTAACCCGTCCTGGCACCGGCCCGAGTGGCGCGAGGCCAATTGCGGCCCGGTGTGCGCCAACCGCGTCCACAGCGGCAATGATGCCCAAAAGTACTTTACCTTCTCCAGCGTCCACGACGCCGGCATGTATCAGCAAGTGCCGAACATCACGCCCGGCACGGTACTGCAATTTAGTGTTTATATGCAGGCCTGGTCAACCAATTCCGATTACGGGCCGTCAGACCGCGGCCAGACCATGGGCATGCGCGTCGGGATCGACCCCTTCGGTGGCACCGATGCCTTTAGCCCCAACATCATCTGGTCGAACTCGTTCGACACCTTTGATGCCTGGGGCCTCTACACCATCCAGGCCACAGCGCAGAGCAATGTCGTGACGGTTTTCACCCGCTCGACCCCGCTGTTTGGCAACCAGCATAACGATATCTATGTAGACGATGCCAGCCTGGTGGCGGTGAGCCCGTCCGATTCGGGTGGTGGCAATGTACCGCCCAACAACCCGCCACTGCCCCCCCCGGCGCCCGTACCCACCGAAGTCCCCTCACCCGTGCCGGGCTTCGACTACGTTGTCGTGCGCGGCGACAACTACTACAGCATCGCCCTGCGCTTTGGCGTGACGTTGGCGCAATTGCTCCAGGCCAATCACATCGTCAATCCGAGCGTCCTGTTTGTCGGCACGGTGCTGCTGATCCCCAGCGGCAACCCGCCGCCTGACAACACCGGCGGGCAGGGCAACAATCCGCCGCCGACACCCGAGCCCACCCAGGAACCAACGCAAGTGCCAGGCTTCTCCTACGTCGTCCAGCCCGGCGATAATTACTTTAGCATTTCCCTGCGTTTTGGCGTCACCCTGGCGCAGTTGTACCAGGCCAATCACATTACCAATCCAGGCGTTCTGTTTGTCGGCACGGTGCTGCTGATCCCCAGCAGCAACCCGCCGCCCGACAACACCGGCGGGCAGGTAAACAACCCGCCGCCCGCGCCGCAGCCAACGGCCACCACGCCGCCCTCGCAATTGCCGGGTGCTTTTGCCTATACTGTGGTGCGCGGCGACAACTTGTTCCGGCTCTCGCTGCGCTTCGGTGTCAGCATCGCGCGCATCAAAGAGCTCAACGGCCTGATTAGCGACATCATCTTTATCGGCGAGACCTTGATCATCGCGCCCTGAGGCGGCGCGCCAAACGACTCGCAGGCGCTGGACGCGGGGGCGGAAAGGAAAGCAGTATGAAATCTCGTTTACTTCGATCGCTCCTGGCGATAACGGCGCTGATCGCGGGGGCGGCCGGCTTCTGGCCGGCCGCCCCCATCGCCGCCGCGCCCCTGGCGCAGTCTAACCTGCTGACCAATGGCGGAATGGAGTCGTTTGCCGGCAACGGCGTGGCCACGGGTTGGGATCCGTGGTGGGAGACCATCCAAAATCCAGGCAATGGTAATCTGAACTACGCCGCTGTCCCAACCTGGATCCAAGAAGGCAACCATGTCTTCGTCCAGTCGGGGAGTCTGTCACAGCACATCGGTCATAGCTGGGATCCATGGCACGCGGGCATTCGCCAGACCATCACCGTGCCGCCCGGCAGCAACGTCCACATCACCGCCTATGGCCGGCTGTTCGCTTCCACGCCCGACTTCCCGGCGCCGTCTGATACGGCCGTTAATGCCCACATGCAGATTGGCGCCGAACCAAATGGCAGCATCAATTGGGCTTCGGGCACAGTGATATGGGGGCCGCAGGCCAGCCCGCACGACACCTGGGCCCAGTTCAACCTGGATGTGACCGCCGGCGCCGGCGGCCAGGTGGTGATCTTTCTCTCGGCCAACTTCATCGGCGAAAGCCGCTATCATCTCGACACATGGTGGGATAACGTCAGCGCCACCGTCACGGGTGGTGGGCCGGGGCCGGCGCCCACCAGTGGAGGCGGCAATGTGCAGCCGACCAATCCGCCGCCCGCGGCCACAGCCTTCAAGACGCCCACACCCGATGCGTCCGGCAATATCATCTACGTGGTTCAGGCAGGCGACACCTTGTACCGCATCGCCGGCATCACCGGCGTGCCTGTGGACCAGATTCGCAAGCTCAATGGGCTCACCACCGACATCTTGAGCATTGGCCAGCGGCTGATCATCGTGCAAGGCGCCGCGCCAGCCGCCAGCCCCACCGCCACTGCTGGCGGCGCCACGGCGGTGGCGACGACCGCCGGCACGGCAGCCGCGGCCACCGCCGCGGTCACCGGCACGGCCGTCAGCGCAGGCAGCACGGAAACAAACACCGCCTCGGCGCCCGCCGGCACAGGGGTCGCCCAGGTGACAGCCACGCCCATCGGAACCGGCACCGTGTGCGCGTTGCTGTGGAATGATGTGAACGGCGACGGCGTGCGCGATGCCACCGAGCCCCTGCTGCCCGGCGGCCAGATCGCCGTGGTGGAAATCTCAACCGGCAAGCCGGTGCAGGCCTACACCACCGATGGCATCAGCGAGCCGCACTGCTTCAAGGATCTGCTGGCTGGGCAATACACGGTCTCATTCGCCGCGCCTTCCGGCTACAACGCCACCTCGGTCACCTCGGTGCCGCTGAGCGTGTCCGCTGGCTCGACCTCCGAGCTCGAGTTTGGCGCGCAGGCCAGCGCCGCCATTGCCAACCAGCCGGCTGCGAAGACCAACGGCTCAGCGCTGCTGACGGCCCTGCTGTTCGCCGGTGGGGTGGTGTTCTTGCTGCTGGCGGCGGGTGTGGCGGCTTTCTTGTTCTTGCGTCGGCCGGCCTAGCGCCGGTCGTTGAGTGACGCGTGACCGGGGCAGCGGCCATCCGGCGTCGGGCGCCGGCTGCCCTGTGGGGCCTGGCCGCCTTGCTGTTTGGCCTGCTGGCGGCCGGGCCGCTGCTGGCGAACCCGGGTTTCCTGCTCACCCGCGGCGGCGGTGACAGCCCGTTCCTGCTGCAGCGTCTGCACGAGCTGCTGGCCGCCGGCCAGTTTCCGGCGCGCTGGATGCCCAACGCCGATTACGGCTTCGGCTATCCTTTCTTCAACTACTATGCAGCGCTGCCATACGACCTGGCAGCGCTGTTTCATCTCTACGGTTTCTCGTACGTTGGCGCGCTGAAGCTGGCGCAGGTGGCCGCGCTGCTGCTGGCCGCTGGCGGCGCCTTTGGCTGGACGCGCAGCCTGGGCCTGTCGCGCGCGCGGGCGCTGCTAGCCGCGGCGGCCTATACCTTCGCCCCCTTTCATCTGGTCAACCTGTATGTGCGCGGCGACTCGCTCTCGGAGCTGTGGGCCATGTCGTTTTATCCGCTGGTCCTGTGGAGCGCGCAGCGCTGCCTGTCCGCGCCGCGCCTGTCACGCGCGTTCGCCCTGGCGGCTTGCCTGGCCCTGCTCGTCCTCAGCCACAACATCTCGGCGCTGAACTTTATGCCGTTTGTCGGGCTATACCTGCTGCTCGGCGGGGGCGCGGTGCTGCTGCTGCGGCCGGTGGGTGGGCGGCTACCCCGATCCTGGTGGCCGTTGTGGATTGGCCTGGCCGCGCTGGCCTGGGGTCTGGCTTTGAGCGCCTTCTTTTGGCTGCCGGCGCTGCGCGAAATTGGCGCGGTGCAATTGGCCGATGTCACCCAGGGCTATTTCTACTACGCCAATCACTTCCGGGCCGCGGACCTGGTGCAGCCCGGCCTGCTTTTCAATTTCGACACCGGCGCCGGGCAGCCCACGCCCTTTAGCATGGGCCTGGTACAGGCCATTGCCACCGTGCTGGGCCTGGCCGCGCTGCTGGCCGGCGCCTGGCGCGCCCAGCGCTGGACGTCCACACATAGCTTCCTGCTGCTGGGGCTGGCCCTGGCCACGTTCATGATCACGCCCGCCTCGGCCTGGCTGTGGGCCAACCTGCCCCTGCTGCGCTATACCCAGTTCCCCTGGCGTTTCCTCTCCATTCAGGCGCTGTTTGCCGCCGCGCTGATCGCCCACCTGGTGCCAGGCGACGCGGACGGTTTGCAAACGCGCCGGCCCTGGTTGGGCTGGGCGCTGGCCGGAGGAATTGGATTGGTGCTGGCCGCCACCAGCCTGGGGCAGCTCCGGCCGGATTTCATTCCGCTCTCCGACGCCGATGTCACCCCGCAGCGCCTGCAACTGCTGGAGTACTTCTCGGCCAATATCGGCAGCACCATCGGCTTCGAATACCTGCCGCGCGCGGTCGATCCGCGGCCTTATGCCTCCGACGCCCTGCTCGGCCGGCCCGCGCGCCTGAAGGCGCTGCGCGGCCAGGCTAGCGGCGCGCGGCTGTGGCAGACCGGCGCCGGCGAGGCCTGGACCATCACCGCGGCTGGTGGGCCAGCCACCGTTGCCGTGCCTACCAACGATTGGCCAGGCTGGACGGCCAGCGTCGATGGGCAAAGCGTGGCTGTGCGCGCCGCCGAGGGGTTGGGTTGGATTACGCTCGATGTGCCAGCCGGCACGCACACAGTGTTTTTGCAATTGGACCCGACCCCCACCCGCGCCCTGGCCGAGGCCGCCAGCCTGCTCGCGCTGGCGCTGCCGCCCATCTACCTGGGCGCCGTGGCCCTGCGCGCCGGCCGTTGGCGAGTGACCATCCAGCCGGTCAGCGCTCGTATGGCCGCCATGGGCCTGGCCAGCGCCTCGGCCCTGGCCGCGGGTGCCCTGCTCTTGCACGCCGTGCCGGTGGTCGAGTCCAACCTGCCACTGTCGATTGACTTCGCCCAATTGACCTATCTGCACCACGCTTTGATCCGGTTCGAGGGTGGCACGCAGTTGACCAGCGTCGCTTATAACGCTGACCACCTGGCGCGCGGCCAGGACCTGCTGGTCCAATCAAGCTGGAGCGCAACAGAGACCGGCACGGCTACGCTCAGCCTGGTCCCGGCCTCCAACCTGCTCGACCCGGCGCCGGTGCAGTTGGCCGCAGCCAGCCAAACGCTCAATGGCACGCAAACTTTTTCAAGCACCCTGCCCCTCCCGATGGCCATCCCGCCTGGCGTTTATTTCGTGTCGGTGACCTGGGCCGACCACGCCGGCCCGCGGGCCGCGTTGACCAGCGCGGGCCATCCGCGCGGCCTGGTTTACCTGGCGCCGGTGTGGGTGGACGACCCCGGCCCGCCACTCCCAGCTACAGCGCCCTTGGCCCAATTTGGGCCAGCGATTGCTTTGCTTAATGCGCAAACTGAGACACCCGAGCCAACCGTGCTGCAGCTCAATCTGGTTTGGCAGGCGCGGCAGGATGTGGCCGCCAACCTGCAAATTGCGCTGCGGCTGCGCGACGCGGCCGGGGCCGAGTGGACGGCGTCCGATACTCAGTTGGCCTACGGCTACTACACCACGTCTATGTGGCGGCCTGGCGAAGTGGTGCCCGACTTCTATCGGCTGCGCCTGCCGGAGGGCACACCGCCCGGCCCGTACACCCTCGATCTGAGCGTGTATGACCCGGCCACGACGGTGACGCTCGGCAGCACCGCCCTGCCGGTCAGCCTTACAACCGCCACCCCGCGCGGCGCGCGCGCAACCCAATATGCCTTGACGCCCGAGATTGGTCTGGCCGATATTGCCATCGTGCCGCAGTTCCAGCAGGGGGATGCGCCCGAACTGCGCGCCGATTGGTTGACCCTGGCGGCGCCACCGGCCGCGCTGCGTGCCCGCTGGACCCTGGTCGGCGCGGATGGCACGCGCGTGTCACAGGTGCTCGACCTGGCGCCTGGCTCCTCCACCACCACCTGGCCGGCCAACGCCTACGTCCAGGGACGCGTGCGGCTGGGCACGGCGCCCAGCTTGGCGCCCGGTCACTATGCGTTGGCCCTGGCCCTGTTAGACAGCGGCGGGCAGCCGGTCAGCCCGGAGGTGAGTGTGGCCCAGCTAGAGATCTCGGGCCGGCCGCGCCTCTTCACGGTGCCGCCGCTGGCCAACGCCTTCAGCGCCACCTATGGCGGCGTTATCAAACTGTGGGGCTATGACAGCCAGCAGACAGCCGAGGCCCTGCGCCTGACCCTGGTCTGGAGCGCGCTGTCGGCGCCGGGGCGCGATTACAAGTTCTTTGTGCACTTGTTCAACCCCAACGATGGCAGCGTCGTGGCACAATTCGACGCCATCCCGCGCAACTTCACCTACCCCACCGCCATCTGGCTTAGCGGCGAGGTCGTCACGGACACGCTGCAATTGCCGCTGGCGGGCGTTGCCCCGGGCGCATACAACGTAGCGCTGGGCTGGTATGATCCTAACAACCCGCAACAACGGCTGCCGGCCGTCGACGCGCACGGCCGGCCCCTGCCCGACGATCAAGCGGTGCTGCCGCTCAACGTGCGCGTGCCATAAGCCGGCCGCTAGGACGCCATGATTCGCTCTCGCTATCGCCGCATCGTCTTCTTCTTTGCCCGGCTCATTCTCAGCCTGGTCTTTTGGGACCTTCTGCTGCCGCGCCTGGGGTTGCGCGTGTGGTCGCGCCGCACCCGCCCCGAGCGGCTGCGGCGCTGGGCCATTCGTTTCCGCGGGCTGGCCATTCGTATGGGCGGCGTGCTCATCAAGGTCGGCCAATTCTTTTCCGCTCGCGTCGACGTGCTGCCAGACGTGGTCACCGCCGAGTTGGCCGGGCTGCAAGACGAAGTGCCGCCCGAGCGGTTTGAGGATCTGCGCCGCCTGGCGGAGGCCGAGCTGGGTGGGCCGCTGGCCCAGCGCTTTGCCGCGTTTGACGAAATACCCCTGGCGGCCGCCTCACTCGGCCAGGTGCACCGCGCGCGCCTGCGGCCAGAGGCCGCCAGCGGCGAAGAACGTCACGTGGTGGTCAAAATTCAGCGGCCCAAGGTGGAGCAGCTGGTGATCACCGACCTGGCAGCGCTGGAAACCGTGGCCAACTGGATCAAGCACTACCCCCCGGTGCGGCGTCGAGCTGATGTGCCGGCCCTGCTGGCCGAGTTCGCGCGCATCCTGCATGGCGAGCTCGACTACCTGGCCGAGGGGCGCAACGCCGAGGCCTTTGCCGAAAATTTCAGGGACACGCCCGCCGTGCGTGTGCCCTACGTTTACTGGCCGACCACCACCCAGCGCGTGCTCACCCTGGAAGATGTCTACGCCATCAAGATCACCGATTACGCCGGCATCACCGCCGCCGGCATCGACCGCGCCGAGGTAGCCGAGCGGCTGTTCCAAACCTATCTGCGCCAGATCTTCGAGCAAGGCTTCTTTCACGCCGACCCGCATCCGGGCAACTTGTTCGTCGAGCGGGTGACACCTTCCAAGGCAGGCGGCCCAAGCTGGCGGCTGATCTTCGTCGACTTCGGCATGGTCGGGCGGGTGGCGCCCAACCTGCGCGCCGGGCTGCGCGAGATGGTGATTGGCGTGGGCACCCGCGACGCGGCCCGGCTGGTACGCGCCTCGCAAATCCTGGGCATCCTGCTGCCCAGCGCCGACCTGGAGCGGCTGGAACAAGCCCAGGGGCTGATGTTCGAGCGCTTTTGGGGCAAGAGCATGAACGAGCTGCGCCAGATCGACATGGACGAGATGCGGGAGTTCACGCACGAGTTTCGCGACCTGATGTATGAGCTGCCGTTCCAGGTGCCGGAGGATATGATCTTGCTCGGCCGCACCGTCGCCATTTTGTCGGGCATGTGCACCGGTCTCAACGCGGAGTTCAATGTGTGGACCGGGCTGGCGCCCTACGCCCAAAAGCTGATCGCCGACGAGACCACCGGCGCCGGGCTGGACTATTGGCTGGGCGAAGCCACCGATTGGCTGCGCACCCTGGCCGGCCTGCCGCGCCAGCTTGAAACCGTGCTGGGCCGGCTGGAGCGCGGGCAGGTGCAGGTGGTCATGCCGCAAGTGGCGCGCGAGCTGGCCGCGCTGGACCGCGCCGTGCGCCGGCTGCTGGGCGGCCTCCTCTTCGCCGCGCTGCTCTTCGGCGGCACACAGTTCTACCTGGCCGGCCACACGCTCAGCGGCGAGCTGCTGCTGTCGGGCGCGGGGCTGGCGCTGGTGTGGGCACTGTTCTTTGTGTCGCGTTAGACAGTGCCCATGCCTTGCGATTGACCCACACGGGGCGCTTCGTAGAATCGCGCCAACAAGAGCACGAAACCGGCCTTCGCCGGTTAGATCAGCATAAAGACATTCGACGCAGGTCGACATCGTGCTTTTGTTGATGCGGTTTCAACCGCCTGACCCGACTTTGGAAAGGCCCTACCGATTGCAACGTCCAGTTGACCCAAATCTTCAGAATCACTATAGTTCCATCATGTCGCGAGCCACGAAACGTCATCATCAAGCCCGGGGCTGCCGCCGTGCTCGACCGGCGCCAATCGCCGAAATAGAGATGCCGCCAGGCTTCATTCCAGACGAATCTTGGGAAGAGCTGACTCGCCTGGACCAGCTCATTGCGGAAGGTTGGCCGGCTGGCATCACAAGCGCGGATATTCTGTCGGAAATGCGACGATGACCGACCTCTACGACACCCTCATCGTCGGCGCCGGTCCGGGCGGCGCCACCGCCGGGTACTTTCTGGCTGAGGCCGGCCAGCGCGTGCTCATCCTGGAGAAGGACCACCCCCCGCGCTACAAGGCCTGCGGCGGCGGGCTCTCGGCGCATGTGCTGGAGCAAATCTTCCCCTTCTCGTTTGAGCCCGTTATCGAGGCCCGCGTGCAGACCGTCACCTGGGCATTGGACAAATGGTCGGTGGAGGTCCCCATCACAGTCCAGGCCGTGCGCACGGTCATGCGGGCGCAGTTCGACGCCTTTCTGCTGTCACACACCCGCGCCGAGGTGCGGCCCGGCCAAACGGTTCGCAAAATCGAGGAGCTGGAGGACCGGGTGCGCGTGCACACGATCAGCGGGGAGATTCATGAAGCGCGCTACGTCATTGGAGCGGATGGCGCCAGCTCGGCCGTGGCGCGTGACCTGGGACTGCGGCGCAACAAGGAAATGGCCGGCGCGCTCGAAGTGGAGCTGCCCGCCCGGCCCGAGGACCTGCGGCGCTTCGGACACACCTTGTTATTCATTTTGCTGGACGATCTGAGCTTTGGCTATGGCTGGATCTTTCCCAAGGCCCAGCTGCTCTCGGTGGGGGTGATGGCGCTGCATCCTCAGCGCGGCCGGCTTCAGGCGTCACTCGAGCAGTTAGCCCGGCGCTATGGCCTGTCGCTCGCCGGCGTGCCGGTTAAGGGCCATCCCATCCCGCTCTATCTGCGCCGCGAGCCCATCGCCACCCGGCGCGGCCTGCTGGTGGGCGACGCCGCTGGCCTGGCCGATCCGCTGTCGGGCGAAGGCATTCGCCTGGCCATTCAGAGCGGGCAGATGGCCGCCCGGGCCATCCTGGCCGGCCACCCTGAGCAATATGAGCCTGAGATCTGGCGCCACATCGGGCGCAGCCAGCGGCTGGCGCTCATCCTGGCCCGACTGGTGGCGCGCTACCCGCGCGCAGTTTTTACGATCGGCGCGGCCAACCCTCTATTGTCGCCCGTGCTCATCGACGTGCTCACCGGCCGCACCCAATATGGCCGGGTGATCCTGACCGCCATTGGCACATTACCCGTTTACGCCACTACCGAGCTGCTGGCGCGCGCCGCCGGGCGCTTGATGGGCCCGGCCTCGGGCCAGAAGCTGCGAGCGCGGCTCTACCCGCGCGGCACCGCCAGTCCTTGACCCAGCGGCAGGAATCAAAAAGCCGGGCGCATGGCCCGGCTTCTTGTGGTGAAGGCCCCCTTTAGCGCCGCCCGGCCATTGCGCCATTCCCAATAGCATAAGCTTCTCGCAGCAGCGCGATCAACCCTGGGTCCAGGTCGGCGGGCTGCTCCAGCCGGAACAGGTGGCCGAAGTCTCTGAAGACATGCTCTTCCCTACGGTACAGGCGGGGGTGTGAAGCCCAACACTTCAACCATACGTAAATGTCCAGCGAGTGCTTGCGCGGCACAGCGGCAGCGAAAGGCGTCTCGGCCTGAAACACAATGCGTGTCTTGACCGGGTGAGCGCTGACCGGACCCAATTGCTGCAAAGTTTCCAAGAGACGTTCGTAGGTCTCGCGCACCACCGCGTCCCGGCCAGCGAAGTGCTGCTCGATCGAATATTGGCCGCACGAATGATAGGTGTTACGCGCCCGGAACTGCCGCCCGCACTTCGGGCAAGTCCAGGTTTTAGGGGGTGCTGCGCGTGGGTAACACAATTCAGCAGATTGTTAGACCTTGGTTTCGCTCGCGTGCTCGCGCTGCTCCATATGCTGGATGACCGAATCGAGCAGGCTGCGGGCGGCCTTGAGCATTTCCTTGCGCGCGGCCCGGCGGTGCTCGATAAAGCCCGGCGGGAAGAGCGCTTCCACACTCTGGCGCATTTCATCGCGCGCGGCCCGCATGTGCTGCCTGGCCTCGTCGGTGACAACATCGTCAAATGGGTGGCGATGGGGTTTCTCTTCGTTGGTCATGGCACGACTCCTTTGCTCGTCAGGACAGAGACGATTATACCGCTTCACGGCCAACGTGCTGAAGCGGCCTGCCGCGGGGGGTGTATTTGCCGTTGGTGGTCGTTGGTAGGGGCGAAGCATCCGCACC
>Ga0070730_10005644_pt1 | contig 10771 bp, 7 predicted proteins | sample Coa_R1_3_FD_66447 | JGI IMG/M metagenome (GOLD analysis project Ga0070730, IMG submission 66447) | Surface soil microbial communities from Centralia Pennsylvania, which are recovering from an underground coalmine fire - Coalmine... | ecosystem: Environmental > Terrestrial > Soil > Unclassified ... | reverse complement strand
CGGCTCCAGCGCACCTTCAGTGCACCAGTGCATCAAATTTACCAGTGCACCGAGGGCTTTCTGGCAACAAGCTGCGTCAAAGGCTCGCTGCATATTCAGGAGGATGTAGTGGCGCTCCAATTTGAGCCTTTGCCAGATGGAGAGCGGGTCATGCCCATTGTCACCGATCTGTGGCGTAGGACCCAGCCGATCATTCGCTATCGCCTCAACGATATTCTTCAGCTCGATCCTGCTCCCTGCGCATGCGGCTCACCTTTTCGCGTTATTCGCTCAATCGAGGGTCGCAGTGATGATGTCTGTTACTTTGAAACGCTTTCAGGCGATATCCGCCCCTTCTTCCCCGACACGATCCGTCGTATGCTGCTGTTGGCGAGCCCGCAGATCATAGACTATCAGGTCATCCAGGAACGCTGCGGGCAGCTGCGCATCCATCTCGCAGTCTCTACCACAGCCTCCTTTGATAGCGTTGTGCAATCGGTGTGTGCAAGCGTGGCGGCAACCATGGCACAGTATAGCTGTCGCCCGGCGAGCATCCAGGTCGAAAAGGGACTACCACCTCTCATCCCAGGGATGAAACGACGTAGAGTGCAGAGGGTGAAAGACTAATGGAGAAGAATTCTTGAGGAGTAAAGGAAAGCGTATATTGCTCACCGGAGGCCGGGCCTTTGTGACGCTCGACCTGGTAAGGCAGCTTGCCAGGGCTGGACATCAGGTCATCGTTGCTGAAAGCGTCCCGGTTCACCTATGTCGTTATTCTAACTGCGTGAAAAAGAGCTATCTTGTGCCCCAGCCCAATTGTGAGACAGCGGCCTATATTGACGCGCTTATAAGCATTGTTCAGGCAGAACAGGTTGACCTCATCATCCCAACCTGTGAAGAAGTTTTCTTCATAGCTGAAGCACTTGACCATTTACGCGAACATTGTGCTGTATTTGTGGCGCCGCTAGCACAAATGAGACGACTACACAGTAAATGGGAATTCAACCAACTGGCGCGGCGCTCCGGTTTGCGCGTGCCAGAGACGCATATATTGACCTCACAGTACGACTTACAACAATTTATGGCGTGCAATCAGCGCCCTTTCGTGTTAAAGCCAGTTTTCTCTCGTTTCGCCACAAAAGTATTGATGATCAATGAGAGAGAGCAAACCAGTTCTTCATGGCACCATCTCACCATTTCGGAACAGTATCCCTGGGTTGCGCAGGAACGAATAGAGGGCCAGGGATTTTGCTCATACAGTATCGCGCATTGCGGAAAACTGGTTGCTCACGCAGTCTATGCGGAAAACTTTACTGCGGGTCGGGGCGCATGTATTCAATTTGCACCAGTGGAGCATCCTGGCATCGATTGTTGGGTGAAGCGTTTTGTGGAATTGGAGCAGTTTTCCGGGCAGATTGCCTTCGATTTTATCGTGACAGAGGCGGGCGAGGTATTTCCCCTCGAATGTAATCCAAGGGCTACCAGCGGCATCCATCTCTTTCGGCGGAGCGACGCGTTACCGGGAGCATTTTTAGAGGAGCATCACCATCAGCAGGTTCGCAAACCCCAGGCTTCTACACAGGCTATGATCGCGCTTGCTATGCTCGTCTATGGGCTACCATCTGTCCATTCGTGGGCCAGGTTGAAAGAGTGGCTGCGTATCTTCTCTCAGGCAAAGGATGTCGTTTTCGATGCGCGCGATGTAAAGCCATTTCTGTACCAGCCGTTCATACTCTGGTATAACTGGAAAGAAAGCCGGGCCGCAGGCCTTTCCCTGCTCGAATTTTCAACGAAGGATATAGAATGGAATGGTCAACTCTAAGATGATGCCAGAAACGACGGGCCTGGGTTCTACCATCGCCCTCTTTACAGCTAATACTATCGAACGCCTTCCCTGGCCTGATACTATCGATGGAGCCTATGCTAGAAGTTATCTCTTGCCGTTGATACAAAATGGTCCCTCACATTTCATCGACAACGTACAGGCGACCTGTATGGCCCTGATGATCGATGGGCAGATTGTCTTGCCACTCTCACTCAATGAGCAAGAGTACGAGAACTCTTATGTCTGTTCTCCTTATTCGCATTATGTGACCTATGCACGGGAGGAGCTGGTGCTGATCAAGCAGCCCTGGCTCAGGTATACCTTATCCTTGCTCATAGATGGCTTCGGCCTTCTTTGCAAAGCATGCCATATCAATCGTGCCGTCCATGTCAATAATTGGCTGCTCTCAACCAACCTGTATCCAGACCTTACCGCAGAACAAATTGAGCCCATGCTCGCCTTTCTACGAGTCCGGTTCCCGCGCCACACGCTTATTTTCCGCTCACTGAACAACTATACCAATGAAACGCTGGTCAATGCTCTGCGGAGAGCCGGGTGTAAGCTTGTGCCAAGCAGACAGGTCTATTTCGTTCGTCCCGCCAACTCCGCATACGCTAATGCGAAAGCGCGATGGCTGGTAAAAAGAGATTTTGCCCTCCTCGAGCGCCAGGGATACGCTATTGTCACGGCAGACGAACTCAAGGATGAGGACGTACCTCGCCTGGTTGCACTGTACAATGCGTTGTATCTGGAAAAATATTCACGCAACAATCCAATGTTCAATGAGCACTTTATGAGGCTGGCGCTATCCCAAAAAACATTACAACTGGTCGCGTTAAAGAAAAACGAGCGCATTGATGCTGTTCTGGGCTACTTTTGTCGCAATGGAGTAATGACAACGCCAGTTTTTGGGTACGATACAACGTTACCAAAGGAGGTCGGCTTATATCGTATGCTCAGTGCTGTTTTATACAGCATTGCCAGGGAAAATGGGCACCTCATTCATAGTAGCTCAGGTGCGGCCGAGTTCAAGCGCAATCGGGGCGCCAGCGCCTCCATCGAGTACAGCGCTGTGTATGAGCGACATTTACCCTGGTGTCGCCGCCTCTGCTGGATAGTGCTGAGTGTACTGCTCGAAAAAATAGGTCTGCCTATCATGCAAAAATATCGTTACTAGGATTTTGAGAGCAGAGATCTACCCCTTATTTAGCGATCGCCTGTGACGGCAACCTCTTCCAGTTGGATCGAGAGCAGTCGCGAGACGCTATCGCGCATCGAGACGCCGTAGAGCACCTGCGCCGCCGTCATGGTCACGCGATTGTGGGTAATCACAATAAACTGAGTTCGCTGCGCCAGTTGCCGTAAGATGTCACAGAAGCGCGTCACATTCGACTCATCGAGCGCGGCATCCACTTCGTCGAGCAGGCAGAACGGCGGCGGGTTGACCTCCAGCAAGGAGAAGAGCAGCGCCGCCGAGACGAGAGCACGCTCACCGCCTGAGAGGAGCGAGAGATCCTGCACCTTCTTCCCAGGTGGCTGCACAATCACTTCGATACCCGATGGCATCGTGGAGGGCGCGGGCGAATCATCATCACCATTCTTGGCGGCAAGAAGTTCCAGGCGCGCATGCCCTCCATTAAAGAGCGTGGTAAAATGCTCCCGAAAACGTGCATTAATAGCCTGAAAGGTCACTTCGAACTGCCGCGCCATGGTGATATCAAGCTGCCCGATGATTGAGCGCAGATGCAGCGCGGCCTGGTCCATATCTGCGATCTGGCTGCTGAGAAATTCGTAACGGGTACGCGTCTCTTCATAGAGCTGTGGCGCATTGATATCACAGCCTCCCATCGCTTTCAGGCGGCTACGCAGTGTCTCTATGCGACGGCGATAGCGACGCAATTGCGCCTCCTCTTCCTCTGAAAGCCCCTCACTGCTTTCCGCGACCGCCATACGAGCATGTTGGCCATTGCCATGCTCTTTTCCTTCCGCTCCCTCTGAGACGACCTCGACGCGCACCGTATGGTTCGTAAGGACCTGGGGATCGTCGATTGCCATCTCCTCGCGCAACTGCTCCAACAGCGTCTCAACCGCATCACGCGCCCTCTGGCTCTCTAACAGGGAACGGCGGTAGAGATTTTCTTGCTCGTTCATGACCTGCTGCCAATGGATGCGTTGTTGCTCGATTGCGGTCATCTGCTGCTCAACTTCGGCCAGCTGCCCCTCCACCACGAGCAATTCGTCGGCCAGCAGGTGCGCTCGCGTCCGAGCCTTCGTCAGTTCCGTGCGATGCAGATTGATGGTTTCTAGTAAGGCCTGGCGCCGTTGCTCATTCTCCTGCAGGCGCGCTGTCTGTTGCGTAACCTGTCCTTTCAGGTCCTGGGCCTGGTTGCGCTGGGCCTCTACTTGCTGATGCAGGGATCGGGCTTCCTGCCGTTTCACTGCTAGAGCCGTGCGCGCCCGCCCCAGCTCATCTTGCTGACGACGATAGGCGATGGCACGCTCCTCCATCTCATACTGCAGTTCTTCGAGCAGACCCTTCATTTCGCGCTGCGACTTTTCGTGGGCCCGGACGCGTTCCTGGGCAGCCTCGACCTCCTGCCCTAACCCTGCCACCTCTGATGCCAGTTGCTGCTCGACCGAGGCCGCCAGGTGGATCTCTGTTTGCAGCCGCTCCTGCTCGCGCTGTGAGTTGGTTACGGTTTTGTTCAGTTCATTGATCCGGGCAACTATCTTCTGTAGTTCTTTATCCAGGCCATTCTGTTCGGCGCGCCGCCCCTCCTGACCTCTTTGCACCTCACTGATCATGTTATTGAGCTGATCGATCAGCGTTTTATGCTCTTCCACCTGCTGCGGCAGCTCACGCAATTCCCGTTCATAGGCCAGCATGCCCTGTTGACCGCTCTCTTTGCCCCCGCCTCCCGTGAGCCAGCCATCAACATGCAGCACCTCACCTTTGAGCGTGACGACTGAGGTAAAGGGCAGATCATTGTCGGAGGAAAGGCTAAGTTGGATGACCCAGTCGAGCAATTCGCGGGCGGCAGCCAGGTCACGCGCAATAACTACTCCTCGCAACAGGCGACGGAAGAGTACAGTATAGCGTGGCTCACACTGCATAAAGCGCCAGGCAAAACCGGCAATTCGCTCTTGCAGCGCCGGTGTTTGCGCCAGGAAGCGCTGCAGCACAGCCTCTTCGACCTGCCCCTGCAGCATACTGACCTCGCCCGATCCATCATCTTCCCCCTCCCGCTCCATCCATACGACCATGGCTTTGCCTGCCTGGGCGCTTTGTAAGTAATCGAGGCAGCGACTGGCGTCACCCAACGTACGGACTGCGACGGCCTGCATATATGGTCCCAGTGCGGCCTCCAGCGCCAGCTCCATGCCAGCAGGCACCACACCCAGTTGTGGCACGGGGCCAATCAGACCACTCAGCTTGCCAGCCGGGGCGCGTAACAATGTACGCACACCATCGCTATAGCCGCTCAGGTTCTGGCGCCAGTTCTTCAGCATATTCAGGCGATCAGTGATTGTACGTTTGCGCCGTTCTGACTCGGCCAGGGTGGATTTCAGCCGCTCCATCTCCTGCTGTGCGTCGGCAATGGCACGCGAGAGGGCCTGCTTGCGCTGTGAGACCTGCTGCTCTTCATTACGAGCAGTATCCAGACGAGCACTCTCTTCCACGAGGCGCGTCTCTAAAGTACGGTGTAATTGCTGGGCCTGGGCGATGGTATCACGACGCGCCGCCAGGGTGCGATTGCGCTCGCCGAGCTGCTTTTGCAGGCGCCCCAGTTCAGTCTGCGTGGAGCCCAGACGCGCCTGCACCTGGATCAGGTCATTCTGAGCATTGCGTAATCTGCGCTCGTCTGCCTCATAAGCCTTTTGCGCCTTGCTCACCTCGCCCTCCAACGCGGCCAGACTGGCAGAACCTGTATCGACCGCTTCATCTGCCTGATCGCACTGTTCCTCCAGGTCAATGGTCTGCTTCTGCGCAGCGATCAGGCGTTCCCGCAAACGGCGCTCCTCCTGCTGAATATCGCCACGCTGCCGCTCTAAGCCAACCACACGCTCTTCGCTGACCGCCAGATCGCGTTCAATCTTTTGCGCATGCTCATTGGCCTCTCCACAGGCTTTGCGAGCTTCAGCAATCCGCGTCTGTGTTTGCTGTCGCGTGGCCCGTAAGGTGCTAGCCTGCTCATCCACTCCTTGCTGCGCCACTTCAACCTGGCGTACTTTCTGCTCCTGCTCACGTTCAGCCAGCTCTGTGCGCTCTTTTGTCGCCCGCAAACGCCGCCATTGTAAGGCGTACCAGGATAGCAAGAGTTCTTGTAGTTCGCTATTGAGCTGCCCAAACTCGACGGCCCGACGCGCCTGTTCCGCCATGGGAGCCAAACGAGGCTCGATCTCACTGACAATATCGCGCAGCCGCTCCAGATTCTGCTCGGTCTGGCGTAGTCGATTCTCAGCATCGGCGCGCTGCACCTGAAATGGGCGAATCCCGGCGGCATCTTCAAAGAGTCCGCGGCGCTCTTCCGCACGCAAACTCAGGGCGGCATCGATCAACCCCTGCCCAACAACGGTGTAGGAGTCATGACCAATACGAGCCTGGGCCAGCAATAGGAGGACATCCTTCAGGCGCACCTTCTGCTTGTTAATCAGATATTCATTCTCGCCCGAACGAAAACTGCGCCTGGTTACGGTAATCTCACTATATTCGGAGGGCACCCAGCCCGTGCTATTGTCCAGCGTCAGGGAGACCTCTGCCATCCCAAGGGCAGCTCGCCCATGCCCACCCACAAAAATAATATCGTCGCTTTTCTTGCCGCGCAACTGGCGCATACTCTGCTCACCCAATACCCAGCGCATAGCGTCAGCTACATTGGATTTGCCAGCCCCGTTTGGCCCCACGACAGCCGTGATACCGGGGCTAAATTCTAAGTGTGTACGCGCGGCAAAGCTTTTAAAGCCCAACATTTCCAAACGTTTGAGATACACTGTGCTGGTCTGCTCCTCCCTGACCTGCAATGCCATTGAAAAAAATCGCGTAGGCGGGCCCATTTTGCAAGTGTACCGATAATACCATAGGCATGCTATAATCGTCGAGTACACTGTATATCAGGTATAGCACGCAAGCAGAGACCATTGCTAATACACAGAACTGGCGTAAAAGGAGAGGCTACTATGAAGCGTTTATTGATATTTGCGATATCATATTCTGTCATTTTTTTTGAACACAACACATCGTCTTTCCGCTCCCTACCTGCTCTCGCATCGTTCATATGCGGTCGGATAAAAGCGCAGAAAATCATAAGAAGTCGAGCGAATGGATGTCAGTTTGGATGTCAAAACCTTTTCTCTAGAGGATACCCTCGTCCCGCCTCAAAAGCCCGATGAAGGACAATAAGGAACCTCGAAAAAATGGTCCGAGAGGGCTCCCCTTACATTTTCCGACCAATATCGCCTCGTTCCGCCATCGTTTTTCCCCCCCATGTTCCCTACCCATCTCCCCCCTCCGATATCCATGAACAACCCCCACAAGGCGATTGATCGGCATTGCTACACGAATGTAGCTATTTGACACATCCACCCATCGTAGGCTTCTTGCTGAGCGAAGGAAGGCCGAAAAGTTCTCAGAACGGTTCATCTGAGAAGGAGCATTTTTTATGGGTATCGCTGGACTCGGTGCCTTTTTCTTCGGTCTGATTATCGGCTGGATCACGTATCGCATCCTGCGACGCAGAGCCGCTGCCCCCTGGATGCAGGATCTCATCGCTCTTGGAGGAGTGATTGGAGGTGCAGTTGCCCTTGCCTTCTTCAGAAATGAGGTGGTCTTCGGCTGGTACGCGATCGGCATGGACCTTGGTTTTTTTGCCTACTTTGCTGTGGGTGTAATTTTGTCTGGCAAACAGGAAGTGCAACCCTGGCGATTGGAACAGGTCATTCCAATCGCCACTCCTGATACCCAGCCGAATACTCAGCCTGAAAGCTGACGGAAACAGACGATGGCGAAAGAAAGGAAGATCTGCCATTGAGAAAAGGAGAGAAAGAATGACCGAACTGTTAACGGTCCATGAAGTGGCCGAGGTGCTGTGCGTCGATGACACCACTGTGAGACGCTGGATCAAAAGCGGAGTGTTAGAGGCCATCCGCTTACCGCATCTCAAGAAGCGCCAGTCCTACCGCGTTCGCCAAGAGACCCTGGAGAAACTGCTCAAGGGGTGAGCATTCCTTCGCCAGCCCGGTGTGGAGAACTTGAACGCATCCGACTCTCTGGGAGACAGCAGACGTTTTCATAGTGTGGAAAACCTCTCCCAGCTTGTGTAAAAGTCCTCTCCGCTCCCCTTGCAGAGGGAAAAGAAACGGACGGACGAGCACAGGCGGGATTTCTATGCGTGTCAAAAGAGGCCTTTTTGAAAGAGAGGGAGTGGCTCTTTCTCTCTCAGAGAGTCGTACCTTTCCCCAGAAGAATGCGGACTTGCTGCAGTTGGCAAGTCCGCGAGGTTGGGCTTGCCCTCATCTATTCCCATGCAAGACCCCGCTCAAGCTGTCCCGTGTCGTCGGGCTTGAGCGGGGTCTTGCGCACCGGGAGCCTGCTCTGCGGCTTGGAGTGGTCCTTCTTCATCTTGGGCGGGGGTCCGACTAAGCACGAAGAGAGCCGAGAGGATTGCCCCAGGCCGTTAGCAGGGTCCAGCTAGCCTCAAAGGAGGGCTGGCTCATCTCGATGAGGGCCTGCTGGTAGATGGCCTCGTAGTCAGCCGGGACCCGACCCCACTTGCGCATGAAGGGCAAGGTGGTCCGAAAGAGGTGTTTCATATCCTCGACAAAGGCCTGCCCTTCACGGGTCTCAGCCCGATAGTGCAAGGTATGCAGGCGCGTCTGCACGTTCTGAACGCCTAAGGTGTGTAGCACCCCTACTAGTTCGCTGATCAGCCCGTCTCTCTGGGGCGTAAAGAAGTGGCCTGCCTGGAAGAGCGCCTCCAGACCGACTTCCGAGAGCTGAGAGAGCGCTGGGCTACTCCCCTGCATCATCTCGGCTTCCGTGATGCGGATGACGCCGCCGGCTCGGCAGACCCGCTGGCACTCGCTCAGGAGTCGGGGCCACTCCCAGGTCCGCAGAAAGCTGCCTCCAAAGCGCAGGTTCAGCAGGTCAAAGGAGGCGTCGGGGAAGTCGAGCCGGCGCAGCACGTCCATCTGCCGAAACTGCAGGCGGCGCTCCTGCTGCCCCGCAGCTTGGGCCATGGCCGTCGCGTAGTTGATCATTTTGGTGCTGACATCGACCCCCACCAACTTCGACAGGTTCGGGGAGTTTTTCGCCGCCTCGATGAGCCAGCCGCCGGTGCCACAGCCGAGATCCAGCACACTCCTCAAGAGGGTCGGGTCCGTCTGCTCCGGCAGGATCCCCCCCATGCCTGCGGTGACTAGCTCGTCCTGCAGGTGCAGGCGGTTCAGTTCCTCTTCACTGTCGCGATCATGCACGAAATAGGTACTGGGATATTCGCGGCTTGCGTTCGTCGAGGTCGCCATAGCATAGTCCTCCTTGTGACTCCACTGCTTGAGCACAGCGCTGCATCTCCCCAGTGTTTCAAGCGACAACGCTTTTCGATCACTCCTTCCGGCGGAGGTCATAGCCTGGACTGGTTCCCCAGGCCGTGAGCAGACTCCAGGAGGCCACAAAGTCCGGCTGCTGCATTTCCGAGAGGGCCTGCTGAACGAGCGCCTCATAGTCATCGGGTATCACGGTCCACTTGCGCAAAAACGGCACCACGGTCCGAAGCAGGTGTTTGGTATTCTCAGCGAGCAAGAGCCCTTCAGCGCTCTTGCCGGGATACTGCGGCTGGTAGCGGCGGGTCTGGACCTCTCGGAGTCCCGACTGCTGCAAGAGACGGGCTAGATGACGACTCACCCCATTGTCTTGCGCGGTAAAGAAGCGCCCCGCTTGAAAGAAGGCGTCGAGCAAGAGCTGCATGAGACGCGTCAGGATAGGCGTGGCCTGGGGGTCCCCCAGAACAATATCGACTTCCGTGACCCGGATCACCCCAGCCAGCGTGCTCACCCGTTGATACTCACTGAGCAGGTCGGGCCACTCCCAGGTGCGCAGGAAGCTCCATCCCAGGCGTTGATTGACCAGATCAAAGGACTGCTCGGGAAAGTCGAGCCGGCGCAGCACATCCATCTGCTGAAACTGCACGCGGTCGCTCACCTGCCCCGCGGCGGCCTGCGCCCGGGCGTAGGAGACCATGTGGGTACTGATGTCCACTCCCACCAGTTGAGAGGTGCTGGGGTATTGCTTGGCCATCGCGATCAGCCAATCTCCCGTCCCGGAGCCCACATCGAGCACGCGCTGAAAGCGTGCCGGGTCGGGTTGCTCGGAGAGGACTCCGCCCATGATGGTGGTGAGCACCTGGTCCTGAAAGCGTAAACGGGCGCTTTCTTCCTTCTGGGACTGGCCCTGTGCAAAATACGTACTAGGGGCTTCGTTCTGCTGTGACTTGCGAGAGCTTGCCATCTGGGTGTTTTCCTTTGCTTGCTTCTCTGAGCGTTCTGCGGACGTGTACAGAAGAACCTCTTGTGGATTATACAAGAAGGCAGACCCACTTGTCGAGCGTTTCTCCTCTCCAAAAGAGGGCGTTCTCATCGTGTCTCAAGCACAGAGGTGGGACAGTCCCTTGTGGTTGTCTGTCCCAGGAGCGCCACCTCCTGTCCTCCTCTCCCAAGGGCCTGCTGCTTGACTCGATCAGGAGAGGAGCAGCACTGCTGGCAACAGCGCAGTTTGATCGGTCCCGCATAGGGGCGCTCAGGCATCATCCGCCACCGTCGCCTATGGCGCAGAACCGGCCCCCAACCGAACAGTACCAGCGCCGGAACACCTTCACCTGGCACAGGTCACAGGACTGACGACCGGGCGCTCACTGAGGGGATCAGAGCACGCGTGTGGTATGGCGGCCGAGGAAGTCCAGATCAAGACCTCTG
>Ga0070730_10005643_pt1 | contig 10771 bp, 14 predicted proteins | sample Coa_R1_3_FD_66447 | JGI IMG/M metagenome (GOLD analysis project Ga0070730, IMG submission 66447) | Surface soil microbial communities from Centralia Pennsylvania, which are recovering from an underground coalmine fire - Coalmine... | ecosystem: Environmental > Terrestrial > Soil > Unclassified ... | reverse complement strand
CATCGATCGCGCTCGGCGGCTGGCTCGCCGGCGCGCTGTTGTGGCACTTCGCCGCCATGTGGCTCCTGGTGATCAACGGCATCGTCTATGTGGCGCTCGGGCTGGCGACCGGCCGCTTCCGCAGCAAATTGTTGCCGATCCGGCCGCGCGAAGTGGTCCGCGATTTGGTCGCGGCGCTGCGCGGCAAGCTCGCCCATGACGATCTGTCGGTCTACAACGCGGTGCAGAAGCTGCTTTATGCCGGCGTACTGCTGGCCGGACTGGTGATCGTGCTGTCCGGTATCTCGATCTGGAAGCCGGTACAGTTCTGGTGGCTCACCGCGTTTTTCGGCGGCTACAACACGGCGCGCTACGTGCATTTCGCCGCCATGACGGCGATCGTCGCGTTTCTCTTCGTGCACGTGGTGCTGGCGCTGATCGTGCCGAAGAGTCTGCGCGCCATGATCGTCGGGCGCTGAACGTTTGATGGAGTGGGACGATGGCCCGTCCGCGCAAACCGATCCCCGGCGTCGATGGCAAAGCGTTGCTCGCCGACGCCGGCAAACTGCTGCCGGCGCCGTCGCGGCGGCTGTTCCTGCGCGGCGCCGCCAGTGTCGGCGCGCTCGCCGCGCTGACCGGCTGCGACATCATCGACGGCCCGACCGCCGAGAACGCCCTGCGCATCGTTTCCAACTTCAACGATTGGGTTCAGGCCCGCCTGTTCAGCTCGCACACGCTGGCGCCGATCTTTTCCGAAAGCGAAGTGACGCGGCCGTTTCCGTTCAACGCCTATTATCAGGAAGACGAGGCGCCCGATATCGACGGCGACAAATACAAGCTCGAGATCGGCGGCCTGGTCGACAACAAAAAATCCTGGTCGCTGCCGGAGCTCTATCAGCTGCCCGAGGTGTCGCAGATCACGCGGCTGGTCTGCGTCGAAGGCTGGAGCGCCATCGGCTCGTGGCAGGGCGTGCGCTTGTCCGACTTCCTCAAGCTGATCGGCGCTGACACGCGGGCCAAATACGTCTGGTTCCAGTGCGCCGAGGGCTACTCCAACACCATCGACATGCCGACGGCGCTGCATCCCCAGACCCAGCTCACCTTGAAATTCGATCACAAGATCCTGCCGCAGGCTTACGGCTTTCCGATCCGCATCCGCATCCCGACCAAACTCGGCTTCAAGAATCCCAAATACGTCACCGCCATGTGGGTGCAGAACAACGACGCCGGCGGCTATTGGGAGAACCAGGGCTACAACTGGTTCAGCGGGCTTTGAGCGGCCATTCCAGCGCGCTTGCCAAGCGTGGTTCGGCCCTCTAGCAATCGGCGCTTCATTGCATAGAGGCGTCGTTCATGCCCACTCACAAACTCCTTCTCCTGGCCGGCGACGGCATCGGTCCCGAAGTGATGGCCGAGGTGAAGCGGCTGCTCGAATTCCTGAGCAACAGCCGCATTGCCAGTTTTGAGATCGAGGAAGGGCTGGTCGGCGGCGCCTGTTACGACGCCCACAAGGTCGCCATCACCGACGAGACGATGGCGCAGGCGCATGCCGCCGACGCGGTGATCTTCGGCGCCGTCGGCGGGCCCAAATGGGACAAGGTGCCGTTCGATGTGCGGCCCGAAGCCGGTCTGCTCCGCCTGCGCAAGGACCTCGGCCTGTTCGCCAACATCCGCCCGGCGATCGTCTATCCGGCACTCGCCGACGCTTCGAGCCTCAAGCGCGAGGCGGTCGACGGCCTCGACATCGTCATCCTGCGCGAACTGACCGGCGGCGTCTATTTCGGCGAGCCGAAAACCATCACCGATCTCGGCAACGGCCAGAAGCGCGCCGTCGACACCCAGGTCTACGACACCTACGAGATCGAACGCATCGCCCGCGTCGGCTTCGAGCTGGCGCGGGCGCGCCGCAACAAGCTCACCTCGATGGAAAAGCGCAACGTGATGAAGACCGGCGTGCTGTGGCACGAGGTGGTCGAGCAGGTGCATGCGCGCGAATTTCCCGGCGTGCAGCTCGAGCACATGCTGGCCGATGCCGGCGGCATGCAGCTGGTGCGTTGGCCGAAACAGTTCGACGTCATCGTCACCGATAATCTGTTCGGCGACATGCTCTCAGATGTGGCGGCGATGCTGACAGGCTCGCTCGGCATGCTGCCTTCGGCGTCGCTCGGCGAAGTCGATCCGAAGACCAAACGGCGGAAGGCGATGTACGAGCCGGTGCACGGCTCGGCCCCCGACATTGCCGGCAAGGGCATGGCCAATCCGATCGCCATGCTGGCCTCGTTCGGCATGGCGATGCGCTACTCGTTCGCCATGAGCAAACAGGCCGACATGCTGGATGCGGCAATCGCCGCGACGCTCGCCAAGGGCCTGCGCACCGCCGACATCAAATCGGACGGCGCGACAATCGTCAGCACCGCCGAGATGGGCGGCGCGATCGTGGGCGAGATGGAGAAGCTCGCGGCCTGAAGCTGCTCAGAACGGCGTCGCCGGATTGAAGCCCGGTATGTAGTACGGCCGCGGCAGTGGCATGCCGCCGCTGCCGGTCTGGTCGGGGCCGTAGAACCAATCGGCGCGGCCTGGATCGCCGCCCGGCGGCAGCATGTAATTGCGGAAACCACGGTCGCCGACCGACACCTCGGTCCCAGTGTCGAGGTAGGAGCGGCGCGGCGTCACGTAGATGGTCGTGGTGCCGTCGGGATGGTGGATGATGGTGCGGGTCGGCTGAATGACGGTGCCGCCGGCGGAGCGCACCACGCGCGGGTGGTGCTTCTTCACGGCCGCGTTGGCCGACCCCGCTTGGGTCACAGCAAGGGCAAGAATCGCAGCAATCGCGGCAATCTTTCGCATAAGGCCTCGCTTTCCCTCGCCGCCAATGTAGCGCGCTTCGCTTGCTCGGGACAGTGCGCCTCGGCGGGTTGGTTTCCGGCCATTTGCGAGCCAAAACGCTGCAGAAACAATATGCTACGATCCTAGTACTTTATGCCACATTATTCTCTGAACGGGCGCTGCTATAACGATTGCAAGTTGAAGCGCCGGGACAGGCGCCACTCAGACGCCGCGGGAGGATCGCGATGTTCACACGCCGAACACTGTTGGGCTCGGCCGGAGCGGGCGTAGCGCTCGCCGGCACTGGGCTCGGATTGCCGAAGTTCTTCGAGGCGCATGCCTCGGGCGTGCCGGTGTCGCCCGGCGTACCGGCCGGTGTGGGCGCTTCCGCGCGCATGGAAACGCTGCCGGGGAAAAAACCGCTCATCAAGCTCGCCTATCGGGCGCCGAACTACGAGGCGCCGCTGGAATATTTCCGCACGCCGATCACGCCGAACGACGAGTTTTTCGTCCGCTATCACCTGTCCAATATTCCGCAAGTGGATGCCAAAACATACAAGATCGCGATCGGCGGCGATGGCGCCAATGGCCAAGCCACTCTGACGCTCGACGATCTCAAGGCGATGCCGGCCGTCGAGGTGGTCGCCGTCAATCAATGCTCCGGCAACCGCCGCGGCCTGTCCGACCCGCACGTCGCCGGCGTCGAATGGGGTTTTGGCGCCATGGGCTGCGCGCGCTGGAAAGGCGCGCGGCTCAAGGACGTGCTCGACAAAGTCGGCCTGAAGAAAGAGGCCATCGAAATTGCCTTCAACGGCGCCGACGGCCCGGTGCTCGATGCCACGCCGGACTTCATCAAGAGCCTGCCGGTGTGGAAAGCGACCGACGAGTCGACTCTGATCGCCTACGAGATGAACGGCGCGCCGTTGCCGCACTTCAACGGCTTTCCGGCACGGCTCATCGTGCCCGGCTGGACCGGCACTTATTGGATGAAACACCTGATCTCCGTGACGGCGCTGACCCAGCCGCAGGGTGGCTTTTGGATGAAGCCGGCCTACCGGATCCCAGTCGGCAAGTTTCCGGTGGTGGCGCGTTTCGTCTCCCAGGAGGACGCCACCTCGACGCCGATCACCGAGATGGTGGTGAACTCGCTGATCACGAGCCACGCCGACGGCGCCAAGGTGAAGCCCGGCAAAGTCACGGTCGGCGGCCTTGCCTGGGATGGCGGCTACGGCATCCGCAGCGTCGAGGTATCGACCGACGGCGGCAAGACCTGGTCTGGCGCGAAGCTGGGAGAGGATCTCGGCCGCTACGCCTTTCGGCCGTGGAGTTTCGATCTCAATGCCAAGCCCGGCAAGAACACGGTGATGGCCAACGCCATCAACGCCATCGGCCAGACCCAGACCGCTGCGCTGATCTGGAATCCGGCCGGCTACCACAACAACGTGATGCAGACCATCACGCTCAACGCCGGCTGAGGGAGGATTTTATGCGCGTTTTTGCTTTCACCCTTCTCGCCGGCTTGGCGGCGGGACTGACGGCCGCCGCGGCTCAGGAGCAGGCCATCACGCTCAAGCCGGGGCCGGGGCTCGACAAGGTGCAGGCCAATTGCAGCACCTGCCACAGCCTCGACTACATCCAGATGAACTCGCCGTTCCTCAACGCCGCCGGCTGGACCGCCGAGGTCACCAAGATGATCAAGGCGATGGGCGCGCCGATCGGCGACGACGATGCCAAAGCGATCATTGATTATCTGACCAAGAACTACGGCACCTGAGTTGGCGCGGCCCCAACGGGCGATGGCAAGCCGCGGCCGCGCTGGTTAAGACGCACGAGACTGCCCATATAGGCAACGCGCGCAGCTGCGGCGCGGCTCGTATTCGTTAAGCGAAAAGCAAGGCCGCCGGACCAACGTCGCGGCGGCGTTGTGTCGGGCGCGGTTCTCGCATAGAAGCGCTTCCGCTCGACCCGGCGCGGCGCCGCGCCGCCGGCGAAGTGCGATGGAGGCTTGACCATGGGTTACAGCGTCGCGGTAGTCGGCGCGACCGGCAATGTGGGCCGCGAGATGCTCGGCATTCTGGCCGAGCGGTCGTTCCCTGCGGACGAGGTGGTGGCGCTCGCCTCGCGCCGCAGCCAGGGCACGGAAATCTCCTATGGCGACCGGACGCTCAAGGTCAAAGCGCTCGAGCATTACGATTTTACCGGCACCGACATCTGCCTGATGTCGGCAGGCTCGGCGGTGTCCAAGCAATGGTCGCCGAAGATCGCCGCGGCCGGTGCCGTGGTGATCGATAATTCGTCGTGCTGGCGCTACGATTCCGACGTTCCGCTGATCGTGCCGGAGGTCAACGCCGGCGCCATCGACGGCTTCCGCAAGCGCGGCATCATCGCCAATCCGAACTGCTCGACCGCGCAGCTCGTCGTCGCGCTTAAGCCGCTGCACGACCGCGCCAGGATCAAGCGCGTCGTGGTCGCCACCTATCAGTCGGTGTCGGGCGCCGGCAAGGAGGCGATGGACGAGCTGTTTTCGCAGAGCAAGGCGGTGTTCACGCTCGACGAGATTGCGCCGAAAAAGTTCGCCAAGCGAATCGCGTTCAACGTCATTCCGCAGTGCGACGTGTTCATGGAGGACGGCAGCACCAAGGAAGAGTGGAAGATGGTGGTCGAGGTCAAGAAGATGCTCGATCCCAAGATCAAACTCACCGCCACCTGCGTGCGCGTGCCGGTCTTCATCAGCCACTCCGAGGCGGTCAACGTCGAGTTCGAGAACCCGATCACCGCCGACGAGGCGCGCGACATTCTGCGCAGCGCGCCGGGCTGCCTGGTGATCGATTCGCAAGAGCCGGGAGGCTACGTCACGCCCTACGAGGCGGCGGGCGAGGACGCGACCTACATCAGCCGCATCCGCGAGGATGCCACCGTGGAGAACGGCCTGTCGATGTGGGTGGTCTCCGACAATCTGCGCAAAGGCGCGGCGCTCAACACCATCCAGATCGCCGAGTGCTTGATCAACCGCAAGCTGATCACCGCCAAGCGCAAGGCGGCTTGACGCATCGACTCGTCATTGCGAGCGAAGCGAAGCAATCCAGCTCGATGCACCGGCTCTGGATTGCTTCGTCGCCCTTCGGGCTCCTCGCAATGACGACGCTCACCGCCCGCGACAGGCGCGCAGCCAATTGGTGCGCGCGGCACGCTCGGCGACGACGACGCCCGGTGCCGCGCCCAGGCACCAGTCGAAATGCACCCGGTAATCGGTGGTCCAGCGCGGGCCGGCGCCGCGATTGCAGGCCGGGATCGCGCGTGCCAGCTCGACCTGCCTGACCGCGGCGGCCGCGTAATCGCGGCAGAAGCCGGGATTGGCGGCTTGCGCGGCGAGCGGCAATAGAATTGCAAGCGCGGGTGTTAACAGAGCGGCCCGTTTTGCCAATTTGAGCACCTTTTCCTCCAGTCGATCCAATGCGTCCCCAATTCGCATCATGCCGCGGTTTTTTCCGGCAAATCCAGACGCGGCGCGACGAGCGTGGCGCCTATTGTGGAGAAGCGGCGGCGTTCCCAGTGGCATAGGGGGCGTAACGCCGCTAATTTGGCGGCCGGTAAAAGGATAAAAGATGACGGTCCGTCCGCGGCGCAGCGTGCTTTACATGCCGGGCTCGAACGCCCGCGCGCTCGAGAAGGCGCGCGAACTGCCGGCCGACGCGCTGATCCTCGATCTCGAAGACGCGGTGGCGCCCGAGGCCAAGGCCACGGCGCGCGGCCTGATCAAAAAGGCGGTGCAGCAGGGTTTTGGCGACCGCGAAGTTCTGGTGCGTATCAACGGCCTCGAGACCCGCTGGTGGGTCGACGATCTGCACGCCGTCGCCGACTGCCGGCCCGATGCGGTGCTGGTGCCGAAAATTTCCGATCCGCATCAGCTGCAGGATCTAGCGGCGCGCATCGTCGACATGGGCACCGATCCGCACATCCGCGTCTGGGCCATGATGGAGACGCCGCTCGCCATGCTGAACGTCGCCGCCATCGCCGCGGCGGCGCACGATTCGGAGACGCGGCTCACCGGCTTCGTCATGGGTACCAACGATCTCGCCAAGGACACCCGCGCCCGCATCGTGCCCGGCCGCGCGCCGATGCTGCCGTGGCTGATGAGCTGCGTCGCCGCGGCGCGCGCCTACGGCCTCGACATTTTGGACGGCGTCTACAATGATCTCGGCGACGCCGAAGGTTTTGCTGCCGAGTGCCGGCAGGCGCGCGATCTCGGCTTCGACGGTAAGACCTTGATCCATCCGCGGCAGATCGAGGCCTGCAACGCCGCATTCTCGCCGGCGCCCGAGGAAATCGAGGCGGCGCGCAAAATCATCGCCGCGTTCGACCTGCCGGAAAACCGCGACAAGGGCGTTATCCAGATCGAGGGCCGCATGGTCGAACGGCTGCATGCCGAGATGGCGCGGCGCACGGTCGAGATCGCCGACGCCATCGAGCGGCGGCAAACGGCCGGGCCGGAGCCCGCCCAGGCGGCGAGTTCGTAAAAGGAGCGTATCATGTGCCGCAGCATCCGCACCTTGTTCAACTTCGAGCCGCCGGCCAGCGAAGAGGAAATCCGCGCCGCCTCCCTGCAATTCGTGCGTAAGCTCAGCGGCTTCACCCGGCCGTCGCACGCCAACGCGGCGGCGTTTGAGCGCGCCGTCGACGAAGTGAGCGCTGCCGCGCATCGGCTGTTAGGATCGTTGGAAACCGCAAGCCCGGCGAAGAACCGCGAAGTCGAGGCCACCAAAGCGCGCGCCCGGGCCAAGGAGCGATTTGCCTAGTTTGCACTTTTCGGGTGGCGCGCCGGCGATGGCGTACCTACATGGCGGCTGCGGTGCGGTAACGCCGCGCTTTATGCAGGTGCGTCATGTCCCCCGTATCTCTGCTGCTCAACGTGCTCTGGATCGTTTTCGGCGGCCTCTACATGGCGGTCGGCTGGCTGTTCGCTGCGCTGATCATGGTGATCACCATCGTCGGCATCCCCTGGGCGCGTGCCGCGTTCAACATTGCTTCCTACGCGCTGCTGCCGTTCGGCCGCAAGGCGGTGTCGCGCGCCGAGTTCCTCGGCGCCGAGGATGTCGGCACCGGCCCATTCGGCCTCCTTGGCAATATCGTCTGGCTGGTCTTTGCCGGCTGGTGGCTGGCGCTCGGCCATCTCGTCACCGCGATCCTGCTCGGCATCACCATCATCGGCATCCCGTTCGCCTGGGCGCATCTGAAACTTGCCGGCATCGCGTTGTGGCCGATCGGCAAGATGATCGTCGAAGCCGACGAGGTGCCGCTGCGCTATGGCCGCGGGCGGCCTTATTAGATCGACAGCTTCGTCGGCTAATGCGGCCAGCCGTGCTGCGACAGGTCGATCGGATTGCCGTCGGGATCGTGCACGCGGTATTCGGCCTCGCGGTTGGGCGGCCGCTTTGTCGTGTCGGTCGCCGCGCCCCATTCTTTGCAGCGCGGCACCAGCTCGGCGACGCTGTCGACCTCGAAGCCGAAATGATTGATGCCTTCCTTGAGCTGATTGCCCTCGATCAGCCGCTCCGGCCCGATCGGAATGATCGCCAGATTGATATGGCCGTCGGTCAGATAGGTCGCGGTGCCGACGCCCTTGACGATCTCGAGCCCGAACGCGTTGGTGTAGAACTTGACCATGCGGTCGACGTCTTCAGTGAGGATGGCGAGGTGGCGGATGCGGGCCATGACAGTCTCCGGTGCAAAGCTGCGGTAAGCTTGCCCCGGATTTTGTTTGCACTCAATCCGGGCTAGGCTCCAGAGTCTTTGCCGACCGACAAGCGGAGGCCGCCATGCGCTGGGTGTATGTCATCGTCATCGCCGTGTTCGTCGCCATCGTCCTGATTTTCGTCTTCCAAAATCTCGGCGTGGTGACCATGGCGTTTCTCGGCTTCAGCCTGCGCGCGCCGCTGTCGATCGTCGCCGCCATCATGTACGTGCTCGGCGCGCTGACCGGCGGCTCGCTCTACGCGCTGCTGCGCAAATCGGTGCACGCGTCGCAGCGGACGACCTAAGCCCGCAGGTGGACGCCGACTTCATCCGCGACCTGTTCGCGCCGTTCGGCCCGGTGACGGTGCGGCGCATGTTCTCAGGCGCCGGCCTCTTCGCCGACGGCCTGATGTTCGGCCTCGTGGTGCGCGACGTGATCTATCTGAAGGCCGACGACGGCAACCGCGCCGATTTCGAGCGCGAAGGCTGCGCGCCGTTCACCTACACGCGCGGCAAGAAATCCGGCCGGCCCAGCGAGCACGCGCTGCCCTATTGGCGCTTGCCTGAGCGGCTCTATGACGATTCCGACGAACTCGCACTCTGGGCGCGGCGGGCATTTGCGGCGGCGGAGCGGAAGAAGTTTGCGCCGCATCCGAGGGTGAAGCGCAAATAGTGCAAATAGTACGGACTGGAAAGGCTGCGGCCACTCCCCTAAGGTGCCATGGCTGCGGAAGACCACCCGATTCGCCCACGTACTGCAAAACACAATGAACCTGGACCTCGCCGAAAAACTCAAAGTGCTTGGATTGCCCTCGGCGCTGTCCAAGGCGCGCCTCCGCACTTTGATCAAACAAATCTTAAAGGAATGCCACCCGGATGCGAGCGGCGGAATTTTTCAAGACGAGGAACAAGAGATTAAGTATCGAACAGCCGTTGAGACCCTCGAAATCATAAATGCTCCCGCGAAGTCTTCATCTTCTGGAACAGAGCTTCTGCTATTTGCAGAAGATCAAAACGCACTTGTACAGAATCACATTTCTTTGATGCGAGCCATTGATGAAAAACAAAGACATATTCAAATCCTAGAAGCTAAGCTGACGACACAAGACGCAGAATCTAAGGCTACGTCCGAAATTGCGCGCGGCGTAAAGCAGGCTTATGCGCCCCTAATGATTGGAGGATGGAGTGTTGCTGTCATAGCCGCGGGTATTGAACTTCTAGACAAGCCTTTTGGCGGACTCGTGGAAGAGGTATTTGCCGGGAATCCTGCTGCCGTTCATTATGTTAGAGTAGCTCTTGGCGTGGTCTCGATTGCCGGGCTTGCAATGGGTTTTTACGCTAGGCAACGATCAACACGAGAGATCGATCGGCTAAAATCGATCATGACCGATGGAGGGCTTCAGTATCTATTTTACAGATTTGGGTACTTCATATTCGAAGATGACGATACTGAAGGTGATAAAATCTTCAGTCGGTCATCATTAACGTCGGCGATAGTTCAGTATACAAAGATTCTTGATAGGCCTACTTGCGAAGCCACGTCAGAGGCAATCATCAGTAAATTATTGGAGAGAGGATTTGCTACGCAAGCAGCAACGAAGAGCCTCTCCCCGAGGTACTTAATCAAAAAAGAATTGCTAGAAGATTTGCACTATAGTGTGTCTTGGGACTTTGAAAGGCAACGCTTGCACGAGAGAGTATGGAAACGAATCAGGCGGCTTCGTTTGAAGTTCCATAAGCGGCATCCTTCGCCCCCGGAATGACGACTACAAAAAACTCTGCGGATCGACATCGATCTCGAGCTTGACGCCGCCCTTCGGCTTTGGCCCGTCGGTCAGCCATTGGCGCAGGTAGGCCGAAAGGTCGAAGGCGCGCGGCGATTTGGCCAAGAGCCGCAGGCGGTGACGGCCGCGTATGAGCGCGAGCGGGGCTTCGGCGGGGCCGAGGATGCGCACTTCTTCGGCAGCGGCGCTCTCGATCCGAGGCGCGGCGCGCACGAGCGCGCGGGCGAACGATTCGGTCTCGTGCTTGTCGGGACCGGACACGACGAGGCTGGCGAGGCGGCCGAACGGCGGATAATGCGTCTTCTCGCGCTGCTCGATCTCGGCATCATAGAACGCGTCGCGGTCCTGCGCGATCAGCGCGCGCAGCACCGGGTGATCGGGCTGGTGGGTCTGCAGATAGCCGTAGCCAATGCCGGCTTCGCGGCCGGCGCGGCCGACCACCTGATGCA
>Ga0070730_10005640_pt1 | contig 10773 bp, 10 predicted proteins | sample Coa_R1_3_FD_66447 | JGI IMG/M metagenome (GOLD analysis project Ga0070730, IMG submission 66447) | Surface soil microbial communities from Centralia Pennsylvania, which are recovering from an underground coalmine fire - Coalmine... | ecosystem: Environmental > Terrestrial > Soil > Unclassified ... | reverse complement strand
GGTCGAGGATCTTCCTCCCGATGTCCTGGTGGACCATCTCGCGGCCTCTGAACATGATCGTCACCTTCACCTTCTCGCCGGCTTCGAGGAACTGCTTCAGCCCTTTGAACTTGGTCTGGAAATCGTGCTCGGCCACCTTCGGCCGAAGCTTCATCTCCTTGAGCTTGATGACGTTCTGCTTGCGGCGCTGGTCCTTCTCGCGCTTGATGGTCTCGAACTTGTAGCGTCCGTAGTCCATCAGGCGGCAGACCGGCGGCTGCGCTTGCGGCGCCACCTCGACGAGGTCGAGTCCCTTCTCGCTTGCGATGCGCAGCGCGGCGTCGAGCGACAGCACGCCGAGCTGATTGTTCTGGTCATCGATCAGACGCACCTCAGAGCTGCGGATCTGATCGTTGATCCTTAGCTCCTTAAACGGAATGAGACGCTACCTCGGCCAAATTCAGGTTTCTGCTGTTCCTCCAATCGGTCTGAATAAAACAAAACGGACAGCTAGAAGCCGTCCGTACTTCGTACCCCTTCGGGCGGAGCCCTGGGGGTGAGGGTCGGAGCCCTGCTTCAGCGCGAGGATGGTACCGGAAACGTAACCGCCCGCGCAAAGGCGCGTTGGCATTGACGTGGAAACGCCGGCGCCGGAGCCGCTACCCGCGGCGGCGGTTTGGCCCAGAATGTCCGGCACTTGAGAGCCGTCGCCTGCGTCGTAGCCATAGTTCTCCTCGCCGCCTGCGGCTCGTCCAGCACCGCCGCGCACCGGTCGCCCTCGCCGACAGCCTCGGCTTCCGGGTCGCCCAGCGCATCGCCCGGCACCTCGCCGTCGCCTCAGGCCTCCCCCACGCCGATCGTCGGCGGCTACGGGGTGCTGGTGACGCCCACGACGACCGACACGTACACCGTGTCGCTCGTCGGCATCGACGGCAAGGTCGCCTCGAGCGCGACGCCCAGCAGCCCAACCGGGGTCACCTGCAGCGATGGGTCCGCCGCCCTGCTCCCGCTGCCCGTGAGCACGAGCGACACCCGCGCCTACTTCCTCGACGCCCAGGGCAACGTCAACTTCCTGACCCCCAACGGCGAGACCGGCCACGCCACGCGGGTGCCGACGGGGGGACAGACCCGCAGCATGTTTGCCGTCAGCCCGGACGATCAGAGGATCGCGGTCGTCGAGGAGACGCTCACCTCCAGCGGCGCCACCACGGTCCTGTACGTCGAGGACCTGAACGGGGGGACCAATCACGTCAAGCTCTTCAGCGAAACAGGGGCCTACACGCTCTGGCCCATCGGCTGGCATGGCACGAACAACCTCGTGGTCGCCAAGGCGGCGACGTGCGGGCGCAGCGGAGTGCCTTTCTGCTGCGGGCCGCTCGAGCTGCACGTCGTCGACCCGGCGACAGGGGTGCGCCGGTTCACGATCGGCGGTCCCTCGTGCGTGATCGTGGGCCCACCTTCTCCTGCCGGTGCCACCTGCGAGAACGCCAACGTCTTCTCTCAGCTGACCGTGTTGAGCTGGACCGCCGCCACCCTGCAGTCGCTTCCGGTGCAGGGGCCCCTGGCCGCCTATCTGTCGCCTGACGGCACGGCGGTGGCCGTGGTCGACGCCAGCTCCACCACGTTCACGGGCGTGAAGCAAACCCTCGACCTGCTCGCGTGCGGCTGGATCGACGCCACCCACGTGCTGGCGGGCGGCGACACGCAGCAGCAGGCGCGGGTCGGCGACGTCGCCACCGGGAACATCATCCCGGTGCCGGCCCAGGGCACGTGCGGAGGGCGCATCCCCGGCGGACTGTGAGCGCTCCCATGCAGCCCGGCCAGATCTCCCCGGATGGTCGGTGGCGCTGGGACGGCGCGCAGTGGGTCCCCACGGGTGCGGCGGCGGCCACACCTATGGCCCCTCGCCGTTCGTTCGCCTGGGTCTGGTGGCTGGCGGGCGGCTGCGCCGTGCTGGTGGTGATCGCCGTGATCGCCGCCGTGCTGGGCCTTGGATCGTTGGTCTCGAGCATTCAGCACGGAGGCTTCAGCTGCCTGCCGTCCGGCTTTCCGGCCTATCCGGGTGCGACCGTGTCGAGCGAGAACACCTATGTCGGCACCGGCCTGCCGCCCGGTGACAAGAGCGAGTGCCGCATGATCCTCGAGTCGAACGACGACGTGGGTACCGTGACGGCCTGGTATGAGTCGCACCTCAACTCGGGCGATTGGAGGGCGAACCTGGACAGCGCGAGCGGGACCATCCGCTTCCAAAGCAACTCGAAGCTGACGACGCTCGGCACGATCGAGTTACTGGGTCGAGGCCAGCACACGGAAGTCCGGATCACGCTCGACAGCTGATTCCGGCTGGGAATTCGCGCGGTCCGCCGTTATGAGTGGTCATGAGCACGCCGCAGGGCGCCATTTCGCCCGCCATGGCCGCGCACCGGCGGTTGGTGGTCTGGTGGCTGACCGGGGCAGTCACGCTGCTCGTGGTGCTGCTCGCTTTCACGGGCTACTTCGCCGTCTCGACCTTCGACTCGATCGTCCATCCCGCGCTGGGCTGTCTGCCGGCCAGCTTCCCGAGCTACCCCCAGGCCGCGGTCTCGGAAGTCGACGTGCTGTACGGCACGCCGAGTGTGGGCGACACCAAGGAATGCCGGATTCGGCTGAGCTCGGAGGCGAGCTTTGAAAACGTCAGCAACTTCTTCCGCCAGGGCCTGAACTCAGGCGACTGGCGCCAAACGAGCTATGTCGACGGCTCGACCGACGCGGTCCTCGAGTTCGAACGGAGGTCGCGAAACCTGACCCACGGAGAGGTCGGGATGGCCCGGCAGCCTGTCGGCACGGCATTCGCGATCACGCTCGACAGCTGAGGAGCCGTCCGGCCGCGGTCGGTAATCCGGCTAGCGTCGCTTCTCGGCGACCTCGGTGGCCACGCGCCGCGCAAATTCCTCGAGCGCCTCGTCTGTTTGGCCGCCCGCGCGGTCGCGGACGTTGACACGCTCGCCCTCGGCCTCGCGCCCGCCGAGGATCGCCATGTACGGAACCTTCTGCGCCTGGGCGTCGCGGATCTTGCGCTGCATGCGCTCTGGCCGCGCATCCACCTCGACGCGGATCCTGCTCGCGCGGAGCTTGGCGGCGACGGCTTTCGCGTAGTCGATCTGGGCGTCGGTGATGGGGATGACGACCACCTGCACCGGGTGCAGCCACGTCGGGAAGGCTCCTGCATACCGCTCGATGAGGTAGCTGAACAGCCGCTCCATAGACCCCGCGGCGCGATGCACCATCACGGGACGCTGGCGGGAACCATCTTCCGCCACGTACTCCAGGTCGAATCGCTGTGGCAGCTGGAAATCGACCTGCACCGTGGAGTTCGTGAACTCGCGGCGGTGCACGTCCTTGACCTGGAAGTCGATCTTCGGCCCGTAGAACGCCGCCTCCCCCACCCCGACTTCGAACTTCTGGCCCATGGATTCCAGCGCTTCGGTGAGGTCCGCCTGGGCCAGCTGCCACTGGTCATCGGAGCCGAGCCACTTCTCCTTAACGTCATCCCGCGTCGAGAGGCGATACCTGAAATCCTCGATGCCGACAACTTCCGAGAAGTACAGCGCCCATTCGATCGCGCCTCTGACCTCATCAAGAATCTGCTCAGGGGTACAGAAGATGTGCGCGTCGTTGAGCGCGAACGAGCGCACGCGGTTGAGGCCGATCAAGGTGCCTGAGCGCTCGTAGCGCCAGTTGTTGCCGATCTCAGCGATCCGCATGGGCAGCTCGCGGTAGCTGCGCAGCTCGGACTGGTAGACGACGATGTGGTGCGGACAGTTCACCGGCCGCAGCTCAAGCTCCTCACCGTCCTCGAACTTCATCGGCGGGTACATGTTCTCGGCGTAGAGCTTCGCGTGGCCGCTGGTTCGGTACAGGTCGAGACGAGCGACGTCAGGCGTGCGTACGTGCAGGTAGCCGCGTGCGATCTCCTCGTCGACGATGAAGCGCTCGAGCTCGCGGCGGACGGTCGCGCCGGCGGGCAGCCACAGCGGGAGCCCAGGCCCGACGCGATCGTCGACCATGAAGAGCTTCAGGTCCTTGCCCAGCTTCTTGTGGTCGCGCTTCTCGGCCTCCTCGAGGAACTTGAGGTATGCCTCGAGCTCGCGCGGCGACGGCCACGACGTGCCGTAGATGCGGGTCAGCTGCGGCTGCTTCTCGTCGCCGCGCCAGTACGCGCCCGCGACGCGCATGAGCTTGAAAGCCTTCAGCTCTTTGGTGGTGGCGACGTGGGGGCCTCGGCACAGGTCGAGAAAGTCGCCCGTGTGATAGACGCTGACCTCGTCGCCCTCGACCTTGTCCCGGATCAGCTCGAGCTTGTAGTCCTGCCCCCGCCTGGTGAACTCTGCGACCGCCTCGGCGCGCGACAGCGTCTCCTGCACGAACGGCCGGTCCTCGTGGACGATGCGGCGCATGCGCGACTCGATGGCCGGCAGGTCCAGCTCCGAGACCGGCTTCGAGAACGCGAAGTCGTAGTAGAAACCGTCCTCCACCGGAGGGCCGATGCCGTATTTCGCGTCGGGGTAGAGCTCGGTGACCGCGGCCGCCAGCAGGTGGGCGGTCGAGTGCCGCAAGACATGCAGCGGGTCTTCGCTCGATTCGTGCTCGCCGTACTCGGCCATGGGGTCGTCCAGTATATGTAGGCCTTGCACATCGACTGGATCGCGGTCGTCGATGCGGTCGGCTACCCCGCGGCCGGGCTCGGGATCCTCATCGAGAGTGCGGGCGTCCCCTTCCCGGGCGAGACCTTGCTCCTGGCGGCGGCGGCCTGGGCCGCGGCGCGCAACCACAGCCTCGCCCTCGTGATCCTTTCCGGCTTCCTTGGGGCCACGGCGGGCGCCGACCTGGGCTACTACCTCGGATTCAAGGGCGGCCGCCCGTTCGTGGAGCGGTTCGGCAGCCTCTTTCGCATCCGTCCCGAGCACATCGCCCGGTCGGAGATGTTCTTCGCCCGCCACGGCGACCGCGCGATTCTTCTTGCCCGCTTCGTGCTCGGGCTGCGGACGTGGGCCTCCATGCTCGCCGGCATGTCGCACATGCCGTTTTGGCGATTCCAGCTCTTCAGCGCGATCGGCGGCCTGGCGTGGGCCGCGATCATCGGTGGCGCCGGCTACTTCCTGGGCAGCAACCTCGGGCTGCTCGAGACCATCGTCCGCGCCATCGGCTTCGGCGGCCTGGCGATCATCGCCGTCGTCGTGGTCATCGCCGTAGTGGCCCAGCGACGCGCGTCCAGGCCATAGCGAGCGCAACGCCTCCCACGACCAGCAGCGCCCCCATGCCGCCGATCACGTGGGCCGTCCCGATGGTGTCGGACAGGGCGGCGGCGACCAGCACCGGGATGGCCGTGACGCCGTTGATGACCATGTAGAGGAGGGCGAAGATTCGGCCGCGGATCTCGTCGCTGGTCGACTCCATGAGGTAGGTGGCGGCCGGGATCATGATCGCCCCGAACTCGATCCCGAGCAGCAGGCTGAAGGCGGCCCCGGTGAGCCGCGCGTGCACGTGCAGGTCGGGCAGCTGGGCCATCGCCTGCGGGATCGCGGCCAGGCCGAGCATGGTGACGCCGAAGGCGATCATCGAGATCGCCAGCAGGCGGGCGCGGTCGATGTTGCGCAGGAACTGACCGAGTGCGATCGCGCTGATGATCGCGCCGGTGGTGGCGGGCACCAGGATCACGTACGTGTCCTGGGGGGCGATGCCGATGACCTTGCTCACAAAGGCCGGGGCGAGCGTGAACAGCATGAACAGCACCAGGACCGCGATGCTCAGCTGCGCGAACGCGAGCATCAGGCCGCGCGAAGCGCGCACCGCGTCGATGCCTTCTTTGATGTCGAGCGTCATCCGGCGGAAGCGGCTTGCGCTCTCCGCCACCGGCGGCTCGGTCGTGCGCTGGATGCTCGGGATGTCCGAGGCGAAGATCAGCGCACCGGCGATGGCCAGCAGCGCCGCCCCCACCCAGTAAGGAGCGTAAAGGTCGATCCTGGACAGGATCGGGGCGAGGGCGCCGCCGACGACCAGCGTCAGCACCATGGTGAGCAGCGACATCGAGTTCGCCGTGATCAGCGCCGAGCGCGGCAGGATGGTCGGGATCACCGACGCCTCCGCGGGGCCGAAGAGCTGGCCCACGGCGGAGAAGACCAGGGTGATGAGCAGCAGGTGCGCGAAGTCGTGGCGCAGACCCGGAACGAGGGCGGCGAGCGGGATCAGCGCGATCGTCGCGGCGCGCCCGAAGTTGCACCACATCATGATCTGCTTGCGGTTGAGGCGGTCCGCGATCACGCCTGCCGGCGGCGCCAGCAAGACCGCGGGCACCGTGTAGGTCAGCAGCGTCACCGCCACCGGCGTGCTGCCCCCCGACACGTTGTACGCAAGGATGATCAGCGAGAAGAGAAGGAACTTGTCCGCCAGCTGGGCCGCCAGCTGCGCGAACCAGATGTTCCTGAAGGCCGTGAACTGCAGGGTCGCGCGAAAGCCCCCCGGGCCTTCGATTGGAAACCTGATGGGCGCCTCCACGGCGTCAGGAACTTTAGGCGAAGCGGCGGTAAACCGACTCCCATTCAGCCAGGCTGAGCGTCTGCGGGCGCCGCTCTGGATCGACGCCCGCATCCCGGAGGCGTGCCGCGGCCGCCGTGCTGCCGATGCCACTGATCCGGCCCAACGTTCCAGCGACCTGCTTCCGGCGCTGCTGGAACATCGCCTCGACGAAGCGCAGGAACGCATCGAGGTCGTCCACGTTCACGGCGGGCTGTGGCCTCACCTCCATCGACACGAGCGCGGAATCGACTCGCGGCGCCGGCTCGAAAGCGATCGCGGGGATCGTCATCACGATCCGCGCCTCGGCGAACACCTGGACCGCGATCGTAGCCACGCTCGCGCCCGTGGGCGCGGTCCAACGCTCCGCCACCTCCTTCTGGACCACGAGCGAGAGACGGCGCGGCCGGGGCGGGCGGTCGAGCAGCTTGCGCAGCAAGGCGCCGGTGAGGTTGTAGGGGATGTTGCCCGCGACTATCTCACCGCCCTCGGGGAAAGCCGTTTCCAGCTCGTAGCGCAGGATGTCGGCCTGGACCAGCTCGATCTTCGGGTGGCCCCGGGTCACCTCGCGCAGGGCGGGCATCAGCGTGCGGTCGAGCTCGACGGCGACCAGGCGCCGGCAGCGCCTGGCCAGCGCGATCGTGAGCGTGCCAACCCCCGCGCCCACCTCCAGCACGTCGTCGTCCTGCGTGGCGCCGGCCGCCTCGGCGACGAGGTCGCGCAGGACCGGGTCGACAAGGAAGTTCTGGCCGAAGCGGTGCTTCAGCGTTGCCTTGTGACGCTTCAGGAGCTCAAAGAGCTGCTGACGATCGGCCGGGTCGATCACGTCATCCGCGTGAAGAGCGCCAGCGCGTTCGCGGTCTCGAGCTCGCCGAGCTCCTCGAGGGTCACGCCGCGCAGGCTGGCGACCAGCTCTGCTGTGTCGAGGAGGTAGGCCGGCCGGTTGGGCACGCCCATCCGCCTGTGCGCGTTGCCGTAGGGCGAGTCGGTTTCGAGCAGCAGCCTGTCCGCCGGGCACCGCTTCACCACCTCGCGCAGCTCGTTCCGGCTGGGCCGCGTGACCAGCCCAGCGAACGACACGTAGAAGCCGAGATCCAGGAAACGTTCGGCATCCGCCCAGCCCAGCGCGAAGTAGTGCATCACGCCGCGCAGGCCCGGGTGCTCCTGGATGACCTTCTCGATCTCGTCCGTGGCGCCGCGATTGTGGATCGACACCGGCAGGTCCAGCTCGAGCGCCAGCCCGCACAGCTTCTCCAAGTGGCTCCACTGGTCGTGCCGGGAGACATCGCCGTGCTCGAAGTCCAGCCCGACCTCGCCGATGGCGACGACGCGGGGGTGGTGCGCGAGCTCACCGAGGGCGGCGAGGTCCGGCGTCTCCTCCTCGGTCGGATAGTGCCCGACCCCCGCCCACACCGCGGCGTGAGCGGCGGCCATCTCGACGGCTCGCCGGCTGCGCTCGAGGTTGACCCCCATCGCGACCACCCTCGTCACGCCGGCCGCCGCGGCCTGCTGCACGACCTCGGAGGTGTCGCCCAGCTCCTCCAGGTGGAGATGGGTGTCTACGAAGATTCTTCGACCACCTCGTCGAGGCGCTTGAAGAGCGCCTCGGGCGCGGGCAGCTTGCGGCCCGGCGGAAGCTCCGAAGGACGCCACCGGTCGCCCATCGGGTAGTCGCCGGTGATGACGGAGTGCGTGGCGCCATCCTCCGTCACCTCGCGCACCTCGGGCTGCGGCGCGATCACGTCGTCGTAGCCGAGCATGCGGTGCAGCCGCTGCGACGAGAACGGCAGGAACGGTGTGAGCATCGTCTTCAGGTTGTCGACGCAGCGCAGCGCGACGTAGAGCACGGTGCCGGCGCGTTCGCGGTCGGTCTTGATGACGTGCCACGGCTGCTCGGTCCCCAGGTACACGTTGACCTTGGCCGCCATCGCCATCGCGTGCTTGAGCGCGTTCTGGAACCGGGCGGCGGAGAGGTGGCCGGCCACGGCGTTGAGGCCCGCCTCAACCTCGTCGATCAAGGATCGGTCGACGTCGATGAGGTTGCCCGGCATCGGCACGCCGCCAAAGTTGCGGTGCGCGTTGACCAGGGTCCGGTTCGCCAGGTTGCCCCAGGTCGCCACGAGCTCGTCGTTGTTGCGGCGCACGAACTCCGACCACGTGAAGTCCGAGTCCTGGTTCTCCGGGCCCGCGATCATCAGGTAGTACCGAAGCGCGTCGGGGTCGTATCGATCGAGCACGTCGCGCACGTAGATAACGTGGCCGCGACTGGTCGACAGCCTCCTGCCTTCCATGTGCAGGTGCTCGCTGGCGACGATCTCGTCGGGCAGCTTCATGTCACCGACGCCCATGAGGATCGCGGGCCACATCACGGTGTGGAAGGTGATGTTGTCCTTGCCCATCGTGTAGTAGTGATGGCTCTGTGGGTTCTGCCACCAGTCCATCCACGCATCAGGATCGCCAATGGTCCTTGCCCACTCGATCGAGGCCGACAGGTACCCGATCACGGCGTCGAACCAGACGTAGATCTTCTTGTGCGGGTTGTCCGCCCAGCCCGGCAGCGGCACCGGCACGCCCCAGTCGAGGTCGCGCGTGATCGCCCGCGGCTTGAGGTTGCTCACGTACTCGAGCGAGTACTTGCGCACGTTCGGCCGCCAGTCGTCGTGGCTCTCGATCCACTCCTTCAGCTGCCCGCCGAACGCCGGCAGGTCGAAGAAGAAGTGCTCGGTCTCGCGGAACTCCACCGCTGCGTCGCTGCCCCGCTGGTGTGGGTTTATGAGGTCAATTGGATCCAGCTGGTTCCCACAGTTGTCGCACTGGTCGCCGCGCGCCTCGGGGTAGCCGCAGATCGGGCATTTGCCCTCGATGTAGCGGTCGGGCAGGGTGCGCCCAGACGCGGGGTCGAACGCGCCCATCTGCGTCTTCTTGACCAGGTAGCCCTTCTCGTACAGCTTGAGGAACAGCTCCTGCGTGACCCGGTAATGGTTGGCGGTGGTGGTACGCGTGAAAATGTCGTAGGTCATACCCAGGCGCCGCAGGTCCTCGACGATCAGGGCGCTGTTGCGGTCCGCGAACTCACGTGGTGCGAGGCCGGCCTTGTCCGCCTCGTACGTGATCGGCGTGCCGTGCTCGTCGGTGCCGCTGGCCATCAATACGCGGGAGCCGCGCAAGCGCTCGAAGCGCGCGAGCACGTCGGCGGGCACGGCGAATCCGGCCACATGGCCGATGTGCCGCGGACCGTTGGCGTACGGCCACGCCGTTGCGATCAGAACCGTTCGACCGTCAGGCTTGCGTGCTGCCACTGATCACGAGCGTAATCTCACCGCGCACGTTTTCGCCGAGCGCGGCCGCGACCTCGGCCGCCGTCCCGCGCAGCACCTGCTCGTGCAGCTTGGTCAACTCCCGCGCGAGGGTGATCTGCCTGTCGGGCAGGACCTCGGCGATCAGCGCCAGCGACTTGCGCGCCCGGTACGGCGACTCGAATGCGACCAGCGGACGCGGATCGTCGGTCTGTCGCTGCAGCAGCCGGCGCATCTCGCCGGGCTTGCGCGGCAGGTAGCCGGCGAAGGAAAAGCCCGGGCCGCTGTGACCGGCCACGGACAGCGCGGCCGCGATCGCGCTTGGTCCAGGGATCGGCACGACCGTGTGTCCGGCGGCCCAGGCGGCGTTGACCAGCGCGGCGCCGGGGTCCGACAGTGTCGGCGTGCCGGCGTCGCTGACCAGGGCCACATCGCCCTCGTCGAGCGCCGCCATCACCCGGGGCAGCCCGCGCCGTTCGACCGGGGCGCGGTAGCTGATCATCGGCCTGCGGATGGCGTGGCGGGCGAGCAGACGGGCGGTGATGCGCGTGTCTTCGGCGGCGATGGCCCTGACCTCGGACAGGACGCGGAGCGCGCGTGCGCTCACGTCCTCGAGGTTGCCGATGGGCGTGGCGACCACGAACAGGCGGCTCACGCTGGGATCTTCGGCTCGATGTACGCCTTCATGGCGCCGGTCAGGAACTCGAGGAATCCCGCATCGCACTCCGGCAGGCGGTGGTATAGATCGCGGGCCTTCTCCTGGCGGTCGGTCGTCCAGTAGGGGTACGCCAGGTTCCTCATGGTGATCACCTTGATCTCCGGGTCGTCGCTCTGCTGAGCGTCGAGTGCCCTCAGGTAGATCTCCTCTGCCTCGTCGACACGACCCTGCCGCCGCACCACGGGGGCGAGCACCGCGAGCTGCGAGCCGAGACCCTCGTTGACTGGG
>Ga0070730_10005639_pt1 | contig 10774 bp, 9 predicted proteins | sample Coa_R1_3_FD_66447 | JGI IMG/M metagenome (GOLD analysis project Ga0070730, IMG submission 66447) | Surface soil microbial communities from Centralia Pennsylvania, which are recovering from an underground coalmine fire - Coalmine... | ecosystem: Environmental > Terrestrial > Soil > Unclassified ... | reverse complement strand
GCAGTTGGGATGGCGAAGAAGAAGGGCTGATTGGCTCGACCGAGTGGGTCGAGCAGCACGAGCCCGACCTCGCCAATGCCGCCGCGTATTTCAACATGGACGTCGCGGTTTCAGGACCGAAATTCGGAGCGTCTGCCGTTCCCAGTCTCAAACAATTTTTGCGCGACGTGACCAAAGCAGTTCCCAGCCCGAAAGGCGGGACGGTCTACGAGGCCTGGCAGAAAGCTGCGCAACCAGAGGCGCCTTCGACGCAGTCTCCTACCGAGGCGATCGGCGATAGCCGTCGCCTTCCGAATGCGCAGGTGAAGGGCGACGTTCCTGTGGGAGACCTGGGCAGCGGTTCCGATTACACTGCGTTCTTGCAGCACCTTGGAGTGCCTTCGAGTGATGTGAGTTCCAGCGGTCCCTACGGCGTTTATCACTCGGTCTTCGACAATTTCGCGTGGTTCAAGAAATTCGGCGACCCGGACTTTGTCTACGAGCAGCAGATGGCGCGCGTCTTTGGGCTGGAAGTTGTGCGCATGGCGGACGTTGATGTTCTGCCTTACGACTACGAAGAATATGGGAAGGAGATCGCTGCCTATCTCGACACGGCGCGCAAACGCGCCCACGACAAGTTCGGCGAGCGCGCGCTTGACTTTGAGGGCGTCGATGCCGCTGCTCGCCATTTCGAATCCGCCGGCGCGAAAATTCTGGCGAAGCAAAAGAATCCACCGCGCGATGCTGCACGGCTCAATCAGGCTCTGCGCGGCGCTGAGCGCGCCTTCCTCACGCCGCAAGGATTGCCCCATCGTCCGTGGTTTCGTCATGCAATTTATGCCCCGGGCGAATATACGGGATACGCGGCGGTCGTAATCCCCGGAGTGAACGAAGCGCTCGACAAGGGCGACAGCGATCGCGCCCGCCAACAACTGGCCGCCCTGGCCGCAGCACTTGAACGCGCCGCCAAGACGCTCGAAGGATACAAATAGTTCATGACTTCGGCTCATGCTCTCGGACAATTCCTGCGCACGCTCCCGGCTTCAGCGGCGGCGACCTTTCTGGCGCTGTTTCCGATCGTCGATCCGTTTGGCGGCATTCCCATCTTCTTCACCATGACGTCGACCTGGACGGCGCGCGATCGCAGCCGCACGGCCCTCAAGACTGGCATCTGGGTCTTTGTCATTCTGGTAACGTTTCTGTTCTTCGGGCGCTTCGTGTTGCACTTCTTCGGCATATCGCTGCCGGTGCTGAAAATTGCCGGCGGATTGATCGTCGCCAACACGGCCTGGGGCATGGTCACTTCGCACGCGCGCATCACGCCGGAGGAAAGCCATGAGGCCGAGGATAAAGAGGACATCTCGCTGACGCCGCTGGCCATGCCGCTGATGTCTGGACCGGGCGCGATCGGCGTCGTGATGGCGCTGGCGGCGCACGTCGACAACGTTGCGGCATATCTCGGGATGGTGATCGGCGTCGCGGCGGTCGCACTCAGCGTGGCGCTCTTCTTCTGCCTTGGAGGCCCGCTGGTGCGGCGCCTCGGGCCGAGCGCCGTGGGTGCGATCAACAAGATCTTCGGCTTCCTGATTCTCGCCATCGCCGTCCAACTGGTGTGGGATGGCGTCGCTGACTTCAAGAACTGAAGCCGAAACTTCCCTGGAACTGCGCTGCCACTCCTTCCGTACCATAAGCAGGCGTTCTTGCGCCTGAGAGGTGTTCCATGCGTGGACGTTCTCTTTCTCGCCTGACTTTGCTGCACAAGACAATTCTGGCCTGTTTTCTTCTCGTGCCGTTCTGCGCTGCTCCCGCGTTTGCGCACGATGACTGGAAGTACGAAGAGACCCATAACGACGCTCGCGACTTCGTCTCTGGCGGCTACGTGCACGTGCGTTTGACGGTGGGCGACGTCCACGTGAAGCGGGGCGATTCGGCCAAGATTCGCTTGAATTACACGGTGAAATCGCGGCACGAACACAGCATCAAGGATTCCCATGTCGATTTCGACATTCATGGCAATGATGCGACCATCGAGTTTCACGCGCCTTCGGGCGGCAACACGCAGTTCGACGTGGAACTGGAGGTCCCGGCGAACACGAATATCGACGTGCATGAAAAGGTCGGCGACATGACCGTCGACAACATCGAAGGCGACAAGGATCTGAATCTGGGAGTAGGCGACATCCGCGTGGCCGACGGACATTCCGGATACCGGATGGTCAACGCGAGCGCGGGCATCGGCGATGTGAACGGCGATGGCTACGGCGAAACCAGCGGCTGGCTAGGCAAGACGCTGAAGTATCACGGCGAAGGCAAGTACGAACTGCGAGCGCATGTGGGCGTAGGAGACATCAATCTGGAAGGGAAGTAGTCCGCGAGGCGCTCGGAATTTTCCTCAAAAATATTTCAAGATCGAGCACGAACGCGGCGTCTAGAGCACGTTCATTTTCGGGAAAATCTCTGCCGTAAGGGGTATCCCCCTCCCCCCACCCTTGAAAGCCCTTGACTGACGCGGCGTTCGCAAACCGTGTCTGCAAAATCTTGAGCCCCAAGGACTTAGAGGTCAAAATCTTGACAACAAAGGACTTGCGGGTTTCCTGGCGGCGGCTGCGTATGATGCTATCGCCTTGACCATGATCTGCTCACTAAGCTGTGGAGCGCAAGCGCAGATGTCACACGGTGAAGCCAGTGCCTGTGGATTTCGAGGTGAGTTCCCTGCAGTGGTATTGACTAGTTATCTGACTAGTCAGATAATGGGATCATGAAATCGTGGCAGTTGCAAGAGGCGAAAGCACGCTTCAGCGAATTTCTCGATGCCGCCTTGAAAAAAGGGCCGCAGGTGGTGACCCGGCGGGGAGTGGAAGAGGCGGTGCTGGTGCCGATGGAAGAGTGGCGGCGGCTGCAGCGCGAGAGGCGGCCGAACATCAAGGAGTGGCTGCTGGGCGAAGGGCCGCGCTTTGAAGATATTGTGCCGAAGCGCGGCGGATGGAAGAGTCGTCCGGCAATCGATTTCAGCGGACCGGACTTTAAGTAGGCGCGCAAGATCAGTGACCCGATATCTGCTCGATACCAACGTTGTTTCTGAATTGCGGAAACGCAAACCGCACGGCGCGGTGCTTGCGTGGCTGGATACGCTCCGGCCCGAGCAAATCTTCCTGTCGGCAGTGACCATCGGAGAGCTACAGGCAGGCGCCGAACTCACGCGAAAGAATGACCCAGCCAAAGCCGCGGAGATCGAGAACTGGCTGATTGTCACGGAGGGGACGTTTCCGGTGATTCCAATGGACTCGGCCTGCTTCCGCGAGTGGGCGCGGCTCAAGGCAGGGAAGCCGTCAGAGTTGCTCGAAGACGCAATGATTGCCGCGACGGCGCGCGTTCACGGATTGCACGTGGCCACGCGGAACGAGCGGGACTTCGGGGAGTTGCAGGTGGGGACGTTTAATCCGTTTAGGTTTGGAGGATAGAGGTTCAAAAATCCCACCCTCTCGCAAGGAACGCGAAAGGATGGGGCACCCGGCGGGGAAGTCTGTGGAGTTGATCGAAGACGCGACGATTGCCGCGACGGCGCGGGTTCACGGCCTTAGTGTCGCGACGCCGAACGACTCGGCTTACACGTACTCCCGCTCAGCCCGACGAATCGCCCGGTAGCGCTCGAAAGTCTTCTTTTCGTCTTCCAATCCGATCATCGAACGGATCGAAGTTCCACGAAAGGTGTGCGCCAACATCTTGGGGGCGTGCATTAGGACGAACCAGGGATCGTGGCGAAAGACCGCAGGGATGTGGTGAGTCTTCATCCATCGTTCTGCCTTCCAACGGAGGAATTCGACTTCTTCAGCTGGGAGATGCTCGGTGCGGACGACGGCGGTAGTGCCGTCATATTCTTCGAGCCGCTCATTCTGAATCAGTCCCCGGTCGCGGAAGTCCTTGGTCATGGGCGTTCGAGGATATGGCGTGGGGTGCTGTATGTAGGGCCAATCCACGTAACGGCGGGCAAACTCGAGGTTGGCCTCAATCGATTCGCGGGTGTCACTGGGATTGCCGACGATCAGTCCGCCCACGACATACATCTGGTTGCGGCGGATGAAGTTGACGGCTTTCAGTGTGGCGTTGCCGGCGTTGTGGCCATCCTCGCGAGCGGTATTTTTTGCGGACGCGCGCAAGAAGGCAAGGTCTCCGTCGAGAATGTTCTCGATGCCGAGAAAGACATAGCGGAATCCTGCGCGGCGCATCAGGGGAGCCAGCGTCTCTCCGTGGTTTGCGATGGAAGAGGTCATGGCCTGCACGAAGTAGTCGAGGTGGTTGAGATCAGCGGCGATGATGGCTTCGCACAGGGCCTGGAAGCGACCAACATTCAGCATGATGTTGTCGTCTACGAGGAACAGGGTGCGTGCGCCGTGGTCGCGGGCGTCGCGAATGTCGGCGAGCACGCGGTCGAACGAGTAGGTATGAAAGTTGCGGCCACGCATCTCGATGATCGAACAAAAGCTGCAGTCGTAAGTACAGCCTCGCGAAGTCTCGATGACGTCCACCTGGCGTCCCAGCAGCGTATAGCCTTTGAGAACTCGCGCACCGCGGTTCGGCAGACGGATCTCGCCGTCCTCCAGTTTGTGGACTGGTCGCGCGGGATTGTGAACCCAGGCGTTGTTCACGCGGTATGAGAGGCCGGGAATTCGCTCAAATCCGTTGCCGCGGTCCAGGGCGCGCAGTAAATCGCGAAAAGTAATTTCTCCCTCACCCCGCACCACGTAGTCGACATCGATTTTCTCGTAGGCTTCCGCGTCCAGACTCGGGTCGTAGCCACCCACCACAATTTTTAGGCCTGGCTTGAGAGCACGCAGCCGTTGGACGATGCGGGCAGCGGTGCGCCGTTGGAAGGTCATGATCGACATGCCGACGACTTCGGGATTGTGATCGCGCACCAGTCGATCGATCATTTCACGGACTTGCCGCTGCACCAGGATGAGATCCGCTACCGCGACATGGTGATGTGGGTCAACGTTGCCGGCGAGCGAGGTTAGGGCCCCGTTTGGCATTCGGATCGCGACAGGGGGCATGTGCTCGAAAGAGTCGGGCATGGAAAGCAAGAGCACATGCATGGGCATATCCTGGCGCCGAACGCCGATCCGCAGGGGGGAGTCGTTCAGCCGTGGTACGGGCGAAAGGCACATTGTACTGCGAGCGACAAGGAGCGGGCGAGACGGAACACGTGGCGGCGGACGCACTCGTCCGCCCGGCGCCAGATTCGGCATTCCAAGACCCCAGACGAATGCATCCGGGGCTCATGATTTATTTCAGCGTCACTAGCTTCTCCACCAACTCCGAATAATCCTTCTTCTCGATCCCGTGGACCTGCTTGTTGTATTCGTCCACCTTCGACGAATAGTTCATGGAGCAGAATTTCGGGCCGCACATGGAGCAGAAGGCGGCTTCTTTGTAGAAGTCGTCGGGGAGGGTTTCGTCGTGCATGCTGCGGGCGGTTTCGGGGTCGAGGGAGAGCGCGAACTGTTTTTCCCAGTCGAATTTGTAGCGGGCGTAGCTGAGGGCGTCGTCGCGGTCGCGGGCGCCGGGGCGCTGGCGGGCAATGTCGGCAGCGTGCGCGGAAATCTTGTAGGCGATGATGCCGTCTTTCACATCTTTTTCGTTGGGCAGGCCGAGGTGCTCTTTGGGCGTCACGTAGCAGAGCATGGCCGCGCCGTACCATCCGATCATGGCCGCGCCGATCGCGCTCGTGATGTGATCGTATCCGGGAGCGATGTCGGTGACGAGCGGGCCGAGCGTGTAAAACGGGGCTTCGTAGCAGAGCTCGACTTCTTTTTCGACCTGCTCCTTAATCTTGTCCATGGAGACGTGGCCGGGGCCTTCGATCATGACCTGCACGTCGTGCTCCCAGGCTTTCTTCGTAAGCTCGCCTAGAGTTTTCAACTCGGCAAACTGGGCTTCATCGCTGGCGTCGGCCACGCAGCCGGGACGCAGGCCGTCGCCCAGAGAGAAGCTCACGTCGTACTTCTTGAAAATCTTGACGATGTCGTCGAAGCGGTCGTAGAGGAAATTCTGCTTGTGGTTGTGGGCCATCCATTGAGCGAGGATCGCGCCGCCTCGGCTGACAATTCCCGTGATGCGCTTCGAAATCAGCGGCAGGTACTGGATCAGCACACCGGCGTGGATGGTCATATAGTCCACACCTTGCGCAGCTTGCTCTTCGATGACTTCGAGCATCACCTCGGCGTTCAGGTCTTCGACGCGCTTCACGCGGGCGATCGCTTCGTAAATGGGCACGGTGCCGATCGGCACGGGCGAGTGGCGCAGGATGGCTTCGCGGATTTCGTGAATGTTGCCACCGGTGGAGAGATCCATCACGGTGTCGGCGCCATAGTGGACGGCGGTGTGCAGCTTTTTGAGTTCCTCGTTCACTTCCGAGGTGACGGCCGAGTTGCCAATGTTGGCGTTGATCTTGCACAGCGACGCCACGCCGATGGCCATGGGCTCAAGCTCGGGATGGTTGATGTTGGCGGGAATAATCATGCGCCCGCGGGCGACTTCGTCGCGCACCAGTTCGGGCGTCAGCTTTTCCTTGTGGGCGATGAACGACATTTCTTCGGTGATCACGCCCTGGCGCGCGTAGTGCATCTGCGAGAAGTTCCCGTCGGTATTTTCTTTCTTCCGGCGGGCGAGCCACTCTGCTCGCGGTTGAGGGACGGTGTATCCGTTGCTGCCATTGCCGTTTTTGCCGTTTGAGGAAGTCATGAGAACCCCAGCGTTTCAGAAATTCGGTAGGTTTCGATTATACCGTCTACGTAGGATTGCCGTGGCTAGGGCAGTCGAGAGAGTGCGCGCTCTTGGGGGAGAATTCGAGGGAGAAGAAGTCGACGCTTATGGCTGCTGACACTGCGCCACTGGACAGCCCGATGGAGCCTGCGTGCGAATGTTACCAATCGCATTGTGCAAGTGAAGTGCTCCCATCGCCAGCGGATACAGCCACCAGAGTTTGCGAATAGTCCGGTCTCCCGGGAGCCAGTCATGCGGTTTCTTGATCTCATAAGCCACAACGAGTTCCGCAGCGAAGATGGGCGCGTATTTGAAAACCAGATGCGAGTGCGAAGGAACGCTGGTTACCCAGGGGGGCTCCGGCTGACAATTCGTTTTCGAGCACCAGTTGCCGGGTGGTGAATCGAATGCTCTCGGTTGCGCCCAGCGCTCCCATGGTGGCCATGAACTTCTTATCAACCACTCGATGCGGCTGTGGATGGTCGGGCAAAGGAGGCTGGGCTAGAATCGCCGGCTGTACGTCAAGGGCGCCGCCGTCATCCACACTGGCGAACTGAGCCACGGCGACACCGGAAAGATTCGTACAGATTGCAATCGCAACAAATAAGAATGTACCCCGCCTGGAAATTCCTGGAAAAGCTCCGATCGACCTAAGCACTACTGTTGACTCCTTTTGATTTTTTGTCGGAGATCTCTGCTTCCTCAGATTAGAAACTTCGGGGCTGATCCGCGAGGCAACTGGGGAAATCCAACTCTCGGGTTCTAGCAACTCCCGGCCCAACGGTGGATGGAAGGAGGTCTTATGCTACGGAAGGAGATAGGCGAACCGGTTCTAATCTTGGGACGCGATACTGCACCGTGAGTGCAATAGTTTTCGTGGCGTCGTCTCTAATGTTTCCCAATCACAGATGAATGGGAACGCCCCATTCGATGGATGGAGCGACTCTGGCGAGATTCGAGCGCCAAACGCCGAACAGTTTTTTGCATCTTAACGGCGCTTCGGATTTCTCGGCGGTGCCGGGACCGTAGCTGCTTGCCAAAAATCGAGGAGGAAACTATGGCCCGTTACGGCACGTTAGGAGATTATCGCTTTTCTGATACGCAGGAGGCTGCGACCGATATTCGCGGCGCGAAATTGTATGGACTCAAAGATGAAAAGCTGGGAGAGATTGATGATGTGATTTTCGACGAAGCGACCGGGGCGATCACTTACCTGGTAGTCGACACAGGCGGATGGCTCTCGAGCAAGAAATTCATCGTTCCGCCGGAGGAAGTAAGGCCGTCGCTGCAGCACGAAAATGATTTCCTCGTCGATCTGACAAAACAACAGATTGAGACCTTTCCGGCGTACGACGGCGCGGCGCTGACCTCGGAGGAGAAATGGGCGGACTACGAGGGACGGTACCGGTCGAAGTGGGTGGAGCGTCCGGTGATGCACCGCGAGGCAACCGACCGCAACATCACGCCGACGACGAAGCAGCAGGTAGACGCCGGATCTGGAACGCTCTCGGCCGCCGACGATGATACCGCTACCGACATTACGGCGCTGCACACCGAGGGCTCGATGAACGTGGACCCGAGCGGGCCTTCGATGCGATTCACGACCTTTGAAGATACTCTCAAGCAGCGCCGCGAAGACGTTCTGCAATCTTCGATTGAGAACGCGAAGCGAGCTTCGGGCGAGACGCTTTCGGAGCGCGAGAGACTAGGGCGGCGCAAAGCCAGCTAGGCCGGTCTTCGTATCACACTGGTGCGCCGTCGTGCCGTTGCGCCGTTTGCAGGCGCTGACGCCGACGGCGCACCATCCACTCCGCGACCATCAGGTTTGGGACCCAGCAGAGCCACGAGACGATGACGTAGGCGCGCGCGAAGGGCCAATGCAGTGCAAATAGAAACAGCGGCAGCCAGTTGCGCAGAGTCACGGCGGCGAGGGTCAGGGCGAAGTTGCGGATCATCCAGTCGCGGTGGGCTTCGATATTGCCGCGTCGCACTTCGCGGTACGCCTGTAGACCTGTGAAGAACCACAGCACGGCGAGGATACCGAAGCCGAGGTGCGTGGGCATGCCTTGCTCGGAAACCGTGGCCATGACGAATCCAGCGATCGAGCCGAGTGCGACCTCCATCAAATAAAAGCGTCCGATCCAGCGGTGCAGGTTCAGCGCACGCGCTCGCAGTTTTTCAGACAACTGCCAGGGGCCCGCGAGGAGCGCTCCAATGCCGCCGGCAATGTGCAGTCGGAGCGGGAGAATGTAGCGCGAGAAGTGTTCATCGCCCGGCGTGCGCAGGAAATAGGTCGTCGCATAGGCTATGACGCCGAGGCACGACAGCAGCATGAACCACCAGAGCGGAATTGTGAGGCGCGAGCCGCGCTGTCTTGGCATCGCGGCCGTCGGAACATTCGCAATTGACACGATGACCTTCTATGACTCGCGCAATAGAGTACGGCTCTGCGTCGCGATCAGTTCCAGAGTGTAATACACGAACGATTGCCTGTTGTTCTGTCTCCAGTTTGCTCATCTCGAACAAGCAGCTTAGAATTCCCACCGATGCTTGGTGAGGAGAAATATCATATGCGCATCCGTCTGCTGCTGGCCTTTCTACTGCTCTCAAGTGTGATCAGCTTCTCGCAATCTGCGCCTTCCGCGAAGCCTGCGGCTGGATTCAGCATTGACAACATCGATAAGACCGTCGATCCATGCGTGGACTTCTATCAATACGCGTGCGGCAACTGGATCAAGAAGTCGGAGATCCCGGCGGACCGTCCGGCTTGGCAGAGTTTCTCTGAACTCGACGAGAGCAATCTGGAAATCGAGAAAACTATATTGGAAAAGGCTGCGGCGGGGGGGACTTCGCGCAACGCCATCGACCAGAAGATCGGCGACCTCTACGGTTCGTGTATGGACGAGAAAGCCGTCGCCGCCAAGGGAATCGCACCCATCAAGCCGGAACTCGATCGCATCGCCGCGGTGAAAGAGAAGGGGGCGCTGATCGACGAGATCGGGCACCTGCACATGGTTGGGGCAAATTCGCTGTTTAATTTTTATTCGAACTCCGACCTGCACAACGCGGATCAGGTCATCGCGTATATCAGCCAGGGAGGACTCTCGCTGCCGGACCGCGACTACTACATCAAAGACGATGCCGACAAGGTCGAGATGCGCAAGCACCTGGCAGAGTATGTGACGCAATTGTTCACCCTGGCAGGTCAGAGTCCGCAACAGGCGGGCGCTTCGGCGCAGACTGTGCTCGTGGTCGAAACGCTGCTGGCGGCGGACTCGATGGATCGCACCAAGATGCGCGATCCGAAGAACCGCGACCACAAGATGTCGCGCGACGAAGCCGTCGCGATGGCGCCGAATTTCTATCTCAATCGATATTTCGCCGCGGTGGGCGCGCCGAACTTCACCTCGATGAATGTCAGCTCTCCTGATTTCTTTAAGCAGGTGGATGGAGCAATCGCCGCTCTGCCGCTGGATTCATTAAAGACCTACGTCACCTGGCACGTATTGCGGGCGTCCTCTCCGTGGCTGTCGCCGCCCTTCGTGGAGGCGAATTTCAAAATGCGGCAGGCGTTGACCGGACAGAAGCAGATTCAGGATCGCTGGAAGCGCTGCGTCGATCTGGTCGACGGTTCGCTGGGAGAGGCGCTGGGCCAACGCTACGTCGAAGCGACGTTTGGCGCCGAAGGCAAAGCCCGCATGCTGAAGATGGTAGACACGCTGGAGAAATCGCTCGATGAAGACATCCAGAATCTCTCCTGGATGAGCGACGACACCAAGAAGCAGGCGAAGGTGAAGCTGCAGGCGATCCGCAATAAGATTGGCTATCCCGATACGTACCGCGACTACAGTGCCATCGTGATCAGGCCCGACGATCTGCTGGGCAACGTGCAGCGCGCCGACGAATTCGAAGCGAAGCGGCAGATCGCGAAGATCGACAAGCCACTCGACCGCAAGGAGTGGGGCATGACTCCGCCGGAAGTGAACGCGTACTACAGCGGGTCGTTCAACGAGATCGTGTTTCCGGCGGGCAT
>Ga0070730_10005636_pt1 | contig 10778 bp, 4 predicted proteins | sample Coa_R1_3_FD_66447 | JGI IMG/M metagenome (GOLD analysis project Ga0070730, IMG submission 66447) | Surface soil microbial communities from Centralia Pennsylvania, which are recovering from an underground coalmine fire - Coalmine... | ecosystem: Environmental > Terrestrial > Soil > Unclassified ... | reverse complement strand
GTTGATTCACGGAATGGCGGACAACAACTCCGGCACGTTCCCAATTCAATCCGAGCGCTTGTATATGGCCCTCAAAGGGAATGGCGCGTCAGTCCGTTACGTGCAATTACCCGACGAGGCTCACGGCTATCAAGCGCGCGAATCCATCGAACACATGATTTGGGAAATGCTTCGCTGGTTCGATAAGTACGTGAAACCCTCTTCGTAACAATAGGAGCACCTGCCCGAACAGGGAAAACACCTCACTTTTTCTCGTCGGGTGGCCCCCAAGGCGTCGGGCTGCTCCGGAACGGTGTACGGACTTTCCCATGTGTTTATGGGGAGTTGTCCCTATATCTTTTCCCCGCACCCTGCGCCACCATAACTGACGTAGTGCGCTGTCAGGCCCCAGGAAGCTTACGCGTCCGAGTGGCGTTTAAAGCCAATTGCTACCGGTTGGCGCCAGCCAAGGTTGTCAAGTCGTACTCGTAACCAGCCCCCGAGAATTTATAGGAGAGATCAATGAACGCAAGGCAAAATTACATCTATACCAGAATCAAGAAGGCGGCCGTTGGAGCAGCAACCACCGGCGCGCTGCTTCTGTTCATCGGAGCCGCCGTTCCGCGGTATGCGCACGCCCAAGACCAGGATGAGCACCATGAAATGCGCGAGCGTGACCGCAAAGGCATGGAAAAGTGCCAGCGGCGCACTCAAAAAGCGGAAGCCAAGCTCACCGAGGAAATGCGTGAACACGGCAACCGCAGCCGTCAAGCGGATAGGGCCTGGCTGGAACTTCGCGAACAAAGACAGCGCTGTTATACCGCCTATCACCAGTGGTGGTATGGACGTGATCAGCAATGGCGTTCGGACAACGACTGGAGTCGCGACCCTCGCGGCGACCGTGATGACCATGATCGAGATCGCGGCCCCGGTGGTCCCGGCGCACACCGCCAGTAACCCTCGATGTATTCGTTGCACCGCTTCTCCTGCCTGAGCCTTCGCAACAATCCAGGGCTCAGGCCGGGGCGAAGCGATGCGCGCTCAGACGTTCAATTGCCCCTCGTAAGCCGCTTCAGCAATCGCGCAGTCCCGCAATCTTGGTACCCGGGGTGGGAGTCGAACCCCTCGACGAGATTGATACTGTGTAACTTATTGATTCGACAAAACGGCAAAACGGAGAGAAACCGCAAAAAGCCCGAAGTGAGGTACATCGCGGGTACACGGGCGATCAAGGAATAACCGAGAAAAAACGAAGGACCGACTCGAAAGAATCGACCCAGGTCCGTCCGACTCTTGAAGAAGGCTTAGTCCGTCACCCTCGCGTTCCCAAACTTCTCGCCGTGAAATCGATTACTTGCATTTCTCAAGTCCTTTGGCTGGGTGCCCTTATGCCGAAACTGCCGGTCAGACGAAGCGTGATGCGTAGGCTTCGGAGCTCAACAGTTCGCTGTATCCTTTCTACTGTTGATGTCGCTCATGCCAAAAAAGGCACGGCTACTCTGTGCTCTCGCGGTTGAAGGGAGGCGACAACAGCTTGACACAAGGTTTCACTTAGACTCACGAATATTCTCCTCGGCTTCAAAGACGGCTCGTTTGCACCTCGGACTGGAACTGACCTGATAAAAATAATGACCGGAAGTCCAAAGGATAGCAAACACCAAGTCCTTGGAACCCTTCTTAGGCATGAGAGCTTCAACTCTTCTCCCCACCACGTGCCCTTGTGAGTCGCGCTTCCAGCTGTTCACGATGATCTTGCTTGCCAGCTTAACCCAGCGCTCCAGTTCCGCCGTCGCCGCCGAAGGGGAATCGGAATCGCCGAAGAATTTTACTAAGAAAGTTCCATCTGGAGCTTTGTAAGAAGTGATGGAAAGTCGCGTCTTGCCGTCCGCTGAGAGCCCCCCGTCACCTATTCCGATCAGCTTGAATTCGCGCAAAACCGGGCAACCACCCACATCTGTTTCCTTACTTCTCTGCGTATGCGAATCTGGCTGAGCGGTCCGACCGTCTGCATTCAGCCCCGCAGATGCCGTAACGATGAATAAAATCACTAGAAATAGTGTAAGCAAACGCTGCATACGTACCATGCTCTTCCTAAGACCCCGCCTTGGGGCCTCCTTTATTAAAGCAATTGAGAAGCCGAGTCCCGGGCTCAGTGTTGGCAGGACCCGGAGTACTGTTCACATTTTGGGGAACGGTATCCGTTAGAACAGCGAGAGAGTTCCCTAACTCGAAAATCTGCGTCTCAAGGTCCGCGAACGCCGGGTCCGGAATCGGAATGCCCCCGGGAACGCCGCCACCCCCGTTGTAACTAGACAAATCGTTCGCAGTGTAGTTCTCATAGGGATTGTTAAAGAATGTATAGCCACCGATAGACTCGCCGGGTTGCAATTGGCCGTTTGCGGCAGCAACGCCCGCCAGTTGACTGCCCGAATACTTGTTGACGTTATTTGTGACCGTGAATTGAGACGGGCCCGGAGCAAGAGGCTGATTGAATCCAGTAAATATGCCCGCCGTTTCCCCGGTGAATGAACCATTTTCTCCGGGAGCGGACGGTGCGAATGAGACCAACGACACGCCAAATAACGCCTTTGTGCAGTTGGCAAGAGCCTTTTTATCCGGCGCGAGAGCAGAACTGCTGCCACCGCCGAAACTATCGCAGGGTCCCGTTCCGGTCCCGCAGGGGTCATCCGCTTGCAGTTGGGCGAGGATGCAATTGTCTTCTCCTTCGATCACGTTGCCACCCACCACGCAGGTGTAGGGCGGCCCTTCGTCCTCCTCATGCAATCCTGATGGGTCGATGAGATTCAGCGGATTGTTAGCAACGTAGGCGTAACGGTTCAGAGTTTGCGGATTGCGGATGTCCCCCATCAGCGGATCGGGCGTCATGAATCTGCCCAGGCGCGGATTGTAGTACCGGGCAAACGCGTAATAGAGGCCCGTCTCCGCATCCTGCTCGTACCCCGCGAATTTGTAGTTCGTCGAACAACTCGTCATCGTCGCGTGTTCCTCGCCGTAAGGCGTGTAGGTCGTCTCGTAGCACGCATTCCCGCTGCCATCCGTCATCGTCACCGTGCTGCCCAGCGCGTCGGCGTAATAATAGTTCACATCGCCCAGCCCATCGCGCTGCGCAATTCGCCGCCCCGCAAAAAAGACGTACTCGCGGTAACTCGCGTTCGTCGTGCTCCCCGTCGAGTCTGTTTCCGCAATCGTGTCCCCGAAAATGTCGCGCCAGTAGAGCTTCCCGCTCGATTTTTCGACGCGCAATCCATTGCCATCGTAGGTGTACGTCACGCCATTCGCCGTCGCGATCCGCCCTTCGGCATTGTAGGTGTAGGCGTAGGACGCATCGTTCGTCATGTTTCCGTCCGCGTCGTAGCTGTAGCCGCTGGTGCTGATTTGATTGGTGCTCGAATTCGCTGTGACGCTCAGCTGCCCGGTGCTGCATTGCGTCCCCGTCATTTGCGTGAGGTTGCTCCATTGATCATCCGGCACCCCGGTCGCACCGAAGCTTTGCCCCCAACAGCCCGAAGCCGAATTCGATTGCGTTGCCGCCGAAAGGATTCGGCTCAGCGCATCGTAGCTGAACGATTCGCTCAAATTCGTATTCGCGTTATTCGTGATCGAACTCACGCTGCCATTGTTTCCGCCGGGCAAAGCGTAGTTGTAGCCCAGATTCTCTGCCGTTCCCGCCGTGGACGAGGCCGTGAGAGCGCTCAACTCCATGCGGTTATTGTACGCTCGTTGCTCCGTGGTTCCATTGAATCCGCCGCTCACCTTTCCGTAAATAATGGAAGCGACCGCGCCCTGCGGCGCATAGCTGGCTGTCGCCGCATAGTTTATGCTGGCTGTCGTATCCGTCGCTGAAAGGGCGCGTTCCGCGTTGCCCACGCTGTAAGAAATCACGTGCCCGCTGGGATACGTAATCGACGCCAGTGACCCGTCAAGATTGTATGCATATTGCGTCGTCTTCGTGATTCCCGCAATCGTGCGCTGCTCGGCCACAATGCGTCCCGCCTGGTCGTAGCACCATGAAGTCGAGCCTGAGCCGTCGATCATTCCTGTCTTTCGCCCTTTACCATAGTTAGATACGCCAGTTACCGGGCAGGATGTAGTGTCGTAAGAATAGGAGGCAGCATGGGTTGTGCCATCCGAATAGCTAATGCCCGTCAATCGGTTCAGCGCGTCATAGGTGTACGTCGTCGTGACGTTCTTAGCGTCCACTCGGCGGCAGACTTCAGTGGGATCGCCGCTGCACAATGCGCCGCCTGCGGTAGTGTAATAAAAATAGGTGAAACCTGATTCGGGCGTATTCGTGCTAGTAAGCCGCCCGAGTAGGTCGTGGCCATAGCCGCGCCCCTGGCCATTCTGATTTAGACCATTCAAATTGTTCGAGTAGTCGTACCCGTAACACGTCGAAATGTCCAACGCGTTGCTGTTCGCGGGGTCGGGTGAATCAACTTCAATCGTGCGCCCAAACGCATCCTGCCAAATTTGTTTTTTGAGTCCCGCTTCATCTACTGAAAGGATCGGATAGCCAATGCCATATATCGACGTGGAGCATGTCTGCGAAGCGTTTCCCCCGACGGTCGTCACTTGCGGGCCGTAATACATCTTGGCGGCGCTGCTGTCGCCATGCGTGATCTGAATGGCTCGGCCAATACCGTCATAAGAGTAGCTGTCCGAACCTGTGGAGCCTGAGCGAAAAGGATAATCCCCCGTCTGCACGCGCCCGTCCGTTCCGTAGCTGACTTCTGAAGTCGTTGCGCCATCTGGGTCGCTGGACAATATGCTCTCCGAGGGCCGGCCAAAACTGTCTGCGACACCCTGGGTGTGAATGCAGTTGTTGCACGACGAGGTCAAGGCCTTATACACGTCAACTTGCGTCGCCGAAGTGTAGGCGTTTGCAACGTATCCCCCAGCGGGCAGATAACCGTGTATAGGCCGGTTCCAGGAGTCGTAATTGAAATCGGAACTGACGCTATTCTGATCCGTCATTGTAGCCAGCCTGCCTGAACCATAGTAGTAGCCAAGCGTGGTCGCACCGTTCAGAGGCGGCGTGATTCTCGTTACGTACGCGTTTGTGAGTTGTGAAGGGGAATAACTTTGCAACGTATTCGATCCGGTGTCGGTGTAGAAAGCGTCAGCATAACTGAGCGTGGTGGTGTTGTTGTTTGAATCCTTGATGGAGAGCGCTTGACCCGTGGTGTCATAAGTCATCGTCGAAGTTGTCAGAGCACTGGACCCGTTGATGTACTGCTGAATTTGCGTGGGATTCCCTCTGGCCGTATATCCGGTGCCAAAGTTTGTATCATCATGGCCAAAAGCGCCCGTGATCGAGGTGAGGCCGGAGCCGTCGTAGCTAATCACCGTTTCCGCCTCTACCGCTCCCGTTGGTCCGCCAGCCGTGACTACAACCGAGCTCTGCTTATTCACCATGTTGTTATCTGAGTTCGCGAGGTACCCATATTGGGTCGTCCGATAGGGCGAACTCGGCGGAGTGCCAGTATAAAAACCCCACTCTTCTTTCTGCACGACGTTTCCGAAATTGTTCGTGTCGTACAAAAACTGCGTTTGCGAGCTCACCGAGCCGCTCGGCATAGGCAGAGTTGTAGTGATCGACTGCGGCAAGTCTCCGGAATAAGTTTCCGCAACTGTTTTAAGCAACGTGGAAGATCCCGAGTAATACTGTTGCTGCGTGTCCAAAAAGGCAAGAACAGGGGCAGCTGAATACGTGAATGTGTGAACTTCAGCGTCAGACGAACCGGAGTTGTTTGGCTTGGCCACGGTGACCGTCTCAGAGCAGGCTGTTGGGCAAGAACTGCCGACGACGGCTGGCGTGTATGTCCAAGTTCCGCCACCCCACGCGCAAGAATTTATAAACAGATTTCTCTCACCCCACGGGTTCTGAAATACGGAATGCGAATACGTGACCTGTCCGCCCGTCGGCAGCGTCATGCCCGTCAATACTCCATAATGGCCAGATGTGGAGCCTTGGTCGTAAGTGAATTGATAGGTGCTGTTGTCGGGCAGCTTGACGCTCTGAATCACGGTGATGTTCCCCGAATATTCCGTGACTCCCGATTGCCCAAAGGCGGTGTCCACCGGAATCGATTCCGTGGTGACAACAACTTGATAAGATGAATTCGCCGAATTCGCAATCGTGTAGGTCGTCGTGCTGCCGGTTGTGCTGGCACTGAGCGGAGTCCCGCCCATCGTGTTCACTTTATTTCCGTTCGTGTCTTCGACTACTGGATACACCTGCGTTCCATCTGCCGCATAAATTGTGGCCTGAGTGTAATTCGTGACGTTAATGTGGTAGCCCCATTGCTGGAGATCCAAGCTGCTACCTGAAGGGCTATCTTCCTCACAATCGTTTCCCGTGTGCGTGAGAAGGGAAAAATTGATCGTGTGACCGTCCGGGGCTTGCCACGAGAAAGCACTGTACATCGTATAGAATTCCCAGCCCCAAATCTCTCCATCGAAGTACCTGCATTTCAACTGGGACGTTGTGAACTTCACGGCTCCGCCCGTGCCATCGGATGCCATGAGCCGCCATCCGCCCCACGAGCCTCCGACGTTTGTGGGTTGCCATGTCGTAGATTTTTGCCAAATGTGGCTGTCGTAGACGAGCGATGCGGCGTAGGGAATGTGGCCACGCTCGGGGATTGAGGCAATCGGAATTTCGATATGCAGGTTCCCGTTGCTCGCATCGACAAAGCCTCGTGGCGTCGGGAGAGGAGCCGTCCAATGATAATGACCATATTCGTAAAAATTATCTTGTTGCGCGCGAGCAATAGTCGCCGTGGAGAGAATCAGAAGGACAATCGAGGCAACAAAAAAACCAACTCCTAACGCGGGTTGGTATTGTCCAGACTTGGCGTGCATCGTGGTTCCTCCGCAGGACTATTGTGCGCTCGTCGCAAAATCAGCATCGCTAAGCCCAGTATTAAACGTGACGTTCCCTAATGTGATTGACCAGGTTTGCTGCCCGCTAACCTTTTCCACAACGGTCAAAGGAACGACGATTCCGTTCCTTGGTTGATAATTCGAAAAATCGATCTCCTTGCTGTAGGTTTGCGTGACGTTTCTGTCGCCGTGGAGCGTCTCCACCTCGGCAACCAACTGGTATGTCGCACTATCGAGAAAAAGGTCGATGATTCCGGGTCCATCCAATCGAGAAATCACGGCGAGACCCTTTTCGACAGGGGGAACCAAGCGGATCTGATAGGTCAGATCGCCATTTTCTGTGACTTGGCCCATATAACGGATCGACGTCGTTGGATTGTTAAGGGCTGCGGCAATCCTTATGACGGGCAAGGTGACGCTACCAGCATTCTTTAGGTTGTAAGGAGCAAGATTGTGTGTTTGTCCGTCCACTGTGACCACGATGCCGGAGAGGCCATCCACAATCCACGTTTGATTTCCTTCGGCCGTCTGCGAGTCCATTCGGAACTGAGTCGCGCCCCTCCCCTTTGTTACTACTGTCCCCTGCACTTGCCTACCGGCCCAGTTAAAAGTCACATTGCCGGATTCTGTGCAGTCTTGAGTCGCAGTGACTGCCTGCAAGCCACCTGACGCCTGCACGTACTGCGAGAGAACCGTCAAAGCTTGCGGGTCGCGCTGCACAGCCTGTTGAGCAACGAGCGGAAGTGAAACCAGGAAACTGCCAAAGCAAAGCAGGATGAGTCGCGCCAAGCGCATCGGGCACCCCTTCCGTTCAGAATTGCGCAGTTTCTATATCTCTGAGCGTTATCTGTCAAGGAGAATATTTACTTAGTACTTAAGTACTGGCGGTGGTTGAGCGGAGACTGACGCCAATCGTTTTCGTAGCTGCTGAATTCTCGTAGCGAAGCCGTAGTCAAGGACGAACGAAGTGAGCTGCGCCACCTGGCCAGCCCCCTTCCATGAGAAGGCCGCGTTGTGTCAAGTCGCTTTTGTTTCTCCTTCGCTTCGCTAGCGGGAAAGTCTTGCACGCGAGTGGAGGTTCGGTCAAGAGCGCGCTGGTTTTGCGCGGCGAAGCGGCCTCTTGACGGGTTCTCCGCTCGCGCGCTTGGATCGCGCAGCGAAGCGAAGGGAATCGATGTCATCTACTGATGCCGTGACCTGCTGCCTGTGTGTGTTCCTGCGCGTCGGTTCGTGAGAAAGACTGCGCGATGCCATCGGCTTGCACGGACTGGCGATTCGGTTGAATTGCGGACGGGCGCGAGACATCGTGCGAGAGTTGTTTCGTTAGCCGAACCTTGTCGTTCGTGTAGATTTGTGCATCATGGCGTGCGCGGGAGACGGCAACATAAGCCAAGCGGCGATTAACGAGTTTCTCTCCGGCTTGCTCTGTATCTATGTGGATGAGCACGCGGTCAGCGGTCTGTCCCTGACTGCTGTGGCTTGTTACCGCGTAGCCGTGGTCGAGATGCCGATTCTGTTCGACATTGAATGCGACCGTCCGGCCTGAGTCGAGGCGGATTTGGAGATTGCCGCGGGCGTCAATCTGTTCGATGGTTCCTAGCTCCCGATTCGCGATGTTCTGCTCTCGATTCGGCGCGGTGAACTGCACGCGGTCGCCTTTACTGAATTCGCGTTCTGCCTCTCGATACAACGTCACACCCTGTAAACGGCGCGGATTGTAACTCGCCTGCTCGCCGTTCTCGCGTTTCACCGTTACTAGATTTTCTTCCTCATTCGCGCGCTCGACGCGGACATATTCTCCTGGCTTGATGCCGATTGCCTTGCTGCCTTTCGTGTAGCGCACCACATCACCCGGCTTGTATTGCTCGGCCCACTGCCGATCCGCGCCAGTGATTTCCTGGCGTGCGACAAGCACTCTCACGCTCTGCTCCCTGCGGTCTACCTGTCCTCGCGTTTGCATCTCCCTGTGGATGACCTGGTTGATTTCCATTCGCGATTGATTGTCGGGCGAGACGACCAATGTCCCTTGAGGCTGTCTCGCATATTCAGTGGCGATTTGCCTTAGTCGCTCTTCGCGGTCCACAATTTCATGCACGCGTCCCTGAGAGTCGAGGTTCTGGATTGCCTCTTTTACTTGGCCGCGTGAAAGTTGCTCTACGGCTTCCCTGAGCGCAGGGTCCCGCTGGCGCACGATCTCGTCGAGTCTCGCGGTGTGTATTCCTGCTTCCTGTAACTGCTGATACGGGGTTCCGGCCTCGACGGCTTGATGCTGGTGCGTGTCGCCTACCAAGAGTACGCGGTCAAGTTCTCTAATGCGGTGGAGGAATTCGTTCATCTGCTTTGTGCTCGCCAGGCTCGATTCGTCCAGAACGTAGAGCCGCTTTTGTCCGTCATGTTCTTTCTCGTTCCGTGCGAGGTGCCGCTGCAACGTGCTCGATTCGATTCCGGATTCGGCGAGCTTCTGCGCGGCGCGTGATGTTGGCGCAAAACCCTCGACTTTGTATCCTTCGAGTTCTGCGGCTTCGCGAATCGCTGCGAGAGAAGTGGTCTTGCCCGCTCCGGCAAGGCCTTCGAGGGCCGTCACCTGATCTCGACTGGCAAGGATTTGCTCCACGGCTCGGCACTGGCTGTTGCTCAGATGCGAATGTTCTCTCTCGATTCCCCTGCGTGTCTCGAAGGTCGCAATGGCAGAATATTTATTCTGTCCTTCGTGCATAACTTGGATTGTGTCGCGCTCGCAGTTGATCATCTCTTGCGTTGTGAATGATCGGCCCGGCTCGCTTGTTCTTTGCTCTATCTCGATAAACCCGCCAGCAGTCGCCCTTCTGTCGAACTCGGCCCTAACGTCGGCGAGAGTTGTCTGTCCCATTGAGCGCCGTAGCGCATCTCGCAACAGGTCGCGCTCGCCAACTACGGCCTCGCGCTCGAAGTTCCTATCCCTTGAAAACGTAATCCCCGCTGATGCTGTCGTCGATGGAGACTCTGACTCCATCTGTTGCGGTCGGTGTCTTGCTGCTTCCACAACATGCTCTGGCTGGTTTCCGAATGCCTTCGCTATTTGCCGATGGCGCTCCTGCATCTCTTCCCGCGAAATATCGAGTTTCGCTTCCCGCGTTTTGTGCGCGGCGATTTGCGCGGCGTCGGCTCCGCGCTGATTCTCCTTCGCCAGATGCTCTTCAATCTGCTGGCGGCGCGGGCTGGATACTGCAAGATATTCCTCGCTGTAGCCCGCGATTTCCGGCTGGCCGCTCTTTCCGCGCTCGATTTCATAACCCAATGCCTTGAGCCGCATCGCCAATTCCGAGCGGTACACCGCTGTCGCGTATTGCTGCGTCTTGTAGAGTTCCCGTGGCTGTAGCGCGTAGGTGTCTCCGTTTTTGGTGTGTGTGAGATTGAAGAAAACCACGTGGGTGTGCAGTTGTGGCGCAGCGTAGCTGTCCACGGGCCTGGCGCTGTCATGCTCGAACTTTGCCGCTACCCATTTGCCAGTTGTTTCCGCTGGCAGCTTTCCGCTAATGCGGGCCTGAACATATCGTTCGAGTTCATCGAGTGCTACAGCAACGCTTTCTTGATGGGCCTGGCGTACTCGCGTGTCTCCGCCAACCAGAGCGGTGAGGGATACACTCTTTGGCGCAGAGAACGTCGCATCCCATCCGGCGCGGTGTTCCATCGCCTTCACCTTCTCGCCGCGCTCGTTGAGGTATTCACGTGCTGCTCGATGCTGGACAAGCTGCTCGCCGGTGGTCGGATGCTGGCCTTCGGAGAGTCGCTGGAAGTGCTCTTCACTGACTTCGCCTCTGAGACACCATTCTGCGGCGAGCTTGCCGTGCCACTCGCCGGGAATCTGGTCGCTTTGCGTGTAATAGTTCTCGCGGGCGTTCGAAAACTCCTCG
>Ga0070730_10005635_pt1 | contig 10778 bp, 12 predicted proteins | sample Coa_R1_3_FD_66447 | JGI IMG/M metagenome (GOLD analysis project Ga0070730, IMG submission 66447) | Surface soil microbial communities from Centralia Pennsylvania, which are recovering from an underground coalmine fire - Coalmine... | ecosystem: Environmental > Terrestrial > Soil > Unclassified ... | reverse complement strand
TCTACGGTCAACGTTGCATTTTAGGGACCGGGGCTCGCGGAGCACGCCGCGAAGTCTTTCCACACCCTTCGCCGACCGTTAATCAGGTGCCGGCACGGCCCCGCATACGCTGCTGGCCAGGGGCTCGTCCCGTTCGGACAGGATGTCTTCAACATCGGCCGCGCAGCAATGCAACACCGCCTGGGCGCCGTACTACGCGAACAACCCGTTCGGCACGAGCGTCAATGACGACATCACGCACCTGCGCCTCGCCGAAACCACCGACGGCATCCACTTCACCGATCTCGGCATCCTGGAAGGCCTGAACGATCCCACCGACGTCACTGCCAGTGGCACGCGCTGGCTCGCCACGGCGGGGACTGTTCTCAAGCTGGGCGAGGCCAGGTTCGGGCTGCTCTTCTCCGGCGGTGGCTGCATCGACGGCGACTCCGATGCCTTCCGCTACATCGGATACGCCGAGTCCAACGATCTGGTGCACTGGTCGGTCGTCAACGGCCTCAACCATCCCATCTTGATCGCCAGTTCCTACACCATCAATGTGGATTCGGCTGGCGTGCCGGTCTTCGGTGGCGGCGGCACCCCCCTCTCGGTGCCCACCATCGCTGCCGTTGGCGGAAACACCAGCGGCTTCTTCGCTGGCCGGGTGTATGCCCCCAGCGCCACGCTCGCCGGGGACAACACGCTGAACGTGTTCTTCGCCGGCTATCACACACCCAAGCCCAAAAACGGCCTCGGCGACTACCGGACGATCGGGCGCATCAGCCTGCGTGCGAGCCAGCGCATCCTGGATGCCAGCACGAACATCAGCCACGCAGGCGACGATCACTAGCGCCTCCTCAGACCGACGTCCACCGCCCTATCGGGCACAAGAAGGGCCGGAAGTCACTTCCCGGCCTTTTCAACTGCTTGTCAGCAGCCGGCGTAGGGCGTCTGCGAAATGCTCGAACGGCGGTGGGGCGAGCAGCGGATCTTTTGCAGCTTCGTCCCAGCGACGCACTGCGATGGCAGATTGGGCGTGCGCTAACTGCTCGAACGCGCGCGCTTCGGGGTCGGTGAGCACGCCGCCCTGGAGCGCGAGCGTGTGCACCGACGCTGGCGACAGGCGGGCGAAATAACCCGGCTCCACGGTGCACAGATAGCGCTTCGCCATGACGTGCAGCCGCACCGGTTCGGTGACTGCCAGCGGAAACCACTGCGCGAGCCAGTCCGCGCCGGCCGCCTCGTGCTGGTAGTCCACGTGTTCGTCGCCCCGACGCCTGCCGACCTCCGCAAAGTGACCGACGTCGTGCAGCAAGGCCGCGGCCGCCAGGTGATCCGGCGCGCCCGAACGCTCGGCCAGCATGGCGGCCTGCAGCATGTGAGTGGCGAGGCTGACGTCCTCGCCCAGGTAGCTGCGCACCCCTTCGCCGGCGAACAGTCCGGCGAGGTGATCGATCGGCGACATCACCCGTCGAGCGTACTCGGACCGACGCGACACCGCGAAGTGTTAACGGTGCGCTATTCGTCCGTTCACGCAACAACCGCTCGCCGTTAGCACTCCCGTCCAACTCGGTTTCTAGACTGGCGACATGATGATTCCCAGGCTCGCGAAGCTCGCCACCCTGGCGACCTGCGCATTGCTCGCACTTCTGCCGGGCGCGAGCGGCGTCAGCGCCCAGGCCACGGCGGCCGATTGCCCGAACGGCGGCACGATTCGTTTCGGCGTCGAGCCGTATGAGGACGCGGCGCTGCTCGCGCCGGCCTACCAGCCGCTCTCGGATGCACTCGGCAAGGCCCTCAACTGCAACGTCGAGCTCAACATCACCACCAACTACACCGCTGAGATCGAGGCGATGCGGAGTGGCAAGCTCGACATCGCCGAGTTCGGACCACTGGCGTACGTCTTCGCCCAGAAGCTCGCCAGAGCGGAGCTGGTCGCCACGTTTTCGGATGCTGACGGTAATCCAGCCACGTACACCGCCAGCATCGTCACGTGGCCGGGTTCTGGGATCACCGACATCTCACAGCTTGCGGGCCGCACGTTTGCCTACTCGGATCCAGCTTCGACGTCCGGCCATCTGTATCCCGCATACGGCCTGGCGGCGAACGGCATCGACCCCGACACGGGTGTGCAGGCGATCTACGCCGGCAGCCACACCGCTTCCTTTGAAGCGATCCTCAATCATAAGGTCGACGCCGGCGAGTTGAACAGCGACCGGATTGCGACGGCCACCCAGGCCGGCGCCTACTCGGCTGAGAAGTTCCCGACGCTGTGGCAGTCCGCGCCAATCCCGCAGGACCCGATCACGGTGCGTGGCGACCTGCCGGCGGCCTACAAAGCGAAAATCAAGGCGACCCTGCTGGCATTCGATTTCTCGACGTTGCCGCAGGACGTGCAGGCCATGTTCAAGTCCGATGTGGCGATGTCCGGCACGCATCTGGTGCCGGACAACGACAGCTACTTCGACGAGATTCGCAGCCTGGTGTCCACGCTGAACGTCGATCTCAGTAGCTTGTGACGATTGACGCGAATTCTCGAGATCGACGGGCTCACCAAGGACTACCCGGGCGGGCGGCGCGCGCTCGACGACGTTAGTCTCCACGTCGCGCCCGGCGAGCTGCTCGTCATTCTTGGCCACAACGGCAGCGGCAAGTCGACGCTGTTGCGCTGCGCCGTCCGGTTGATCGATCCGACCGCCGGCGCCGTGCGCGTCGCCGGTCAGGATCTCGCCCGCCTGTCCGGCACCCAACTGCGAGATGCGCGGCGCTCGGTCGCGATGATCTTTCAAGCCGCCAACCTCGTTCGGCGTCGCTCGGCGCTGGCCAACGTCGCCACCGGCTCGCTCGGTCGGCACCACGATCTGGCCACAGCGTTCGGGTGGCTGCCGCGCGAGGAGTTGCTGTTCGCCGGCACCCTGCTCGACCGACTGGGGCTGCTCCACCTGGCCCACAAACGGGCGGACACGCTGTCGGGGGGTGAGGCCCAGCGCATTGCCATCGCACGCGGGCTGGCACAGCGTCCGCAGGTGTTGCTGGCGGACGAGCCCGTCGCCAGCCTGGACCCGGAGGCTGCCGAAGATGTGCTGGTGCTTTTGCGGAACCTGGCCACCGACGATCAGCTGGGGGTCGTCTGCGTGCTCCACCAGCCCGAACTGGCGCTGCGGCATGCCCACCGGGTGATTGGACTGAAGCGGGGGCGGATCATGTTTGACGCGCCGGCCGTGCACGTGCGCAGCGAGGCCATTGCAGCCCTGTACCACTCGGACGACGACGGCTGATGTCCTCAGTCCAGGCGGCCCGAACCCATCTCTCGCCAGACCAGCCGAGCTTGCCACGGGTCGGACTGGGACGCGTCCTGGTTCGTTTGACGGCCACCATGGTGGGTGCGGCGGTAGTCGGCCAGGCACTGGTGGTGGCCAGAGCCCGTCCGCAAGATCTGATTACCGGCGCCAGCGGCATGGCGGATATTCTTCGGCGAGCGTTTCCGCCCGATCTCAACAATCTGCCGCGGGCGCTCAACGGCGTGCTGGAAACGTTCGACATTGCGTTGCTCGGCACACTCGCGGCGATCGTGCTGTCGCTGCCGCTGGCGGTGCTGGCGGCCGAAAACGTGACCCCATCCCGGGCGTTCTACCTGGCCGCGCGCGGGGTGATCGCCGTGACGCGCGCGGTGCCTGACCTGATCTGGGCACTGTTGTTCGTGACGGCGGTGGGTCTGGGTCCGTTTCCCGGGGTGCTGGCGCTGTCGGTGCACTCGATCGGGATGCTCGGCCGGCTGTTGGCCGAGAACATCGAAGACATCGACATGGGTCCGGTCCAGGCGCTGACCATCACTGGCGCGAGCCCGGTCCAGATTGTCACGCATGCGATCTTGCCCGGGTTGTTGCCATCCCTGATCGGCATCTCGCTCTACCGCCTCGACGAAAACGTGCGCTCGTCGACCGTCCTGGGCTTCGTCGGCGCGGGTGGCATCGGGTTCTTGATCCTGACCGCCATGAACCTGTTCCAGTATCGCCAGGTCGCCACGCTGCTCATCTTGATGTACTTGCTGGTGATGCTGGTCGAGCGACTCTCCGCGGCGATCCGCAACCGCATCCGCTAGGTTCGGCGATACTCACGGTCAGCCGTGAGCGCGACGCCAACAACGCGGTCCAATCAGGTCGGCGCGTGGCCCGACCGCCCGCGCCTGGCGCCGCGCGAGCCGGGATGCCCCGGTCCGGGGGTGGAGCATGCGTTTCCCAGTGGGCGCGCCGCCATCCTGGCGTGCCTCCGGCTGGCGGGCATCGGCCGGGCCAGCGTCGTCGCAACGCCCGAGTGCGTCACCGGGTGTCTCGCGGATGCCGTCCGACGCCTGGCGCAACCCCTTTCGTATCCGGCAGCCCTGTCGCACCCGGCTGGACTCGGCGCGGCGATCGTCTACGAGCAATGGGGCTGGCCACTGCCTCCGGAGGCCGAGGACGCGGTCCGCGAGCGGTTCGCCGGCGTACCGGTCATCGTCGACCGCGTCGACTCCGCGGACTTCCTGGCTGTGCCACGCACCTTCGGCAGGTTCGAGGTGCTGAGCCTGTCAAAAGTGCTCGGACTCGATGCCGGCGGGCTCGCCAGACGCGGGTCGGATCGCGCGTCCATCCGGTTTGAGCCGCCGGAGTCCTCACGCCGGGCGCCCGGCGCCGAGCACCCCCGGCTGGCCTCGCACCCCGCTGTCCGCGAGCTGTTCAAGCAGAGCGACCACGTCCATCCAGCGGTGCTTCGCTGGCTGGCGGACAACTGCGCGATCACCGCCCTCGAAGCCGAACGTTGCACGCGCAACCGTACCGCTGGGCTCATCCTGGACACTCAGCTCAGCGCCGGTTGGCCGACCTGGATGACTCGGGCGATCGCGTCGGGCGCCGGTCCAGTCTGGGCACCGGTGCTGCGCGGCGGAGATGCCGCGGACCATCGATGCGCCCTCGACACCCTCCATCGCACCTGGGGTATCCGCGCCAGTGTGCGCATATTCAATTGGAGCGGCAACCCGCTATCACCCTGCTACGCGCCCTCCATCGCCCTCCCCATACACAGCGGCGTCGAGTCCCCGGCCGAGATCGTCGCGACCCTGCTCACGCCTTCGGGTCGCGCCCGGTGATGCCGAGCAGGCGGTCCAGCAACGGGGCATCCGGGGGCACCGCGACGGCCGGCGGGAAGACGCCGAACTTGCGCCACTCGTCGGCGTGTGGGCTGATCTCGTCCCACATCCCCTGCACCAGCGCCTCCGGCAGGTCGGGGTCGACGCCGATCACCCGGGCGAGGTCGTGTGCCCGCAGCCCGCGGAAGCTGGTGACCTGCCACAGGTATTCCCGCGCCGAAAAGTCGCCGAACGAGGTGTGGACCACGCGCTCGAGATCGTCGAGCGCCGCAGCGGCCGCGCACGCCTTGTCGACAATTGCCGCGAAACTGGCGCGCGGGTCCGCGCCCAGCAGGTCGCCGGCGTGGTTGTCCTTGCCGGCTGCGTCCATCGTCTTGCCGGCCAGCATGTCCGGCACCCAGGCATCGTCGTAGGCGTGGTAGTTGATGATCTCGCGCAACGTCGGGATGTGATCGCTGTCGCGGCGAACGAAACTCGGCGGCATCGACATCAACCACTGGTCGTCCTTGATCTGGGCGACGACCCTGTTCAGGGCTCGGTCGGCGAGTACGAACGTCTCTGGCTCAGGCATGCGCGCCAGTATAAGCAGAACGGACGTTCTAGTACAGTTTTTTCGCCGCGGGCTTACGGCTGGCGCGCGAGCCAGGCGCGGATCTCCGCGGGAGTGCGCAGTCGAACAAACCCGGGATGGCTCGCATACCGTCGTGGCCACTCGCGACGGTGCCGCGCGAATGACCGGATCGCCCACTGGAACAGCGATTCCCGACCCCACAGCGCCGTCCGCCACGACTCGCGGTTGCCGTTCCAGAGCTCGACGTCGTCGCGGATGCGCCGCGACGTGCGCGTCCACAGTCGCCACAGCAACACGCGTAACGGCAGGTCGAGCCAGACCACGGTGTCCGCGGCGTCGGTCACCAGCGCGTCGAGCTTCCGCTCATAGTTGCCGTCGATCACCCAGCCATCGCTCGAGGCGGCGTCCATGGCGGCCCGGACCCGGGCACGAAACTCTGCGGCGGCCGGCTCGCTCCAGTTCGGCCCGTGGTGCAGGGCGTCCAGCTCGACGTGCACGACGCCCATGCGCCGCGCCAGCTCCGCCGCCAGGGTCGTCTTGCCCGCTCCGCTCGCGCCCTTCACGGCGATCCTTCGGCCCACGTGCAGCACTGTACCGTCATGACCGGATGTCATGACAATGCCACCCCCAGAAACCATACTGGGCACCCGTGGCCAGGTTGACGGCGCCCTCACAACACGCGCCACGGCCAACGGATGCGCTGCCGGCGAGCCATCCGGGCGGCGGCCTGTACGAGGTGCTCCTGGAGCACGCCACCGACGCGCTCCTGGTGATCGAGCCCGGCCAGCCCTGCTACTCGGTGGTGAATGCCGCGGCGGAGCGCCTGTTGCGCTTCACCCGCCCCGAATTGCTCGGGCTCGGTCCGCTGGACGTGACGGATCCGGCGGAGGCGCCCCGCCTGGCGGAGGTCCGCGCCCACCTCGCGGCCCACGGTTGGTGGCACGGCACATGGGGCCTGCGACGCAAGGACGCCAGTATCGTCCAGACCGATGCCACCCTGGCCCGCGTCGCGGTCGGCGGTCGCATCCTCATCCAGGGGCTGTTCCGGGACCGCGGTGACCGGTCGCTCGAAGACGCCCTGCTCAAAGCGCACGACGTTCAGCATGAGCTCAACAATCGGCTGGCGCTCATCACCGGCTACGCCGAGTTGCTCGCCCAGGACGCGCGCCTTCCCCCGGACCTGCAAGAGGCGGCGCGCGAAGCACTCGTGGGCGGTCTGGGCGCGGTTGAAGCCGGGAAGCGGCTGATCGCGTGCTTCGCCGCACTTGCGCCTCAGGCTGACCCACCGCTCACATCCGCGGAAGAGACGCCGCCGAGGTGCGGTCAGGGCTCCCGCGGGAGCGCGAAGGCGAACGTGCTCCCGTGACCAACCGCGCTATCGGCCCACATCCGGCCCCCGTGCGCCTCGACGATGAGCCGCGCGATGTACAACCCGAGCCCGAGGCCGGAGCTGTCGCCCTTCGGCCCCGCGCGACCCCGCGTGAACCGCTGGAACAGGTGTGACAGCTCGTCGGGTGGAATGCCGTCACCCTGGTCGACCACCGAGATGATCGTCTCGTCGTCCCGCTGTTCGACGCGCACGACGACCGGCTTGCTGCGCGGTGAATACTTGAGCGCATTGGTGATGAGGTTGGTGAGCACGCGTTCGATGTGCTCGCTATCGGCGTCGACCGGCTCGAGCTCCGCTGCCGCGGGATGTTCCAGCTGAACCCGGTCGGAGCTGACGCGATCCAGGATCCCCTGGAGGAGTGAGACGATCGCAATCGGCCGCTTCCTGAGCGCCATGGTGCCTGATTCCAGACGACTCGACTCCAGCAGCTCCTGGATCATGGCGTTCATCCGCCGGGCGTTCGCGACGATCGAAATGGTCCGTTTGACGTAGGCACTGTCGACGTTGCCGTCGCGCGCCAGCTGGCGTTGCAGCAGTTGCGCCTCGGCCTGAACGGCCGTGAGCGGTGCGCGCAGGTCGTGGGAAATCAGCGCCAGGTAGTCTTCTTTGGTCTGTTCGAGCACGCGCAGCGCGGTGACGTCGCGGTGAACGACGATGGCGAGTACCACCTGGTCGTTGTCGCGGATGGCGCTGCCGCTGGACAGCAGCCGGAGTCGAGTTCCGTCGGGGCGCACCAGGATCATCTCTTCGTCGTTAAAGCCCTCGCCGCGGAGCGCGCGCGCAATCGGCCACTGGTCGGCCGGCAACGGCGTGTCGTCGAGGCGTCGCAGATCGCGCGCCGCCATGACCTGCGACAGGTCGGTTGAGGCGTGCGAGATGTCGCCAAACAGGGCTCGAGCGGCGGGGTTCATCAACAGCACCCGTCCGCCGATGTCGACGATGGTGACGCCTTCGTGCAAGCTCTCCAGGAGCGCGTTGAAGTGCGCGACCTCACCCGCTGCCGCCAGCGCCTGTTCCTCCGCTCGCAAACCAGCCAGGAGCAGGCGCTGGTTCGCCTCGAGCAAGTCATCGCTGGTGGCCCGCTCGGCGTCCAGCACCCTCTCGGCCGGATCGTCGACGCGGACCAGCAGGCCGCCCGGGCGGCCGCCCGGACCGAACAGCGGAGCGGCACTGTATGCGCGCCCCGGAACGCCGCCCGCCGGGCCGGTCGATGCTGGTTCCGAGAGTGACGCCGCCTCGCCAGAGCCCAGCACCCGGTCGAGCAGCTCGATAGCGCCGTCGGCCCGGGCGGCGGACAAAACTTCTTCGAACGGCCGCCCGATGAGCGCCTCGGCTGAGGCTCCAACCAGGCGGCAAAAGGCCCGGCTCACCCAACGTACCTGGTGTTGCTCACCCAGCGTCGCCGCCGCGGCGAGCGGCAGCTGTTCGTCGATCAGATCACCGAGCATCGCGAGGTCGACGGTCACCCGCTCCGGCGCCGCGGACGCACCTGGTGATGTTGCTCCGATCATGTCTGGTCTCCGCTCGACGGGTCGCTCGCGGACGGACAAGCCGGCCCAATGTTATGCAGCACACGCCGCGGCAGCAACGGCGGTCGGGTTAGCGCGGCCTGAATTGAGAGATGATTAAACTTCATGCGCACCACCCACCACCACGCTAGAGTTGGGCCCAAAGGTACGCCATGGCGCGCACGCTCGACCCACCGGCGGCGGCTCAGTTCTTCTCGCTGACGCTCGATCTGTTGAGCGTGTCCGGTCGCTTCGGGTATTTTCAGCGCGTCACCCCGGCCTTCGTGCGCGCGTTCGGCTACACCGAAGCCGAGTTGCTCGACCAGCCGTTCATCGTGTTCGTCCACCCTGACGATCGAAGCGCGACGCTCGATGAGCTCGAGAAGCTCGCGCATGGGCAGCCGACACCCGGCTTCGAGCACCGCTTTCGCGCTCGGGATGGCGGCTTCCGCTGGCTGTCCTGGACCGCGGTCGCCACTCCGGAGCACCTCGTCTACGCCGTCGCGCGTGATGTCACCGAGCGCCGACAGCTCGCGCAACGAGATGGTTTTCTAATTTCTGTCTCGCACGACCTCCAGCAACCGCTGACCGTCATCAAAGGCCAGGCGCAGGTGATGCAGCGCCGCCTCGCTCGCGGCGAGGCCGTGGAGCCTCCGCGCCTCGAGCAGTGTCTGGCGTACATCAACGCGGCGGTCAACCGGATGCACGCGATGATTCAGGAGCTCCTCGACGCGGCGCTGCAGGAGTCCGGCCAGCCGCTGGCGCTGGTGTTGACGCCCACGGATCTGGTCGCACTGGTCCGTCAGACGGTGACTGAGCACCAGTTTGCGTTCGATGCCTACCGCTTCGAGTTGGACGCTCGGCCGCGCAATCTGGTGGCCATGCTCGACGGGGCACGCATCCAGCGGGTCCTCGGCAACCTGCTGTCCAATGCCATCAAATACAGTCCAGGTGGCGGCCCCATCCGAGTCCGGATCTCGGAAGTCCCATCACCGACCGGCACACTCGCCGAGATCGTCGTCCAGGACGAAGGCATCGGCATCCCCGGCGACGATTTGCCGCGCATCTTCGACCGTTTTCATCGCGGCTCGAACGTCGTCCGGCGTATCGGCGGCACCGGTCTGGGGCTGGCCGGTGTCCGGCAGATGGTGGCGCTGCACGGTGGCTCCATCTCGGTGGACAGCGAAGAGGGGCACGGGAGCACCTTCACACTCTGCATTCCCGTGCGCGCGGCGCGCGCTCCAGCTTAGCGAGTCCGGCTCACCCGGGCGGCATACGCAGCCAGTTGGGCGGGCGTGGGCACCCAGCTGGCGTTCCAGGGGCCGGGATGGCCGTGGGCGGCGACGAGCCGACGCGTCTCTGGCCCGGTGTACGTGTCCATCGGCAGGGCGGCCATCACCGCGTAGTAGCTCTCGCGGGTGAAGAACGCCTGCACCACGCCGTCAAAGACGACATCGCCGGGCAACTCCACCCAGGCGTGGTCGAGCGGAACGAACCGCGGCGCGTGTGAGACCACGCCATGCACCAGCCGCAGACCCTCGATGTCCGGGTGGTCCACGACATACTTCACCGTCCGCGGATAGCATTGCTGGGGGTAGCGGCGGCGCGGCCAGGTCCGGTCCGCCCAGCCGGCCTCGACGTCGGCGCGCACCGCGGTCGCGAGCAACTGGCGGCCGACGCGCTGGAAGCCGGCGCTCAGCGCCGCGCGCCGGCCAGGACTGAGTTTGGCCAGGCCATCCCGCGTTGCGCGCACCAGGTAGACCCGGGCAGCACCGTCGTCAGGGGAAGTGGGCAAGGGGCGGCCTCGCCTGCAGCATGCCCCGGTGTCGCCGGGCTGTCATGAAAATCTGTCACCGCGGCCTATTCCAGCGTTGCCGGAGCTACTCCCGTCGGTAAGGTGAAGAAGAATGTGCTCCCTTTGCCGACCTCGCTCTCCACCCGGATGTGGCCGCCGTGCGCCTCAACCATCAGCCGCGCGATGTACAACCCCAGCCCCAGACCCGAGACGTCGGCCTTCGGACCCGCCCGACCGCGCGTGAACCGCTGGAAGAGCCGCGGCAGCTCTTCGGGTGCAATCCCCGCGCCCTGATCGGCGACCGACACCACCGCCTCCGCGGGCGCCTCGGCCACCCCCACCACCACCGGTGTCCGCGGCGGCGAGTACTTCAGCGCATTGGTGAGGAGGTTGGTGAGCACGCGCTCGAT
>Ga0070730_10005634_pt1 | contig 10779 bp, 9 predicted proteins | sample Coa_R1_3_FD_66447 | JGI IMG/M metagenome (GOLD analysis project Ga0070730, IMG submission 66447) | Surface soil microbial communities from Centralia Pennsylvania, which are recovering from an underground coalmine fire - Coalmine... | ecosystem: Environmental > Terrestrial > Soil > Unclassified ... | reverse complement strand
GCGAGCAGCGGCGCGACCCCAGGCATTCTCACCAACGGCGCTCCCAAGGCGGATCTCAGCGGCTGCAACGTCATGTCGAACACCGACGCGGACTGCCATGGTCATGATCTGAACGCCGGATATGGCGATGCGCATGGCTCGAGCGCGGGATGTGGCGCGAAGCAGACTTCGAATGTGCCGGTGGTGTCGGACCCCTATGCCGCGCTGGTCAGCAACGTCCCGAGTAATCCTTGCCATGCCTACGCGCAGACACAGTACTCCGGAACACTGACCATGACGGGAGGCGCGGCGCAGAAAATCGTTTGTGGCGACATGCAGTTGACGGGTGATTTGACGCTTTCCACCGACCCGGCGGGAGGCGTGCTCGTGATCGAGAACGGCAAGCTCGATACCAACGGCTACACGATCCGGACTGCGAGCGGTTCGGCGGTCACAATCGTCTATTCCGGCGACAACAACGTCAACTACACGCACGCGCCGACGGATGCGTCCCATGGTCACGGGAATGGCACCATTGACATCATGGCCCCCACTTCTGGGTCATGGTCGGGCGTAGCGATGTATCAGGATCCTCGCCTGACCCTCGGCATGGATATCTCTGCTGCCGGCAACAGCCCGACCTGGGACATTACCGGCCTTGTCTATCTGCCGCATTCGAGCGTGACCTTCAGCGGCGCGGTCAACAAGTCGTCGAACGGCCAGTCCTGTTTCGTCCTGGTGGTCGACAATTTGACGTTCAACGGAACGGGCAGCATTCTGTCGCAGGGAGGATGCGCCGCGGCCGGGCTGACCATGCCGGCCAGCCAGATTCCCTCGCGCGGGCAACTGGTGCTGTAGGTGGCACGCCGTCGCACGATCGCTGCTGGGGAGTGTCCCGGTCGGAATCGGAGCTGGCGCAGGCTGGTTTCCGACGTCGAGGGGGCCGCTGTTGTCGAATTCGCGCTGGTCATCAGCATGTTGAGCATTGCCCTGCTGAACACGGTGGACGTAGCGCGATATTATTACGCCAGGTCAGAGGTCGAGAATGCCACCCAGATGGGGACACAATCGGCCTGGAAAACCTGCGATACCACCAAGCTGCCGGCGACGACGAACTGCCCGACCTTTCTGACAGTCGTGAGCACAGGCATCCACTCGACCTCGCTGGGCACGGCTGTCGCTTTGCAGACGGGCTCTCCTTCGGAGGGCTATTATTGCGTCGCTACGAGTGGCGTGCTCACACTTGTCAGCGGCGTGTCGTCCAAGCCTGCTGATTGTTCGAGCGTTGGCAGCGCGTCCGATCAGCCGGCCGACTATGTCCAGGTTCAGACATCCTACGCCTATCATCCGATTTTTACCGGATTGAGCATCGGAAGTCTGATGCCATCGACCATAACGTCGACATCGATGATGAGAATGCAATGAAGAACGGGATGAAACGCCTGTCCTTGATCTGGGGCGACAGCTCCGGCGGCGCGCTGGTCGAATTCGCCCTCGTCGTCCCGGCGTTCATCGCGGTGATCGTGGGCGGCTTTTATCTGGCACTCATGCTGTTTGCTTCGTCGAGCATGCAGTACGCGGTTGAAGCTGGTGCGCGGTGCGCCTCCGTCAGCACCACCACCTGCGGGAGTACGACGGCGATCCAGAACTATGCGCAGGGCAAGTTCCTGGCATCGAGTGTCGGTACACCAACCTTTACCGCGACCAACCCAGCCTGTGGGCATATGGTGAGCGCGAACATGACCTATGTCTTCAACCTGGGCCTCACACGGCTCAGTGTGCCCTTGGCATCGACCGCCTGCTATCCATAGCCAGCTCCGGCTTGCGGGCACCGGCCAAGATCGGCTCCGTGGACGCCCAGTAGGATATTTTCTGCTGCGGTATGGTGAGCGGCGAGGTCCGTTGGATCCCTCGCCGCCAGTCCATTTCAGAGAAATGGCCGAAAAATGTGGTCGGGGAGAGAGGATTCGAACCTCCGGCCCCTGCCTCCCGAAGACAGTGCTCTACCAGGCTGAGCTACTCCCCGACGGAGCACCGGTCGTTTTCGTAAGCTCGGGAGCCGACCGGCGTTGCTGAGCGGGGCGTCCTATAGGGGTGGTTTTCGGAAGGGGCAAGCGTCTCTTTTCATCAATCTTGCACAAGGTGGCTGGCTTCCATCAATTCGGCCAGCCGTACGAACTTCTCACGTGGGGAGCCGCCCCGGGCACGCGCGGTCTCGGCCGCTTCGATGCGGCGCCAGTCCGCGAAACTGACGCTTTCCACGCCGCGATCGGCGAGCAGATGGGTGAGGCCGTCGCCTCCTGCCTTGCCCGATGCGTCGGGGAGATCGAGCGCGATGTCCTCGGCGATGCGGAAGCCGTCGGGGCGATTCGTGCCGATCGTGCCGGTCGGCCCGCGCCGCGCCCAGCCCGCGCAATAGAGCCCCGATCCCGCGCCGCCGATCCGACCCTCGTCGTTGACGAAACGGCCGAGGCGCTCGTCATAGTCCAAGCCCGGAATGGTGATGCTGCGGTAGCCGATGCAGCTCACCACCATCGTGCAGGGAATGTCGACCGCCTCGCCGGTGCCATGCGCGCGCCCGTCGGGGTCGAGCCGGGTGCGTTCGAGGCGGATCGCCTCGACCCGTCCCTCGCCGAGGATGGCGATCGGTGCGGCGAAAAAGCGGAAGTCGATGCTCGTCGGCTTGTCGGCATCCTCTGACGCCACGGCGAAGCTGCGCAGCAGCGTGACCGACTTGCGCTGGCCGGGCTCCAGCGCGGCATCCTCTGCCACGGGCGGCAGGTCGGCGGGGTCGACATGCGGCGCGGCACGCGAGAGATGGGCGAGCTCGCCCAGTTCCTTGGGCGTCATCCCGATCTGGTGGGGGCCACGCCGCCCGCAGACGAGGATGCGCCGCACGCGCGAGACCGCCAGCGCGTCGAGGGCATGGTGGACGATGTCCGATCCGGCGAACTCCTCGCGTGTCTTGGAGAGGATGCGCGCGACGTCGAGCGCGACATTGCCGTTGCCGATCACCGCCACCGTTGCACCGTCGAGGGGCGGGGAGAGGTCGGTATGGTCGGGGTGGCCGTTGTACCAGCCGACGAACGCGGCCGATCCGATCACGCCGGGGAGGTCTGCGCCGGGGATGCCGAGCGATCGATCGGCGGGCGCGCCGGTCGAGATCACCACCGCGTCGTAGAGGCCGCGCAGCTCCTCGATCGAGACGTCCTGGCCGACCGTGACATGGCCGAAGAAGCGCACCGGCGCTTCGGCCGCGACGCCTTCGTAGCGGCGCGTCACCGCCTTGATCGACTGGTGATCGGGCGCCACGCCCCAGCGGATCAGGCCATAGGGCACGGGTTGCTGGTCGATCAGATCGATCCGCACCTTGTCGCCGAAAGTCCTGAGGCAGGCTTCGGCCGTGTAGAAGCCGGCTGGCCCCGATCCGATCACCGCGACGTGGCGCATGCCGATCTCCCTCCCCCCGATGGGAAGGGCATGCTAGCCTGCCGGGCGCCATGCGCAAGCGCGCGGCGTTACACCTCGTCGTCGGGTCAGCGGGCGACCGGTGCAGCCGCCGCCGCGTTGGCGGGCAGGCCGCCCATCTGCGTCACCAGCTTGGTGTAGGCGTCGAGATAGGCGAGCACGATCACCTGGCCGATCGCGGTATCCGAATAGCCGCTGCCGCCGGCCGCCGCGAAGCCGCCCCACCAGCCGCCGCCCGCGCCGCTGCCGAAGCTCACGTCGGACTTGCGGTAATAGCCCTCGGTGAGCGCCTGCTCCTCGGTGGTGCGGGCGTTGACGAGGCTCAAGGTGACGTTGGCCTCTTTCTTGTTGACGTTGATGCCGCCGGCGATCGCGCCGAAGCCGTGGCCGAGCAGACCGCCGAGCGCGCCGCCCACCGCATTGCCGCCCGAATGGCTGTTGCCGCTGACGATGTCAGGCTGGAGGAAATAGTCGGCCGCCTTTACCTGCCCCTTGCCGAGGTTGGAGCCGCCCTGCAGCTCGCCATTGTCGGCCATGGCGCGTTCCATGTTGCGGTTCTGCATGGCGCGGCCGCGGTTCACCATCGTGAAGCAGCCGGATTGCGCGATGAACACCTTCAGGATCGCTTCGGGACTGCCGAGATTATACTGGCGCCACCACTGGTTGTCGGGTTCGACAATCGCAACGGTGCCGAGGTTGCGGGTGCAGTGCGGGATGTCCTGCTGGCCGCGCGCCTGCGCCTGGCGGCCCGAAGAAGGGCCGGCGGCGGTGGCGGATGTGCCTGCGAGCAGGGCGATGGCGGAAAGGGTAGCAAAGGCGCGGGTGCGCATGGCGTTGGCTCTCCCCTGTCGAACGTCGCGGACGTCAGGAATGGGACCAGCAAAGCTACGGCCGCGAACGGACTTCGTAGCCCGCAGGATAGCGCAGGCCGGGGGCGGTTCAAAGCGTTGCTTGGGGTCCGGCGCGTCTGGTGCTATCGGCGGCGCGAACTTGTTCGAGGACTTCTCTTTACCGTGGCCACTCCGCTCGACCGTATCCGCAATTTCTCGATTATCGCCCACATCGACCATGGCAAGTCGACGCTGGCGGATCGGCTGATCCAGCGCACCGGCGGCCTCTCCGATCGTGAGATGACGGCACAAGTCCTTGATAACATGGACATTGAGAAGGAACGCGGGATCACGATCAAGGCGCAGACCGTGCGCCTTGACTACAAGGGCTATGTCCTCAACCTGATGGACACGCCGGGCCATGTCGACTTCGCCTATGAGGTCTCGCGCAGCCTCGCTGCCTGCGAGGGCGCGCTGCTGGTGGTCGACGCGGCGCAGGGCGTCGAGGCGCAGACGCTCGCCAACGTCTACCAGTCGATTGAGCATGACCATGAGATCGTGCCCGTCATCAACAAGATCGACCTGCCCGCCGCCGATCCGGAAAAGGTGAAGGCCGAGATCGAGGACATCATCGGCCTGCCCGCCGAGAATGCCGTGCTGGCGTCGGCCAAGTCGGGCATCGGCATCGACGAGATCCTCGACGCCATCGTCGAGCGCATTCCCGCCCCCAAGGGCGATGCCGACGCGCCGCTCAAGGCGATGCTGGTCGACAGCTGGTACGACCCGTATCTCGGCGTCGTCATCCTCGTCCGCGTGATTGACGGCTCGATCAAGAAGGGCCAGCAGATCAAGTTCATGAACGCTGGTACCATCCACCTGATCGATCGGGTCGGCTGCTTCCGCCCGAAAATCGAGCAGCTCTCCGATCTCGGCCCCGGCGAAATCGGCTTCATCACCGCCCAGATCAAGGAAATCACCGAGACCCGCGTCGGCGACACCATCACCGACGCCAAGCGCCCCGCCGCCGAGGCGCTGCCCGGCTTCAAGGAAGTGCAGCCGGTGGTGTTCTGCGGTCTGTTTCCGGTCGACGCCAACGACTTCGAGAAGCTGCGCGACAGCATCGGCAAGCTGCGCCTCAACGATGCCTCGTTCAGCTTCGAGATGGAGACGTCGGCGGCGCTCGGCTTCGGCTTCCGCTGCGGCTTCCTGGGCCTGCTCCACCTGGAGATCATCCAGGAGCGGCTGACGCGCGAATATGACCTCGATCTCATCACCACCGCGCCGTCGGTAGTCTACACGATCCACCTGACGCACTCGAAGACCGAGGACGCGCACACGATCGAGCTGCACAACCCGGCCGACATGCCCGATCCCAACCGGATCGAGAGCATCGAGGAGCCGTGGATCGAGGCGACCATCTATGTGCCCGACGAATATCTCGGCTCGATCCTGAAGCTCTGCCAGGACCGGCGCGGCATCCAGAAGAACCTCACCTATGTCGGCGGCCGCGCCCAGCTGGTCTACGAACTGCCGCTCAACGAGGTGGTGTTCGACTTCTACGATCGCCTGAAGTCCATCTCGCGCGGCTATGCCTCGTTCGACTATCACCAGATCGGCACGCGCGAGGGCGACCTCGTCAAGATGGGCATCCTCGTCAACAACGAGCCTGTCGACGCGCTCAGCATGATCGTCCACCGCGGCACCGCCGAGGCGCGCGGCCGCGGCATGTGCGAGCGGCTGAAGGACCTGATCCCGAGGCACCTGTTCAAGATCCCGATCCAGGCGGCGATCGGCGGCAAGGTGATCGCCCGCGAGACGATCGCCGCGATGCGCAAGGACGTGACCGCCAAATGCTATGGCGGCGACATCAGCCGCAAGCGCAAGCTGCTGGACAAGCAGAAGGAAGGCAAGAAGCGGATGCGCGAATATGGCTCCGTGCAGATCCCGCAGGAGGCCTTCATTGCCGCGCTCAGGATGGGCGACGACGCCTAAGGCTAAAGAGGGGATTGCGTAGCAATCGCCGAGTTAGCCGAAGGTCAGCCTCGCGCCGGCCGGCGACCGGCCGAGCTTGGCCTCGGCCGTGTCGTCCGACGGCGCGGCTTTGCCGCGGCGCCACTTTCTTCCTCCGTCAGTCGTCGCCCACGCGCGCCCTGTCAGCGCGACGCCGGCAGCCTCATGACGCCTTCTGCGCGGCATGATGCCGGTGATGGTGCCGGCGGTGGTGATGGTGACGCTTGCCGTGCTGGCGGTGATATTGGAGGTGCTGCACCTTGGTCTGCAGGTCGGCGACCTGCGCGCTGGCGGCTTGGGCTTGCGATGAGGCCGCCTGTGCCGCGCTGCCGGCGGCGTCGGCGCTGGATTGCGCCTTCTGCGCGGCGCTGCCTGCCGCGTCCGCGCTGCCTTGCGCTTTCTGTGCATCGGCCCCGGCGGCTTGTGCGCGCTGCATGGCTTGATCCGCGCTCGCCTGCGCGCGCTTGACCGATCCGGTGGTGGCGCAGCCACCGAGCATCAGGGTCGTGGCGACAAGGCCCGCCAGGGACAATTGGCCTGCTGATCTGAGCATATCCATCTCCGCTATTTTGAAACCCTTAAGCCGGAAACACTGCACGGGAAGCTCGCATCCTCGCCGGGTCCGCAACGGCGTCCGGCGTGGCGGAGGTCGTTACGGCATGCGAGAATAGGGTTAACCCCTTGCGGGGTTCGCGGTTCCACCGGGCGAACCTCTTTGTCAGCGGGCCTGAACAAGCGAGCGGATCGCCCGGGCGATCCGGGAGCCAGGCGAGGATCCGTCGAATGCCGGCCGGCGGGGCGGCGTCAGCCCGCCGACCCGACCGACGACGCGGGCTTTGCCGGCGACGGCTTGCGCCCAGAGCTTGCCATCCGCCGCCAAAACGTCGCATCCTAATAGCGGTTATTCCGGGAACCGAGAAAATGCTGACGAAGCAGAAGCAGGGGTATATCTTTATCGCCTCCGGAGCGCGGTCGCCATTGATCGGATGTTCTTTCATGTCGATCGATCGTTGGGGTGGTTCACGGTTGCCCTCGCCTTAGCTTCACTTATCCACGGAGCCGTGCGCCTGCATGCGGCGCGGCACGTCTGATCGTCGGCTTTCGACCCATCTCGGACATCCAGCAGATTGAATGGCGTACGATGAATGCCCGACTTCTGCCCGTGCAACTCACGCAAGTGCGCGATCCGACGCAGTTTCCCATTCAGAGCCTTGCCGGAACTTACTTCCTCATTAACAAGAACTTAACTATATGTTTACGTGGAGGTAGGCAATGCTGGAGTTCTTTGGCCACTGGGATGCGGCTGCCGCGACATTCTTCAGCCATCTGAACGGCCAAAGCCTCATCGCTGATCGAATGTTCGGCTCCATGTTCTCTCTGAACACGTTCAAGGTCGCACCATTCGTAATCATTCTTGCAGCACTCTGGATGGCTCATCCAGAAGACAAGGCTGTGCATCGGGGTGTGCTAGCCGCCGCTTTCGGCGGTACCCTATCCATGTTCCTCACGCATCTTGTTCAGCATCTTGCCCCGGGGCGCCTCCGCCCGTGGCAGAGCGGGTACCCATTTCTCAAGCATTTGGTAGACTCCGGGTTGGGGGACCATAGTTCTTTTCCGAGCGATACAGCGGGACTTGTATGTGCCTTAGCGCTCGGCATTCTGGCAGCCTCATTGCGGTGGGGCGCTCTTGCATTCGTCTGGGTCGCTGTCGTGGATGTTGGAGGCAAACTGTTCTCCGGCGATCATTATCCTTCTGATATCATCGCAGGGGCACTTATCGGCCTTGCTGCGACTAGCTTCTTTCTGTGGTCCGAGCGGCTGATTGCTTCATCGGACGCGTTCGCGTCAAAGGTTCAAACACGACATCCACTGCTGTTCTTCATGGTGATCTTTTTTGTAATGATGCAGCTCTCGACCTTGTTTGATGATCTGCGATCGACCGGCAACGCGCTGTTGAGCCGCCACAAGTTCGAGCAGGCCGTGAGCAGGCCGCATTAAACCAGCTTCAAATGGGAAGGAGCGATTAGCCGCTACGTCTTCTTTCCACCAGGTCAGGCCGTTCGCGCAGGCAAGCGCGGCCAGTTCTCGGTGCAGTCGAGAGAGCTGGGCAATCTCTGAATACTTGCTGCGGCTAAAAGCGCGTCCGCTAGGTCGGTCAGGTGAGCGCTCGGTTAATTGAAGGCAATTGTCGAGCCATCATCTGTCCGGTCGCGGCGTCGCCGCAAAACGGCATTCCAAATCGACATCGTTGCCGCGCCTGCGACAGTACCGACATATCCCCCCGCGATGATATCGCTGAGGAAATGCCATTGACCCGCCATCAGTGCGAATGATAGCAAGAACAAAACGATAACATACGCCCAGCGCCATCGGGGATAGAAAACCCACAAGACCGACAAGATCGCGGCAGCCTGATCAGTATGGCCGGATGGAAACGATCCGAACTTGTCGCCTTCCTGGAACCAATGGAATCCATATTGGCCGCTTTGCAAATAGGCGCTCGGGAGCGTTCGCCCGAAGATGAACTTAAGGCCGTACTCCGTGAGCATAACGCTCAAGATCAAGGCCAGCCCCGCAATCGTCCCGGCCGTCATCCAGCGTGAGAATGGCTTGCCGAGGAAACGGTGGCCCAGCGCGAGCATGATTGCGACACCCGCAAGAATGACTAGGATCGGGAAGCTGACAGGTGCCCTCGTCAAAAAATGATGAAAGAGCGGGAGTGTCCCCGTGAGCCGCGCCAGCGGGCGGTCGATGTATCGGATGGAAAGTACCACCACGGCAACCAACCCGAGTGATGCGCCGAACCAGTTGCGCAACGTCTGCCTTCTCATCACTCGCTTCGCCCAGGTACGCCAACTGCTGCGATCCCACTGGCAGAACCGAACGCGGCGAACAACTGTCAAACGACGCCGGGAAATGGGCCGGCGTATTGCCTCACGACGCAATGTTACCCGGCAAATTAAATGACGCCTCGTGCGTCTTGGCCGGATCTGCCCCCGCCGAGGCGGGGGCAGATCCGGTCGCCAACATCACCCAGGCGCCTTCGAGGATGAGGCTCCTGGCCTGAACCGTGCGCCAGGCCTTGACGCTCCGTTGAACCGTGCGGAGATGGCCGCAGGTGAACGTCTCCGGCGCGAGCCGCATCAGCCTGTCCAAGACTTCGACCGCGGCAAGCGTCGGAGCAGCCGCAAGCCATGCCTCGATTTGATCCTTATAGGGATCCAACATGCTGGGACGCGGCGCGAGCGGCTTATGCCGGTGATAGGGTCGACGGTGAGTGGGACGTTGTTCACCGGCCTGCCAGGCAGTTTTCAGGCTCGCCGCGAAGCTGGGGAGATCCACGATCGCGCGATCGGGTTGCACCTTGGGCAATCCGCGACGATCGACGCGGTGCCCCAGATCGCTCTGGGCGGCGCGTATTTCGGCAAGTAGAAGGACCGGGTCTGCGCGGGTTCGCATGGTCTCCAGTCTTCGCTTCGCCATCCTATCGAGCCCGGCCTGGGTCAGAACCCGCGAAATCGGCGTGATCGGGGAATGGTAGCGCTTGATGACCTTCGCACCGACCCGCTTCTTTTCCTTCAGCTTGAAGGAGGGCTGAAACAGGTTCACGTGCAGACGCGCGGCAGCATAAAGCCGCGTCAGAGCGGCGACCGCCTCTCTTCCTTCAAAACGTCCGTAGCCAACTATGCGACGAACGATGGCACCGTTTTTCTGTTCAACCCAAGCCTGATCGTTCTTCTTGTAGGCGCGCGATCGCGTCACCTCGATTCCCTGGGCCCGGCACCAGTTCACGACCAAGTCATTCATGAACACCGTGTCGTTGTCGAAATCCACGCCCCGCAGAGCAAAGGGGAAGAGCTCCTGCGCTTTCATGATGGCGTCGATGACCAGACCACTTTCGCGCAGCAGCACTGGAATGCATTCCGTCCATCCGGTGGCGATGTCGGTGAGCACCAGGGTTTGCACGAAACTGCCGCCCGAGCTCACCCCGGAATGGGCGACAAAATCCACCTCGACAAACCCGGCAGGAGGCTCGTTCCAATCGTTGAAGGTCCTCACCGGCACCGAGCGGCGAACCGCCGAGCTCGATCCTGCTCGACGCCGACGCCCGCCGCGGGCGACCGCACGAATGTCGGCGAGCAGTCGGTCCATCGTCGCCGGGCTGACCGTCAACAACTGAGCGCGGACCAACGCATCAATCTCAACACGCCGATGGCGCTCGAGCGGCGCAGTCAGAAGGATAAAACCACGTGGGAGAAGACTGCGCGGATTGTCGAGGCCTGGCTCCCCAAGTCCCGTATCCTTCATCCATGGCCGAGCATGCGCTTCGCCGTCAAACACCCGAGGTAGGAGCCACGTGCGGGAAAGCCGCCTGCGTGGATCTGTGCGGGGGGGCGCTTGGTAACAAGCGTCCCTACCGCGATAGCGGACCGTCGCGAATCCACCAGCTCCGGCGATTTCAGCGATAATCGAATCGGATCATACAATTGCA
>Ga0070730_10005633_pt1 | contig 10779 bp, 12 predicted proteins | sample Coa_R1_3_FD_66447 | JGI IMG/M metagenome (GOLD analysis project Ga0070730, IMG submission 66447) | Surface soil microbial communities from Centralia Pennsylvania, which are recovering from an underground coalmine fire - Coalmine... | ecosystem: Environmental > Terrestrial > Soil > Unclassified ... | reverse complement strand
AAGAAGGCATGCGGGCGGAGCGCGACGATGCGCGAGGAAAGAGAAAGAAGGGCTTTGTTATAATCGAAGCTCGTCTCCGGGGCGCTATCGTCTAGGGGTTAGGACGGAAGATTCTCAATCGAGTGAATCCCCAGTGTCTACGCGTCTTTTCAACACTTTACGCTCTGCACTGTTAGGCACAAATAGGCATTTTTCGGGGGTCGTAGTGAAAGAATGGTGAAAGATTTTGAGTGAGTCAAGGCTCGGGCCGAATCGACAGGCATGCACGACAGTGCCATTCGTTTGAAGCAGAGTAAGACAGTAGAATTTCAGACAGCATCAAGAGCGGGTGACCTTCGCAGTCATCCCACCAACCGAGGGATTCTCGAATCTCCACGGTGGTTGCCACCACAGGTTGCCAGAGCAACCGAGGCGGATGCGGTAGGGAAACCTGCAAAAGGAGATTCCGTGAAAATCAGACAGAAGTCCACACCAGATGTTCTCGTCGCCAACGAAGGAACCGTCTTCCTGTTCAACCCGCTTACAGCACGAGCGAAAGAGTGGATTGATGAAAATGTCCAACCAGATGCACAGTGGTTCGGCACGACGCTCGTCTGTGAACACAGATATGCGTGGGGCTTGGCGCAGGGAATGCGGACGCCGGACTGGTGCTAGCATGACGAAACTGACCCCGTCAGACTTGAGAGCCGAGGCACAGAAGATCATCCGTGCGGGAAAGATGCCGAAACTCAGCGAAGTGCTGGACATCATCCGCGAAGTGAAAGGAAATCCAAAGCACACGCCGCACGTCATTCAGGACGCGCTCGTTCGCACAGAGGGGAAGAAACAATGAGTTCGAATCTGTGCGGGTCAATCGAATAGGAACGATGCTACGACCGTCGTTTCATGCGAAGCAGGCAACAGGTTCAGGCGAGATTCTTAGCGCGACCGCGCAGCGGCTTGTCCGATGGGGGATGTCAGAGCGCGAGGCTTATGCTCTGGCGCAGATTATCAACCTTCACGCAGAGACGCCGGATAAAACCGTCGCCAACTAGGCAGTGGCCTTGCCGTATGATTATGACGATAAATAGAAGCCAGAAATCGTACTCACTGGAGATTATCGACGGCGCTGAAGTCTGCCACTACAAGTCCGACCGATTATCCCGGACTCTCCGCGAAAATCCACGCCAGTCCCACATTGTTGCAAAGATGCTGCGCGCACTAATGCTTTTGGTGGACACTCCAAAGAACACAAGGATGTCTTTGAATAACGGCCAACCAAGCGTGAAAAGGATCAGCCAATAGAGAACGGAGCCAGCCACAGTTCCAGCCCCCATGATCGCAATACTCACAACTTCCGGTGCGCTACCATGCATCACTTTGTCTAGAAGGTAGTAGACCCCCAAGCCCAATCCCTTGAACAGATAAGACAATGGTTCGCTTACGATCCTCGAAAACCAAAGTATCAACTCCAACAAAACATAACGCAGCAGCAGACTGCCGATCGAGAACGTAATAAGCGGAGAGGAGAGCGTAGACCCAACCTGCGAAGCAGTCATCGCAGGTGCCTTCTCAAGCGCGATCAATTTTTCCCTGATCTCAAGCTCTGTCTTCCTAGATTCCAACCGCGTCTTCTTGATCAGGACATACGAATAGGCTGCTCCGACGATCGTCACTGGAATGGCAATAATACCCGAAACTTGCTCGTACCATTGAGGAGGTCGGGGTAGATCACCTACTAGAAAAAATGCGCCGAGCAAGTATCTCGCTAAGGGCATGGCGGCAAGTATATGTCATCGAAGACCAGCCATCGTCTTTTTAGGGCTTAAGTATCTCAGCGTCTCGGTTTAATCTGGGTTGCAACCCTCATAACGCTCTGAGCCGTCGTTGTTCTCAAATGTTGCCAACAGGCCTTAGCGCTCAAATTTCAATTTCTTTCGATTAAGTCCACATCTTTGCGTTTGGCGCTGGAGTGAAGCCGAGCGTTCGAGAAGTTCCCTAGTTAATGACTAAAGCCAGCGTGGCAGAGTTCCCGCCGATTGGACATCCCATATCGTCGAACGATGACTGAGACATCACTGAAATCTGCACGCTGCTTCCCACTGAGCCACCAAAGGAATCGAAGGTCTGCCGAGTAATCGTGGTCTGTAGGTGGTGTGAGTCTATGAACGTCGTCTGCAACGCGTTTCCGTTCCACATGATCTGCGATTGAGGATTAAAACCGCTTCCGTCCGCTGTCAGCACAACTGATTCCGCGTCGCTTGGGATGCTGTCCGGAGACAGGGAAGTAACTTGGGGCTGCCCCACTCCTTGACAGCTAAGGAAAATCGCACTGCAAGTCCAGTCAGATACCAGTAGGGTCAGGGCTGCTATGAGAGCAATGCGAATCAGAGGGAAAGGCTTACAGGCGCTAGCAAGGGAAGAACGCATACTAGCCTCCCTGTCACGAGCGCCTGTTATTTTACAGCCAAACAAGGCTCGTGGCGGATTGCAACTGCTGTAAACAGGTCAGCATGACCGGAATCCGGTCACAACGAAGCATGAAAAGAGGTCCCACGCCAACCATCTGTTTGTAGTGAGTTACGGCTCTTTTTAAGGGAGGCGTTAGCGCTCAGAACCCGGAGTCGTGCGGGGGAGCAGCCGGAGAGTGGCGTCTGTGTCGCCCCTTAGACTAGCAAGCAGCCCCGAATATCGCCTCTGGGGACGGTCGTTGCGGACGGCGATGCCCAGCGCCTTCTTTTGCCCGATCAACACGAGCAGTCGCTTGCCCCGCGTGATCCCCGTGTAGATCAGGTTGCGTTGGAGCAGCATGTAGTGCTGCGTGGCGAGCGGGATCACGACTGCCGGAAACTCTGATCCCTGCGACTTGTGGATCGTGATCGCGTAAGCCAGCGAAATCTCGTCCAATTCTCCGAAGTCGTACTTCACTAGCCGCTCGTCGAAGCGCACTGCGACCTGCTGCTCGACGAGATCGACGCGCTCGACGATCCCTACGTCGCCATTGAACGCGTCCTTGTCGTAGTCGTTCTCTGTCTGGATGACTTTGTCGCCTATCTGGAATCGCCATCCGAACCGCTCCACGGCGGGCTGACCGGATCGGGCTGGGTTCAATACCTTCTGCAAGGCTGTGTTCAGTTCACGAACGCCGAGCGATCCCCGGTTCATCGGGCAAAGAACCTGCACGTCGCGAATTGGGTCGAGACGAAAGCGTTCTGGAATCCTCTCCTGCACCAGCTTGACCAGCGCTGCCGCGATCTTCTCCGGCTCGTCCCGCTCGACGAAATGGAAGTCGGAATTCGGGTCTGCGCCGCTCATGTCCGGCATCTGCCCCCGGCGAATCCGGTGCGCGTTGGTGATGATGTGGCTGCCCGCAGCCTGCCTGAACACTTCGGTGAGCCGCACGACTGGCACGACGCCGCTCTCGATCAAGTCCCCGAGCACCGTGCCCGGTCCCACGGACGGAAGCTGATCTACGTCGCCTACTAGAACCAATCCGGCACGGTTGGGGACAGCCCGCACCAACGAGTGCATCAGCGGCACGTCCACCATTGAGGTTTCGTCCACGACCAGAAGACCGCAGGCGAGCGTGTTCGACTCGTTTCGGCTGAACTTCCCGGTTGCCGGATCAATTTCCAGCAGGCGGTGGATCGTCTTCGCTTCCAAGCCCGTGGTCTCGGTGAGCCGCTTCGCTGCCCGTCCGGTTGGCGCGCACAGCAGGCACTTCACGCTCTTGGCACGCAGGATCATCAGGATCGAGTTCACCAGCGTCGTCTTGCCCACGCCCGGTCCCCCGGTGATGACCACCACACGGTGCGAGAGCACCGTCTTCAGCGCCTCCCGCTGGCTGGGCGCGAGCGTCTTGCCCGTCCGTTGCTCGCACCATGCGACTGCCTTCTCGAAACTAATCGGCGGATAAATAGGCTCCGCTTCAGCGAGGCTCTTGATCCTTGCCGCGATGCCCTCTTCCGCCCTCCGGAGATGCGGAAGGAAAATCAGGGGCTCGCCGTCGATCTCCTCCAGCAACAGGGAGCCACTCGTGAGCATTTGTGATAGAGCTTGTTCGACCGTAGCTTCCTGCACTTCCAGCAGTTTCACTGCCGCCAGCTTGAGTTTCCCAAGTGGCAATGCGCAGTGACCGTCCGAGGTCGCTTCCAGCAGCACATGGTCGATGCCCGCCCGTGCTCGGTTGATCGAGTCTTTGGGAATCCCGACTTTCTGGGCGATCTGGTCGGCGGTCGCGAAGCCGATCCCGTAGATGTCCTTCGCCAGCATGTAGGGATTGCTCCGCACTTGCTCGATTGCCTGCTCCCCGTAGGTCTTGAAGATGCGCACGGCGCGACTGGTGCTGACGCCGTGGCTGTGCAGGAACAGCATGATCTCGCGGACTTGCTTTGCCTCTTGCCACGCATGCGCGATCCGCTCCCGGCGCTTGGGACCGATCCCGTCTACCGATTGGAGTTCGGCGGCTCGGTTCTCGATCACAGCCAGCACCTCGGCTCCGAATCGCCCAACCAACTTCTTCGCGAGAATCGGTCCGATGCCCTTGACCAAGCCGCTGCCGAGGTACCGCTCGATCCCCTCGTTTGTAGTCGGCGGCACGGTCTTCATGCTCGTCGCCTTGAATTGCAGCCCGTGTTCCTTGTCCCTGACCCACCAACCCTCGGAGACCAGCCACTCCCCCGCAGTCACGGACGGCAACGATCCGACGACGGTGGTTTCGTCCCGGTGCCCCGGCGTTTTCACGCGCAGGACGCAGAATCCGCTCTCCTCGTTGTGAAAGGTGACACGCTCGATCAGACCGGAGATTTCCTCGGTCGCGGGTCGGCGTTCTGGGATCGCGGCGTTCATCGGGGATTCATTTTCCCACGGACGCCAAGGGACTCGCCCAACTGCCATTGCCCGCGAGCGGGAGGTCTCGAATGTTTGCTTCGGGCATTGCCACGAAGCATGTAGTTGCGGATGATCCTGCTACTTCTTCGGGTAACCCACCGACTGCGCCAAGATGATTCTCTGCTGCGGCTGCAACTTCAGGATCTTGGCAAGCGAGGGCTTGTCGATGCTCGCCCGTACCACAGTAGCGAGCCTCTCGGAGGCGCAATACAGGTAAACGTTCTGTGCGATGAACCCCACATCAGCGGCGGTATACATCTCAGCGTCCGAAGAAGCCGCACCGTCAGTCTTCGAAGGGTCGGAAACATAGACTAGGTTTACCGCCGCATCATTGACGAACGACTGCGTGCCTGTAGACGACCGGAAGTCGCCCGCCACCACGGGCTCCAGTACGTTCGCCTTGGCATCGTAGAGGTGCACACCTTCCGGAGTTGTCACGTAGATGCTGATCTCCTGCCAGTTAATAGCGGAAGGCGCAGTACGTCGCCCATCGGGTCGGTTGATTCCGAAAGCCGCCCAAAGCAAGTTCGATAGCGTCTGCGGCGAGAGCGTGCTCGAACCGAACTCGCGGGTCGACTTACGATCCTTAAGAATCTCCATCAGAGGGCGTCCCCCTGTCGTCTGCGGCGGCGGAAGCTGGACAGGTTTGAGCGCCTGCGCTGCTGAGATACCACAGAGACAGATTGTTATCAGCAGAAGCCTCAATAGGAAAGGAGATTTGTGTTTCATGGGGACCTCCTGCGGAGACGTGCGGCGTCGAGGAATCCGGCTATCAGCACACGGGTTGATGGTTTGCTCGCATTTAGCACTATTTCTGAGCAGCCTTGACCTTCGCCCATCTCGCTCGTTGGGCTGCGGCAATTCTTCTTCGAGCGGCGGCTGACATCGTTTTCTTCTTGGGCATGCTGACAACGTTTTGTTTCTGCCCGCCGTTCCTCCGCACTCTTGCCCATCGTGCTTTCTGAGCAGCCACGATCCTCTCCCTTCCTGCCGCCGACATTCTGCTCCGTGTTCTTGTCCTTTTCCCGTATGAACCGCCATTGAGCGCGGCGAGTGCTGCATCAAGGCGTTCGACTACTGTTGCCGCCTGATCCCGCTCTCTTTTCAACTGCTGGACAACACCAGCTAAATTAGGCATGGAATCTCCTCGCCGGGATTGTATCAAGAGGATAGGAGGCCGATTTGGGGCGATTTGCGCCCCGACTATAATCGGGACATGCCTGTGCGCCCCAGAATCATCTTCGACACGACTCGGATCACTAAGGACTGTCCATCGCCCATGTTCGTCACCCTGCATCACTTCCGCTCTGATTTAGAAGGATTCCGTATGGCCATGGGAGGGAACTTCGACTCATCCACGCCCTGAAACGGACACGGAAAGCACACCCCGGTAAGCTCCACAGGCCATCCCTTGTGGCGTGGGCACTCCTCAAACTCATCGATGAGTGGATACAGAGAGTCCAGCATTCCATATAGTTCGTATTGGCTGACCAGCTACTCTCGTGTATCATTTCGTGGGGTTCCGAGGTGACCTATGCCCCGCCGCTTCGCGTGTTTAGCCCTCTACGTCTCTACTTCCATACTCCTGACCGTGATAAGTGCTAGCGCCAAGATCATCCACGTTCCTGCTCAGCAACCGACCATTCAGGCCGGAATCAACGCCGCGAATAACGGCGATACGGTTCTTGTCGCACCGGGTACGTACTACGAGAACATTAACTTCAATGGAAAGGCGATCACGGTAAAAAGTTCTAGTGGTGCGAAAGTCACGATCATTGATGGCGGCGGGGTTGCTCCCGTTGTCGCGTTTGACACCAGCGAGACATCAAGCTCGACGATTATCGGCTTCACACTCCAGCATGGAATATCGACGGTTGGTACTCTCTACATGGGTGGCGGCATTTTCGTATATCTCGCATCGCCCACCATCAAAAACAACATTATCGAGAACAACAATGCGTGCGGTGGGGGCGGAATCGGCGTTTACTACGGCTCGCCTACGATTCTCACAAATACAGTTACAGGAAACAGCCAATCAAGCTGCTACGGTGGAGATGGTGCAATTAAGGTGGTAGGCGATGGGTCGGCACAAATCGTCGGAAACAGCATCCGTAACAATACTTCACCCATCGGAAACTGCGGAGGCATCTCTCTAGTCGGCGCTGGTACTCCAACAATTCTGAACAACATCATCAGCGGCAATGTGGTTAGCGGCCTCTCGCCAGCATCTGTCGGCGGCGGCATCTGCATTTGGAATATTTCGGGTGCGGACGCGCTGATCGCGCAGAATCTGATCTACGGGAACACCGCTGGACAGGGCGCAGGAATCTATGCTTTTGTGCCATCGGGTGCTCGACCCGTATTTGTAAACAACACCATCGTGGGTTCATCCGGCTCACCACAAGGCTCAGCGGTATACATCACGGGCTACGATGACCAAGCGCAGTTTCTAAATAACCTATTGATCGGCCCAAGCGGAACCAATGCGGTGTACTGTGATAACCAGTACGATCAGATACCTCCGACTTTTACAAACAACGACGCCTACAGCGCGAATGGGACGGGCCTTCAAGGTACTTGCTCCGGGGCCAGTAATATAAATGGCAACCTCTCCGCCAACCCATCATTCGTAAGTACGTATCATCTTAGAGGCGGTTCACCAGCTATTGACGTGGGCAGTAACTCGGCACCGAATCTGCCCACCAACGACTTGGCGGGTAATCCTCGCATCATCAACGGCAACGACCTCCCCACCGCAATCGTCGATGTGGGCGCATACGAGTTTGTTCCCGTCGTGCTTTCGCCCACGACTCTGAAATTTGGCTTGCAAACCATAGGCAGCAGCACCAGCAAATCAGTGACGCTCGCCAATAAGCAAAAGACGACGCTGAACATCTCCTCGATCACTGTTCCAACGGGCTATTCTGCCAGCGGTTGTGGAACCAGTCTCGCAGCCTTCAAGAGTTGCAGTCTGACAGTGACTTTCAACCCGCAGACAACAGGCACGTTCAATGGATCAATAATCGTCGCAGATGACGCGGGTAACAGTCCGCAAACCGTGGCGCTCTCGGGAAAAGCGCAGTGAGTTCCGATACGTGGGCCTACGGCTGAGATTCGGCTCTATCCTGAGAACTAGATTGCTCCACCTATTAATGCTCGTGTTGCCAGTTCTTTGCTTTCTGCCAGTCCACTCAATTCGTGGAAACTGAGAAAGTTAAAGCTATGACGGCAGGCAAGTTCAGGACTTAAAGAAAGCCGCCGAACGACGTGACCCGCATTCGCAGGTACTATTGGCAATCGCCCACGCCCTCGGTCGTTATGTGACGCAAAGCGATGCTGAGGCGGTAGTGGGCGGCACCGTCTTCATGGTGGTTGCCTTGAATTGGAGCCCGTGTTCCTTGTCCCTGACCCACCAGCCCTCCGCGCTGAGCCATTCCCCCGCCGTCACGGATGGCAGCGACCCCACGACCGTCGTCTCCTCCCTCTGCCCGCGTGCTTTAACGCGAAGGACACAAAAGCCGTTCTCTTCGTTGTGGAACGTGACGCGCTCGATTACACCGGAGATTTCCTCGGTCGCGGGTCTGCGGTCAGGGATTGCGGCATTCATGTGCGGGGATTCATTTTGACACGGCGGGCTGGCAGGGGCGACCTACAAGGAAGCCGATTCAAGCGGGGACTTGGCTTGCCGGAAGGGGTTCAGGTCGGCTGGGGCGCTTCAGAAGTGCTGGCAGCCTTTGTGACCAGTCTAACGGGGTGCTTGCGCTGACTTGGGCTTGACGCCATCCTCAGTTTGATTGGTGCGATTCGGCAGGTGAGTTTGCCCGACGCGATATTCCGCCAGTCTTCCCATCCTGTCGCATGTCAACCTTGCGCCTTGGCACTCAACAATCTACGAAACAATGAAAGATACCGTAAGTCTTCAAGCAATTCCCGACGATCTGCCATGTGACGCTCATAGAGCATCAATGCAGCCGCGCCTGTCGATGCGATTGCAAAGGCGGGCTTTGTTGGGTGCATTTTGCGAAAGAGTGCATATTCTTCTTCAACACCTTCCATCCCACCTATAAAAATTCCAGCTGTGAACTCGCGGCTTCCTATCATCCGTTCACGCATTAAAGCCAAGCTCGCACCGAGATTTCCCTCAACCGCATCAACCACCGTGAGATTTTCGAAGTCTCGAACTTCGGCTGGGAATTGCTTTTCGAAGAATCTACTTTGAAAGAGGAAGATGTGTTCGCCGACAGCCGCACCCGAATTTAAAACCATCAGCCGAACCATCGGGGTGATGGCAGGGTGACCGCCAAAGACTATCGTTCCATCCGGCAAGACCACAGAAACCAAGGCTCGAAGTGCGTCCCGAATTGCAATCTGGTCAGCAGTACGAAAATACTTTTCGTGACGATGCGGGGGCGGCAACGGCACACTAGCTGACAAGAAGATCGAAACCTTCATACCAACCCCTCTAACCAAGAGGCGGCCTTTGTGACAGAAAGGCTCCGCACGCGCAATTTCTGTCGGTCAAGCCATTCGAGATGCTTGAGCCATTGCTCTCGGATGCCGCGTTCATCGTATAGCAAGATCACTTCCGAGTGGTGCTTTTCCACTTCGTCTTCAATCTCTTGATACCTGACCGCATCAGGCACCCCAACTGCTGGAACAGCGGCAACATGCTTTCCAGACCCAGTTTTCAGAGTAACAATTCTTTGCGGTTGAACGCGATAGTTCAACCCAAGATTCGACGCCTCCGCGCAAAATTCCTGAACCAGATACGTGTATCGAGCGGCAAAGGCACGCGCTCGGAGAGATTCGGCTTCCGTTACAACTTGTTGAACAGTGGCTTCCTTGAGCCGTCCTTCAGCCCCACTCATCGTTTTCTCGAAGTCAGATGAATTCAGGATAACAGCGCGGCTGAATGCGGCATTCGCTTCCAGTTTGTTGCCCGGCCAGACCAACTGCAACACCTGAATGTTTGTGGAGTTCGCTCTGGCAAGCTCCGCAGTCGTCCATCTGCTTGCAAGGAACCCCGGAGAATCTAAGAGCACGATTACGTCTGTATCTGCTAAGCGATGCCAAAGCACATCTTGAAACGGCTCACCCGGACGGATACTTACAGTATCCAAAAAGACATCGAAACCGCAGTGATCTAAACCTTCGTAAAGCTGAATCGCAGCGCCTTGGGTTTCTGACCTGCGATAGCTAATGAAAAGCCTTCTGCTTCTGCGCAGCAGGCTCAGGCCTTCCATCAAAACAGCAGCGACCCGATTCATTTGAGGATCATCGTCGCGAAACTCCATACCGTTAATCCCACGAAGCTCATCGAACACGAATGAGCTAAATTGCTTCAAGTCTTTAACGACCGGAACGACCATGCTGCCGCTTTTGACAAGCTCCACGATGACACTGCGAGTAGCAGGATTCGGTGATTCACTAAGAAATGCTGCAACAGTGGGAGCTTTTCGATCACGTGTGACGATTTCTGCTTCATCGAGAAATGAAAATGCATCGGCATTGATCCCAAGCTCCCCTAGCTGCGACGAAAGGGTATCGCGCAACGTCGCTATGCGCGCATCAGCGCCGTTCGAGAACAACGCAATTTGATACTTCGTCATCCTCAGACTTCAGGCACTTTAATTCTGATTCCTGATCTCGATGGCTTCTTCAACCCAATCTGCAATCTGTTCTTTGATGGAGTTGTACACATCCGTGCTAGAAGAACTTGAGAAACGGTACAGCTTTACCACGCTTGACAGAAGCTTATTCTGGCCGAGCGTGATTTGATCGAATGGGTTCGGTCCGGCAACGCTCTGGTAGCCATCGCTGTCCTTTAGAGAGTGGATGCGAATACCAAGAACACCTTTTTGGGAATTCCATGATTCAACAATCTCGTGCCGTACCCACTTGCGATTGGCT
>Ga0070730_10005632_pt1 | contig 10779 bp, 9 predicted proteins | sample Coa_R1_3_FD_66447 | JGI IMG/M metagenome (GOLD analysis project Ga0070730, IMG submission 66447) | Surface soil microbial communities from Centralia Pennsylvania, which are recovering from an underground coalmine fire - Coalmine... | ecosystem: Environmental > Terrestrial > Soil > Unclassified ... | reverse complement strand
ACCTACCGGCGCCGCCAGGTCATCACCCCGGCCTGAGGAGTGATCTAGCGGAGGAGGACGCGGCGTCGTGAGCCAGTCATGCGACGGGGGCCACGCCGGGAGGAATCCCGCCGAGCTCCGGGACGCCCTGGGCGTGCCGGTCGAGCCCGCGTCGCTTGAGCGCGCGCTGACACACCGCTCCTTCGCGTACGAGAACGCCAACCCGCCCACCAACGAGCGGCTGGAGTTCCTCGGTGACTCGGTCCTCGGGCTCGTCGTGACCGACACGCTGTTCCGCGACTACCCCAACCTCCCCGAGGGGCAGCTGGCCAAGCTCCGCGCCGCGGTGGTGCAGATGCGCGCGCTGGCCGAGGTGGCGCGCGAACTGAGCCTGGGGGCCTACATCCGGCTCGGCCGCGGCGAGGAGGTGACCGGCGGCCGGAACAAGTCGTCCATCCTCGCCGACACCCTGGAGGCGGTCATCGGCGCGGTGTACATCGACTGCGGCCTGGTCGCGGCGAGCGGCCTGGTCCACCGCCTGTTCGACCCCGTTATCGAGAGGTCGGCCCGGCTGGGCGCGGGCCTGGACTGGAAGACCTCGCTGCAGGAGCTCACCGCCGCCCAGATGCTCGGCGTCCCCGACTATCAGGTCGAGGAGAGCGGGCCCGACCACCAGAAGTCGTTCCGTGCCGTGGTCAGGATCGGCGGGCGCGAGCTCGGTTCCGGCAGCGGGCGCTCGAAGAAAGAAGCCGAGCAGCAGGCGGCCGAGGCGGCCTGGCACGCCATTACCGCCGAATCCGGCGCCGCGGCGGGTAACGGCGACCGCCCCCAGGCCGACGTTCAGGACGATTTCCAGGACGAGCTCAAGGACGACGAAAGCGGGCAGGCGGGCGGTCCGGCCCCGGGCCGGTGAGTCATGCCCGAGCTGCCTGAGGTCGAGACCGTCCGCCGCGGCCTGGAACACCACGTGGTGGGCCGGGCCATCGACACCGTCCGCGTCCTGCACCCGCGGGCCGTCCGCAGGCACATGCTCGGACCGGCCGACTTCGAGGCCGCGCTGGCCGGGCGCACGCTCGAGGGGGCCAGGCGCCGGGGTAAGTACCTGTGGCTGTCGGCGGCCGAGGACGCGCTGCTCGCGCACCTGGGCATGAGCGGCCAGCTGCTCGTAGGCGAGCCGGACCGTCCGCTCTCGCCGCACGTCCGGATCTGGTTCACCTTCCGCGACGCGGGCCCCGACCTGCGGTTCACCGACCAACGGACGTTCGGTCATATGCTGGTGGCCCGCGACGGGGCCGAACTCCCCGCCCCGATCGCCCATATCGCCCCCGACCCGCTCGAGCCCGCCTTCGACTCCGCCGCGCTGGCTCGCCGGCTGCGCGCCAGGCACACCGGGGTCAAGCGCGCCCTGCTCGATCAGTCGCTGGTCAGCGGGATCGGCAACATCTACGCCGACGAGGCGCTGTGGCGGGCCCGCCTGCACTGGGCCAAGCCGACGGAAACGCTGAACGGCCCCGAGGTCTCTCGGCTCCTCGAGGCGGTGCGTGAGATCTTCGCCGAGGCCCTAGCCGTCGGCGGGACCTCGTTCGACAGCCTGTACGTCAACGTCAACGGCGAGAGCGGCTACTTCGAGCGGTCGCTCGCGGTCTACGGGCGGGAAGGCCAGGAGTGCCGCACATGCGGCACCCCGATCAGGCGCGACCCGTTCATGAACCGCTCCTCCTACAGCTGCCCCCGGTGCCAGCCCCGCCCCCGCCGCGCCCGCCTCTGACCAGAGGCCCAGCGCGCCGCAAGCCTTTGACCAGAGGCCCAGCACGCCGCAGCGCAAGCCTCTGACCAGCGGCCCAGCACGCCGGCGGCGTGCCCGACAGGCAAGCCCGGCCCGCCGCCGCGCCCCCGGGCAAACCTCCACACCTGCCGCGTCGGCGGGCAAAACCCCAGCACCCCTCCCCATCCGTCACGCAAATCCCCTTGTTCTGGGTGATAAGGTGTATACCCGGCGGGCGATGCGCCCTCAACTTGACCAGGAAACCCCTTCGGTGGGAAACTGAGAGACGTTGATTGCGCGCGGTCGCGCGCGGGTAAAAGAATGTGCCCACTCTGGTCACTCAGCGTGGAGGACCTTTAACAATGGCGAAGGCTCTATTCGGCCACGTCGGTGGTCCCGACCCCCGGCTGGTATCCGAGATGCGCCGCCTCCAGCAGCGAGTACGTGACCTGGAAGCCGAGCTTGTCCGGCTGCAGGAAGAGAACGACGCGCTTGCGCTGGAGACGCACGAGCATGAGGACCTGCTGGTAACGGATCGCGAGCCAGCGCTCGCCCGATAGGGCGTTCGCGGGACGAGGCAAGCGGTAACGAACGAATCAGGGGCGTCTTGGGCGACGCCCCTCCTTCGTTGTATATCCCCTCGTTATCTGCCAATTGTCACACTGGCATCAATACGGGCGTGCCCGCCTGAATGAACCCCAGGGGACGTTCAGCGAGCCCGCCATGCCCGCTCCCGCGGCGGGGCGTGGCTCGGCGTTTGGAGCGCCACGGGGCGGTAAGGTGCGGGGAGCGGAGAGGAGGGGCGGCCCGTGTACTTGAAGAGCCTCACCATGCGCGGCTTCAAGTCGTTCGCCTCCGCCACCACGCTCCGCCTCGAGCCCGGCATCACCTGCGTGGTCGGGCCGAACGGCTCGGGCAAGTCCAACGTCGTCGACGCCCTGTCCTGGGTGATGGGCGAGCAGGGGGTCAAGTCGCTGCGCGGCGGCAAGATGGAGGACGTCGTCTTCGCCGGCACCACCTCGCGCCCGCCGCTCGGCCGCGCCGAGGTCACGCTCACCATCGACAACAGCGACGGCGCGCTGCCGATCGAGTACACCGAGGTCACGCTCAGCCGCCTGATGTTCAGGTCCGGGCAGAGCGAGTACGCCATCAACGGCGACCACTGCCGGCTGCTCGACGTGCAGGAACTGCTGTCCGACTCCGGCCTGGGCCGGGAGATGCACGTGATCGTCGGGCAAGGCCAGCTCGACGACATCCTGCACGCGGGCCCGGAGGCCAGGCGCGCCCTCATCGAGGAAGCGGCCGGCGTGCTCAAGCACCGCAGGCGCAAGGAGAAGGCGCTGCGCAAGCTCGAGGCGATGCAGGCCAACCTGACCCGCCTGGTCGACCTCACCGCGGAGCTGGGCCGCCGGCTCAAGCCGCTCGGCAGGCAGGCCGAGATGGCCAGGAAGGCGGCCGCCATCCAGGCCGAGCTGCGGGACGCCCGGCTCAGGCTGCTCGCCGACGATTACGTCACGCTGGCCGCCGACCTGCAGCGTGATGAGGCGGACGAGGCCGCCGTCGTGGCCAGGCGGGCCGTACTCGAACGGGAACTGGCCCAGGCCAGGACCTCGGAAACCGAACTCGACCAGGCGGCGCAGCACGCCGCCGAGGAACTGGCCCGCGCGCAGGAGACGTGGTTCGCCCTGTCCTCGCTGGCCGAACGGCTCCGCGGCACCCAGAACCTGGCCGCGCAGCGGCACAGCCTGCTGACCGAGCAGGCCGACCCAGAACGCCCGGGGCGCGACCCCGACGAACTCGACCGGCAGGCCGCCGAGCTGCGCGAGGAAGAAGAGGGGCTGACCGCGCGCCTGGCCGCGGGCCGCGAGATCCTGACCGCCGCAGTCGCCGAGCGCGGCGCGGCCGAGGCCGAGCTCAGCGCCGCCGAACGCCGCATCGCCGAGGGCGCGAAGGCCGCCGCGGCCCGGGCCGGCCAGCTCGCCAGGCTGCGCGAGCAGGTCGGCGCGGTCGCCAGCCGCGGTACCGCCGCGCAGGAGGAACTGGACCGCCTGGCCGCCTCCGCCGCCGAGGGCAACCAGCGCGCCGAACGTGCGCAGCGGGAGCACGACCAGGCCCGCGAGCAGGCCGAAGGCCGGGACGAAGACCGTACCGAGCTGGCCGCCGCGCACGAGCAGGCCGCCGCAATCCTGTCTAATCATGCCGAACGAACGGTGGCTCTCCGCTCCGCAGAACGCGAATCAGCCCGCGAGCTGGCCGCCCTGCGGGCGCGCGCCGAGGCGCTCGCCGAGGCCGCCCGCCGTGGTGTGGACGCCTCCGCGGCCCTGCTCGCCGACCCCGAGCGGTTCGCGGGCGTCCTCGGCTCGTTCGCCGAGCGGCTGCGCGTCGCCGAGGGCTTCGAGGTCGCCATCGCCGCCGCCCTCGGCGCGGCCGCCGACGCGGTCGCGGTGAGCAGCCTGGACGCCGCGGCCGAGATCCTGTCCGCCCTGCGCCGCGACGACGCGGGCAGCGCCGCCCTAGTCATCGCCGCCTCCACCCCCGAGCACCCCGCCAGCGCTCCCAACCCCGAGCACCCCGCCAGCTCCTCCAATCCCGAAGACCTCGCCAGTCTCACCGGCTTCGTGGACCCCGCCAGCCCCGTGGACCTCGCCAGCCCCGACGACCTCACTGCCCTCATCTCAGCCGTCACTGCCACCCCATCTGCCACCGCCACCCCTGAAGTCCCGGCCGCCCCTCCAGATCATCACGAGGGCCCGTTCCGCGCCGTTGACCTGGTCCGCGCGCCGGTCGGGCTGGCGCAGGCGGCGGCGACGCTGCTAAACGACGTCGTGATCACCGAAGACCTGGACGAGGCCCGCCGGATCGTCCGGGACCATCCCGAGGTGCGGGCGGTGACGCGCGCCGGTGACCTGCTCGGATCACGCTGGGCGCAGGGCGGCGGTGCGCGGCCCCAGAGCCTGTTCGAGCTGCGGGCGGCGGCGGAGGAGGCCTCGGCGGGCCTGGCTGGCGCGCAGCGGCGGTGCGAGGAGGCGGCCGGGCAGCTGGCGGCCGCGGTCCGGGCCGAAGAGGAGGCCAGGCAGTCGGTGGCCGAGGCGCTCGCGCGCCTGCAGCAGGCCGACGCGGCGGCGGCGGAGACCTCCGGGCGCCTCGGCCGGCTGGCGGGCACCGCCCGGGCCGAACGCGACGAGGCCGGCCGCCTCGACCGCGCCATCGAGGCGGCCCGGCTCGCCGTCGATAAGGGCCAGGCCAAGCTGGCCCGCCTCCGGCAGGACCTGGAGGCGGCCGAGGCCGAGGCCGAGGCCTACGCCGACGAGCCGCTGGAGTCGCCGGGTGACGGCGGCGCACCCCGGGAGGACCTCGCCAAGCGCTGCGCCGCGGCCCGCGAGGCCGAGATGGAAGCCAGGCTGGAGGTCCGCACCGCGGAGGAGCGGCTGCGCGCCATCAGCGGCCGCGCCGGCTCGCTGGCCGCGGCCGCGGCCGCCGAGCGCAAGGCCCGCGAGCGGGCGGCGCAGCGCCGCGCGCGGCGCACCGCCCAGGCCGCCGCGGCCCGCGCCGTGGCGCTGGGCGCGCGGTACGCGGTCGAGGCAGCGGAGCTTTCCGTGAACCAGGCGCTGGCCAGGCGCACCGAGGCCGAGGCGGTGAGCACCGGCGGGGCCGGGGAGCTGAAGGCCATCCGGGCCAGGGTCCGCGAGCTCGACGAGGACCTCGACACCGTGGTGAACACGGCGCACGGCACCGAGATCGCCCGGGCCGAGCACCGGCTGCGCCTCGCGCAACTGTCCGAGCACGCCCTGGAGGAGTTCGGGGTCGAGGTGGACACGCTGGTGGCCGAGTACGGGCCGGAGGTCCCGGTCCCGGCCGCCGGCGACGAATCGGGCGCGACGTCGCGTTACGACCGGACCGCCGCCGAACGCCGCGCCGCCGACGCCCAGCGCCAGCTCGACCGGCTCGGCAAGGTCAACCCGCTGGCCCTGGAGGAGTACGAGGCGCTGAGCGAGCGGCACACGTTCCTGGCCACCCAGCTGGATGACCTGCGCAAGACCCGGCGTGACCTGCTCACCGTGGTCAAGGAGGTCGACGACCGGGTCCAGGAGGTGTTCGCCTCCGCGTACGCCGACACCGCCCGCGAGTTCGAGCAGCTGTTCGCCCGGCTCTTCCCCGGCGGTCAGGGCAGCCTGGTACTGACCGAGCCGGACGACATGCTGGCCACCGGGATCGAGATCGAGGCCAGGCCGCCGGGCAAGAAGGTCAAGCGGCTGTCGCTGCTGTCGGGCGGGGAGCGGTCGCTGACCGCCATCGCGTACCTGTTTGCGATCTTCAAGGCCCGCCCCTCGCCGTTCTACGTGCTGGACGAGGTGGAGGCGGCGCTGGACGACACTAACCTGCAGCGCCTGCTCGGGGTGTTCGACGAGTTGCGGGAGAGCTCCCAGCTCATCGTGATCACCCATCAGCGGCGCACGATGGAAGCCGCCGACGCCCTGTACGGCATCTCGATGCGCGGCGACGGCGTGTCCACCGTGATCAGCCAGCGGATCGCCTCCCGGCAGTCCGCCTAGAAACAGGCCCTCCTCGTGCCGACCAGCGGTGGAGCCGACGTGTCGGACCCCGACCTGGGCGCGCCGCTCGGTGCGGGAATCGCGCGCGGCGCGGCGGTCATCGCGGGCCTGACGATCGTGTCCCGGCTGTTCGGCCTGGCCCGGACGCTCGTGTTCTCGCAGACGGTCGGCGCGAGCTGCCTCGGCACCGCGTACGTCACCGCGAACCAGGTCCCCAACCTGCTGTACGAGCTGGTCCTGGGCGGGGCGCTGACCAGCGCGATGGTCCCGGTGCTGGCTCGCTCGGCCGAGCGGGCGGCCGGTGACCCGGCGGACCGGGCGCTGGTCAGCCAGATCACCTCGGCGCTGCTGACCTGGTCCGTCATCATCCTGGTCCCGCTCACCCTGGCCATCGCGGCGGCCGCCGGCCCGATCGCCTCGCTGCTCAACCCGGCCAACGCCCACGCGCACTGCCCCCGGGCCGACATGGTCACCGACACCGCGACCATGCTCCAGGTGTTCGCCCCGCAGGCGCTTCTGTATGGCATCTCGGTCGTCCTCTACGGGCTGCTGCAGGCCTACCGCCGGTTCGCCGCGCCGACCCTCGGCCCGGCCATCGCCAGCCTGGTCCTGATCTCCTGTTACCTCGCCTTCGTGCCCCTGGATCACGGCCTGCCGCTGGCCCGGCTGCCCCTAAGGGCCGAGCTGGTCCTGGCCACGGGAACGACGCTGGGTGTCGCCGCCCTGGTCCTGGTCGCCATCCTGCCCACCTGGAGGCTGCGCCTGCGCCTGCGCCCGGCCGTGCGGTTCCCGCCCGGGGTGGCGCGCCGCGCTGGCGGCCTGGCCGTCGTCGGCGTCGCCGAGCTCATCGTCATCGACGCGGCCAGCGTCGTGAACATCACCCTGGCCAACGGGCGGGGGGAGACCGGCGCGCTCGTCCTGTTCAACTACGCCCAGCAGGTGTTCACCTCCGTGTCGGCGGTCCTGGCCCTGTCGATCGTGACCAGCGCCTTCCCGGTCCTGTCCGCGCGTGAGGGCCAGGTCTTCGACCGGACCTGCGCCGGCTCGACGCGGGTGGCTCTGCTCACCTCGTGGCTCGCCACGGCCGTGATCGCGGCGGTCACCGTGCCCGCCGCCCACGTCCTGGCCAAGCAGCCGGGTCAGGTCCCGGAACTGGTCGAGGCGTTCGCGGTGCTGGCTCCCGGCGTGGCCGGAGCCGCGGTGATCGCGAACACCTCGCGCGTCATGTTCGTCCTCGGGCGCCTGAAGATGGCCGCCGTCGGGCTGGCCGGGAGCTGGCTGCTGGTCATCGTGGCCGACGTGATCCTGGCCGAGTTGGCCCCGCCCCGCCTGGTGGTCGCCGCGCTCGCCCTGGGCAACACCATCGGTCAGACCGTCGTGGCCGTCCCGATGGTGGTGGCCACCCGCCGGATCTGCGGGGCGGCCGCCGTGCAGGGGGTCAACCACGCGGCGCTGGCCGGGCTGAGCGCGGGAGCGGCCGGGGCCGCGGCCGGCGTCGCCGTCAGCCTGGCCGCGCCGGTGACCGGCAAACTGCAGGCCTTCGCGCTGGCGGTTCCCGCGGCCGCCTGCGCGGTCCTGGTGTTCGGCGTGGTCGCCTACCTGCTCGACGACGGTGACCTGAGGATCACCATGGCGCTCGCGCGCCGGGCGTTCAGGCCGCGGCGGCAATGAACCCAATTACCAATACCGCATTGCCGTCTTGCCCCTCTGGTACACTCGGGCGGCATGGAGAAGGACAAGCAGAGCGTGCTCGAGGTGGATTCGCGCCGGCGGATCAGCCTGGGAGTTCTGGCCGAGCACGACCGTTACCTCGTGGACGTCGAAGAGGACGGCACCATCGTGCTCACGCCCGCGGTGGTCATGTCCGCCGCCCAGGCCCGGCTGCTCGCCGCCGCGGAGACGTCAAGGAAGATCGACGAATTCCTTGACCACCCCGAGACCGGCTCGCGGCGCTCCCGTCCGCAACGGCCCCCGCGGTGAACCTGCTCTTCTCGCCTGAGGCCTCCGAAGTCCTGGACGTCCTGGAGAAGGACTCGTCGAACACCAGGTTCGTCGACGCCATCTGGGACGTCCTGGACCTGATCACCGAGCACCCCGGTTCGGCTCAGGCCCGGCACCGGTCGCTGCGCACCGCCGGAGGGCACACGGTCTGGCTGGTCCCGGTCCGCGGCCTGTACGACGACGAGGCGTGGGTCGTCCTCTGGCAGCCCCGCGACGACGACGCCCTGGTGGCCTACGTCGGACCGGCAGACTTCCGTCGCAGCTGGCCGTGGCGATAAGCGCCGTGATCATTCCGGCGGCCATCCCGCCGCACCCGGTCGGACCACCTGACTCGTCCCAGTGTGCATTGGCACCTTGGTCACTCGCCGCCGGACCTGATCGCTCGCCCCGATGGCCCCGGCACCGGGCCGGGTCTGCCAGACTGTGACCCTGATGGAATACGTGATCCTGATCGTTGTCCTCGCGGTCCTGGCGCTGGCCGGGGGCGGCTGGCTGCTGTTCGTCCGGCCGCGCCGCGGGCGTGCCGTGGCCGCGCCGTCCGGGCCGCCCGCGGGAGTCTCGGGCACCGCGTCCGCTAGCGCAGAAGCCGCTGACCAGGCCGCCGGGACACCAGCGCCCACGGCCGCGGTGCTCGAGGTCGAGCGTCCGCCGCCGTCCGCGGGGCGGATGGTGCGGCTGCGGGCCAGGCTCGCCCGGTCCCAGACCTCGGTGGGAGCGGCCCTGCTGAACCTGCTGTCCCGGGACCGGCTGGACGATGAGACCTGGGACGAGATCGAAGAGGTGCTCATCACCGCTGACGTGGGCGTGGTGCCCGCCCGGCTGATGGTGGACGACCTGCGCACCAAGGTCAAGGTGCTCGGCGTGCGCGGTACCGACGAGGTGCGCGGGCTGCTGCGCGAGGAACTGCTCACCCAACTCGGAGACGAGGACCGGACGCTGCACACCTCGCCGCACGGGGGAATCCCTGCGGTGGTCCTTATGGTGGGCGTGAACGGCACCGGCAAGACGACGACCTGCGGAAAGCTCGCGCGCGCGCTGATCGGGGACGGGGAGACCGTCCTGCTCGGCGCCGCCGACACCTTCCGCGCCGCGGCCGCCGATCAGCTCCAGACCTGGGGCGAACGGGTCGGTGCGAAGACGGTCCGCGCCGACCGGGAGGGTGCCGACCCGGCCAGCGTGGCGTTCGAGGCGGTGACCGAAGGCATCGAGTCCGGGGTCGACGCGGTCATCATCGACACCGCCGGGCGGCTGCACACCAAGGTCGGGCTGATGGACGAGCTCGGCAAGGTCAAGCGCGTGGTGGAGAAGAAAGCCCCGGTCGACGAGGTGCTACTGGTCCTCGACGCCACCACCGGGCAGAACGGGCTGCGCCAGGCGCGCGTGTTCGCCGAGGTAGTCGACGTCACCGGCATCGTGCTGACCAAGCTCGACGGGACCGCCAAGGGCGGGATCGTCATCGCCGTCCAGCGCGAGCTCGGCGTCCCGGTCAAGCTCGTGGGCCTCGGCGAGGGCCCCGACGACCTGGCCCCCTTCGACCCCGCCGCCTTCGTCGACGCCATCCTCGGCTAGCACGGTCCCGGTCGGCGAAACACGGCCGTAACACGGGGCCCGGGTGTTTCACGTCCACGACACATGCCGAAAGGCCCGGTGAAACCTCGGTGCCGGAACCTCGGGAGGAGTACCGGCGAAGGGACACCGTCATGAAGCTGATCACCGCGGTCATCAAGCCGTTCAAGCTGGACGACGTCAAGGCCGCGCTGCAGGCGTTCGGCGTCCGGGGCCTGACCATCACCGAGGCCAGCGGGTACGGCAGGCAGCGGGGGCACACCGAGGTCTACCGCGGGGCCGAGTACCAGGTCGACCTGGTGCCGAAGGTCCGGATCGAGGTCCTCTGCGAGGACGAGGACGCCGACGACCTGATCGAGGTCGTGGTCAAGGCGGCGCAGACCGGCCGGATCGGGGATGGGAAGGTCTGGACGGTTCCCGTGGAGACAGTGGCGCGGGTGCGAACCGGAGAGCGCGGACCGGGTGCGATCTGACCCGGCACCTTGAAGTCGTTCGCCGCGGACCGGGCCCGCCGGACCGGACAGGTCGACGAGTGGCTAGCCGGGCTGCTGGCGGATGAGGCGGGGGTCGCCCTGGTGGCGGTCGGCGGGTACGGGCGCAAGGAACTGCTGCCCCACAGCGACCTGGACGTGGTCCTCCTGCACGGCGGGCGCGACGACATCGCCAGTCTCGCGGACCGGGTCTGGTATCCGGTGTGGGACTCCGGCGCCGAACTCGACCACGCGGTCCGCACCGTGCCGCAGGCCAGGAGGGTCGCGCGGGGTGACCTGAAGGTCGCCCTCGGGCTGCTGTCCGCCCGGCACGTGGCCGGCGACCCGGATCTGACGCAGCGGCTGCGCGCCGGGGCGCTTGAGGACTGGCGGTCGGACGCCCCGGCCAGGCTGGCCGAGCTGCACGCCGCCCACGACGAGCGCG
>Ga0070730_10005631_pt1 | contig 10780 bp, 12 predicted proteins | sample Coa_R1_3_FD_66447 | JGI IMG/M metagenome (GOLD analysis project Ga0070730, IMG submission 66447) | Surface soil microbial communities from Centralia Pennsylvania, which are recovering from an underground coalmine fire - Coalmine... | ecosystem: Environmental > Terrestrial > Soil > Unclassified ... | reverse complement strand
CGCTGCGGGACTACGTGCCCGAGATCCAGCTGCACGATCCCGTCGTGAGCGACCGCCTGACCGTCGTCGACCTGCTGTCACACCGGTCTGGCCTGCCGCGCCACGAGATGACCTGGCTCGGTCACCCTGGCCGGTCCCGGTCCGAGCTGGTCCGCCGGCTGCGGTTCCTGCCGCTCAGCAAGGACCTGCGCCAGGCCTTCCAGTACTGCAACCTCGGCTACCTGGCCGCCGGGTACGCCGTGGAGGTCCTCTCCGGCACGCCTTGGGAGGACTGCCTGCGCGACCGCATGCTGACCCCGCTGGGCATGAGTCGTTCGAACCTGTCGGTCGAGGAGATGAGCGCCGACCCGGACCATGCCACGGCGTATTCTGCAAGCAGCCACCCTAGAAAATGGACAATAAGGATCACAATGGCCGATAAATGGCGAAAGAGTTCATATAGTGCAAGCATGGGCGATTGCATCGAGATCTCGTCAAATGGCCTTAATCGAATCTTTGTTCGAGACAGTAAGGCGCCTGCCGGACCGCATCTGCGTTTCTCGCCTGACGCCTGGACCGCGTTTTTGGACGCCTGCAGAGGAACCACGCTGCAGGCGAAGAATAGGCTCCGGTGAATTGGCGGTCCGGGAGTTGTTACACCGGGCGGTAGAAACCGGCATTACGTTCACTTGCGGCAATCATGCGGATGCTATGCGCCGGCCTTCCGTGTCGCGGCTTGCCTAGCAGTTCCCGAGCCGGTGCTGGCTGATAATCATTTCGCTGTCCGGCTCGGGGTCGGTTGCCCGAGCCGGACGCGGTCGGACGGCCTCTTTTAGAGGGCGCTGAGCCGGCGTGGCGGCCCGGGTTAACGCGTGCCCGGTCGCCGCCGGGTCAAAGGCGAAGCTTCATGCCCTCGTGCGATGCCACGAAGCCGAGCCGCTCGTAGAAGCGGTGGGCGTCGGGTCGTGCCTTGTCGGTAGTCAGCTGCACCAGGCCGCAGCCACGGCGGCGGGCCTCTTCGACGGCCCAGCCCATCATGGCCGCGCCCAGCCCGTGGCTGCGGTAGGACTCGTGAACCCGGACGGCCTCGATCTGCGCCCGCAGCGCGCCGCGGCGCGCCAGCCCCGGGATGAACGAGAGCTGCAAGGTGCCCGCCAGCTGCCGCTCCGCCTGCGCGACCAGCAGCAGGTGAGCCGGATCGGTGTCGATCGCGCGGAATGCCGCCTGGTAGGCGGCCAGGTCCTCGGCGGTGTTCACCCCGTCCCTGGTGGCGCCGAGCTGATCGGCGGCGAGCAGGCCCACGATGGCGGGGATATCGCCGGCTTCCGCCCGGCGCAGAACCACGGCCGAGCCGCGCAGCTCAACGGTGGCCAGATCATTCACCCGCCCATTCTCTCAGCGGCCGGCCAGGATAGACGGGTGCTGCCCGCCGACGCTCCCTGGGACTATGCCGGCTTGTTTGCCGTCGAGCGCGGCCGGCTGATCGAGCTGCTGGGCGGGCTGCGGGCGTCGGACTGGGAACGGCCCTCGCCGTGCCCGGGTCTACTAGGTCACCGACCGGCGGGTCCTGATAACGACCGGGACGCAGCGTATGTGGGCCGCCTATCTCGATCAGCTCGCCGAGCCCGCTGCGGTGCCGCAGCGGGACGGCACCGCAGACCTGACGCTGCGGGCGAGGGAGAAGTTCTCGCTCAGCACGCTGGCCAACGGCGGACAGTTGCCCCGGGCGTTCACTCCCGGCATGCAGCCGGCCTTCCCTGTCCTGCGCGGCCTTCCGGATGCCGCACTGGCCCGTCAGGTCATCAGCACGGGGCGGCAGCGCATGCTGCAAGGCGCGCTCGACGTCCCTCGGGTGGACGCACGGCCTGGCACCGCTGAGCATGCCGGCTTCGTGCCCGCACCCGGGGAGCGCATTCTCTGGGTGGGACGTCCGCAGGCCGCGCCGTGGTGGTTCGGCACCGCCGACATCACGTTCTCCGCGTACTTCGCCCTCTTCGTGGGCGCCATCGGCTTCATATTCACGTGGGCCCGGAGTACCGGCGCGCCGCTGGTTCCGATCACCGTCTTCATCACCCTCGCCGTCGTCGCCTTCGGCTACCCGGCCATCGGCCGCGTGCTGCGCCGCCATGCCCGCATCAAGCGATCGGCGTATGTCCTCACCGATTCGCGGCTGCTCACCACGTGGCGGGCCGGCCGCCGGATGGGCGTCGCGCAGTGCGCCCTGGCTCAGCTGCTTGCGCCGGAGGTCAGGCACGGTTCCGTCTTCATGAACCTGGCCTGGCCGCCTCGCAGTGGCCGCCGGCAGTCCTGGGAGCAGCTCCTGTGGCCCGCCGCCAGCACCCATCCGCCGCAGCTCATCGTGCTAGCCGCCCCGCAGGCCGTCGCGGACCTCATCTGCTCCGCTCAGCTCGCCGAACGCGCGCGCACCTGGCGGCAAACCAATACCCGCATCTAGCGGGAGCCGGCCTGTTCGCGGATCTCGGTGAAGCCGCCCTCCGGGGTCATCACGATCCGGCCGGTCTCGATGCCGTGGTCGGCCTCGTCGCGGCGGCGCGCTTGCCCCGCGTGGCACAGCATCCGCGCCAGCGCGAACGCGAGCACCGGGCCGGCCAGCACCAGGATGCGGAACACCCAGGTCACCGTGTAGAGCGAGACCTGGAGGTGGTACGCGATCTCGTCGTTTGCGGCCGCCGCCCACAGCAGCCCGTACAGCGTGATCCCGGCGGCACCGACGGCGACCCGGTTCGCCGGATCGGCGGGTCTGGGCGGGAGTAGCCCCCGCGGCGGCCGGCCTCCGCAGATCCAGCCGTCCAGCAGCGGGTACGCGGCGACCAGCGTGAAGAACAGCCCGGGTACGACCACCGCGGGGATCAGCACGTCCAGCGACAGCGGATGGCCGCCGATCGAGAGCTCCCAGGCCGGCATGATCCGCAGCGCCCCGTCGAGGAAGCCCATGTACCAGTCCGGCACCGCACCCGCGCTGATACTGCCCGGCTGGTACGGCCCGTACAACCACACCGGGTTGATCTGCGCGACCGCGCCGAGCGCGACCAGCACGGCGCCGGTGAACGGCAGCATGGGGTCTACCCGCCAGGGGCGGAACGGCCGTGACCGGGCGTTCCGGTAGCTGAGCAGCAGCAGCCCGCCGAGCACCGCCGGCAGCACGACGATGTGCAGCCAGTAGTCGCGCGGGATAACCACGTGGCCAGGAACCGACCAGCCGAAGATCAGCATCGCCGCGTGCGTCCCCACCAGCGGCAGCGACAAGATCACGCCGGTGAACACGCTCAGGCTGCCGCCGGAGAGCATGTCGTCGGGCAAGATGGCGCCGGAAAACCCGGCCAGCATGCCGGCGAGCAGCAGTCCCGCCCAGATCAGCCAGTGCGACCCCCGGAACCGGCCCCGGAAGAACACCCGGATCAGCCGCAGGCACACGGCCGCGACGAACAGGTCCGCGGACCAGTGGTGCACCTGCCGGATCAGCAGCCCGCCGCGCACGTCGAAGCTGATGTTCAGCGTGGACTGGTACGCGCGGCTCATCGTGAGGTTATCCAGCTTGCGGTAGGAGCCGTGATAGACGACGGGCGTCATGCTGGGCTGGAAGAACGGCAGCAGGAGTACGCCGCTGACCAGCGCCACCAGGAACGAGTAAACGGCGATACGGCCGAACACCGCCGCCCACCGGTCGTCTGGATCCGCCCGCACCAGGCGCCGCATCGTGGGTCCCTTAGGCATGACCTCTCCCTCGTGCCGTAATGCCCCCATACGGGAGACTGGACGGCCGGGGCCGAAGTGACACGAACGGGGTGAGACACCGGTCACGTGCCGCACGGCATATCCGGGGTGTCACGCCCGGCCGGGTGCCCGCGTCTTAGCTGGCGAGCGGTACGGAAGGAGCTCGTCATGGAGATCTTGATCGTGGGCGGCGGTTATATCGGGATGTACACGGCGCGGCGGCTGGAACGCCTGCTACGCCGAGGCGAGGCCACGGTCACTGTGGTGGACCCGCGCGGCCGCGCTCACGTTCGTGGTCGTGGGCGGCGGGTTCGCCGGGGTCGAGGCGCTGGCCGAGCTGCAGGGGCTCGCGGACGAGGCCGTGCGGTTCTACCCGGCGCTGGACCCGGCCGAGCTGCGCTGGGTGCTGGTGGAGGCGGCAGGCCGGATCCTGCCCGAGCTTGATGAGCGGCTGGGCCGGTGGACGCTGCGCGCGCTGCGGCGGCGCGGCGTCGATGTGCGGCTGTACACCCTGCTTGCCTCGGCCGCGCACGATACGGTCCTGCTGGACGACGGGACCGAACTGGCGGCGGGCACCCTGGTCTGGGCGGCCGGCGTGCGGCCGAGCCCGCTGGCCGCGGCGGCCGGCCTGCCGACCGACCAGGCCGGCCGGGTTCAGGTCGGCGCGGACCTGGCGGTCACGGGAATGCCGGGCGTGTTCGCCGCCGGGGACATCGCGGCGGTGCCTGACCTGAGCCGGCCCGGTGAGTTCTGCGCGCCGAACGCGCAGCACGCGGTGCGCCAGAGCAAGGTGCTGGCCCGTAACGTCGTCGCCTTCGCGCGCGGCCGCCAGCTCAAGCCCTACCGGCACGCCTACGCCGGGTCGGTCGCCGGGCTCGGCCACCACCAGGGTGTAGCGCAGGTGTACCGGATCCGGCTCACCGGCTTCGCCGGCTGGCTGGCGCACCGCGTCTACCACCTGTTCTGGGTACCGACCCTCAGCCACAAGGCCCGGGTGCTCGCCGACTGGACGCTCGCCATGTTCTTCCGCCGCGAGACCGCCCAGCTCACCTCCCTGGAGCACCCCGCAGACGACTTCCGCGACGCCCTTACCACAGTCCTGTTAGCTGGGCCGGGCTGAGGTTGCCGCCGCTGCAGATGATTGCTACCTTCCGGCCCGCGAAGCGCTGGGGAGCGTCCAGCACCGCGGCCAGGGCGGCCGCCCCGGCCGGCTCCACGAGGTTGCGCGTCTTCTCGATCATCAGCCGCGTCGCCGCCTTCAGCGCATTCTCAGGGACCAGCACGAAGTCATCCAGCAGGTCCCGCAAGATCTGCTGCGGCAGGTCGAACGCGGTCCTGGTGGCCAGGCCTTCCGCGAACGTGCTGGTGGTGTCCTCGACGAGAACGCCTGATCGCCAGGAACGGTACGCGGCCGGGGCCGCCTCGGACTGCACGCCGATCACCTCGACCGACGAGCGCACGGCCTTGGCCACCACGCAGGCCCCCGCCGCCCCGCTACCGCCGCCGACCGGGACCACGATCACCTCCGTGTCCGGCTGGGCCTCGAGGATCTCCACGGTGTAGGTGGCCACGCCCGCGACGAGCGCCGGCTCGTTCCCGGAGTGGATGTAGCGGTATCCGTGCTCGGTGGCCTGCTTCTCGCAGTGCTCACGGGCCTCATCGAAGTCACGGCCGTGAAAGACCACCTCGGCGCCCATGGCCCGCATCGACTCGACCTTCACCGGGTTGGCCTGCTCGGGCATGCAGATCACCGCCCGTACCCCGAACAAGTCGGCCGCGTAGGCCACCGACTGGCCATGATTGCCGGTCGAGGCGGCGATAACACCACGGCGTCGCTCATCCTCACTCAGCTGGCTGACCAGATTCACGCCGCCGCGTACCTTGAACGCGCCCACCGGCTGGTGGTTCTCGTGCTTGACCCGTAGCCGGGTCCCGGTCATCGCATCCAGTGCGGGATAGCGGTACAGCGGGGTCGGCTGGAGGTAGGGCGCGATGCGCTGACGCGCGGCGAGGACGTCGGCAAGGTCCGGTACCTGGGAGGCGGCCATGCCACGTGTCTATCACGCTGCTTTGCAACCCGACCGCGGTCAGGGATGACCCTGAGGCCCTCGGGGTGGCATACCAGGGTGCAACCAGGGCTGATCCCGATCGACGGCGGCCGGCTCCGGCGGCAGGCTTGAAGCATGGACACAGGCACCGCCGACCGCCTGACCTGAATGGAGATGTAGCAAAATGTTCGCAATCATCATTGCCCTCGCCCTTATCGCCGTCGTGGCCCTGATCGTGCTCAGCTTCGTCGTGCACGTCCTGTTTTCTCCTTGGCTGCTCGTGCTGGCCATCGGCGCCATCGCCTGGGTCAAGTTCCGGCCGCGCCGCTCCCAGCGGTAGCGTTATCTGGGAAAGCGGAGCTTAGGATGACGTAGGTGACCGCCTTTGACCCGCGAACTCCGTCGATCGCGCGGGTATATGACTACCTGCTCGGCGGCAAAGACAATTTCGCCGCCGACCGGGCGGTGGCGGAGAAGCTGCTAGCGGTCTACCCGCCGGTCATCGAGACCGTCCCGGAGAGCAGGCGGTTCGTCGAACGAGCGGTCACCTGGGTGGCCGGACAGGGCATCACGCAGTTCATCGACCTTGGCGCCGGGCTGCCAACCTCCCCGAACACGCACGTGACCGCGCAGGCGGCCAGCCCGGCGGCTACGGTCGCCTACGTCGACAACGATCCGGTCGTGATCTCGCACCTGACCGCGTTGCTTGGCCATCACAGCGACCGGATCGCGGTTATCTCCGGTGACCTGCGTGACCGCGACGCGATCCTCGGTGCGCCCGGGTTGCGGGCCGTGATCGACCTCAGCAAGCCGGTATGCGTCATCATGGGCATGATCTTGCATTTCGAGACCACCGACGCCGCCGCCGGGCTGGTCAAGCGGTACATGTCGGCCGTCGCGCCGGGCAGCTACCTGATCGCCACTGTCGCGTCGGGGAAGGGCGCGCGAGCGGAGGAGTTCTACCAGACCTACAACGCGAGCGGTTTCGCCGCGATGTACAACCATACGTCGGCGGATTTCGCTTCGTTCTTCGGTGACCTGGAGATCGTGCCCCCCGGACTGGGCGACTCGCGGCGGATCCGTCCCGGCTGGAGCCAGTTCTCGTCGGCGCCCAAGCGACCCGACCGGATAGTGGCGGGCATCGCCCGCGTGTGACCCAGCGAGCCGCGGCCTAGCTGGAGGCTGAAGCGGCGGACGTGCTGATGTCGCTGATCAGGAACTCCACTGGCAGGGGACCACCCTGCAGTTGAGCGGCGAGCACCTGTGCCTGCGCCCGGGTGAAGCCCGCCTGGATCGAGAGTTTGCCGCCCGGGATCGGGCCCTCGATCCGCGCTGTCGAGATCACGTTCCCGTCCAGGACATACGCGACCGTGTCCAGCACGACGTCGTTCTGGTCGCCGCCCTGGCCCGCGCTGGCGTACGCGTTGTACAAGTTCGAGGTGAGGGCGCTGAGGGCGACGGTGCCTGCGCGGTTGAGGGTCAGCATGACGGCCCACTGGTTGCTGGTCGTGGACTGCCCGGCGGTGGCGTCGGTGATCTGGATGCCCCGCACCGTGGTCGCTCCCAGGACGTACTTGCCGCCGCTACTGTCGTACGAGACGACCTGTGCGGCGGGATTGTCGAAATTGCCGCCGATATAGCCCACCTGGCCTTCCCAGGGTAGGGTGCTAGCCGGTGTGCAGACCAGCTTGCTGAAAAGCGCGAGCGTGCTGTGATTCACCAGGCTCGCCTTCCCGTACCGCCCCACCCCGGACGGGGGGTGGCGCCGCGATACGGCTGATAGAGCAGTACCGGCCGGAAGTTCGGCACCGCGCTGGCGACGAGGTCCCTGAGCTGCGTCTCGTCGGCTGCGGGCCCGGTCAGTACGACGAACGGCCCGGACACCCGGGCCTGAGCGGGCAGGTGCAGGTACGCGGCGCGGTGAAGCAGAATCCGGGCCGTGGCCGCCAGCACGCCGGCCCCGGCTGGCTTGGGCGGCCAGAGCGAGATGGAGACCAGCCGGGTGGGTGCTCCCTGTGGGGCGGCGGGCCCCGGTTCCGCCGCCAGCGGGAGCACCACGGTCAGGGCCAGGGCGATCCGCAGCGCCAGCCGCGCCTCAACCATGACCATCTGGTCCGGCACCGGCAGTTCCGGCACCTGTGCGACCACTGTCACCGGCCGCCGGGCCCGGCGTCGCCACCAGCTGACCTGCTCGCGGTACATGATCTGCCGCACGTAACCCTCTGGGGTGGTGTGAATGTGCCCCCACCGCGCCGCGGCCTTGGTCAGCGCACTTTGCAGCAGGTCCTCGGCCGCGTGCCGATCGGCGGTCAGCACATAGGCCAGGCGGAGCAACTCGGCGGACCTGCCCGCGACGAAGTCCGCGAAGTCCTGCCGACCGCGCTCGTCCACCCGGGCATCTCCCATCCTCATTAGATAGGACGCCGCCCGGCCCTCTCGGCTATGCCGCGGTCAGGCGGGGACCTTGATCAGGAACAACCAGGCGTTGATGACGCCTCCGATCAGGCTGGCCAGGACGGCCGGGATCATCCAGTACGGGCCGCCGCCCGCTTTGAGCAGGAAGGTGAGCCCGGCCAGGCCGGTGAGCACGGCGGTCACCATGTTGGGTGAGGCCCGCTCGACGTACCGGGCCACGCGGTTTTCCATATCGTGCCCCGCCCCGCCGGTCCAGGACGTACAGGGCGATCCCGGATATGGCGGCGAGGGTCAGAAGCTCCGCGCCGAGGGCGGCCTCGGGCTGCGGTGCCACCAGCACGATGGCCGCGATCGCCGAGGTCATGAACAGGACCAGGGTCTGGGCGGCGCGGGAGGCGAGGCTGCGCGACCGGGCCAGCGTCTCGCTCTTGATAGACACCGCGACGAACAGCAGGCCGGTCAGCGCTCCGGCCAGGCCCGCCACGGTCACCGCGAAGTCTCGCCACATCCCTGGCAGGTAACCCACCGTCCGGGCCTCCCGATACGGTCACCGGGCCGCGTCCAGCCTGGTGCGCTGTTCCGAGGTCAGTTCCAGGTCCACGGCGGCCAGGCTCTCGTCCAGTTGCGCGAGCGAGGAGGCGCCGACCAGCGGGATCATCGGGAGCTGCCCGCCGATCAGCCAGGCCAGCACCACCTGGTTGACCGTCGCGCCGGCTTCCTTGGCCACCTCCCGCAGTGCCGCCAGCCGGGCGGGCGTCCCCGGGTGGTCGAACTCGGCGAACTCGGCGCCATCCAGCCTGTCCTGGTTGACGTAGCCGCCCTTCAGCAGAGGTGAGTAGGCGACCATCGTGAGCTGCGGTTCGGCCCGCAGGTAGCTGAGCAGGTCGCCGCCCGCCATGCCCTGCATGCCGTCCGGGGAGAGCAGCCCCGGCAGGTCGGTGCGCGGCCGCAGGTAGCTGTGCTGGTACTGCAGCACCTCATAGCCGGGAAGCCCGGCCGAGGCAGCCAGGCCGCGGGCGCGTTCCACCCGCCAGGTCCAGTGATTGCTTACCCCCAGCAGGCCCACGGCGCCGTCGGCGACCAGCGCGGCGAAGGCCTCCGCGGTCTCGGCCAGCGGCACCGCCGGGTCCTCGATGTGCGCGTACAGCAAGTCCAGCCGGGACATGCCGAGCCGGTCCCGGCTGCGTTCAGAAGACTCGCGGATCACCTTGGCCGACAGTCCTTCGGCGTTGTCGCTGAAGCTGGTGCCCGGGGCCAGCGGCCGGGCGCCGAGCTTGGTCGCGATAACGATCTCGTCGCCGACGCCGCGGCTGCGCCGCCAGCGGCCAAGCAGTTCCTCGCTCTCCCCGCCCTGGGTACCGACCCAGAACGCGTAGTTGTCGGCGGTGTCGATGAAGGTGCCGCCGGCCTGTACGTACCGGTCCAGGAGCGCGAACGAGGTCGCCTCGTCGGTCGCCGTGCCGAAGTGCATCGCGCCCAGGCTAAGCACGCTCACCTCACGGCGGGTCTTGGGATCCGTGCCAATCGTGCGGTATTTCATCCAGGTTCTCTCCCAGCCGCCCGTACATCCGGGCGCTGAGTGCAAGTTTGGCTGCTAGAGCGCGCTCCAGGTCAAGCCGTGCCCTCGGGGACGGACTCGTCCGGCGTGCCCCACGACGGGGCGGGCGCCGAGGACGGGACGCGTGATTTCGCGGCCGGGTTCAGGTCGCGGTTGACCACCTTGGCGATCGCCTCGATGGTGTCGATCCCGTAGAGCATCGTCGGGTTGTCCTGGGTCAGCACCACGATGCTGTAACCGCCGCCGCGTCCGGTGAAGGCGCCGAGGCTGTGGATGCGCCAGCCGTGCGTGAACAGCGGCAGCCAGCCGTTCTTGACGTGGACGGTGAGGCTGGTCGGCGCGCCGGCCGGGACACCCCAGCGCTGCGCGGGGATGACCTGGGCCATCAGGTCGAGGACGTAGTCGCGTGAGGCGGTGTCGAGCACCGGGTTCCGGTTCATCAGGAGCTGCAGCAGCAGTGTCTCGTTGTACGCGGTGATCTGGGTCAGGCCCCAGTAGGGACCCGGGCCCGGGTAGGTCCGGGTCATGTGCGCCAGGTTCAGGAAGTGCTGCAGGTCGTACCGGCCCACGTCGTCCCATAGATCGGAGGCGGCGGCGTTGTCCGACTCGGTGATCATCTCCCTGGCTAGGGCAGCCTCGGTCCGGGTCAGGTGCCGGTGCTGCTCCTGGGCCTTACGCAGGAGCGCGCTGAGGATGGTCACCTTCACCACGCTGGCCGAGTCGAAGTGCGCCGAGCTGTTGAGCCAGCACTGCAGTCTCTGGCCGGGGTCATCGACGCCGATCGCGACGGCGGAGACCCGCCCGCGCAGGGCGCGGTCGATGTCACGGTCCAGCCTGGCCGCGAGCGAGGGGTGAGCCGCCGACCTGCAGCTGACCGACACCGAGGCGCTGGCCGGCCCGGCCAGGAGCGGGACCGGAACCAAGCCGAGCAGGATCGTCGCGACCCCCGTGACCAATCCGCGCCTGCGTTTCATCGCCGTCCTTGTCGGTCTGGCCGCCTGCGGCGGCGGTGTTGGTCTGGCCGCCTGCGGCGGCGGTGTTGGTC